>Ga0126381_100000078_pt1 | contig 110064 bp, 97 predicted proteins | sample PanSoiMetPlot_28_FD_96465 | JGI IMG/M metagenome (GOLD analysis project Ga0126381, IMG submission 96465) | Tropical forest soil microbial communities from Panama - MetaG Plot_28 | ecosystem: Environmental > Terrestrial > Soil > Tropical forest > Bulk soil | place: Panama | collected 2016-02-17 | reverse complement strand
TACAAAAAGCACAACCGTATACATGGTGACTCGCAGCATGATCAATCTCCCTGAACCCTCGACTCGAACCTCCATCAGTCTAGCCCTACTCAACCCGTTTTGGCTGGCTGGGCATCTTCAGAATGCTTTTGTGGGAGTTTTATGCGCAGGTACCAGTGGAGACCGGGGCAGCCCGGTATTAGCTGGCGTAAAATCGCCATTACACTCACTTTGCCCTGGCAGTGAGCCCCAGACCACCGGGCAGGCAAAGAGAGTGACTGGGTCTGGGACCAACGGCACTGTTCGTTTTCGAACGCGACCTTCCGAAAACGGTCAAACCCGGCGCTCGCTCGCCGCTGCTGTCAGCCACTAAATGAATGTTTCTCAATTACTTGACTTCAAGTGATTCATTGGCATCAGGTTTGCTGCAAACTCCGGTGGATCGTGAGGGCCAGTCGCTGTAAGAGCTGCGCAAGAGGTTGCAAACCGCTCGGGGGTTTAACCCCGTGTCAGGACGGAGGGTCCAATGACCAGGATCGAGCGCATTCGTGAAGTGGTAACGGGCTCCGTAGATATGGATTATGTTCGCCGCAAGACGGAAGCAGGCTGGAAGCTCGTCGCCATGGAATGGCGCCGTGAAGTCCCCGGCGACGAGGCGCAACAAGTCGTCCTGGTGGAAGAGATTCCCTACGGCCTGCGCGTTGCCTCCGATTGCAGCCGCCTGGAAGAGGATCCCCAGGAACGCGCTGTTCTGGTCCAGATGATGGAGCTCATCGTGCAGGACTACTCCATCACCCTTGTGGCTTCGGAGCTGAACAAGCGCAGCCTGCGCACCCGTAACGGCGGTTTCTGGACGCCGGTTTCCGTCTTTAATATGCTCCCTCGTCTTATCGAAGTCGGCCCCAACATCTTCTCTTCTGACGACTGGGAGAGCCGCCGCGAGCGATTGTTAAAGATGGTTTAAGCCAGCTATGCCGTTACTACGCGGTGAGGCCGACTTGCGCGCCGAACCGCGGCGCCCGAGGAGCATGGGTGTCCCAGTAGGTTCGCGATACTCTTAGGCGGTTTTGGAGCAAAGCGACAAAATCCTGAAGCATTAACGAAAAAAAGGAGGGCTGACTGGCGCCAGCCCTCGTCGTCTCAGTTTGCTTTTGGCCTAATCGTCGTCCCGATCATCGTCGTCGCGATCCCCGCCAATGACCTCGCCAGTCTTCGGATCAAGGAACAATCTTCGGTCGTGATCACCCCCGTGGCGGAAATCGAACATGTTGAGCAGGGTCCCGGCGCGCTGGTCCGCCGCATCCCCGCCGATCCGTCCCGTACTCCAGTTGTCTTCAATAAATCGCATAATTGACGACTGGTCGGTCAGCGTACCATCAACGAAGTTTCTTTTCGCCCAGGGCGAGATCACCAGCAAAGGCAGCCGCGGACCAAGACCGCACTTGCCCTGCGTGATGCCTTCTACCGCCGTGCCGCAGGCGTTAGTGCCCGTCAGTGTATCTTCAATCGTGTTCGATGGCGTAACGATCGGTCCCATTACGTGGTCATACCAGCCGTCGGAATCGTCGTAGGAAATGATGACCGCCGTGCTCGACCACTCCCGCATTTCTTGGAGACGGTTGATGGTGTTCACGACGAATTCCTGCTCTGCCAGGGGATCAGAATACCCCGCGTGTCCGTCCTGGAAGCCGGGTGCTTTCAGGAATACGACCTCAGGGAAGTTGTGCGCATTCAGGGCATCAAAGAAATCGCTGATGTCATATTGATGCTTTGCCTGATCGCTCTTGCCGATATTGCCCACAGAACTTGGAGGCAGGTGATGCTGGTTGGTGGTGGAAGCATAGTACTGGAAGCCCTGATGATGTGGAATATAGTCGCCCTTGGGCAAGCCATCTGATCCAGTGTGCGTTGCTCCGCAGACAGCAACGCCGTTGACCACCGCGGTCGGTTTGAAACCGCCCTGAAAGAATCCCCAGGTAATGCCCTTGGCGTTCAGCAGATCGCCGACGTTCTTTCCCGAGAGAACAATCTGATTGGCCTGGTTGCCGCCGCCCGGGGAGCAGTCATCCAGCGCGGGCCGCGAATCGCCTACCACGCTCCCGTTCACCACCAGCGTAGGCAGGTTTGCCGGCGTTGCACCTGCGGTCTGCCCTGAAACCAGGTTCAGTACTCCGGGTGTCGAAGGACCGAAGGTGGTGCCGAACGAATTGTCGCTCATGGCAAAGTGCTGGGCGTAGTTCCACAGCGCCGTTACTGTGTTGCCGTCAAAGTAGCCCATCACATCCGTGGCCTTGCAGATCAAGTTTCCGTCCGTGCCTGGTCCGTTGCCGACCGTCTGTACGAATTTGTCCATGGCTCCGTGGTCAAAAGCCGTCTGCTCGTCTTTGTAGTCGTGGTCCTGGTCGCACGTTGCTGCTTGCGCGCGGCTGAAACGGAACGGATTAGCCAGGTTGAGATTGTTCGTTAACAGCGCCCCGGAGAGCCCGTTCACGCTCGGCGTATCACGCCTCGCCACGAAGCGCGGCTCTCCCGAGGGATTCAAAGCATTCGGATAGGTGGCGAAATAGTGGTCAAAAGAGACGTTCTCCTGGAAAATCACAACCACATGCTTGATCGGCGTCGTGGTCTGGTGCTGGCCATATGCCAGGCCGGCAACAAGAATCATGAACCCAAATCCAATGCACAGTGTCCTCCCAAAGCGGGTTGAGAGGTGGGGGTTAAGTGACATTCGCTCCTCCTTCAGTTTTTCGGTTGTAGGGCTGGTCTCGTCGAACGTGGTGTTGTAAAGCCTTTCTGCAAACCAAGCCAATCTAGGGTTGAAACATGTACAGCAGGTTGGTGCTGCGTTAAGACTTGGTGAAAGCTGCTGAATTTTCCGCTTTGGAAGCCGAAAACCGGGCTTTTTTCGGTAGCCAAAGGAAACAAACCGCGGCGGGTTGCTCACGCGTGATTGCCACTCTGAAACTCGATGAAATCTCGAAAAAGTGCTTTACGGGCGACTCCGTCCTCACACATGAACGCGGAGACATTTCCAGCCGTGTACCTGGGTACTAAGCCCCCGTGTGGAATTTGTCGTCTTAAATCGGGAAAGTGCGGTTACAATACGCGGCAGAAATCCACAAAATAGGAGGAGCTGCGTATGAACCGTCCGACGGGTGTTACGCTCATAGCAGTTTTGTATTTCCTTGGAGCTGCCTTTGCAGCCCTGGGAGGAATTGGAATGGTGGCCGGAGGAGGCATGCTGGCCTCGATGATGAATCAGCAAGGTGCTCAGGCGGGCCCAATGGCTGGCATCATCGCAAGCTTCGGAGCAGCCGTAGGTATCTTCTTTCTCGTTATGGCCGCCATCGACGTCCTCTTGGGCATAGGCTTGATCAAGCTCAAAGAATGGGCGCGCCTAACCACCGTCATCCTTACAGCAATTTTCGCAGCCTTGGGAGCCTTGGGGCTGCTTAAAGACCTCACTCATTTTGTCTTGTTCTCCTTTCTGATCAGCGCCGTGGTCGTGGCCCTGCAGGTATGGATTGTCGTCTACCTGCTAAAGCCGGAAGTTAAAGCGGCTTTCCAGGGTCCGCAGGCTCGGACAGCTTCCGCATAACCAAACATTTTCTGGCGGCTTACCCGGGGCGAAGGTCCCGGGTAAGTACCCGTGGGTTTTCTCTCCCCTTGCCTGTGCACCAATTCAATACATATCCTTGTTTTCCATCCAGAAGAGTGTGAATACATACGCCACATAAGCAATCCAAAAAAAGGAGGAACTGCGGATGAATAGACCTGCCGGGGTTACGCTGATTGCGGTTTTGTATTTTATTTTTGGTGTTCTCTGGGCTTTGGGTGGCGTTGGCATGGTGGCTGGTGGAGACATCATCGCGACGGTGATGAAACGACAAGGCCAGGCGGGGGGCACTTTGGCCGACTTCGTTGCCGGCCTCGGGGCAGCTCTGGGTGTGGTCTTCTTGATATTTGGTGTGCTCGATATTTCAATAGGAGTGGGCTTGATCAAGCTTAAAGACTGGGCACGTATGACCTCAATAATCCTGGCCGCGATCGGCGCCGCCCTCGGAGTATTGGGGCTGTTAAGAGGGTTGGCCCATTTTATCCTCGTTCCTCATTTTGTCCTCTTTGCCACGATCATCAGAGTGTGCGCACTCGCGTTGGAGATTTGGATGGTCATCTATCTCTTGAAGCCGGAAGTTAAAGCTGCTTTCCAGGCACCGCCGCTCGGACAGCTTCCGTATAACCGACGTACTTGATGCTTACCCGGACCGCGGGAGCAAGCCCCGGGTAACCCCTTCAAACTTCCAACCCGCTCCCGCAAGCGCATTTGCCGCTCTCCCGCTACAATTCCTAAGTATGCCCAACCTCGTCTTCCTCTTCGACGTGGACAACACCCTGCTCGATAACGACCGCGTTACCGCCGACTTAAAACGCTACCTGGAAGAAAAGGTTGGTCCGGAGCGCCAGCACCGCTACTGGGACATCTTCGAGGAACTGCGCACCGAACTCGGCTACGCCGACTATCTCGGCGCGCTCCAGCGGTATCGCAATGAGAATCCGCGCGATCTCGGCCTGCTCGCGGTCTCCCGCTTCTTCGTCAACTATCCTTTTGCTACGCGCCTTTATCCCGATTCGTTCGATGCCGTTCAGCATGCCAAACAATGGGGTAGGGCCGTCGTCCTCTCCGATGGCGATGTCGTTTTTCAGCCGCTCAAGGTTGAGCGCTCCGGCATCGCCGAGGAGGTAGATGGCGTGCTGATCTATATCCACAAAGAGAAGGAGTTGGACGACGTGGAGCGCCGCTTCCCTGCCGATCACTACATTCTGATCGACGACAAGATTCGTATTCTTAGCGATGTGAAGAAAATCTGGGGTGATCGCGTCACTACGGTCTTTCCCCGCCAGGGCCACTATGCGCTCGATACCAAACTCGTCGCGGCCTATCCTCCGGCAGACATCACCATCAACCGCATCGGCGAGCTGGTGAAGTACACGAAGGATGCATTAAGCAACCCTGCTTCGTTGGAACGTAGTCAGTTGTGATGAGTAAAGGAAAGACTGTTCAGCGAACTTACAATTTGATTCAGCCTTTCCTCAGAATCGGCCTGGAATTCCCAGGTGAACAGGAAACCATCATATTCGTTGGCTAGATACGCCTGATACACTGCTCCTTCGGAATAACTCTGCTTGATGTCAGCACGATAAAAACGTTGGCCCCCGTAATCAACTGCGTACGCATCCCTTATCAACTTTGCTTTGCTGAGCCTCACCAGCGCCTTGGCCATGCTGCTGACTGATTCTTGCGCCTTTACTGGCTGTTTGCCCGCCGTGTTGTTAGCGGCGAGTACTAGGCTTTCACGCATTGATTTGCCTGCGTTTCTTTCGGCAGTCAAGAGGCAGAAACTTTGTGGACGACTCTGAAGCCGTACCCTATTTTCTTGCAGCTCCTCGCCATTCATGACCCAGTCTTTTCCCACTGAGAAGGAAAAACCGAAATAGCCATTCTTGTAGACGCCAGCGATGAAAGTTCCTCCGTCCGGCCTCAGCCCAATCGGGCGCGACGGGTGTTGTGGATGGTCCTGACACACGGCGGCTAGCGCAAGCAGTTGCACGAGGAAAAAAAGACTGGCGCGGCTCTTCATGACCAACGAGCTTATCAGAGACCCGAAACTTCGCGGCACCGATCATGCGGTTGCCGCTATCAACTCCAGGTGTTACCCTGCCGTCATGCCCAAATACGTCATCGAACGTGACATTCCCGGCGCCGGCAATTTGAAACCGGCAGAGCTTCAGGCCATCTCGCAGAAATCCTGCGGCGTGCTCAAAAACCTTGGTCCCCAGATCCAGTGGGTGCACAGCTATGTAACCGGCGACAAGATCTATTGCATCTACATCGCCCCCAACGAAGCCATGGTGCGCGAGCATGCGAAGCAGGGCGGTTTTCCCGCCAACAAAGTCTCGGAAGTGAAGACGGTTATCGATCCCACCACCGCTGAGTAACTAGCGGCGGCCGGCGATTCCCTGCACTTCAAACCTGGCGTCGAACAGCAGCCTGCCCGATCCCAGGAATGCCCGTGCCGGAAACTCCTCTTTGAAGTAGGTCCGATACACCGCATTGAACTGTTCGAACAGGCTCACGTCAGAGCAAAAAATCTGGACCGAGAGCAGGTCGTCCATCGTAAGACCCGCAGCTTCCAGCGTGCGCTTGATGCCGTCCAGCACCAGCCGCGCCTCCTCTTCCGGTGTTGCTCCGGGCTTGCCGGTCTTTGGATCAAGGCCAAGGTGGCCGCTCAGGTAAAGGGTGTCGCCATGCCAGACCGCGTCACTGAACGGAAGATTGGCGCGCTTGGTGCGCTCTGATCTGATTCGCTGCTCCATCGGCTCTCCTTTGCTTGCGTAACCAGCCCATGCCATCAACTTAAGGATCATCCTCAAAGATGCATTCTGCTCTTAGCGTTATTCAATTTTTTCACCGCTGATTCTGCATCGCGCCGCGCGGAGTAGAATCACCTCAAGACAGAATTTTCGCAACCTGGAGGGTATATGCGTAGATTTCTGGCGATCTTAACCCTGCTGCCGGCTCTGCTGCTGGCGCAGACTGCGAGCGCACCTAAAAAAGCGCCCGAAAATTCAAAAACGGCGGGCCCGGCGCCGGTTGTCGTCACACCTGACAAAATCCAGTGGGGGCCTGCGCCTCCCATTTTTCAACCCGGAGCGCAAGCCGCCGTTCTTGCCGGGGACATCACCAAGCCCGGCCCATTTGTTGTCCGCCTGAAGTTGCCCGATGGTTACAAGATCATGCCGCACTGGCACCCCACGGCTGAAACCGTCACCGTAATTTCCGGAGAGTTCCACGTCGGCATGGGTGACAAGTTTGACGAAGCCTCGCTGACAACGTTACCCGCCGATTCCCTCGCTGTTGTGCCGGCCCACCACAATCACTACGCCATGGCCAAAGGCGAGACCGTGGTCCAGGTCAACTCGACGGGACCGTTCAAGCTGACGTATGTAAACCCGGCTGACGATCCGTCCAAAGCACAAGCGCCGGCAAAGAAGACCGGCGCGGCACCAAAAAAGAAATAGATTTTCGGGATAAAAGTGACAGATGGGTGCGGTTCGCCGCACCCATTGTTAGTTGATAAGCGTCATTTGGTCAGCCGGATCGGCGGACAGGAAGGTGTTGCCGCTGAGCGAAACCGCTGCTGTATGTTCTCGCGCGCCTTTTTCAGTGCATTCCGATCATCCAGCAGTTGCAGCGCCCAGTTCGCGCCCATCGCCAAGGAGTAAATCTCAAAAGCGAACTGCTCCGCATCAACCGAGGCCTTCAGGTGGCGCGCCTTCTTCGCCGAATCCACGGCCCTGGCCAGCGTTCCGAGCCAGGCTTTCATGGTGTCGGCAATCGCATCCCGCACCGGGCCGGAGCGGCTGTCGAACTCCAGTGACGCCGCAGTAAAGAAACAGCCGCCTTTAAATACCTTGCCTTCCACGTGTCCCAGCCAGCCCTGGCACAGCTTTACCAGCCGCTCAATTCCTTCCGGACCAGCCAGCGCCGGCCGGATGATATGTTCCACAAAGATCTGCCGCGCCATGTCGATCGTGGCCAGCTGGAGATCTTCTTTCGAGCCGAAATGAGCAAACAGTCCGCTCTTGCTCATCTTCAATTCATCCGCCAGCCGTCCGATCGTCAGCCCTTCCAGCCCTTCCACCGAAGCCAGGTCCACGGCGGCGCGCAAAATGCTCTCGCGCGTGCGTGTGCCCTTGCTTGGACGTGCGTCGGCTGTGGCGGTCCGTGTGGCCGGCATGGAAAATACTCTACCCTCAAAAATATAATAGCACGAACGTTCGTTTCTGTGGCATACTGGTTTCCGTTCCCGGAGGCCCGCATGCCCCGCAGTCTCGCGCCCAGCCTGTTCCTACTGCTGTTGGTCGTTTTCGCGCCCTCTGTTCTCGCCGAAGAAGTTCATCTCGATAGCTGTGACGGCCTCCCGGTGGCCCAGGTCAGCGTTTCCGGCGCCAAGTTCCGCTTCCTGGTTGATACCGGAGCCACCTCCATGCTCAACAGCAAATCGTTTTCGCATGGCGACTCGCGCAAGGTCTCGGTTACATCCTGGAGCGGCACGGTCGAAGCCAGATCGCATGAGGTCGCCCTGGCTGAGCTTGTGATCGGCGAACATCGTTTGACCGGCCTTCATCTTCCCGCCGTTGACCTCTCCGCAATCGGCCACGCCTGCGGCAAACGCATTGACGGCATTCTGGGGGTCGATCTGCTTTCCCGCCTGGGGGCGACGCTCGATCTCAAGAATCACACGGCCGAACTCGTACCTGATTCAAAAACCCAGGAAGCTACGGTCGCCGAGCTGGAACAGCAGCTCATGGAATGTCAAGAGACCTTCAACCGCGCTGACGAGTCCGCTTTTGCCGAATGCCTGGACCCCCAGATCGTCACCTTTACCATCGGCGGAGATTTTTACGGACGCGACGCGGTGATGGCCTATTACCGCAAAAAATATTTTCAGGTTCAGCCGCATGCCTTCCTTACCATGGTTCCGCGAGCGCATCACCTGATCGGCGATGCCGTTTGGGTGGAGTACGATCTCAAAATCGTGGTACAGCAGCAAATCATCACCGCGCGCGGCACTGCTCTCTGCCGCAAGAGCGCCGGAAGGTGGCGGATTGTTCACATGAACCACTCCAGCCCGCCGCCGGCCCCGCTGCAGGTGGAAACTAAATCCGAAACTCCGTAATGGCTAAGTTCATCTAGAAGGTCAAAGGATGGAAGATGGCGTCAACCGGCAACAACGGGGCAGCTCGTAAGCTGCATCGCCTGCTCAAGTTTTACCCGCCCTACCTCGGCGCGGCCGTTCGCGTAACCCGCATCTCCCATGACTTTCGCGATGTCGAAGTCGAGATGCCCCTGCGTTTTTATAACCGCAATTACGTCGGCACCCATTTCGGCGGCTCGCTTTACTCCATGGTCGATCCTTTTTACGTGCTCATGCTGGCCCACATTCTTGGCCCCGGCTACATCGTCTGGGACAAAGCGGCCAGCATTCGCTTCAGGAAGCCGGGTAAAGGCGTAATGAAGGCCGCTTTCCATCTGAGCGAGGACCAGATCGCCGAAATCCGCGCCGGCGCCGATGTTCAAGCCAAAGTCGAGCCCCAGTTTCAGGTATTGATAAAGGACGCCGAAGGAAATGTGGTCGCCGAGGTCGACAAGCTGCTCTATGTGAAGAAGAAAGATCGGGGATAGCTCGTCTTCCGGCAGAAAGCAACGTCGTTCGGCGCAAAGTGCAAGGTGCCGGTAAATAAAGGGGAGTTCGTTCGATTGCATATTTCAATTCTCCGGTAGCAAGACGAATTCCGCGGTCTCCCATGCCGAAGCCCCGGAGGGCGGCACAGCTTTGATCCGGATCAAGCGACGATCGTGCCCATCCACCGCTCCTCAGCTAGGCGGTCCGCCGCCTGATAGGTGGGAATCTTTTCTCGCTCGGCCATCGCGAAGATATGCAACAGCGTGTCATAGATCGCATCGGTCTTGGCCAGGGTCTTTGGCACGTCCCAACCCAGCATCTCGCGACAGGCACCGTTGATCACTCCTCCGGCATTGGCAGCGTAGTCAGGCGCGTAAAGGATGCCGCGCTGCTCCAGCAGATCGCCGTGGCGTGGCTCCAGCAACTGGTTGTTCGCGCCGCCGACGATCAGCTTCGCCTTCAATTGTGCAATGGTCTGATCATTCACTACGCCGCCCAGGGCGCAGGGGGCAAATACGTCCGCTGCGACCGAGTAAATCTCACCCGGCGACACGGCCGTCGCGCGATACTCTTCCACCACTCGTTTTACTTTGGTGCTGTCGACATCGGCGACCACGAGCTTTGCGTCTGCCCGGGCCAGTTCTCCCGCCAGAAAGTACCCGACGTGGCCGCAACCTTGAATGGCCACGGTCTTTCCTGAAAGATCGTCGCTTCCCCATTTCTGTTTTGCCGCCGCCTGCATCGCGTGAAAGACGCCGCGCGCCGTATGCGGCGACGGATCACCCGACCTGCCTTGCAGCCCGCCAACGTAGCTGGTCTCCTTCAGAATGTAGTCCATGTCCGCCGGACTGGTGCCCACGTCTTCCGCCGTGATGTACTTTCCCCCGAAGCTGTTCACCAGGCGTCCGTGCGCACGAAAAAGCTGCTCCCGGTCAGCCGCCCCCTGGTTTACGACTATCGACTTCCCTCCTCCGAACGGCAAGCCGGCAAGCGCGTTCTTGTAAGTCATACCCCGCGCCAGCCGCAGTCCATCGGTCAACGCCTCTTCTTCTGTCTTGTAGCTCCAGTACCGCGTCCCCCCAACCGCTGGCCCAAGCGCCGTACTGTGAACCACAACGATTCCCTGATAGCCGGCCGCCTCATCCGTTCCACACACGACGCGCTCGTAGCCGGGCACAGTGATTTCCCTGATTTTCATTTGAAGGGTCCCTTAAATATGAGGATGGAGTACCTCTGAATTTACCAGATCGCGGCTGGCAAGCGGAAGCACGTCTTATACAATGCTTTTGCTTATGCGCAAATTTTATTCCTCTTTGCAGTTCGCCCCGGCGACGCTCCTTTTCGTCCTCCTGGTTTCCTCTTTCGCGGCACCGCAGCAGTTGGACCCAAATCTTTACGGGGGTTTGCGCTGGCGCATGATTGGTCCCCATCGCGGCGGCCGTACGGTTGCCGTCAGCGGCGTTGAGAGCCAGCCGAACGTTTATTATTTTGGTGGCGTCGGCGGCGGAGTATGGAAATCCGTCAATGGTGGCATAACCTGGGAGCCAATCTTTGATAACCAGCCGATTGCTTCCATTGGCGCGTTGTCTGTTGCGCCCTCGAATCCCGACATCATTTATGTAGGCACCGGTGAATCCGATTTTCGTTCCGATCTCACCTACGGCAACGGCGTTTACAAGTCCACCGACGGCGGCCGCACCTGGAAGAACATCGGCCTGCCGGGCTCACGCCACATCAGCCGCATTGCCATCGATCCTCACAATCCTGATCTGGTCTATGTGGCGGCAATGGGCAGCGCCTATGGCCCCGGCGCAGAGCGCGGCGTTTTCCGCTCCACTGACGGCGGCGCCACCTGGCAGAAGGTTCTCTTCCGCGATAACGACTCCGGCGCCATCGATATCACTCTCGATCCCGATCATCCCCAAACCGTCTGGGCGGCCCTGCTGCACGATCGCCGTCCGCCCTGGAGCGCCTATCCTCCGGTAACCATCTCCGGCGCTATCTATAAATCGAATGACGGCGGCAATGTCTGGAATCCTGTGAAAGGCGGCGGGCTACCTGAAGGCGATTGGGGACGCGTAGGCCTGGCAGTGGCGCCTGGCACGCATGGCCAGCGCGTCTACGCACTGATCGACGCCAAAGACGGCGGACTCTTCAAGTCCGACGACGGCGGACAAACGTGGCTTCACACCGGAACTGATCCCCGCATTCGCGGCCGCATGTGGTATTTCGGCGGACTCTATGTCGATTCCAAGGACCCGGATACGGTCTACGTTCCCAACGTCTCCATCTACCGCTCCACCGATGCTGGAAAGCACTTTGTCGCCATCAAGGGCGCTCCCGGTGGCGATGACTACCACGCCATGTGGATCGATCCCTCCAACCCGCAGCGGCTGATCTTCGGCAGCGACCAGGGCGCAGGAGTCAGTGTTGACGCCGGCCGCACCTGGAGCAGTTGGTACAACCAGCCCACCGCGCAGTTCTACCACGTCGCGGTCGACAACGAATTCCCTTACCACGTTTATGGCGCGCAGCAGGATAGCGGCAGCGTTTACATCCTGAGCCGCAGTAATGACGGCTCCATCACCTTCCGCGACTGGCATCCCGCGGGCGCAGGCGAAAGCGGGTACATCGCTCCCGACCCGTCCGATCCCAACACCATCTACGGAGGCGGAACCTACGGCGAACTCTTCCGCTACGATCGCCGCACCGGCCAGGCGCAGATCATCGCTCCCGATGCGATTCGCAGCTTTGGTGAAACTCATCCGGAACATCGTTTCACCTGGACCTCGCCTGTCGTGTTCTCGCCCCAGGACCCGCACACACTCTATTTCGGTTCGCAGAATGTGCTGCGCAGCACCGATCGCGGCAACAGCTGGGAAACCATCAGTCCTGATCTAACCGGCACGGATCCCAAGGCATCAGAAGAAGGCCCGCTCACCGTCGCCAACGCGAAAGCGCGTGGCCATGGCGTTGTCTATACCATTGCGCCTTCGCCCGTGAACACGGGACAGATTTGGGCCGGCACGGATACTGGTTTGATCCACCTGACGCGCGACGGCGGCAAGAACTGGAGCAACGTCACGCCACCGAACCTCTCCGACTGGAGCAAGATCAGCCTGATTGAGGCGTCACACTTTAACGCCGGTACGGCCTATGCCGCCATCGACCGCCATCGGCTCGACGATATGGGCGCGTATATCTATCGCACCCACGATTTCGGCAAGACCTGGACTCGCATCAACTCTGGCATTCCTGACGGAGCCTACGTCCGAGCGGTCCGCGAAGATCCCGTCAAGAAAGGCCTGCTCTTTGCCGGAACCGAGCTCGGCGTCTTCTTCTCCATCGACGACGGCGATCACTGGCAGCCCTTGCAGCTCAATCTGCCGGTCACTCCGGTTCACGATTTGGTGATCAAGGGCAACGATCTGGTCATCGCCACCCACGGCCGTTCGTTCTGGATTCTCGATGATATCTCCCCGCTGCGCCAGCTCAACGCCGCCGTGCAGGCTGAGACGGCTCACCTGTTCGTGCCCGGGACCGCCATGCGCATCCGTCCGAATACCAACCATGACACGCCTTTACCCGCGGAAGTGCCGGCTGGTGAGAATCCCCCGCCCGGAGCCATCCTCTACTACTACTTGAAGTCGTCGGCTCAAGGCGAAGTAAAACTTGAAATATTGGATAGTAAGGGTCAGGTCATCCGCTCCTACTCGAGCAACGATCAGCCGTTCCGACCACCAACGCCTCCGGCATTTCCCATGTATTGGTTCAACCCGCCGAAGCCGCTGCCTGCCACCGCGGGAATGCACCGCTTCATCTGGGACATTCGCCACTCGATTCCGCCCGTCGCTCAGCCCGGCTACAGCATGTCAACTGCTGCCGGAACTGATACGCCCCGTGAGCCCGAAGGCCCGCAGGCACTTCCTGGTTCCTATCAGGTGCGGCTGACCGTCGATGGCAAGTCCTACACGCAGCCCGTGAAGCTGGTTATGGATCCGCGAGTGAAGACCAGCGCTGTCGACCTGGAAAAGCAGTTTGCTCTCGAGCTCAAGCTTGTCCAGGCGCTGCAGCAATCCACCCAGGCCGTCGAAGAAATCCATGCTGCGGCTCAGGCAGGCAAGATCAGCGCTGACGAGGAGAAGAAACTAGCCGGCGCTCGTCGCCGTCGCGGAGAGGAAGAGGGCGGCAATCCTGCCGAGCGGCCTGCATTTGCCCGGGTTATGGGAAATCTAAGCCAGCTCATCGCCGCCATCGATAGCGCTGATGCTGCGCCGACGATGCAGGAACAGCAGGCTGCAGAGCACACGCTCAACGAAACCAGAACACTGCTTGACGCCTGGCAGACGCTCAAGAGCAAATAGCATGCATACAGCAGAGGTAGTCATCATTGGCGGCGGTATAGTTGGTTCCAGCATCGCCTGGCATCTCACGTATGGCGGCTGCGGGAACGTGCTGGTCATCGAACGGGAAAGCTCGCAGGGCAAGGGATCGACGGGCAAGAGCATGGGCGGTGTGCGTGCCCAGTTCTCCACTCCGGTCAATATCCAGATGTCGCTGTACTCGATTCCCTTTTATGCGAACTTCGAAGAGGTCGTCGGCCATCCCGCTGACTATCGCCCTCAGGGCTACCTCTTCCTCGCCACCAAACAATCTCATCTCAACTACCTGAGCGACAATTTCGAGCGCCAGAAAAAACTTGGATTAAAGACAGCACGGCTGATCCCGGCGGATGAAATCCGCGCCATGTTGCCCCAGCTCCGCTCCGATGATGTGATCGGCGCCAGCTTCTGCTCCACTGACGGTTTTGTCGATCCCTATAGCGTCATGAACGGTTTCATGGCATCAGCCGTGGAGCACGGTGCAACGCTATGGAAGAAGACTGAAGTTACCGGCATCCGCCGCGATCAGGGTGGCGCATTCACCGTTGATACCAGCCGTGGCCCGGTCTCAACCCGCAAAATCGTGAATGCTGCCGGCGCATGGGCAGCTCAGATTGCCAAATTCCTTGGCATCGATCTGCCGGTGGAACCGCTGCGCCGCATGCTTGTACCGTCTGAGCCATTTGACGATTTTCCACATTCCTCGCCCATGGTCATCGACATGAGCAATGGTTTCCATTTCCGCCCCGAGGGCCGCGGCTTTCTTTTGGCCTGGAACGATCCCGAAGAAACGCCCGGCTACAAAACTGACTTCGAGCCTTCTTTCGTCGAAAAGATCCTCATCCACGCCGCCAACCGCGTGCCTGCGTTTGAGAATCTCCCCATCAATCCCAAACGCGCCTGGGCCGGACTCTACGAGATGACGCCCGACCACCACTGCATTCTCGGCCCGGTGGCAACTATGCCCGGATTCTTCCTGGCCAACGGCTTCAGCGGACACGGTGTGATGCACTCGCCTGCCACTGGCAAAATCCTTGCCGACTTAATTTTGCAGGGAAAAACTGATGTAGTAGATGACGTCTCTGTTCTCAACGTTGAGCGCTTTGCCAGGGGCGAACTGCTGCACGAAACCGCGGTGCTCTGACGGTGGAAGCGCGTCCCCTGAATATAGAGATGTAGCATGCTACGTCCCGGAGCGCCGACAATCGAGTGATTAAGCGCGAGGCCGCCCACGCGCCGAGCGCGCGGATCAATGCGCCCATCGACGTTTGGGACGGGTGGGGCTCGCTGGCAGTTTGGAGCGAAGCGAAAAAAAACTCAGTTGTGCGCGGGATTCACCTGTTTGAACGAGCCAATGATCTTGTCCAGTTCTGCTGGCCGTTTTCCTTTGTATCCTGCGCTGAACATGTAGAAGATCTTGTTGCCACACTGGAAACGATGCAGGCTCTTCTCTCCAGCTTTACTGGTTTCGTACTCCAGCCCGCTCAGGCCATCCAGTGAGACCTGTTTGAGCGAACCTCGCACCACCGGATCGTTTGGATCCTTATTCCCATCAGCCTTGTCCCAGAGATCGGCCAGCGTCGTCTCGCAATCCATAAGCTTATGGACGGCGCGCAGGCTGAAAATGCCTCCATCGCTGAGCCGGATCGTGTAGACATGAATATGCCGGTCGCCGCCATCGTCATGCGGAGTAACCGGCGAAGGCAGCGTAATGGCAAAACCATCATCCGGGAAGAAATACGGGCGCCACTGTTGTTTGGGTTGTTGCGCCAGCGTGGGATAGATCAGGGTCGAGGCTAAAACTGCAGCAAAGAGGGTTCTCATAAGCTGAAGAACATATTACCAGCCGCGCCTCGTGCGTAGAAGTTACTCACGTCCTACGATTGAGTACTGTATCGAGCCGCAGCAGCGCGGTGCGCAAGGCGTCCGCTCCGCCAACATTCGTGCCTTCGATTTCCAGCTCAGAGGCCAGGTGATTGCACATGCGTGCGATGCACCCGACGCGCTCCTCGGTAATCAGCGTAGAGAGTTCGCGGCTGTCGCCATCCAGCCATTTTTCGATCTGCCAGCCGGTCTGGCGGGCGCGGTCCACGGCATAGCGAAAGTTGGCTAATACGCGGCGGTCAACCATTCCCGCGGTCAACAACTGCTCCAGGCGATTAAGTTCGCCGGTGAGGCGGGCAACCTGGTTTGTCACCTGCCTGCTGAAAGCCTGGTCGGCCTCCTTGATAGCTGCTTCTGTTACTGCGTTCGTCATGGGCACTCCGGAGGGACATGTACTGCTTGAACGTAGAGTAGTACAGTTTTGCCGGTGCCTGTTAGTGACATTGGTAACAAACTTGCTCGCTGCTGGCCCCGACCCGCCAAAGCTCGGGAATATGCAAAAAGCCCGACGAGCGTCGGGCCTATTCTTCAATATTGAAATTGCCTTTTTATTGTGAGACCGGAACCGTCACTGGCTGGTCCAGCGAGAATTCCAGCAGGGTTTCACTGGGAACGTGCACCTGATCTCCCTTGGTCGCGACCTGTACCGCGGTCCCTGCGCCTGCACCGACGCCTGCGCCGATCGCAGCTCCTTTTCCGCCGCCCGCTATGGCTCCGATCACTGCTCCCAGAGCTGCGCCGCCACCTACTTTCGCGGCTGTGTTGGCCGTGCGTGATTTACCGGAAAGTTCATAGTCGCCGGTGGTAAGGCCATAGGTCTGGCCGTTAATCACAATTCCCGTGAGCGACAATCTCAGCTGGGCTTTCCCGGCCAGATGCCCTGCTTCCTTGGCTTCTTCCAGGCGGCCGTAAACGCTGGCGCCTCTGGGCACGACCAGCTGATCATTTACGTAGATTGGCTGGTCCAGTGTGGCAGCAAACTTGTCGCCTACTCGATTTCTGTCGGAGTCAATCGCATCAATCGTGCGGATCGTCAGCCTCGTTCCTGTGGGAATCGTCACTCTGTCGCCGGACGCCGTCGCGTAAGGAGCGTCGGTTGATTGCGAAGCAGGATAATTCGACTGTGCCGGCGGCGCATAATTTGCTTCTGCCGAAGACGAATCACTCGCCTGCCCCGGCTGTGCCGATGGTGCATAGCTCGGCTGCTGCGTCGGCGGATAGCCGGCACGGTTCGCGGAAGAATTGTCGGAATCAAATCTCAGGGCTGCAACATCCGCCACTGAGTAATGCTGCACGGTCGAGCCGACACGGAAACTCAATTGTGCCACTGATCCGCCAAGAAACGTCCCTTTGATCACGCTGCCGTTCCTGAGTTCCAGCGTGTCCGCCAGTGCCGACTGCGAGAGCGTGCAAATGCCAATAGCCAAAATCGCAAGAATGAGCTTCTTCACAACACCTCCTGGGCGCACGGCCCACTATCAGGAAATGTATCTGCCCTTTGGGATACTTGTGAGATGCTGAAACCAGAAGCAAAGTTGCAGGAATCAACTGAATCAGCATTTCCCGATGAAAATCGTGCGGCTAAATTCGCCGGCAGCGAGTAGAGTATTGGCGATGAAACCAGCAGCCATGGGTATTCGCGTCCATTCCGGTTGGGGTGCGCTGGTGATCTTGTCCGGACAGCCCGGCGCGGAAGAGGTTGTCGATCGCCGCAAGCTGACCATCATCGATCCCAAGGCTTCGGGCGTAACCCAGCCTTATCACCACGTGGAAGAAATGGAGCTTCGTGCTGCGGAACGGCACCTGAATAAGTGTGCCGCCGACTCCCGCCGCCTCGCCGTCGAAGCGCTGGGCGGCATCGCGAAAGAGCTGCGCGGCCGGGATTTGCTCCTCGGCGGCGCCGCTATTCTGCTCAGCTCCGCCCGCCCGCTGCCTGATCTGGATGAAATCCTCTCCTCGCATGCGCTGATTCACACAGCCGAGGGCGAATTCTTTCGTCACGCCTTCCGCCAGGCTCTGGCGCATCTGGAAATCCCGATGGTCGGCATCCGCGAGCGCGAACTTCAGGAATCTGCTAAACAAGCTTTCGGCAAATCCGCCGCGGAGGTGCAGAAGAGAATCGAAGGTATGGGGCGCTCCCTCGGCCCGCCCTGGACCCAGGATGAAAAATTCGCCGCGCTTGCGGCCGCAATCGTGCTGTCCATCTCCACACGAACGCTTTCCACTTACCACTAGGAAGCAAAGACCGGAGGCGCGCAATAGAAGCAGGCGTGAGAAAAACATGAAAAATGAGTTATTGGTTCCACCATTGGCGGAGTCAGATCCAGATGCGATCGAGATGATTCGTGTGTGGATCGCCAAAGGAGGCCTGCACGTCAGCATCAACCCATTTATCTGGAAAGATCCGGAAGCCTGGGGAATCATGCTGGCTGATCTGGCCGGGCATGTCGCCAATGCTTACGAACAGGAGTTAGGTCTGGATCGAGAGACCACAATGCACAAAATCACTGCTTTACTTCTGGCGGAACTTAAGAATCCAACCGATACGGCCCGGGGAAAGGTCCAGAACTGACCGGCGGATCGCCCCCGGTTGTCCCAAGTCACCGCTTGTGAGCAGCTTCCGGCGATTTTTACCGTCGCCCCGGCCCGGCGTCGCCTTTGGCTAAATTTTTTTGGGACCGATGAAACGTTATCCCGCCCCGCAGCACTATTCAGACAGGATGAACGGAAAAAGCACTTAAGCCAGGGCGGCGGTGGTTGCCAAGGGGGTGTCACCGCCGGCTTGGATTTTGCGCTTGACTCCTTTTGCCTCTTCAGAAGAGGGAGCGCGGCTCAACCTGGCCGCGCTCTCGCATTTATTCCCGGTTTGTGCGATTCCTGCTTCTGAATCCCTTTCCTCTTCTCCCTTGCTTGCTAATTCCTGATCAAAAAGCCATTCGGTGCAAAGCTGAAACCGAATTTAGCTTCTCGCTCACGGTCGTGTCGAAAATCCTGCGGGTATCTCGATTCATATTCCTGAATCGCCTCAAACGGACCTGGGCCGACAAACGGCAGCACAGGGTGTCCGTTGATATTGGAATCTTCCACGATCAGATAGTCTCCGGACGATAGGACTTTCCGCATTAAGAGCATTTCATTCAGTACGTGCTCTTTGCTGTGGTCGCTGTCCAGGATCGCGAAAACTGGATGCCCAAAAACCGTGATCAGATCGCTGATTCTCGATTCCGTCTCCGGCGCGGTGGAGGAGCAGGTAAGCAGTTCAACATTAGGATTCTCCTTAACCGCAGGAAAGACGTTTGAGTGGTCGATATCCACCGATAGCACGTGCGACGGCAGGCGATTGACCTGCTGCAATATCGAGGAAAAAAACATCGCCGATCCGCCGAAGTAGGTTCCAAACTCAATCACCAGCCGCGGCTTCAGATCGTGGATGATTTCCTGGTAATTCCACATGTCAGACGGTGATTTTTGCACCGGCACGCCCATCCACTGGGTCCGTTTCCAAACTTCAGTGCCGTAATACCAGCGATGATACTGGTTGGCCGCTCGAGCAGAGGGAGCAAGAAAAGAATCGAGAGCCCGGGAAAAACGCAGTCGTCTTCGCGCCCATGTCGCATCCATAGGCGATCAATTCTAAATCAGCGTCAGGCCGTGCTTTAGCCCCGTTATCCCAACGGCCGTATAGCTGTTTTTTCATGTCGGTTTCACATTGCTTTCATCTTTCCTCCCCGGAAAGAAAGCTGCTCCAAAAAGAAAGCCTGCTGCTAACACCAAACATCGAATTAGTTGTAGGCTTATGACAGGTGGGTGAACGATGGCGCTCCCTCTTACGATCCCCCAGGTAGCCGACCCGTCCCGTGAAGTAAGGAACGCCGGCAGCCTCGACCAGCTCTGCATCAACACTATTCGCACGCTCTCCATGGATGCCGTGCAGCAGGCCAACTCCGGACATCCGGGTACTCCCATGGCTCTGGCGCCGGTTGCTTATGCGCTTTGGCAGCGTTTTCTGCGCTTTGATCCTGAACACCCGATTTGGCCCAATCGCGACCGTTTTGTCCTCTCGGCCGGGCACGCTTCCATGCTGCTGTACTCGCTGCTGCATCTCACGGGGGTCAAGGCGGTCAATCCCAGTTATGAAACGCTGGGCGAGCTTTCCGTCAAGCTTGAAGACATCAAACACTTCCGCCAGCTCGACAGCAAATGCCCTGGCCATCCCGAATATCGTCTGACCTCCGGGGTTGAGACCACCACCGGTCCTTTGGGACAGGGGGTTGCCAACAGCGTAGGCATGGCGATGGCCAGCAAATGGCAGGCCGCGCATTTCAACCGGCCCGGTTATGAGCTATTCAATTACAACATTTATGCCATCTGCGGCGATGGCGACATGATGGAAGGCGTTTCCAGCGAAGCTGCTTCCCTCGCCGGCCACCTCAAGCTCGACAATCTCTGCTGGATCTATGACAACAATCACATCACGATCGAAGGCAGTACCGCTCTGGCGTTCACTGAGGATATAGCCGCGCGCTTCATGGGCTACGGCTGGAACGTCACCCGCGTCAGCGACGCCAACGATCTGGATCTGCTCACCCAGGCGATTGAGTTTTCCGTGGAAACCACCGACCGCCCGACCTTCATTATTGTTGACAGTCACATCGCTTACGGCGCGCCCCACAAACAGGACACAAAGGAAGCTCACGGCGAGCCCCTGGGCGAAGACGAGATCCGCCTGGCTAAGCGTAACTACGGCTGGCCGGAAGACGCAAAATTCCTGGTTCCCGACGGCGTAAGAGAGCATTTCGCTGAAGGCATCGGCGCCCGCGGCGCGCACCTTCGCGATGCGTGGATGGCATTGTTTGCTCGTTACACTAAGGATCATCCCGATCTTGCCGATCAGTTGACACGCATGCAGCGCCGTCAACTGCCTGACGGCTGGGACAAGAATCTGCCGACCTTCCCCGCCGATGCCAAGGGCCTGGCCACGCGTGAATCTTCCGCCAAAGTGCTGAATGTGCTGGCCCAGAATGTGCCCTGGTTGATCGGCGGTTCAGCCGATCTGGCGCCATCCACCAAGACGCGCCTTACCTTCGATGGCGCCGGAGACTTCGAAGCCGGGACCTACGGTGGCCGCAACTTCCACTTCGGCATCCGCGAACACGCCATGTGCTCCATTCTGAATGGCTTGTCCCTCAGCAAAGTTCGCCCGTACGGCTCCGGGTTCCTGATCTTCAGCGACTACTCTCGTCCGCCCATGCGCCTGGCCGCGCTCATGGAGATTCCGGTCATTTATATATTCACGCACGATTCCATCGGCGTGGGCGAGGACGGTCCTACGCATCAGCCCGTCGAGCAGCTGGCGTCCCTGCGCGCCCTGCCCGGCTTTATGACATTGCGCCCCGCCGACGCGAACGAGGTAACCGAAGCATGGCGCGTGATCATGCAACTGCGTCATGAGCCTGCGGCGCTGATTCTCACGCGGCAGGCGCTGCCCACCATCGATCGCACCAAATACGCTTCTGCGGCCGGTCTTGCCAAAGGCGCTTACATTCTGGCCGATGCCCCGGGAGGAAAACCGGAGCTGATCCTGATGGCCACCGGCAGCGAGGTCTCTTTGTGCTTGAGCGTCTATGAAAAGCTGACCGCTGAAGGCCGCAAGGTTCGTGTTGTGAGCATGCCCTCATGGGAGATCTTTGAAAAACAGCCTGCTGAATATCGCGAGAGCGTTCTGCCTTCGGCTGTCAAAGCGCGCATCGCCGTGGAGCAGGCATCGACATTCGGTTGGTCGCAATACGTAGGCCACGATGGCAAAGTCATCGGCATGAAGACCTTCGGCGCCTCGGCGCCGCTGAAAGAATTGTTGAAGAGGTTCGGCTTCACGCCGGAAGCTGTGCTGTCCGCAGCGCGTGAGTTGTTGCAGAAATCCCGCTCTTAGCTCTTAGCCTTTAGCTGTTGGTGTTCGCGCCTCAGCTTCCGGCTAAAGGCTAATGGCCAAAGGCTAATAGCTAATCATGAAAATCACAATCGGCTCCGACCACGCCGGCTTCGAATTGAAGACCTTCCTCATCGACCAGCTTCGCCAGCAGGGGCATGAACTCATCGATGTCGGCACTGACAGCACGCGGCCGGTGGATTATCCTGATTACGCGGAGGCCGTGGCGCTCAACGTTCTCAAAGGCAAATCGGAACGTGCCATCCTGATTTGCGGGAGCGGCGCCGGTGCATCCATCGCCGCCAACAAGATTCCCGGGATTCGCGCCGGCCTCTGCCATGACGGTTATTCCGCGCACCAGGCGGTAGAGCATGACGACATTAACATTCTCGTGCTTGGATCGCGCGTGATTGGGCCTGCATTGGCTAAAGATTTGTGCATTACGTTTTTGAATGCCCGTTTTACCGGTGAAGAACGGCATCGCCGCCGGTTAGGAAAGATTCACAGCATCGAGCAGCGCTACGCGCTCGCCAAGGAGAAGATTTCATGAATCCGGTAACCACCCCAGAAAAAATCCAGAGCGGTACAGCAGCGAAAAATAGTTTGCTGGCCCTGCAGCAATACGGACAATCCGTCTGGCTGGACTACATACGCCGCAATATCATCCTCAACGGCGAATTGCAGAAGATGATCGATCAGGACGGCCTGCGCGGCATTACCTCCAACCCTTCGATCTTTGAGAAAGCCATCGCCGGCAGCAACGACTACACCGATCTTCTCGCCCAGCTCGGCAAGCAGGGCGTGCCTACCGGCCAGATTTATGAGAGCATCGTTATCCGCGACATCCAGGACGCTGCGGATAAGCTCCTGCCCGTTTACAAATCCACCAACCGCCGCGATGGCTACGTCAGCCTTGAAGTGGCGCCTACGCTGGCTCGCGATACTCAGGGCACCATCGAAGAAGCCCGTCGCCTGTGGAAAGCCGTGAATCGTCCCAACCTCATGATCAAGGTTCCGGGCACGCCCGAAGGGGTGGAACCCGTCCGCCGTCTCACCAGCGAAGGGCTGAACATCAACATCACCCTGCTCTTCGCCCAGGAAGCCTATATCGCGGTCGCCGAAGCCTATCTTGACGGCCTGGAAGCTGCGCTCAAAGCCGGCAAAGACATCAGCGGCATCGCCAGCGTAGCCAGCTTTTTCGTCAGCCGCATCGATACGCTGGTGGATTCCAAGATCGACGAGCGTTTGAAGATCACCAAGGGAGCCGACGCCCAGCTTCTTGAATCGCTGCGCGGTAAGGTTGCGATTGCCAATGCCAAGCAGGCCTATCGCTACTATCAGAAGATGATCGAAAGCCCGCGCTGGAAAGCTCTGGCATCGCGCGGCGCACAAACCCAGCGTCTGCTCTGGGCCAGCACCAGCACCAAGAATCCTAAATATCGTGACGTGCTCTACATCGAAGAGCTGATCGGCCCCGATACGGTCAACACCATCCCGCCGGCCACTATGGATGCATTCCGCAACCACGGCGTTCTGCGGCGCACGCTCGATGCTGATCTGCCCGCGGCCGACAAAACTATGACCGATATGGAAAAAGCCGGCATCTCCATGAAGCAGGTCACCGGCAAGCTGCTTGACGATGCCATTCGCCTTTTTGATGAAGCCTTTACCCAGTTACATGAGGTTGTGGATCAGAAAAAGGCGAAACCGTGAGCACAAGATCGATCGTTCAACCGCCGCGCTGGCAGTTCTCTGCGCCGCTCACGCAGGCCGTGCAGGCGACGCTCAACGATTGGCAGCGAAACAACAAGATGGCCCGCCTGTGGCAAGGCGACGCCAGTCTCTGGACCAACGACGACGAATCGAAGTGGCTTGGCTGGCTGCGCGTGGTGGAAGAGCAGCAAAAGAATCTTGAACCCTTGCTTGAAGTTGCCGTCGACGCCACGAAGGCCGGTTTTACCCACGCCCTGTTGCTCGGCATGGGCGGCTCGAGCCTCTGTCCCGAAGTATTCAAGATCACTTTCGGCAAGCAGCCGGGCCACCCTGAACTGCATGTCCTCGACTCGACCGATCCGGCGCAGATCAGAGCCGTTGAAGGCCAGGTTGATCTGGCCAGAACGCTCTTCATTGTGGCCAGCAAATCCGGCAGCACGCTGGAACCAAATATCTTCAAGCAATACTTTTACGCTCGCGCTCAGGAAGTTGTAGGGAAAGATAAAGCGGGCGAGCGTTTTCTCGCCATCACCGATCCCGGATCCAAAATGCAGCAGGTCGCCGAGCGCGATCATTTCCGCAAGATTTTCTTCGGCGTTCCCAGCATTGGCGGGCGCTATTCCGCTCTTTCTAACTTCGGCATGGTGCCGGCCGCGGTCATGGGCCTCGACCTGCGCAAATTCCTCGATCGCACGGAAGAGATGGTCCAAGCTTGCGGTGCTGACGTTCCGGTCGATCAGAACCCCGGCGCCGTTCTTGGAGCGATCCTGGGCACTCTCGGCAACCTTGGCCGCAACAAGGTCACCCTTGTCACCTCACCCGGCCTTCACGACCTGGGAGCGTGGCTGGAGCAGCTTCTGGCGGAGAGTACGGGCAAACTGGGCAAAGGTCTCATTCCCGTTGACCGCGAAGAACTCTCTTCGCCCGAAGTCTACGGCGATGATCGGGTCTTCGTTTATCTCCGTCTTGCCGGCGAATCCGACAGCCGGCAAGCAAAGAAAATCGACGCGTTGCGCCAGGGTGGCCAGCCGGTCGTCGAAATTGAACTGACCGACATTTATGACATCGGCCAGGAATTCTTCCGCTGGGAGATTGCGACTGCAGTCGCAGGATCCATTCTCGGCATCAACGCTTTCAATCAGCCCGACGTTGAGGCCAGCAAGATCGTCACCCGGCAACTTACAGAAGCCTACGAGAAAACCGGCGGCCTTCCGGATGAAACTCCAATCCATGAAGAGAGCGGCATGAAGCTCTTCACCGACGATCGCAATGCTGCGAACCTGAAGCAGCTCGCGGGCAACGATTTTTCGCTCACAGGAATTCTGCGCGCTCATCTGGGCCAGCTCGGCGCCGGTGATTACATGGCGCTGCTCGCCTACATACAAATGAACGACGCGCACGAGGGCCGGCTCCAGCGCCTTCGCCACGCAGTGCGCGATCGCAAGCATGCTGCCACCTGCCTGGGCTTTGGTCCGCGCTTCCTGCACTCAACCGGACAAGCGTACAAAGGCGGCCCCAACAGCGGCGTATTCTTGCAGATCACCTGCGATGACGCCGTCAATCTGCCCGTACCTGAGCAGAAATACACTTTCGGCATCGTCAAGGCAGCGCAGGCGCGTGGCGATTTTCAGGTTCTGGCCGAACGTAAGCGTCGCGCATTGCGTGTACATCTGCCGGTGGATGTGGAAGGTGGGTTGGATAAGGTGGAGCAGGCGGTTACAGAAGCTTGGAAGTAGCGGAGACGGTTTTTCTGAAATCCCGAGCGCGCGGCGCGAGGGATCCATATCCTAAACATGCGCTGTCGCTGGCATATGGATTCCTCACCTCCACTTCGTTCCGGTTCGGAATTTCAGAAAGAGTACGCTGATTGGAGAAGCGAAAATGCAACTAGGCATGGTAGGTCTGGGCCGCATGGGCGGCAACATGGTGCGGCGGTTGCTCCACGGAGGCCATCAGTGCGTGGTCTCCGATCTGAGCCCCAAGAACGTCAACGAACTCGCCGGTGAAGGCGCCACGGGCTCAACCTCCCTCGATGACTTTGTCGCGAAGCTCAAAAAGCCCCGCGCTGCCTGGGTAATGGTCCCTGCCGGTGATCCCACCGAGCAGACCGTCGACGCTCTGGCTCAGCGCTTTGAGCCGGGAGACATCATCATTGACGGCGGCAACTCTTACTACAAAGATGACGTCCGGCGGTCGCTCAAGTTGAAAGATCGCAAGATCAACTACATTGACGTCGGAACCAGCGGCGGGATCTGGGGTATCGAGCGCGGCTACTGCATGATGATAGGCGGACCCAAGGACGCCGTCGAGCATCTTGATCCCATCTTCAAAACGCTGGCTCCGGGCATCGGCGATATCGAGCGCACGCCTGGCCGGGAGAAACTTGGCAGCACCGCCGAGCAGGGCTATCTCTACTGCGGACCTTCCGGCGCCGGACACTTCGTGAAGATGGTCCACAACGGAATCGAATACGGCCTCATGCAGGCTTATGCCGAAGGTTTCGATATCTTTCGCAACGCCAATTCTGAACAGCTGCCGGCCGATCACCGCTACAACCTAAATGTCGCGGATATAGCGGAGGTTTGGCGGCGCGGCAGCGTGGTTTCTTCCTGGCTGCTGGATCTCACGTCCATGGCGCTGGCGGAGAATCCGACGCTTTCCGAATACACCGGCTTTGTGCAGGATTCAGGCGAAGGCCGCTGGACGGTGACAGCCGCGCTGGAAGAAGCTGTCCCCGCAGATGTGCTCACCGCAGCTCTCTATACTCGCTTTCGCTCGCGCCAGGACCACACCTTCGCGGAGAAACTGCTGAGCGCCATGCGCCAGAAATTTGGCGGTCACATTGAGTTGACCGCACCCAAAAGCAAAACTGCCTGACCGGAGAGCTGACCATGCCACAGACGACCCAGCTTGAACGTGAACTGCCCGCACTGGAACGAATTCCCTCCGGAAACCCGCCGCCTACGGGCCCGTGCGCCATGGTTATTTTCGGCGGCACCGGCGACCTCACAGCGCGCAAGCTCTTCCCTGCTCTGTACAACCTGGCAAAAAGCAAATTGCTCAACCAGGATTTTGCCATCGTCGGCGTCGGACGGAATGATTACACCAGCGAACAATACCGGCAGGTGATGGGAGAAAAACTCGATAACTTCGCCACCAGCAAAGTTGACCCCAAGCTCCGCGACTGGATGCTGGAACGGGTTTACTATCTGGGCGGCGATTTCCACGATCCGCAACTCTATTCCCGTCTCAAACAAACGCTTCGTGAGATCGAGCAGAAATCCTCGAGCATCGACGGCAATTACTTTTTCTATCTGGCCACCAGCCCGGCCTTCTTTGGCGACATCGTTCAGCAGCTCGGCGCCGCCGATCTGGCCAAAGAGAAAGACGGCCACTGGCGCCGCGTGGTTTTTGAAAAGCCCTTCGGCAATGACCTGGCATCCGCCAAAGAGCTCAATTGCAAGGTCAGCAAGGTGCTTTCTGAACGCCAGATCTTCCGCATCGATCATTACCTCGGCAAGGAGACGGTGCAGAACATCCTGGTCTTTCGCTTCAGCAACGGAATCTTCGAGCCCATCTGGAACCGCCGTTACGTCGACCATGTTCAGATCACCGTGGCCGAAACCGTCGGCGTGGAAAAACGCGGCGGCTACTTTGACATGGCCGGAACCTTGCGTGACATGGTGCCGAACCATCTGTTCCAGCTCGTCTCGCTCACCAGCATGGAGGCGCCCATTTCCTTCAGCTCCACCTCGGTGCACGACGAACAGTCCAAAATCCTTCATGCTATCCAGCCCTTCAGTGCGGAAGACGTGCTGCACTGTGCTGTCCGCGGACAATACGGCCAGGGCACGATGGACGGCGAACGAATGCCCGCGTATCGCCAGGAAGATGGCGTGCCCCAGGATTCGCGCACGGACACTTTTGTCGCCCTCAAGCTTGCAATCGACAACTGGCGATGGGCGGGTGTGCCATTCTATCTGCGCACCGGTAAGCGCATGGCCAAGCGGCATACCGAAGTCGCAGTGCAGTTCAAACGCGCGCCGCTGGTGCTTTTCCGCGATACTCCGGTAAACAGCCTTGACGCCAACCAGTTGATCATCCATATCTCTCCCGACGAGGGCATCTCTCTGCGCTTCGGCGCCAAGATTCCCGGAGCGCAGATGCGAGTCGGCGACGTGGAGATGAACTTCAATTACTCCGACTACTTTGGCACTGATCCGAACACCGGCTACGAAGTACTGCTCTATGACGGCATTATGGGCGACCAGACGCTGTACCAGCGCGCCGACATGGTGGAAGCGGGCTGGGCGGCCGTGGATCCCGTGCTTGACGTCTGGAAGGCCCTTCCACCTAAGGCTTTTCCGAATTACCCCGCAGGCTCGTGGGGACCAGCCGAAGCAACGGATTTGATCGCCAAAGACGGCCGCTCGTGGAGAAAAATCCAGGAATGATACTGGCGGGAGACATCGGCGGCACACACTCCCGGCTCGGCTTGTACAGCGAAACCGGAGACCACCTTCATCTCCAAATCGAAAAGATCTATCCCAGTCGCCAGCATGGCGGACTGGCGGAGATTGTCGTCCAGTTTCTTGCTGATCAGAACACAAGCGTCAACCATGCTGCATTCGGGATTGCCGGCCCGATACTGAACGGCGTGGTTTCTACACCCAACCTGCCCTGGGTCATCGACAAGACAGAGCTCTCGGGTCAGGCGAAGATTCAACATGTCGCCCTCATCAACGATCTTGAAGCTCATGCCTGGGGCGTTGACGACCTTGAGCCGAACGGCTTTGCCACCTTGAACGCGGGAGCGGCGCTTTGCGGCAACGCAGCGCTCATCGCTGCCGGCACTGGCCTGGGCGAAGCCTGCTTGTATTGGGACGGCGCCCGGCGTCATCCTTTTGCCTGCGAAGGCGGCCATGCGGATTTCGCTCCCCGGAATGATGTGGAGATGGGCCTGCTAACCTACTTATGCAAGAAGTTTGGGCGTGTCAGCTATGAGCGAATCCTCTCCGGTCGCGGACTGAAGAACGTCTACGATTTTTTGCGTGATTCCGGGACTGAACGAGAGCCGCCGTCGCTGCTGGAAGAGCTAACCCAAGCGCCCGATCCAGCCGCTGTAATCTCCAAACATGGGCTGGCCGCGACTGCCGTGATCTGTGAACGGGCCCTGGACATCTTTGTGAGCGTTTACGGCGCCGAGGCCGGCAATCTGGCGCTCAAGATGCTTGCGATCGGAGGAGTTTTTTTGAGCGGCGGCATTGCCGCGCATATTCTTCCCAAGCTTTCAACCCCAGCCTTCATGCTGGCTTTTGTCGCTAAGGGGCGCCTCCAGCCACTTCTCGAAAAAATTCCTGTGAAGGTCGTCACTGATGACCGTATCGGATTGGTTGGCGCCGCCCGTTATGCGCTGGAAAGGCTCTGCGACCAGCCGGCTGATGTACTTTCTCGCCGGAGGGCATGAAACCCTATGCCCCGAGAGATCAAGGTTGTATCCGATAACGCTGCTTTGAACCGCGTTGCGGCACAGGAATTTCAAAACGCGGCGCAATCCGCCATAGCCGATCATGGTCGCTTCTCCGTGGCATTATCCGGTGGCAATACGCCGCGGAACATCTACTCGTTGCTGGCGCAGGAATACAAGAGCAGCTTGCCCTGGAACAAAATCCACATTTTTTTTGGCGACGAGCGCTCGGTTCCGCCAGATCATCCCGACAGCAATTTTCGGATGGCGAACGACGCCTTGCTGTCACATGTAGTGATTCCGCCGGAGAACGTGCATCGAATCCGTGCAGAACTCGATCCTGAGGCGGCGGCAAAGGACTATGAGAGCCAGTTGCGCGAATTCTTTCGCCCGGCGAATGATGCCTGGCCGCGCTTTGACCTCATCATGCTTGGCCTCGGCGAAGACGGTCATACGGCCTCGCTCTTTCCCGGAAGCACCGCTCTTGTGGACACCTCGCGTTGGGTGACGTCCACCTGGGTGCAGAGGATGAAAACGTACCGCATCACACTGACGTATCCGGTGCTGAATCATGCGGCAGAAGTCGAGTTCCTCGTCTCCGGAGCGGGAAAGGCCCAAGTACTGAGAGATGTTCTCCAGCCTCAGGAGGGAATGGCTTTCCCTGCGCAACGGGTTAAGCCCGAAAACGGTCGCCTGTTGTGGCTCGTAGATCAAGACGCAGCCAATTTGATCCGGGTAGAGACCTAAGCAATCTCCTTGTATTCAACCGATCGAGACACATTCTTGAAGATCACACGGATTCAGCTATTTACCCCACAATATACACGGCCCGCCGGATTTTCAGAGTAGCCGGATTTAGATTACTAAGTGAATGGGCTCTTACGGTGCTGAAAGTTTAACAACGTTAGGCCTCGTAGCAACCCTAGCTGCGCGCGCAAGCCTCCTGCTTGACCCCTTCGCCTGTAGCGAATAAAATACGAATCTATGGAGAAGTCGCATGGATTCACTATTCCTCGAAAACCCGTCCCCGGCTCCTTTGATCGGGATTGCCCGCCTGGCAGCCGAGGGAGAAGCGCTCGCTGAGGGTCATAACGTTGATTACCTCACGATAGAAAACCGCAGTCTTCTCACCCGTTGCAATTCCCCGCGCATGCCTTTTTCCTGGATGATCAATCCCTATCGTGGATGTGAGTTTGCGTGCAAGTACTGTTATGCGCGCTATACGCACGAGTTCATGGAGATGCGCGACGGCCTGGACTTCGAACGGAAGATATATGTCAAACAACACAGCGCCTGGCTGCTGCGCCAGGAGCTCAGACAGGTTCGCGCCGGTCAAATCATCGCCATTGGCACCGCAACCGATCCCTATCAGCCGGCGGAGCGGAAATTCGGCATCACGCGCGCCATCCTGGAAGAGTTTGCGCAGCATGAGGGTCTCTCTCTCGGACTGGTGAGCAAATCGGATTTGATATTGCGCGATCTCGACCTCCTGCGCGCGATTTCGCTCAAGAACCGCCTCAGCATTCACATCACTGTCACTACCATGAAGGTCCGCCTTGCACGCATTTTGGAACCGCGCGCGCCGCGCCCGGATCTGCGTCTGAAGGCCGTAAAGGAACTTGTCGCCGCCGGTATTCACACTTCAGTCAACTGCGCGCCGGTGCTGCCCGGAATCACGGATTCACCCGCGGACGTGGAGAGCCTGGTGCGCGCCGCAGCCGAAGCAGGAGCGCGCTCGGTCGCGGCAATTCCGCTGTTCCTGAAACCATGTTCGGGAAAAATTTTTGTGCCGTTCCTGGAACAAAACTTCCCGCAGTTGGTTAAGTCATACAGAAACAGGTTTCAAAATCGGGCGTTCTTGCCGGCGGAGTATGGACGCAGGATTTCCGCGTTGGTGAAAAAGCTGGGTAAGAAATATCGTCTCGGTGAGTTACCGCTCCGAGCCAAGATTGGTAGTCAGAAAGTGGATGTCTCAAAGCAACTCAAGCTCTTCGCAGGATAGTGTCTCAACAGCGTGGCTTGGGCTTTTTCCACAGCCATCGGTGATTGACATTAGTCAGCGAGAGCGGACGGATTATGGCAAGTCACTGATAAAGCATGACAAATCGGCGGATTTAAACCCGGTCGAATTATTTTTATTGTACTTAAGTACAGTGCTTGACCATGTACCATTGGACATGTTAGGTTTGTACCCGAAACAGCGTTTTGGCGCTGGATCGAATGGTGAAGGGAGAAGGTGAGCCAGGCGGTCCGATGCTAAAAAATCCAAAGGTTCTTGAAGATTTTGCTTTCGTGTTAGGAAAATATGTGTACTATGGTACAGTCTTTTCCATTGTACTAACGACGTAAGGCGACCGACTCCTGCCGGCGGGCGGGAATCGATGCGATTTTTTGGAACAGGAAAAGAAGTTCAGCTGTTTTTGGGGTAGAAGTCGGGAGAAGTCGGATAAGTTCGAACGGCAGGATTTCTTACTTCGTTTTGTCCATGTGGTCAGGTGATCGGTATCACTGATGTACGACAAAAAAAGTGACAAGAGTGAAACGATCAAGAGTTTGATTTCACAAGGTAGTAGAAGAAACCGAACTCCGGTTTAGCGACAAAGAGCTAGAAACCAGCCGGTTTTTTCGCGGGGAAAACAGCGGATGGACTTTGCACGTCACCGGACACAAAACAAGTGACGGCAATTCTTCCACCCAAGCGGGAGGTGGACTTTGCGGATTTTGGTTATTGAGGATGAGCCTAAAGTAGCACGTACACTGGTGAAGGGTCTGGAAGCGGACCACTTCGCCGTTGATCTGGCGGGGGATGGCGAAGAAGGTCTCCAGCTAGCCACCGAGATTGATTACGATGCAATCATTCTTGACTGGAACCTTCCTAAACTGGACGGTTTGACCGTCCTGAGAAAACTGCGTAAATCAGGCTCCAATATGCGGATCCTGCTCCTGAGCGCGCGTAAAGACGTTTCTGATCGCGTTTGCGGCTTGCAGGCGGGCGCAGATGATTATCTGGTTAAGCCGTTTTCCTTTGAAGAGCTGTTGGCCCGGGTCCACGCTCTTCTACGCCGTCCCCAGGAACTGCTGGACAAACTCAGCGTCGAGGATCTGGAACTCGATCGCATGCGTCACATGGTTACCCGTGGAGGCAAGCCGATCAATCTGACCCAGCGTGAATACGCGGTGTTGGAATATCTGATGCGCAATGCCGGCCGCACCGTAACCCGCACCATGGTGGTGGAGCACGTTTGGAACCTCGGCTTCGAGGGGCTTACCAACATCGTGGACGTCTATATCAACTATCTCCGCGCTAAGATCGACCACGGCTATGAAAAGCCGCTGATCCACACCGCACGCGGAGTGGGTTACATGCTCTCAGCTTCGCAATGAACTTACTGCTTTTACGCCGCCTGAGTTCCCGGCTAGCGTTCAAGCAGACATTGACCTTCGCGCTCCTGGTAATCATCCTTGCCTGGAGCGCGTATGCTCTGCTGGCGCGCCGGATCTATGGTCAAGTCGACGATGAACTGCAGGACCGGGCCATCGCTGTCCGCAGCATGCTTCAGGTCCGGGCCAATGACGTTCGCTGGCTGAATGAAAAAGCCGATCCGGAAGTCCGCGAGCAGGTCGCGAAGTCTATCCGCTTCTACCAACTCCTCGATGACAAAGGCAAGATCGTTGAAGGCTCGCGCGAAATGAGTGAGCTGCGCCTTCCCTTTGAAGGGCCGGCCCGTGCGGCGTTGCAATCTGGTCACAACACCTGGGAATACTACGGAGCAGCCGGGGAGAACCATCTCCGTATCCTGAACACGCCGGTTCTCGGGCCCCGCCAGCAGCAATATGTCCTGCGCACAGGCGTTTCCCTGGATGAAGCTGACGAAGACTGCCGGCGCCTTCGTCTTTACATGCTGTTGTTGCTGCCTTTTATTATTCTGGCACACGCCGCCAATGCATGGATGATGGCGGAAAGCTCCTTAAGACCGCTGGAGAAAATTACCGCAGCCGCCAAACAGATCACGCCCTTCGATCTGAGCACGCGGCTTCCGGTTTCCAGCCGGCAGGACGAACTGGACGAACTCAGCACCTCGCTGAACGCCATGATCGCCCGCCTGCAGAGCTCGTTTCAGCGGATGACCGAATTCCTCCGCAATCTTTCCCACGAGATCCGCCAGCCGCTCACAGTGCTGCGTGCCGAAACAGAGCAGGCTTTGCGCATGGGCAACAATGAAACCAACTATCGTGACATGCTCTCCAAACAGCTCGAGCACGTCGAGCTTCTGGCTCGAACCGTTTCTGATCTCATGGAGCTTGCCCAGTCTGAGCACGAGCAAATCAAACTGCAACTGGAGAAGGAAGACCTTTCGGAATTGGTGCAGGCTGCTCTGGATGGCATGCGGACGCAGGCCTCCGAGCGCGGCATTCAGGTTTCCGGCGCCGTGCAGCAGAATGTGATCGGTGCTTTCGATGCCGGGCAGATCTGGCGTCTTATGCTTAACCTGCTCGACAACGCTATCAAGTTCAATCGCTCGGGTGGAAAGGTCGATGTTTCCCTGGCGATCCTGAACGGCATGGCCATGATTTCGATTAGTGACACGGGCAGTGGTATTGCAGCCGACGAACAACCGCACGTCTTTGAACGTGGTTATCGTACGGCAGCGGCCCGTAAATCGAGCGTTCCTGGCACAGGCCTTGGACTGCATTTCGCGCAGGCCATCGCCGAAGCGCACGGCGGTCATATCGAGGTAACCAGCCAGCCCGGAGAAGGTTCGTGTTTCCGTGTTTCCCTGCCCCTGCTTCCTGCCGTTGAGGCGTCTGTTTCCTCTTCCACTCAACGAGACGCAACCGTCAACTGATTGCACCACGATGAAAGTGAGTAACGATACAAGACCGCACACATTAGAAATTTTAATGATTTTTCAATGCCAGGCGCAGTCCGCGGCATGGACAATGAAATGCGGGCAACGAGTGAGGGAATTCGCTGGTCTCCAGGTAGGGTTTGCATTTGTTTTACCCGCTACGGAAAGAGCAGAATAGCGGTGTTTCATCAAACCGGGTTTGGTAAGAAAGCGGGGCTTATGTCGAATCTAGCCAGAGTAGCGTTCATGCTGAGCGTGGTTGCTCCGCTTGCTGCAGTCGCCCAGACGGCACCGCAATCCAGGCCGGCGACGCAACCAGCTTCACAAGCTCCAGCAGCGCCCTCCGGAGCCGCCGCTACTCCCGCGGCAAAGGCAGCTGCTTCGCAGCGTTTCGTAACTTCAGAGAATTTTTACCGCCCGAGCGCAAAGCCCCAGCCTGGGGTTCCCGCACCTTCTGCGGCAACCACAACCCCGGCAACACCGCCCGCGCAACCCGTCACAGTTGCTAAGCCGGCTAGTATGCCGGCTCCGCTTGCCGTTCGGACGCCGGTACCTCAGCCCGCCATCACGATTCCTGTTCCCCAGGTCCGTCCTTCCCAGGCTGTGGCCTCGCAGCCAGGCGTCATGGCGAAACCTGCTCCAGCTACCGGGTCCGTGACTCCAACTGCCGTCGACTATGCATCAGGGCAGCTCACTGTGGTTGCAGAGAACGCGCCGCTCGGATTTGTTCTGAACATGATTGCCGCAAAAACCGGCGCTGTGGTTGATCTGGCGCCCGAACTGCAAAACGAGCCCGTGGTGGCGCGCCTGGGCCCAGGTCCGGTGCGCGAAGTTTTGACAGAATTGCTGGATAGCCCCCGCATCGATTACATCGTGCTCGGCGGCAGTGACGAGGGCGACAGGCTGCAGCGCGTTGTGGTCCGTATCCGCCACTCCATGGGCGTCTTCGCCATGGCTCCTTCACGCGTACAGCCTAAGCAGGAAGATCCGGACCAGGAAGTGAAACTGGACCCGAACGGCCATCTGATTTCGAGCGGGGAAACCGAAGCTGAGCCTCAGCTTTCCCAGCAGCAGCGCATGGCAAACTGGCAGAAGGCGCGCGAATCGATGCGACAGGCGGAGATCAAACAACAGGCACAGGAACGGGAAAATAACGCGAACGGCTCTCCTGATCCGCCAGCGCCTCCCCAAGATAGCCAGCCTGCTAATCCTCCACAAACCACGCAAGCTAATCCGCCACTGAGCTAGGCTCCAGCTGTTTGCGAGTTCAAAAGCACAAGGGACATCTGATTTTGTCCGGCTTTGGGGTCACACACTCATACGCCGGTGCACGCCACAAGCCTGCAGTCATGCTCCAATTGTCTGGCTGGAAAACTGTGATTTCCCCTCGCCCGGACAAGGGGAAAACAAATCAGGGAGAGACTCCTGAACTAGCTTGCTGCACCTCTCATGACGTTGGCCGCCAGGAAACCCTTGGGACCCTTCAGGAGTTCAAATTCCACGGTTTCTCCTTCGTTAAGGGTCCTGTAACCGTTTTCCTGAATAGCGGAAAAATGTACGAAGACATCCTCACCGGTGGAGCGTTGAATGAAGCCATATCCTTTGGCTCCGTTAAACCACTTTACAGTTCCCTTCTCTTTCACAAACGCAACTCCTTTCGCCTCAGCTCGAATTGAAGTCGCCCCTGCCACTGGGGAGACAAGGCTGCTGCTCTGACGGCCAGATTTCGCTCCTGATTGCACTCCAGAACTCCGGCCGCCGGCCACAAGGGACGGTATAGCCAACCAGCCGATGAATCTGTTCTGCCCCCGAAGGTCAACTGCTGTACAAAAGCATCAACCGAGTACTCCGGCGGGATGATCGCCGGAAGTTAGGCATAATATTCAGGAACTCCGCTTCTTGTAAAGGACTTTGTTTTGGCCTTCTTTGCGCCGGCCGCGACTCGCACGGAGGTTACCTCGGCCTGTGGTGCGAAAGTGAATGAGTATAGAGAACTTTAGTGCCGTGCATCCGGCGTTCATTGCCTCGGACCGATATTCAATTCTGATAGGATTTTTATTGGGTGTTTTTCAATGATGCCAGGCTCAATCTCGTCTTCAGCTGACACAGCCCCCGTGCCGGCGCCGGAATCTCCTGCAGCTAGGCTCTTCTTCCGACCGTGGAAGCACATGCTTCTGCAGCGTGGCTGGCCAACGTTGCAATATCTGATGAAGACAGAGGCTCATACCTACGCCTTCTCCGTGGCAGCGAACGCGATTCTTTCATTTTTTCCTTTCATGGTTCTTTTGATGTGGCTGATCCGCAATGTCTTTCACTCGCAAACCATGTTCAATGTGGTAATCGATCTGGTGAAAGATCATTTGCCGGCCGGGCAGGATTTTGTGGTTCGCAACCTGACTGACCTGGTACGTTCCCGCCACCGGGTCAAGATGGCCTCGTTGATCATCCTGCTGATTACCTCCACCGGAGTTTTCGTGCCGCTGGAAGTTGCCTTCAACCGGATTTGGGGGTTCACGAACAACCGCTCGTATCTGGGCAATCAGATCATCTCGCTGGTCCTGGCTTTTGCCTGCGGCATTCTGGCGCTGGCTTCTGTCGGACTGGCAGCAGGAAACGAACTGGTTCTGACCTTCATGATGCGCGGGAATGAAAACATCGTATTCCGCGCCCTGACGTTTGTGGCTCTGAAAATCTTTGCCACTGCCGCCAGCATCGCCATCTTTTTCCTGATCTACTGGCTCCTCCCCAACGGCAAAGTCAGCGCCAGGAGCGTCTTACCTGCTGCGGTAGCCATGGGCGTGCTTTGGGAACTGGGTAAATTCATCTATATAAAGGCACTCCCCTGGCTGAATTTTCAGGAGGTGTATGGCCAGACGTTTTCCATTTCCGTGGCCCTGATTTTTTGGGCTTTTGTTTCCGGCTTGATGCTCCTGGCGGGAGCGCATCTGTCTTCAGATTTCACGCCGGAAGGCACGGAATCCGGAAAATCGGAGGGCGATACAGAAGACGGGATGGAATTCAGATAAGGTTTGCAGGCCGCCAGTTTCGGTTTTCGATAGCGTTTCTTTTCGGTCTCAGAAGATCGCGGAAAAGCGGTAAAATCCCATTTGCGGTTTAGGTAGCCCTCCCTTTTCAATTGCTGACTATCTTTGGTAAGTACTCTAGGGCCGAGCAACACGTGTGGGCGGCACCGATGGCCGTCCAAAACATGAGGAGGAGTAATGCGAAGAAAGAGTCTAAACGTCATTGTCGTAACGTTGTTCTTGGCGGCGACCGTTGCTGCACAGGCATGGTCCGTAGGTCTATTGGCGCCGCTTCCATCAAGCGTTAATTCTCAAGGGATACCAGTGCCTCCTGGGGTGCCGCCTCCTCCCGGGATCCCTGTACCTGTTCCATTGCCACCGGTCGCCTAGTTTGCTGTTGGCGGGTAGCTGGGTTAAGCTTGCCACTCAGCTCCCATGAAAACATCAGAATTGGTGATGAGCCTGGCGGGTACTGGACTGCAGATATATATCTGCGCCTTGCTCGTTTTGCGAGGATTGCAGCGCCAATTCCGCTTTTTCACTCTCTCTTTGTTCTTGTCCGTACTCAGCACCATAACCCTGATTGTGGTGAGAAACCATGTAGTTCTGTATCGGGACATCTATTGGCCGAGTGAGGCGCTGTCGATGGTCCTTACCTTCTTCGCTCTGCAAGAAGCGTTTTATTTGGTATTTAGAAATTTTCTTTCAATCTCAGGGTTCAGATTGCTTTTTCCCGGCATCGGTATTTTGATGCTCGTCATCGCTGTTCTCCGCACCTCGCTCCAGCCGGTTCTGCAAGCCAGCTTTCTCGCGTCTACCTTGATTTCGCTTGAAATTGGCGTTGGATTCTTGCAGTTCGGCATATTCTGCCTTTTCATCGTGCTGGTCCGTTTCTTCCATATGCGCTGGCGCCAGCAGGCCTTCGGCGTGGTCTTGGGATTCGGTATTGCTGCTGCCGGGAGTTTGGTCGTTTATTTACTACGTTCCGAATTCGGAACGAAACTCAACCCAATTGTAAGAATTACCCCTCCTATCGCTTACATTATTGGTGTGGTTGTTTGGCTGGTGACGTTCCTCTGGCCTGAGCCGTTACAGCCACCGCTGGTGGGCAGTGCGATCTTTAGCCCGGAGCAGATGGCTACAGATCTCAGGCGTTACACCCATGCAGTCAAGGGCATCTTAGAACGATGATGTTTGACCTCATTACGATCTTTTTTGTCGGCAGCACGCTCCTCTTCGCCGGCTACACTGCCTTAAAATTCCTGGGCAAGTTCCCCAAACGCACCATTGAAGACGTAGCCCCTTTTCTCCGGCCAGGTGAAGCAGACGAATTCGAAGCGTTGCTGGATCCCGCCCTGGAAGTAAATTTCCGCCTTCGACTGTCGCCTTCGGAATTCAGAGGCTGGCAGCGAAAACGCTTTCATCTGATGCGTGAATACCTGCTGCGAATGTCGCACAATGCTCTGGTGCTGATTGAGTGGGGCAACATGGAAGCAGCGGAGCAGGAAGCAAGGGACTCTATTCCATGCAGACAAAGAGAGCTGCTTGCCCGCGAGTTGGTGCAGGCAGCTACCGAGTTCAGACTGTACTCGTTTCTGGCGTTGATCAAAATTCGATTTTGGCTCGTTCTCCCTTCCTCACTCTCCCCATTAGTCTCTCCTCCCAGCCTGACCCGGCTTCGTCACTTATTCGGCATCAATCCTGTCGCTTCTTATGCCCGCCTTAAGAACGCCGCGGGCGTATTAGGCGAACTTTACAACCTGGATTTCCAGCACGATCTGCTCGCCCGCCTTTAATCTGAAGGTTCACCGCATACCGGCGTTTTGTCGCTTTCTCCGCTTCTTCCACCCGATATAATCAAGGACAGCTTGGCTATCTGGACCAAAATCACGCACAAACTTGCTGCCTGGGGCATGATTCCGCGCACTCGCCTGGCCTATTTCACGCTCTATACAGCCGGAATGGAAGCGGTGCTGCTTCTTCTACTCGGGCTGCTGCACCTGGCCGGCGCGGCACGCGCTGCAAACACCCTAAGCGGTTGGGCTTCGTTCGTCGGCTGGGTCCTAGCCATCCTGCTGGTTGTGCTGTCTCTGCGTTGGTTTCGCACCTACGTTTTGTGGAGCGTTCGCAGCCGCCTGATTGTTACGTACCTGTTTATCGGAGGCGTACCGATCACGCTTCTTGCCGCGATGGCTATCGGCCTTGGCTATGGGGCGGTTGCACAAATGGCTACTGTCGTCGCGGTTTCAGAGATTCGAGCTGAGGAGCAAAGCCTAGCCGCGGACAATGCCGCAGCGGTGGAGGAAATGGAGCGCCACGGCGGTACTGCGGAACAGATCGCAGCCCGCGATATGACGTTCGCAGGACACTCGATTACAGTCAAACCCCAAGCAGCCGCACCGGAGTGGATGAAGAATGGTTTTGCCGGCCTGGTCGCCGATCATGGTCATCTCTACTTGCGCGCCGCGCATTTAGCCAGGCTGAAAGAGCCGGTAATGGTGATTTCCAGCGTTCCGTTCGACCAGAAAATACTGGCGCGGATTGCCGGCAAACTGGGTTCGCTCACCATCAGCCGGGCCGATTTTGAAGGCGACAAAACGGACTCCCAAAAAGCGTCGTCAACCTCGCGCCCAGGCACTTCGGAACAAATCAGCGCCGGCTCCGTTCCCGCACCGTTCGGCCGCTTTGATCCGGAGCTTCCTTTTTTCGGGATGCTTCAGGCCGTAGACGTGGAGTCAGGCAAGCCAGATATTAAGCTGATTCTCGGCGGCACCACTCGCGCCTCGGTCTTGTACTTCAACCTCGCGGCTTCCATGGGTTTCTGGAATGGCACTCTGGGCATTGTTCTCTTGATCTGTGCCATCGCCCTTGCGCTGGTCGTCCTGGCTGCGTTGTTGATCGGGATCAGCCTGACCAGAAGGATCACCTATTCCGTCGCGAATCTCTACAGGGCGACGCAGCACATCAATCGTGGCGACTTCACCCATCGCATACAAGTTCGTGAGCGCGATCAACTGGCGGCCTTGCAGCTGGCTTTCAACTCCATGACCCAGTCTGTGGAGCGGTTGATTCTTGAGCAGAAAGAAAAAGAGCGCCTGCAAAGTGAGTTGGAGATCGCGCATGAAGTGCAGGCGAATCTGTTTCCCCACACCGTTGCCGGCACCAGCACGCTGGAACTGCATGGGATCTGCCGTCCCGCGCGCATCGTCAGCGGCGATTACTACGATTTTCTTTCTTACGGGGCTGAACAAGTCGGGATTGCCGTGGGCGACATCAGCGGCAAAGGGATCTCCGCCGCGCTGCTGATGGCTACGATTCACTCTGCCGTTCGCGCTTATGAGCAGGAGCAACTGGTCTCTGTCGGCACGGCAGCCGCGTATGGGACCAACACGCGAATCGCGGCGGTCGAAGCGCAGGTAGCGCCGGCATCGCCGGGACAAATGTTGTGGCTGCTGAATCGCCACCTCTTCCAGAGCACGCAGCCGGAGAAGTATGCGACGCTCTTTCTCGGCTTCTATGACGATCTGAATCACCGTCTCACTTATTCGAACGCCGGCCACCTTCCCCCCATCGTGCTTTCCCGCGATGGCTCTGTCCGACGCCTCGACCGTGGCGGCACGGTCGTGGGCCTGTTCCCTGACCGCGACTATGAGGAAGAGACCGTGGAGCTGTATTCGGGAGACGTTTTCGTCGCCTTCAGTGACGGCATTACCGAGCCGGAAAACGAGTTTGGCGAGTTCGGTGAAGACCGCCTGATTGAAACCATCGCCGCGTATCGCCATCTGCCGCTGCCGCGCATTACCGAGCACGTGATTTTGGCTGTCCAGGACTGGATTGGCTCAACCGAACAGCCGGACGACATCACGCTGGTCCTCGCCCGCTGTATTTGAGCCTGCTGCGCATCCTGTTATTACCTATCTTGGTAACACAGCATTTCCTGCTTACTTTTTCCCCACCGAGCCGTTATGGTGTACGCCTGTGACGTTGGAATCTCTACTGGATGACATGATGAAATCAACCGGCAGTACCCACCGTCGTACCCCGATCACCGCCTGGCAGCGCAAGCCGAACGGCAAAGATGCTGTTCTCCAAAGAATCCGGACTATCACCCGGGAACTGGGCGCGCTCCAGGCAGAGATGCATTCTGAGCTGGCCGATCCTGGCCGCGGCAACAACAACAGGTTCTTCGAAGACGGAGCGGCGGTCGAAACTCTGAATGTCTTCAAGGCAGAGCTCGACCAGCTACGGCGTATTCTGTGGTTTTATATTGAGGAAGCCGCCCGCAAGCCACGCGCGGCAACGGACCAGGAGCAGCAATCGCGCCGGGTGGAACGCGTTACCGACCTGCTGCGCGCTATCTCTCCTCCGGCAAGCGATGCGGTCCACGGCGGCGAGTCCGGATCATTCTTTGAACGGCTCAACTGCGTGATTGATACCTACATCCAGGAAAAAAAACCTGTGGCCGCCGAGACCAAACCGGTCACGCGCAGGGATTCTAAGGCGTTTTCGTAAGCCGGTGATCCAGGTTGGCCAGCCGCCACCCCGTCTCAAACACCAGGCGCGCTATCTTGGTCATCTTGTCAAAATCAATCTTGTCGATCGTATCCGTGGGCCGATGATAGTCCACGTGTGTCCCGTCAAAGTAAAAGATGATTGGCACGCCGTGCTTGGCGTAGTTCCAATGGTCGGAACGGAAATAAATCCGCTCGGGATTGTTGGGATCGTTGTAGTAGTAATCCAGCTTCATCTTCTGGAACTGTGAGTTGGTTTCTTCGCTGATCTGGTGGAGTTCCTTGCTGATCCGGTTCGACCCCACAAGGTAAACCGTGTTGGCGTCGGTCAGATGCTCGTCCAGCTGATCTTTGTCTCCCGGCGGCCGTGAGCGGCCGATCATATCGATATTGAGATCGGCCACCAGATGATCCAGCGGCACCACCGGCGCAAAGTCAGTGTTGTATTCCGATCCCAGCAAGCCCAGCTCTTCACCCGCGTGGAAGATGACCAGCACCGAACGCTTCGGCCGCTCCAGGGACATGGCATGGGCAATCGTCAAAACAGAAGTGGTGCCGGAGCCATCATCATCGGCGCCAGGATAGATTTCCCCCTTCGGACTCGTCTTCAGGTGGTCATAGTGCGCGCTGAAAACAACATACTCGTTCTTCAGCTTGGGATCAGAACCTTCCAGAATCCCGGCGACGTTCTGCGTGGTAGTACGGGTGATTTGCTGCGCAGCCGTCAGACGCGCGGAAATATCGGTCTTTTGCGGCGTCAATGCCTGCTTGCGATTAATTGCGTCATAGACGGTCTTTAAATCAAGCCCACAAGCGGCTAATACTTCCTCGGCAAGGTTGGGTCCAAGCGTCAAGGCAGGCAACCTGCCCTCGGATTGGCGAGCCAGGCTGACACTCTCGCGTGACGCTGCGCGCTCCGCGAAATCCTTATTCTTCATGAAATCAAGGAAGCGTTGCGGAGGGATCTGCAAAATGCCGACAGCTCCATGGGCAAGCGCCGCACCCTCGCCGGATTCATTGTCTGAAAGCCGTGAGGGGTCAATTCCCTGAGGATTGCCTGCCGCGATCAGCACAATCTTCCCTTTAACATCCAGACCGGCATAGTCGTCATGATGCTGGGCGGGGGCAGAGATGCCCGAGCCTACAAACACGATTTGGCCTTCCGCATCGCCGTTGCCGGTGCCAAACCCAAGGTAGAAATCTCCGAAATGATAGTCGCTGGTCTTGCCCGCCTTTGTGATTGCCAGAGAGCTCTTCGCCGTGTCCGGTTTCGCCGACACCACCTGGAAGGTTTGCAGGAAGTCGCCATGTTCGCCCGCGCCGCGGAAGCCATAAGCTTCGAGGTGGGCAGCCAGATATCGGGCGGCGATAGCGAAGTTGGGTGAGAGGGTGTAACGTCCACCCAATTCCTGCGAAGACAGAAATTCCAGGTGCATCCGCAATTCCCCCGGCGTAATTGAATCTACGGTTGTGGGCACTGCGGGCAGGACGACTGGTGCAGGTCCGGCAGCATGGAGCAGTGCCGAGACGCCTACAACCACCAGAATCGCCAGTTTTGCGGCTAGTTTTCTTGGGGTATTCACGTCATTGATGTTAGCAGCCCGCGTTGCGGCTTACAATCTCTGCCGGCATTTCGTCCCTGCGGGTAGAATCTAAACGAAAGCACCCTGAACCCCTGTGAAACAGACAATCATCGTTTTGGAAGATGACGCGGATATTGCCAACCTGGTCCAGCATCATTTGCAACTGGCCGGCTTCATCGTACGGGTGTGCAGCACGGGCGACCAGGTCATTCCCTTGGCGCGCAAGCAGCCGCCGACGCTTTTTCTCCTGGACATCATGGTGCCGGGCGGAAGTGGTTTTGAAGTGTGCCGCCAGATACGCGAGAGCCGCGATCTGGCGAGCATCCCTATTATTTTCCTAACCGCCAAAGCAAGCGAGGAGGACCGGGTCCGCGGCCTGGACCTTGGCGCTGACGATTACATTGCTAAGCCTTTCGGCACGCGCGAACTCACGGCACGCGTCCGGGCGGTGCTGCGGCGCTTTGAGCAGCCGCTCACCACCAACATCACGACTCCCGACTTCGAGCTGCAAGGCGACTCCATGACGCTTTCTGTGCGCGGCCAGCCTGCCGAGGTCACTGCCACCGAGTTTCGCCTGCTCCACTTTCTGGCCTCACATCCCGGCCGCGTCTTCTCGCGCGACCAGGTTCTTGATGCCGTATGGCGAGACCTTTCCTTTGTGACTCCTCGCTCAGTTGACGTGTACATTCGCCGGTTGCGGGAGAAGATTGAACGCGATCCAGAGGATCCGCGATATCTCAAGACCGTTCGCGGCGCCGGATACAAGTTTGAGGCGGCCAAGTGAGAAACCGCATTTTTCTGAAAGCCCTGGCGGCCTTTGTGGCGGTAATTGCTGCCGCCACGCTTACCCTTGACATCGCAATTCGCCACATCTGGGAAAACTCGCTGCACACCGACATTGAGAGACTTCTGGTGCAGAACGCCCAGGGCTTCGCTTTGCGCGTGGCCAACGATCATCAACATTCCCTGCAGCAAATGGCCATAGAAGAGGCGCAGATTACTGAAACCCGCACCACCATCATTGCCCGCGACGGTGTGGTGCTTGCCGATACGGAAGCCGACCCGAAAACCATGGAGAATCACGCCGGCAGGCCCGAGGTTGCTGCCGCGTTGACCGGAAAGACCGGCAGCGCGACTCGCCTCAGCCACACGGTCGGCATTGAATTTCTTTACGTCGCTGTACTCAGCGGTGACAAAGTGGTGCGACTGGCGTATCCGCTTTCCAGCATCCAGAATCAACTCGCTCAGATCCGCTCTGCCCTTCTTCGCGCCACCCTGCTGGCGCTGCTTCTGGCGGTGTTGCTGGCGATCGCGATTGCAGAGCTGATTTCGCGGCGCTTGCGCCGCATCGTTGATTTTGCCGAGAAGATCGCCTCGGGTGATCTCTCTGCGCGCATCGCCGAGCGCAGTGGTGACGAGATTGCCCAGGTCGCGGGCGCGCTGGATCGCACCGCTCGCCGGCTGGAAGAAAACTTCGCCGCCATCCGGGAAAGCCGCTCCGAACTCGAGGCGCTGCTCAACAGCATGACCGACGGCGTGATCGCGGTCTCCTCCGATCTGAAGGTTCGCTGGGCCAACCAGGCGATCGGCAGCATTGTTCATCAGCGTGTTCGCATCGGATCGCCGGTGATCGAACTGCTTCGCCACCCCGATTTTCTTGCCACATTGAATGCCTCGCTCAAATCCCGCCGGCGCGAACACGCGATTGCCGCTTCCCTTTACGGCCGCAGAAGCTTTTCCGTAACCACCGAGCCTTTGCCGGATGGCGGCGTAGTCACAGTCCTGCATGACATATCCGAAGTGGAACGCGTCGAAAAGACGCGTCGAGATTTTATCGCCAACGTCTCGCATGAGCTGCGCACCCCGCTGACCTCGATCCGTGGCTACGCCGAAACGCTCCTGGAGTCAGATGGCGCGCTCAACGACAGCACGCGCGAGTTCCTGGATGTGATCCGGCGTAACGCCGAGCGCATGGGGCGTCTCACCGAAGACTTGCTCGTCCTGGCGCGTGTGGAGTCGGGCGAAGACAAGCTGGATCTTCGTCCTCAGCCGGCAAGCCATTTGCTGGCGGAAGCCGCGTCGTCGCTCCAGGAAGACGCGCGAGCGGCCGGCGTGGAATTCGCGGTAGAACCCGCAGGTGATTGGATGGTGATGGCAGACGCCTATGCGGTGCATCAAGTCTTCGGCAATCTGATCAGCAATGCGCTGCGCTATGCCCAGAGCGGCAAGAAAATCATCATCGGCGCTACGGAAAAGGCGGATGGGATCGAATTCTTCGTCCGCGACTTCGGGCCGGGAATCGCTTCTGAACACTTGCCCCGCATCTTCGAGCGTTTTTATCGCGTGGACAAGGCTCGCTCCCGTGAAAGCGGCGGCACCGGGCTGGGGCTTGCGATCGTCAAACACATTGTGCTGAATCACGGAGGCTCGGTTCGCGTGGAGAGCGCGGTGGGCCACGGCTCAACTTTCTTCGTCGTCCTGCCTGGAGCGTAACGACGCGGCTGGTTGCCGTAATCCCGCTACCGAGGGATTTTAACGTCCTATTCATTCAGAGTTCATCAGTTCGTAACATTCCTCCCCTATAAGAAGGCCTTGCACAGCTCCGGAAACTACCGGCAATTTTTTTTAGACCTTGTTGTGTCTGCTCGCTTGTAAACGCTAGTCACCGCGCACAAAGTTCGATGACAAGAATGAAAGTTCAAATGAATCAGTCATCCCCAGTCGGGAGGAAAATTGGAATGAAACTGCTCAAACCCGTGGTTCTTGTGTTTTTGATCTCAAGTTTGATGATTGGCCAGAGCAACGCGCCTGCTCCGGCACAAAACTCTGACGATACAAAGATTGCCAATCAAATCAAGAGTCTTGAAGACGCTGTCGCGCAACAGCAGCAACAGATTGAAGCGCTCCGTCAGGAACTGGCAGACAGAAAGAAAACCGACTCTGCTGCTCACCTGGCCAACGCTTCGCTCACAACCAACGTAGCCACACCGGCAACAGCGGTGCAGGAAGCGGAAAAGCCCAAGGAATCGCCGTTGTCATTCCGGATCGGCGGAATGGACTTCACCCCCGGCGGATTCATGGATTTTCAGAATATCTTCCGCACCGTCAACACCGGGTCTGTGGTCTCGACCAATTTCGGCGCGGTGCCCTTCAGCAACCAGGCTGCTGGACACCTCACCGAATACCGCGCCACCGGGCAGTATTCGCGTTGGAACATGAAAATCGGCGGCAAATACGGCGCCAATAACATCCTTGGTTACATCGAGGGTGACTTCAACGGTAACGATGCCACAAACGTTTTTGCCACCACCAACCCGCACACTCTCCGTCTGCGCCTCTACTTCGCCGACATCCGCCGCGGTGACTGGGAAATCACTGCTGGCCAGGCGTGGAGCCTGATTACGCCGAACCGAATCGGCACTTCAGCCATGCCTTCCGATCTGGCAACTACCTACGCCCTTGACGGCAACATTCACGTCGGCGTGCCGTATTCGCGTGACGGCCAGTTCCGTCTGACCTTTCATCACGGCGATGCCTTCTCATGGGCCGTTGCCGTCGACAATCCGCAGCAGTTCACGGTAGGCACGGTGACGCCTCCCACGGTCTTCAATGGAGTCCTGACCAACACCGGCAGCGGTCAAAGCCAGCTGGACGGCAACGCCACCGGCGGCACGCCCAATCTGTTTCCTGACTTCATGTCGAAGATGGCTTACGACGCCAAGGTGGGTGGACGCCTCTTCCACCTGGAAGGCGGCGGGTTAATTACCTCAGCGAAGGTAACCGTGCTGCCGACAGCCGCAACCGGAATTACGACGTTCTCTTCGCACTCCAGCATCGGCGCGGGCTTCATGGGCGGCTTCAATCTTGAGCTGATCAAGAACTTCCGCGTCCTGGCTTACGGCTCTTACGGCAATGGTATCGGACGGTACTTCAATGCTTCTGGCCCACAGTTCGTCGTGGTTCCTATCCCTGTTGGCGCCGGCTTTGACGTAGATACTTCCATGGTCCACTCCGGCGCCGGCTACGGCGGTTTTGAATTCCAGCTGGGACCGAAGACGCAGATCGGAACCTACTATGGCGGTTATTACTACGGCCGGAACAGCTTCAATGATCTGACCGCAGCAGCCATCGCAACGCCCGTCTCCTGCGCGCCAGGATTGGCCGCAGTGAACCGGCCGTGCATCGGTTTTGGTGGCACCAATTCAGCCACCAACAACAACCGCGCGATCCAGGAAGGCAGCTTTGTGTTGGTACAAACACTGTGGCGTAACCCGCAATACGGCGCGTTACAGTTGATCAACGACGCCAGCTATACCACTCGCGCGCCGTGGTTTGTGGCGCCGAATACTCCCAAGAATGCTCACATGTTTATGGATCACCTGTCTATTCGCTACGTGATTCCGTAAGCCACGAAAACCTCGAAAGCCAGGAAGAGCGCTCGCGAAAAAACGGGCGCTCTTTTTTATTTTGACCCTGCGTTTTCCGTCCAGCTTCTCTCTGAAGCTCTTGGAAATGGCAATGCGCTTTTAACAGTCATTTAACACTGCTCTGTTACGTTCGTCTCGTGAACGCGAGGAGGACAAATCAAATGAAACTGAAGCTTTGCATGGTGTTGGCGCTCGTTGCAGCTCTGGCCGGCGTGAGCAGCGCGCAGACCAATCTGAACGGCGCTGGCGCAACCTTTCCCAACCCCATTTACCAGAAGTGGTTCAGCGAGTACCACAACGCAAATAAAAATGTGCAGATCAACTATCAATCCATCGGCAGCGGCGGCGGCATCGCTCAACTGCAGCACGGCACGGTTGATTTCGGCGCGAGCGACGGCCCCATGACCGACGAACAACTTGCGCAGACGCCGCAAAAGGTCTTCCACATCCCAACCGTCTTGGGCGCCGTGGTACCGACCTACAACATTGAAGGCGTGACCGGCGAGATCAAGTTCGCCCCCGATGTCCTGGCAGATATCTACCTCGGCAACATCAAGAAGTGGAATGATCCCCGCCTGGCCAAGGCAAACCCAGGCGTGAAGTTACCGGACGAAGACATCACTGTCGTTCATCGCTCCGATGGCAGCGGCACCACGTACATATTTACTGATTTTCTCAGCAAGGTAAGCCCAGCCTGGAAAGACAAAGTCGGCAAGAGCACCTCGGTAAATTGGCCGGTAGGCCTGGGCGGCAAAGGGAACGAAGGCGTCTCCGGCATGGTGAAACAGACGGAAGGCAGCATCGGCTACGTTGAGCTGATCTATGCCCTGTCGAACAAGATGTCGTACGGCAGCGTTGAAAATGCCGCTGGAGTGTTTGTGAAGGCCAGCCTTGATTCCGTAACAGCTGCTGCCGCTTCGGTAAAAGAAATGCCGGACGATTTCCGCGTCTCCATTACCAATGCACCCGGCAAGAACGCCTATCCCATCAGCAGCTTCACCTGGCTCCTGGTGCCCGCTGAATGGACCGACGCTACCAAGGAAAAGGCGTTTGTTGACTTCCTCAATTGGATGGTCGATAAGGGCCAGACCATGACGGAACAGCTCGCCTATGCGCCTCTGCCTAAGAACGTTGCGGCGAAGGTCAAGGCCAGAATCAAAGAAGTGAAAGTGAAAGGACAGACGGCCCAAAAGTAACGCGGTCGTTCGGCCTGGAGCGACGGCTTTTTGTCCGGCGTTCAGCCCGCAGGCTTCGACTCATTCAGATTTCTTCCTTAACTCCTTGCGAGCGCCAGTTTTACCAACTGGCGCTCTTTTTTTAACAATGTATTAACAATGCTCTGCTAGCTTCCACACATGCGGATCGTGCCCAATTCCAAGCCTTCTCCAGCGCCGGAAGACTCAGAAGAACCTGCCACCACGGAACCGGTACTGGCCAGCGAAGAAAAGCTGAAAGTCGTGCCCAAAAGCCGGGTGGGCGCGCGGGAAAACGTCTTCGCCGACGGGGCATTTCGCGGCCTGGTGATACTTTGCGCGTTGACCGTGCTGGCAATCGTGGGCCTGATCGTGTTTGAGCTGATTACGCAATCGCAACTGGCGATGAGCAAGTTCGGCTTCAAGTTCCTGATCAAGCAGATATGGGACCCGGTCGCAGAAGATTTCGGCGCTCTGCCGTTCATTTACGGCACCATTGTTTCATCACTTCTGGGCTTGATCATCGCTGTGCCGCTTTCGGTTGGAACGGCTCTTTTTCTCACCGAGATTTGCCCGCGCCAGCTGCGTGGAATCCTTTCCCTGCTCGTGGAGTTGCTGGCGGCAATCCCCAGCGTGATTTATGGCTTGTGGGCCATCTTTGTGCTCTCTCCTTTTTTGCGGGTTCATATACAACCGTTTCTGGCCAAGTTCTTTGGCTGGACAGGGCTATTCAGCGGGCCAAAATACGGTTGGGGGATGTTAGCGGCTGGAATTGTGATCGCGATCATGATTCTTCCCATCATTGCCTCCATCACCCGCGAAGTAATCACCGCGGTACCGCGCGTGCAGCGTGAAGCAGCCTTAGCGCTGGGAGCCACCAAGTGGGAGATGTTGCGCATGTCTGTCCTGCGCAACGCCCGCCCAGGGATCTTTGGAGCTGTAATCCTCGGCTTGGGACGTGCCTTGGGTGAGACCATGGCCGTGACCATGGTCATTGGCAATCGACCGGAGATTGCAAAGTCGCTGTTCGCCCCCGGATACACCCTGGCCAGTGTTATCGCCAATGAATTCTCTGAAGCGGTTGGCCATCTCTACCAAAGCGCACTCATGGAGATGGCATTGGTCTTATTCGTGATAACCCTGATCGTGAACGCCCTGGCTGGGTTGCTGGTCTGGTCGATCACACGGGGAATGCCTGCGAGGTCACTTGGCTAATCCTTTGCGAACCGTCTCTTTGCGACGCAGGCTTTCCAACTGGCTGGCTCTGGGTTCCATTGCGCTGGCTGCGCTCATTGTGACTGTGCCGCTCTTCCTGATCCTGGGGACCGTCGTCTTCCACGGTATCGGCGCATTGAATTGGGCGTTTTTCACGCAAATTCCCAAGCCCATCGGAGAAGAAGGCGGCGGCATGAGCAACGCCATTGTTGGATCGATCATGCTGCTTGCCCTGGCCAGTATTATCGGCGTTCCTCTGGGTATTGGAGCAGGAGTCTTTCTGGCGGAATACGGACGCAACAAGTTCGGAAATTTCGTCCGTTTTACCACCGACGTACTCAACGGAGTTCCCTCGATCGTGATCGGTATGACGGCCTGGGCCCTGGTCGTGGTCGTGCAAGGGCATTTTTCCATGCTCGCCGGCAGCATTGCGCTGGGCATCATGATGATTCCCACGATTTCACGAACCACCGAAGAAGTGCTCCTGCTGGTGCCTATCTCGATCCGGGAAGCTGCGCTTGGGCTTGGCATCCCGAAGTGGCGAACCATTCTCTCCGTGGTCTTGCGGACTGCCAGCGCCGGAGTCGTCACCAGTATCATGCTGGCGTTTGCGCGAATCGCCGGTGAAACCGCACCGCTGATATTCACGACCCTGGGAAACCAGTACTGGAACACCAATATCAACCAGCCGACCGCCGCCCTGCCGCTGCAGATTTACCTGTACGCCCTGATGCCGTATGACCAGGCCCATGCACAGGCCTGGACCGCAGCCCTGGTGCTTATATCTATGATCATGATTACCGTAATCCTTTTCCGCTTCATCGCCAGTCGCGGCGCTATCAAAGGAGCCAGCTAATGGATGCTGCCGGCATTCACGTCGAAAAACTAAACGCCTGGTTCGGCCCCAAGCAGGCGCTCTTCGATATTGGCATGGAGATTCCCGCCAAGAAAGCCACCGCGATCATCGGGCCATCCGGCTGCGGAAAGTCCACCTTTGTTCGCTGCCTGAACCGCATGCATGAAACCCTGCCTGATACCCGCGTGCAGGGTACGGTAACCATCGGCGACCTTGATGTTTATGGCAAAGGCGTCTCCCCGGTTTGGATACGCCGCCGTGTCGGCATGGTCTTCCAGAAGCCGAATCCGTTCCCCACCATGACGATCTATGACAACGTGGCTGCCGGGCTGAAGCTGAATGGCTTTCGCAACCGCCGCGAACTTGATAACGTGGTAGAGCGCTCGTTAAAACACGCGGCATTGTGGGATGAAGTCAAGGATGATCTGAAAAAGAAGTCCGGCGCCAGCCTTTCCGGTGGACAGCAGCAACGCCTCTGCATTGCGCGCGCTTTGGCCGTTGAACCTGAGGTTCTGCTCATGGACGAGCCGGCCTCTGCTCTTGATCCGATTTCCACCGCCAAGATTGAAGATCTGATTTTCGAATTGAAGAAGGAATATACGGTGGTGATCGTCACTCACAACATGCAACAGGCTGCGCGCGTGGCGGATTTTACTGCTTTCTTTCTCATGGGCAACATGGTGGAGCTGGACAAGACCGAAACCATGTTTACCAAGCCTTCCGACAAGCGCACGGAAGACTACATCACCGGGAGGTTTGGATGAGCCGTACACGGTTCCACCAGGGACTTGATGATCTCAAACAGAAGCTGCTGGCCATGGGCGGCCTGGCGGAGCAGGCGGTGGAACGCGCCGTACGCGCCTACCAGAACCGTGATCTCGCCCTGTGCGAGCTGGTGCTGCGCGATGAAGCCAAGATCAACGCGGCAGAGCGCGACGTGGATGAGCTTTCCGTCGACCTCCTGGCCATGCAACAGCCCATGGCGGTCGATCTGCGCTTTGTCATCTCCTGTATCAAGATCAATGCCGATCTGGAGCGCGTAGGCGATCAGGCCGTCAACATCGCCGAGCGCGTGATGGACCTGGCAGCCCGGCCGGATTCCGCCTTGAACGTCGATATCCCGCGCATGGCTCAGCTCAGCATCACCATGGTGCGCGACGCCTTGAATGCCTTCCTCACCGCTGACGTCGATCTGGCGCAAACCGTGCTTCAACGCGATGATCTGGTCGATAACATGAACCGCGAGATTTTTGAGACCGTCGATGACGGCATGGGCAAGTCAACCAGCAATCATCGCAACCTCCTGGACACCCTGATCGTTGCCCGAAACCTGGAGCGCGTAGCTGACCATGCCACGAACATTGCTGAAGACGTTATCTTCTGGGTTCGTGGAGCTGACGTTCGTCATCACGCGCAAAGCTAGGCACTTTAGGCCAATTACAAGTCCCACTTAAAGTAGTACTTTAAGACAGCTCCCTTGGCGTCGTGCGGCACTGCTCTCGATAAAAAGCTACAATGGGTCTGCGGCGTAAATCCTCGAAAGATGGCGCCAAGCCTGACGCTGCTTTGCGCATGAACCGGTCAGTATCAGATCCGTCTCTCTATATCAATCGCGAAACTTCGTGGCTGGCATTCAACCGCCGGGTACTGGAAGAGGCTGTTGACGACCGCAATCCCCTGCTCGAGCGAGTCAAATTCCTTGCGATCTCCGCCAGCAATCTTGACGAATTTTTTGAAGTCCGCGTCGCCGGCCTGCTGCAGCGAATAGAAGAAGGATTTATTGACGCCGGCCCTGACGCCCTCACCGCCCAGGAGGAACGCGAGCTGATTGCCCGGGAGACCCACGAGTTCGTCGAAGAGCAATACGAATGCTGGAACACCAGGCTCCTGCCGGCCCTGGCGCGAGAGAACATTCGTGTCCTCGATCTCAAGGACCTTTCCCCCGAGCAGGAGCTCTTCATCGATACCTATTGCGAGAAAGAGGTTGATCCTCTGCTAACGCCGGTAACGGTCGACCCTGCGCACCCTTTCCCGCGAGTCCTGAACAAGGCGTTGTGCATTGCTCTGCTGTTAAAACGCAAACGGCGGGCCAGCGGCACCTATATGGGCGTCATCACGGTGCCGCGAGCGTTGCCGCGCCTGGTGCGACTGCCCTCGCAGACCGGGACCGACTTCGTCTTTCTGGCTGACCTGCTTACCTACCACGCCGCTCGAATGTATCGCGGCTATGACATTCTTTCCGCAGCTTCATTCCGCGTCACCCGCAACAGCAACCTTTATCTGGAGGAGGAAGAGACGCGCAATCTGCTCGAGTCGGTGCGCACAGAACTGCACCGCCGGCGCAAGGGAGACGCTGTGCGACTGGAAACCGATGCCAGCGCCAGCACTGAGATCGCCAGGCGCCTGCAGCAGACCTTTGAGCTGGACGACTGGCAAATCTTCTACACCCAGGGACCGGTAAACCTCTCGCGGCTGTTCAATTTTTACGATCTGGAGCGTCCCGGCCTCAAGTACCGGACATTCGTTCCCCGCGAACTGCGGCTGCCTGCCAGCAGCAGCAACATTTTCGTCGAGCTGCGCAAGCGCGACATTCTGCTGCACCACCCGTTTGACTCCTTTGACGCCGTGGTCGATTTTATTGAAAGCGCAGCCAGCGATCCTGACGTCATCTCGCTCAAGCAGACCATTTACCGCACCAGCCGCGATTCGCCGATTGTCGAAGCCCTGATTTCAGCTGCATCGGCCGAAAAAGAGGTTACAGCGGTACTGGAACTCAAAGCTCGCTTTGACGAAGCTTCCAACATTCAGTGGGCGCGCATGCTCGAGGATGCGGGCGTGCAGGTGTATCACGGCCTGGTGAGCCTGAAAACGCACTGCAAGCTGTGCCTGCTGGTGCGGCGCGATCCTGACGGCGTGACGCGGCGTTACGCTCATATCGGCACGGGCAATTACAATCCGGCAACGGCACGGTTTTACACAGATGTGAGCCTGCTCACCTGTGCACCGGAAATCACGTCAGCGGTCCACTCGGTTTTCAACTACCTGACAGCCTACTCGGAAGCTTCCAGCTATGCGCCTCTGGCTATTTCTCCGATTGACGTTGCAGCGACAACGCTGGAGCAGATCGTCCGCGAAGCCGACCATGCCGCCAACGGAAGGCCGGCGCGCATCATCGCCAAAATGAATGCCTTGCTGGACAAAAATGTAATTGAAGCTCTTTACCGGGCCTCGCAGGCGGGTGTGAAAATCGATCTCATTGTGCGCGGTATGTGTTCCCTGCGGCCGGGCGTTCCCGGCGTCAGCGATAACATCGTGGTGCGCAGCGTCGTTGGCCGGTTTCTGGAGCACAGCCGGATTTTTTATTTCGAAAACGGAGGCAATGACGAGGTCTACGTCTCCAGCGCTGACTGGATGCCGCGTAACCTCTATGAACGCGTTGAGGTGCTCTGCCCGGTGCTGGATGAAACTCTCAAGCAGCGCATCAAGGATGAGATCATAGCGGCATACATGGCAGACAATGTCAAAGCTCGCCTGCTGGACCGCAACGGTGAATACTCGCGGCTGCCCCGCCGCCGCGGGGAACAGGATTTCTCCGCTCAGGATTTCCTGATCGCGGTAGCGGAAGGAACCGCCGGCGCGGGCGACATCCCTGATCCGGCTATACCGCGCCGTCGCCCTCGAAACAGCCGGAAGAAACAACTTGTGCATCGATAGGATTGAATGATCATTTATTTTCTCAGACACGCATCTGCCGGCAAGAGCATGCTCAATCCCCAAAAAGATGAGCGCCGTCCCCTGGATGATGAGGGCATTCTTCAGGCGCGTTACGTTGGCCGCATGCTGGCAAACCTGGATGTGCAGGTAGACCAGATCATCAGCAGCCCTCTGAAACGCGCGCGCCAAACCGCCTCATTGGTGGCGAATGAACTGGCTTTCGAACCTGCGGTGCAGCTGGATACTGCTCTGCGCCCTGACGCCGAACTCGAACACTTCCAGACCATGCTCGCGCGTTATCGAAAATATGAGGCGATTATGGTGGTCGGCCACAATCCCAGCCTCACGGAATTTCTCGCCAAAACAATTTCTGTGGGCGCCCGGGACGCGCATATCGATTTCAAAAAAGGCGCGGTGGCCAAAATTGAGATGAACGGGCGCCAGGGAACAATGCAGTGGCTGGTCACGCCCAAGATTGCACGTGCACTTCAGGCGAGCTTGAAGACCAGTTCACGGCCAAAGACCTCGCGAAAGTAAGCAACTTCCTTTTTCCCTGCCCATAGCTCCAGGTCGGCTCCGCCGCGGCCGGCGCTGATTGCGATTGTGATCTCGCCGTTGCGTCCGCTGGCGCGCAGAGATTGCACGGCAGAACGCCGGCCCTGGTTTAGAGCGCGCGCCACGCGCAGAATCGCCGTGGACTTGATCACATCCGATCGCATCTGCGCCGGCAGCAGTTTGATCAGCCGGTCGCGCAGCTGCGGTTTGGAGTTTCCCTGAAAACGCGCTACCGTGGCAATGATGGTTCTCTGCAACGGCGTGAAACCGAACAGCTCGGAACGCGAGATCACGTAGTACGCATGCCGGTGCAGCCCCACGGGATTCACGTACATGCCCACTTCATACAGCATGGCTGCGGCGGCAATCCATTCGCGACAATCGTTGTCCAGGCCATGCATGCGGCGCGTCTGATCGAACAAAGAAAGCGCGAGCTTGCGTATCTGCATCGCGTTGGCCAGGTCCACGCCGTAGCGGCGCGCCGTTTTCAGCAACACATCCTGGCGATCGGACTCCAACTGGCGATGCGAACGGGTGTGTTCATCATACTCAGCAGCCATCTGCGCCAGAATGCCGTCACGCAGACCCAACGGCGAGTAACGGAAGCCCTTCAGCCCGCAAGCGTGCAGCACGTGAGCATAAACTGCCGCTCCGGCGACGATAATCTGGGCGCGTTTGGGGTTGATGCCCTTGATGGCCGCCCGCTGTCGTGCGGTGAGCTTGGCCAGCCGCTTGGCCAGTTTAGCGGCAACCGGCTGTGATACCGATCCGCCCCGCCTCAACTTCAGTGACTGCGCTGCGCCGGCCAGGGCGGCAGCTGTGCCTGAGGTCGCGATCACCGAACGCGCGTCTGCCCGCAGAATTTGACGCGACACATGCGCCACCTCCTGGACAATAAAGCCATGCAGACGCTTCAGTTCGTCTTTATTCGGCGGATCATGGTGAATGAACTCCTGCGTCAGGCGAACCGCGCCCAGCGGAAGCGTGACCAGCTCCTTGATGTGGCCTTTCTCAGAGATCGTCAGTTCGCAGCTTCCGCCGCCGAGATCGATCAAAAGCAATCGCGATGGCGGCCTGCGCATGTTGGCAATCACGCCCAGGTGGATCAGCCGCCCCTCTTCAAGACCGGTAATGATATCGAGCTTCCATCCGGTAACGGTCTTGAGCCACTCCCCGAAAAGACGGCCGTTGTTGCTGTCGCGCAGAGCGCTGGTAGCAACTACCCGCGTCCGTTCTACCGCATAGCTTTGTACGGCGCGATGAAAGCGGCGCAGCACTTTGAGCGTCTGCGCCATGGCCTGCGGATTGAGGCTGCCATGGCGAAAAACGCTTTCACCCAGCCGGGTGACTTCGCGGTCCTGATGCAGCGGGATCAGCCGGCCGCGGCGCAGCTCGGCAATGCTTAGCCGCACTGAATTGGAGCCGATGTCGACTGCGGCAAAGACCGGCATGGTCTATCAGGCGTGGCGCGCAAACGTCCGGAAAGATGATGCAGCAGCCGGCGCCTTTTTGTTTGCACCTACCGGAGCAGAAAAGAGCCGCGTGACGGAGGAAACCGCTGCCGCTTCCTGCGCCGAAAAAAGTGCACGTACCTCGCGCAGCAAAGCGCAATTTACACGATCGGCAAATCGCTTTTCCGCCAGATTGGTCAACTCCTCCCAGTCATGCCATTCGCCAACCGCGTCCTGCACCGACTTGAGTTGTTCGAGGAACATTTTTCGTTCGTTTGAATCATCGGCCAGCTCCGCCAGGTAGCGGATCTTCTTGAGCTGGATGCGCGCTTCATGCAGGCGGTTGGGCTTGAGCGATGGACGGGAGGAAAAATCAGCAGCCAGCCGGCTTAGTTGCAGGCGGGCTTCCTCTAGCGGCGCAAGCGGCCGGTTGTCGCCTGAAGGCCCGTTACCTACTCTTTCCGCCACACGTTCCAACCGGGAGAAGAGCTTGTGATCCGCAAGCCGGACAAGCGCCGAACGCAGACGCTTCAGCTGACGTTCGCGCCTCTTCTCCAACAGGCTGAGCAGCGTTCTTCTGTCTTTGGCCGTGGAGCCGTTTCCAAGATGATCCAACAGCCGGGACTGCACATCGATGTCCCGAACTTTGCCGGCACGCCGGCGCAGCTCTTCCAGTTTTTCCAGGCTGCGTTCCTGTTTCTTTCCCAGATCGGGATGCGCGTAACTGATAAGGCTTTCAATCCGGCGGATGGTGGTGCGCAGACGGTGCACACACTTGGGAGTCGCATCCTCCGATAATTTGGATACTACTTCCGAAAGGTCTTCCGTGAGACCTTTGATTTGAGCTTCCAGAACCATGCAGTGAGGGTCGGTTGGCCGTTCAAAGTTCCAGCCGTCATATTTTAGATGACCTGCTTTGGCCAAAATGCACAGTTTATGGTGCGCCTGTGGAAAAAGATACATGTCCATTGTTTTCTTTAACATGCAGTAGTTACTAACGGGGTTTTGCTTATTTCGTTGGGTAGTTTGTATTTACCGTCATAGGCGATGGCCTTCGCCTTTAACCGCCCACTGCGGCTGATGAGTCCTACCAGGCTCAGGCAGCAAGCAGCGCCGCGCCTTCATCGACCTCATCTGGAATCATCTCGTCGACGAGCTGGTCCTGCGTCTTCGACGTCGTTGAACCATCAGAAAAAGTTTTGACTGACAATGTAACGATCCTGCAGGCTGACTCACTATCAAAGTAAGGAACCACTGAAGACCACAGGGGGCCCTGCCGAGCTCCTTCGCTTTACCTCTGTGACCTTCTGTTTTTCTTTCCTTGGTGGAGTCTTCGCGGCTGATCGCCGGCCGCGAAGACTTTTAGCTTTGGGCGGCTTTCAACTTCCTCAGCTCTGTCCGGCCGGCACATCACCCTACGCTTTTCAGGATTACATCCACATTCACTCGAGACGGCAGCGTTCCAAAACTCTGGCCGCGTTGTCCGTCCAGCCGCGAAGCGATGAAAGCTTTCGTCAATTCCGGAGAGCTATGCCGCACCAGCAATGAAGCTTGCAGCGCCAACGCCAGTCTTTCAGTGAGCTCCCTGGCGGCATATTCGCCTACGCCATGGCCGGGCGCTGATCCATTGCCTCCGTTGCCTTTGAACTGATCTTGAATGCCGGTAACGTACGCATCCAGACGTTTGTCGGCGCCCGCGGTTGATTTCAGTTCCTGCATCAGAGCCTCGATCGTAGACGGCTCTTTGGCCAGCGCCCTCAGCACGTCAAGACAGATCACGTTGCCTGAGCCTTCCCAAATGGAATAGAGCGGGGCCTCACGGTAGAGCCGAGGCATGATCGACTCCTCCACATAGCCGTTGCCGCCCAGGCATTCCAGGGCCTCGCCCACGTGGACTGGACAGCCCTTGCACAGCCAATACTTTGCGATGGCCGTAGCAATCCGGCAGAAGGCACGCTCACGATCATCCGCCTCTCGCGCATCGAACGCGCTGGCCAAACGGACCATCAGCAGGGTTGCGGCTTCCGATTCCAGCGCCAGATCAGCCAGAACATTGCGCATCAACGGTTGCTCGATCAGCAACTTGCCGAACGCTCGCCGCTGCCGAGCGTGGTGAACGGCCTGCACCAGCGCCTGCCGCATCAACGCCGCCGCGGCGATCGCACAATCAAGACGGGTGTGGTTCACCATCTCGATAATCGTCTGCACGCCGCGCCCTTCTTCGCCCACCAGATGTGCCCACGCCTGAGCGAATTCAACTTCACTTGAAGCATTGGAGCGGTTACCCAACTTGTCCTTAAGCCGCTGAATGTGGAATTTGTTGCGTTCACCGGAAGGTGTCCAGCGCGGCAAGAAAAAACATGAGAGGCCTTTGGATGCCTGCGCCAGGATCAGGAAAGCGTCGCACATGGGCGCGGAGCAAAACCATTTGTGGCCGGTGATCAGATATTCGCGTGAGCTGCCGATACGCTCCGCCCGCGTCGTATTCGCGCGAACATCGGAGCCGCCCTGCTTTTCCGTCATGCCCATGCCGACCAGCACTCCGTTCTTTTCTCCGGCAGGAGCAAATTTAGGATCGTATACAGACGAAAGAATCTTTGACTCCCACTGTCGCATCAGCTCCGGTTCGGCCCGCAACGCTGCCACCGCGGAGAACGTCATCGAGATGGGACAGGTATGCCCGGCTTCATTTTGAGCGGTCAACATCATCAGCGCAGCCCGCGCTACATGCGCGCCCTTTCTTTTTTCAACCCATGGCAGGCTGTGTAGCCGGTGCTCGACTGAGGTCCGCATGAGCTCATGCCAGGAAGGATGAAATATGACTTCGTCGCGGCGATTGCCGTAGCGGTCATGCGTATGCAGCACGGGCGTGTTCTCGTTGGCATCGAAGCCCCAGCGCTGCGCCTGGTCAGTTCCGAGCAACTGGCCTAGCTCACTGACCTGATCCTGGGCCCAGCTTGCGCCTTCGCGCTCAACGGCTTTCATCAGCGTATGATCGCTCAGAAAAAGGTTATAGCCGGTAAGCGGTGCAACCTGGTTCTGAGATTGCTGATCGGAACTTTCTGGTGCCGGATTTCTTTCTGCTGTACCAAGCTGGCCAGTCTGTCGTGTCGACGCGGTCATAGCGTCTTTCATTATGCGCCAGCTTGTCGCGACCAGGCGGGATTTTGTTTCCTTTTTGTTTCCCTTAGGGACAGCTGAGTTGAGGTGCGTGCTCTGGAATTACAAAGGCCTCTAAAGCCTAAGTCACTCGATTTGCCTTCGCCAGGCTTTCATCCGTGCATCTACTAGAGCATGGTCCCGTACATTTTCGCGATGCGTCTTTCCCAGGCACGCTTTCCAATGTGGAATAAGGAACGCGTCTTGGAACTCGAGCAGCTCACGTTGAGCGAAAGACGCTGAAGGAGAGTTCTACATGTCCATAGGCCACACGTTGAGAGATAACTTATCAGGTGAGGTGAAGAGCCGCGCGGGTTGGGGGATTTTCCTGGGCATCGTAACAGTGCTCTTGGGGATTCTGCTGCTTGCTTTTCCGCTGGCCACAGCAACGGTCACTACCATTGTGTTGGGCGCCGTTTTGATTGTCGTTGGAGTCATCGATCTTGTGCAGGCTCTTCGCTCGCACACCGCCGGCAATGCCTTTTTGCGGCTGCTGCTCGGCATCGGGTACGGCTTTGTCGGTATACTCCTGATTGCGAATCCGCTGTGGGGAGTAGCCGTTCTTACGATCATTCTCGGCGCCGTGTTGCTTTTTGAAGCAGCAATGGCCTTGATTCTAGCCTTTCAGACGCGGCCTGCTTCAGGCTGGGGATGGCTGCTGTTCGATGCCGTCATCACCGCTCTGCTCGGCATACTCATTCTTGCGCACTGGCCTGCAAGCGCCATCTGGGCAATTGGAACACTGGTCGGTGTCGCTGTGTTGATGCGCGGAATCACCCGCATTGCCTTGTCGATCGGCTTAAGACGCGTCGTCGGACGGGTTGAAGATCGCGATCGCGACCTGCCCAGAGCTGCGTAAATCCTGCATGGATGATACGGCCGGAAAAACCTAACCACTGATCGCCAAACAGCAAGGCTCACCACAGAGGCGCGGCTTATCCGCGCCCCTGTAGTGAAACTCTCATCTACTGATATCTCAGCGCCACAATCGGATCCACTTGTGTCGCTCGCCGCGCCGGCATATAGGAGGCCAGCAAAGCGACGGCCTGGAGCAGTAGTGCGACAACTGCGAAGGTCAGCGGATCAAAGGTGCTCACTTCGTACAGCATCGACTGCATGAAGCGCATGAGAGCAAATGATCCCGCCAGGCCAAGAACAATACCGATCATCGCGGTGGACATGGCTTGCCGCAGTACCAGCCGCAGAACGTTGCCGGTATTTGCGCCCAGGGCCATGCGAACACCCATTTCACGGGTGCGCCGCTCCACCGAATACGAGAGCACGCCGTAGATTCCCGCAATCGCCAGCAACAGCGCAGTACCGGCAAAGATTCCGATCAGGATCAGGTTGAAACGGCGGCTATTCATTGATGCGGCAAAGATCGTGGTAAAGCTGTTGGTGCTGGGCGGCACGTCAGGATCAAGACTGTGAACGATCTTTCGCGCTGAAGCAATGATAGATGCCGGATCGCCACTGGTGCGAGCCACCATGCTGAACGTGCCGGTACGCTGCGGGCGCTGGCGATAGTTGACATAGATGGTCGGGCTGGGCGGCGTTTCCAGGCTGCGCTCGCGTACATCGCCCACCACGCCGATGATCGTCATGAGACGCGGATCGCCGTCCATATTGCCAAATTCAATGGACCGGCCAAGAGGATCCTGATTCGGCCATTTTTCCTTTGCCAGCGATTCGCTGATCACCGCGACGTGCGGAGCGTCTGGAGAATCGCGGTCATCGAACAGACGGCCGCTGATCAAAGGGATTCCCAGAGCGTGGAAGTAGCCCTCGCTGGCACACACGTAATCGGCGTAACCGCTCTGGCTGGGATCGCGAAACAGTTGCATGAAGAACGCACTCAGTTCTTTCGTCAACGCGCTGTCTTCGGTGACATCACCTTGCGCAGCACGATTGATCATCTCCTGGATCTTCGGCGTAACCTGTTGCGGGTTCACGACAGCAAAACCGCCGTCACCGGAAATGCCGACACCGATCGGCAATGAATTGGTGCCCCCGACCTCGGAAACACCCGGAAGTTCGCGCGTGCGGGCAAACAACTCATTCAGAAACCGCACCCGCTGCAGCTTCTGCGCGGGTGCATACGCGGATGGCAGCGCCAGGTCCATGGTCACAATGTGCTCGGTGCGAAACCCGGGATCAACCGAGAGCACCCGCATCAGGCTGCGCCCCAGCAGCCCGGCGCCGATCAACAACGTCATGGTAATCGCCAATTGCAGGGCCACAATGCTGCGTCCGATAAACTGTGTGCTGAAACTGCCGGCGCTTCCCTTACCCCCTTCTGCCAACGCAGCACGAATGTCCGCCGATCCGGCCCGCAGCGCGGTAAATGTTCCCAATCCCAAAGCCACAGCTACGCAAAGTCCAAAGGCAAAGAGCAATACCGGCAGGTTCACGGAAACAGCGTTTAATCCCGGTGTGTCTGCAGGCGCCAATCGCAGAAGCCATTGAACGCTCCAATATGCCGCGATTACACCAAAGAGCCCGCCGGTAAGTGAAAGCAGAAGCGTCTCCGCCATGAACTGTCTCACCATCCGGTTGCGCGACGCGCCCAGAGCACTGCGCACGGCAAGCTCAGACTCGCGTGCGGCAGCCTGAGCCAGCTGCAGGTTCATCACATTGGCGCAGGCTACCAGCAGCAGAAAGCCAACCGCGCCCAGCAGGATAAGTAGATTCGGCCGTACCTTGCTGGTCAGGGAGTCCTGCAGGGAAAGTACGGCGACGCTGTTCATGCTTACATCATCGCCGTATTGCTTTTTGATCCCGGCCGCGATGGCGGACAGATCATCTTTCGCCTGGGCCAATGCGACGCCATCTCGCAAGCGAGCCAGTCCCTTGAAATTGTGCGCGCTGCGCGAAGGCAAAGGTGCCGAGAGTTCCCTGGGCATCCACACATCGGTGTTGTTAGGAAAATTAAAGCCCGGTGGAAGCACCCCCACTACCGATGCTGCCTGGTTCCCTACTTGCAACTTCAGACCAGAAAGCTCCTGCGCGCCGTTCAGGTATTGCCGCCAGTAGTTGTAGCTGACAAGGGCGACGGCGCCGGCTCCCACCTTTTGATCCTCCGGAGCAAATCCCCGGCCGACGATGGGCGTTACCCGCATGATGGGGAAAAATTCACTCGAAACGGACGCTATCACCAGCCGCCTGGCCTCGCTGCCGCCGGATACGGATTCAGAACCGGAGCTGAACTCGGCCAGGCCCTGCAGCGTATGGTTCTGCGCGCGAAGATCGTGAAAGTTTGGATCGGCCAGATTCATGTGATCGCGCTTCTCGTTCTGCTCCCACACCTGTACGATCTGGTCTGGCTTGTCGTAAGGCAAGGGACGCAAGAGCACGCCATAAACCACGCTGAAGATCGCGGTGGTTGCGCTGATGCCCAGCGCGAGCGTGAAGATGGCGATAAGGCTGACCCCAGGACTTTTGCGCAACACGCGCACGCCATAACGAAGGTCTTGCAACAACACGCCCATTCAATCCCTCCCCAGACTCTTGCCGATTCTTGAACCAGCCACGTGCTTTAAGCCCATGGCGTTTACCTACTTAGACTTTACCGCTGATGTTTCGGAAAACAATTTTTTGAAAGTAGCAGCGCGCCCGATGCTGGCAGTGATTTTCGCGAATGCCGGCAGAGATGGTCAAGTAGAAGATAGCCAGGGGCATAGCACGCTTCGCTATGCCAGGTCTCTATGCCATTTTGGGCGAGCAAGGAGGAACTTAGAAAAGCATTTGGCGGCACATCCGCCGTGGGGTAAACTTTTTTGCATGAAACGAACCTTGGTAGTCTCACTGATGTTGTTATCCTGCCTATCCGTGGGATTTTCTCAGGAGTGGGCAAAACAGAACCTTGAGAAGTCCCCCCGTCATAGTGAGTGGGTACAACTCAAGCATGACAATCGCACGGTGCAGGCTTTCGTTGTCTATCCCGAGACAAAGGAAAAGGCGCCCGTCATCATCGTGATCCATGAGATTTTTGGGCTATCCGATTGGGCTCGGAGCGTGGCTGACCAGCTTGCCTCCCACGGCTATATCGCCGTGGCGCCTGATCTGCTCTCCGGTATGGGACCAAAGGGCGGTGGCTCCAGCGAATTTGCCAGCACGCAGGATGCGGTAAAGGCTGTTTCGGGTCTCAACCCTGACCAGGTGACTGCAGATCTCAATGCTGCCGCTGACTATGCCAAGAAGATTCCCGCCGGCAACGGCAAGATTGCCGTCGCCGGGTTCTGTTGGGGAGGAACCCAATCCTTCCGTTTTGCCACCAATCGCAAGGATCTAAGCGCTGCTTTTGTGTTCTATGGCACCGGCCCGAGTGACGTTTCAGCGATCACTGCGCCGGTTTATGGTTTCTACGCCGGCGAGGATGCCCGAGTTGGCGCCACCATCCCTGCCACCGAACAAGCGATGAAAGCCGCCGGCAAGAAATTCGAACCTGTGACCTACCCTGGCGCAGGACATGGATTCATGAGAGCCGGCGAGGATCCCGCAGCCGAAGCAGCGGCTAAAGAGACAGGCACCGATCCAGATACCAAGAAGAAGCGTGATTCTGCCGTGGCTAACCAGAAGGCCCGGACCGAAGCCTGGGCTCGCTGGCTCTCAATCCTGAAAACCATATAAAACTACGGGGACGCCCGAAACCCTACGGCGTCCCTTCCTTGCTACCTCCAGGGCTTCTCGCCTCACCCATTGCGTTCGATGCACGCTCGCCCCGCTACTTTTTGTTCGTCTAAGGGAACCAGGAATCGACTCAGGACGTATACACAGCAAGGGGCACGAATTTCCGCGGTTTCCCGAACAATCCTTCCGCAGAGCAAGGAGCCGATATGAATAAGCAGACAGAACGCCTGGCCGGATGGCTCATCGCGATCGTCGGCCTGATCGCCCTGGCCGCACCCAGCCTCAAGAGTCAATCTTCCGGTTCGAACCCGCCGTCTGAGAACTTCCAACGAACCTTCAGCATCTCTCCCGGCGGCAACCTTCAGGTTGACAACTACAAAGGAACCATTCACGTCACCGGCTCAGACAGCAATCAGGTGGTGGTTGATGTGACCAAACGGTTTGAAGGCAACGACGCCGACCGCAAGTGGTGGATGGAGAACGTGCAGATCAACTTCCATAATGAGAGCAACCGGGTGGCCATCGAGGTGAAATATCCGCAATCGAACTGCGTCTTTTGCTGGGAGGATCACAACTATACCGCTGCGGTTGAGTTGGAAATCCATGTTCCGCGTGAGACGAATGTAACGCTGGAAAGCTACAAGCCGGATATTAAAGTGGCGTCGGTGCAGGGCGATATTCGCATCAAGAGCTACAAATCGCCGATCACCATTGATTCTACCACCGGCGCGATCCGCATTGACACTTACAAAGAGACAGTCAAACTGAATAACGTCGCGCTGCGCGGACCGCTGGAAATCAAATCTTACAAGGCCGATACCGAGGTCAACGCCAAATCTCTCGGCGAGACCGCATACCTGGAGAACGAGAAAGGCAGCATCGTGCTGCGCGTGCCACAGAACGCCGGCCTTGACGTGGACTATGAGGGTAACCGCCATGCCAGCTTCCGCAGCGACTTCCCCTTAAATATTGGGTCAGGAAGTTTTGACAACCGTGTTCACGGAATCGTTAACCAGGGCGGCACAAAGCTTCGCCTGCGCACAGAGAAAGGCTCGGTTTCACTGGAAAAGCTTTCCGGCCAGATGTAAGTGAACGCATCTGTGAAAGGCCTGAGCTCATTGCGACCCGCGCTGCGAACCGGCGACAAAGTACCGCTGATGCCGGCCATCAAGCGGCTTTCTCCTCTATAAACAAAAAAGCCATGCGTTACCGCATGGCTTTTTTTCTGCGCCTTCACGCATCCCCACCCACGTTAGATCGTGAATGGCCAGACTTACCGGCGCCAGTAAACGTTGGAACTGTATCCCTGCTCGTAGCCGTTGTAGTACGCCTCGCGATACGCCTGCTTGTAATAGTCCTTGCTGCCGTAGCTCCGGCTATATCCTCGGTCACCGTGCCTGTAGTTGTCTCTCTGCGTTGGACGGTTGCTGTGGCCGGTCCGGCGATCCCACGCGCCGTCGCTGATTCCATCCTGATAGCCGGCCTCGCGTGCCGCTTTCATACCGTAGCCGTCATAGCCGCCTCCGCCGAAGAAACCCGACCCACCATATTCACGAAAACCACGTTCATAGCCGGCGCGATACGCTTCGCGGTCGTCTCGTTCCCTCCAACGGCTGTCGTCTGAATCAAAGCGGCGATTGTGCTGCGCATCCCACTGTCCCTGCTTGAATCCTTCCCTGAACGCCTGCCGATCATCGTAGTCGCGCTGGTAACCCCACTGCACGGGCACCACCGCCTGCGCTGCGGCGAAAGTCGCCGTCCCCGTAAGTAACGCTGCTCCTATCAGCATTGCTTGAATCCGTTTCATATTCCCTCCCGTTAAAACCTTCTCCTTATCCAGGCGTTAACGTTCAAATGATTTGTTATTGAAACAAACACCACCGTTGACGGAAGCACTCTCGGCCTTCGTTAAGTTCTGTTAGCGAATGGTAAGGAATTGATTTGGAGAGGAGATGTCTTGTGCAGTCGATACCGCACGGACAAAAACGGCGCAGACCCGCCTACTTTAAAGCCTTACGTCGGCAAAAAATGCATTATGGCCCGAGCGTAAATCTTTTCCGTACGAGAACACCACGCCCACGCCCAGAACACGCAGCTTGGCTTCGGCGCCCACGTCGAACAACCACTTATGCGATCCAAGTGCCGGTGACGTGTCCCATGACTTGCCGATGTCCAGCAAAGGTCCCAGCCCGACGGTCAGATAACCGTTGGCAAAAACGTTTTTGTCGGTCTCCCAATTGGAAAGGAAATAGTTACGGCCCAGTGGGGAGGCGCCCTTTTCTCCATCACGATCACCTTTGTGCGCGCGCATCCACAGAGTGTTATCGGTTTCCACTCCAAGCATGAACAGTTCGTCAAACGGAATCTCGCCAAACGTTTTGCCGGCGCGCAGGCGTAAATGACTCTCCAGGTCGTCGCCCAGAGGCCGGGGAAACCATCGGGTGTCAACTGATGCTTGTAGTTTTTCAAAAGACTGGGCGGGTGCCGACCATATCCGCCCTGCCTCAGAATCCACGGTGCTGGTAATCGAGAGCCGCCGCTCCGGCGATCTCCAGAGTTCGTAATTGAGTTGCGCAATCTGTTTGATCTGGTAGCCACGCGCCAGCAGTTGCGGCGTGAGCGCGATCCCGGGAACAACGTTGCGATAGTCGCGATGCGAAAACTCGGCACCGGCAGACCAACTCCAGCGCGCTCCTACCAGCCGCCTGATCTCCGCTCCAATGGCCTCACGACGCAGATTCAAAGCCCCCAAAAAGATGCTCGGGCCAGTAAAGGCGGTCTGTATCGTCCAGTTCTCGTTGCGCAGATCGGTGCCGAAGCGATATCGCCACGTAGGATCTTCTTTCAATGGCGCAGAGTAACCTGCGCTGACTCGTCGCTTGTCGGTATCAAAGCGGTAGAGCGTGCGAACATTCGTCGCCGAACCGTGAATGTTGTAATACTCCGGCGTAATCTCTTCAAAAAAGATCCCCCTGAACATGCGCACCAGGGCCTCGACTTTGGTGTTGCCGAAACCATTGAGCTCCTGGGCGCGAAAAACGGTCTCGAATTTGCCGTCACCACGTGCGTCGATTTCAAAATGATAGCTCGTGAAAATCTCCAGCATGCGAGCGCGAACATCACTGGCCAGCAGCTGGTCGAGCGTCATAACGCTCGCCGGCGCAAAGGCGAAGGTATGGTCCAGCAGCGCAGGGCGCACGCGCAAAGGCGGTTGATTGCGTATTTCCGCTATCACCGGCTTCCCCACGCGATTCCAATACTTCAGCGCCGCTTCAAGATTGCCTTGAACGAAGTAGACGGTAGCCAGGAACTCATAGACATAGTCGTCTCTGGGATCGAGACGAAGGGCCTGGTGCAGATTTCGTTTGGCCTCAGTGAACTGATTCTGTCTGAAGGCCACGCCGGCAAGTTCGATGGGAAACCGCTTGTCACGCGGCGCACGACGCGCTCCTACCAGGAGAGCACTTCGCGCCTCGGGAAAGCGATTCAGGTGAGCCAACGCAACGCCATAGTAATAGTCCAGATCAGCCGAAGTGCGCGGCGCATGCTCCAGAAGCTGAACAACTTCTGGCCAACGCTCCTGTTCAAAGAGTTGTTTGGCGGTGGGGGATTGGCTGGTCTGCGCATAAGTTTGCAGGCAGCAGAAAGCTGCCATGAAAAGCGTCAGATTGCGGATGAATGCGCCGACTCGTTTTACCTCTCGGGGCTCAACGCCCATTCCATTCTCAGCCAGTTACGATTCTAATGAAAGTCGCGTCCACCCTCATCCGCCAGGACGCGTCAAGGACTCACGAAATGTTTATTTCGGCAAAGCCAGCAACGTCCATCTTCCTACAGCGCTCCATTGTTTTTCAAACGTTGAGCGCTCCTGCTTGAGCAGCTTGCGCTCTGCCGCATCGTTCAGATAAACGATGCCCTGTTCCGTATCTGCGCCCACCACCACCACGTAATGTAATGACCTTTCCATGGCCGAGGGCTTCAAAGCCACGATCAGTGGACGTCCTTTTTCCAGATGCTGTTTCAAGTCATCCCACGTGCCGGCAAACGAAAAGGTTTGAAAATTGTGCTGTTGAAAGTAGCGCTCCATATCGGACGCGCGAATACCGTGGTCTTTGCGTGAAAAAAGGGCATGCTGGATTACTTCGGCGTCGGCGCTTGAGTCAACCGGGCGGGCCTGCTGTCTGCTCCAATACTGCATCACCATCGCGATGCTGGCTGCGCCACAGCCATCTCTCTCCTGCTTGATGAAGGGAACGTCAAGCCAGACACCTGGAGTTGAAGAAGAAAGCATTGAGGAAGAAAGCATTGCGGCAAAAGGCTGCAGTGTAAAAAGAGCATCAAGCAGAACAAGGCCGCAGAAACAACATAGAAATACGCGTCTCTGCGGCCTGTGAACCATGAAAGCTTGGCTTAGCGAACTGCCACAATAATCAAAATCAGCACCGCAATACCAAGAATAATTAGAACCAGATCGCGTTCCGTAAGATTTCCGGCGGCGAAGTCGGCTTGCGCCTTGTCGGCGCGCGCGGCAAGCTGTGCCAATTCCTGATCGTTGAGCGAGGAAACAGCCGTCTTTACCTGCTGCGAATCCATCTTCGCCGATTTCATGGCTTTTTCCGCAGCTGGAGTAGACAAAAGGTGCTCTACCGTTTCCAGGTTGTGCTGTCTCGCCTGCGACGCCGTCACGGCTTGCTTTTGCAGGTCGACAGCGCTGACCACGTGGCTCTGTGCGAGCGCATCCGTGGGAACAATGAAGAGTGCAACCAACATAGTAGCAATCGCCATGCGCAGCGACTGCCGCAAATCAAATTGCATATCAAGCTCCTCTGCTAATGTTCCGGCCAGTTGCACAAAGTATACATGAACCAACCGCCACGCCCGGTGACTACAGTCCCGTATGAATGTTGCACTATTGGTGACCTGCGGAGAATCCGCTAACGAATACCACCCAGTCTCCCCTGACCGAGAAGTTCTTTTGAGCTTGGAGCAAAAAAAAGAGAGAGCAGTTGCCTGCTCTCTCCTCAAAAACTCACGGACCCTGATGCCCTTAGTTGGTTGAATCAGTCTTGCCCTGTGCGTTGGCCGATTCCGACCCCAGCGTCAGCGAATACTTTTTGCCGGAAAAACGCAGCGACGTGATCTGTCGATCGCCGTTTGGGCCGCTCTTGATTTCGGCTGCCGTGTCGCTCGATGCCTGGTTCAAATCCACCAGTTGAGCCGGCACCGTTACTATCACTTTCTTGCCCTGCGTAATGCTTACCTGGACGGTTGGGCCTGAGCCTTCCCAACGGGCTTCATAGTCGCCTGCAGGCAATTGCGTACCATTTACCTGCGTGGGCGCGAGAATGTGAAAAGTGTCTTTATGGCTTGCACCGGCCGCAAACGCGCTGCCGGCAAGCATCAGTGCCAGCGACGCAATCATGATCCTGGAAAATAGCGTGGACTTCATTTACCGCTCCTTTGTCTTTCCCGAAAGCGTCGGGAACCGGCTGGGGCGGCCCGGATCGATTTGCGGCGAGCTTGCTTTTTTTCGCCGATCGCCTACAATTCCGCGCGTGGGTTAAAGAGCTGGTGCGCGCAAGCACACTGCTCTTTGGGGGAATGTTTCGCCTGGGCCGCCAAAACCATAGGCCAAACGTTCCCTTTAACCCCGTAAAACTCTTCCGCTGCATTACAGCGTTCGATTGCAACAGCACTCTTCATAGCAAATACGCTGCCAGCAATCGAAAAGTTTCACTCGCTAGCTATTCAATGTCCTATTAGACGCCAGGACAATGTGCGAGTTAGCAGCTCTGGCCGTTTGTCCCTTCGGGTTTTTACATGCTTTTTACTGAAACGCTTCAAGACCGATGTGCGAAAACGAAATATCACTGTTCGTTAATGAACAGTTCACCTGATGCTCGGCCGCTTCGTCCCGGTAAAGTGTGATTTGTGTTTCCCGCGATGATATGGGTTAATTTACTTCGAAGCTGAGGGGCGACGGTTGCGACCAGAATCCATAGATGTTCTGAAAAAGCTGTTTGAACAGCATTTCCACCAGCCGGCGGAACTTGTACAGCCTTTGCAGGGAGAACTCGGAGGCTCAGGCCGAAGAATCGTTCGCCTGGCCGGCGGTGATGCCAGCGCGGTCGGAATCCTCTATGACGTCCGTGGAGAAAACGTCGCGTTCCTGGAATTTTCCAGGCACTTTCGCAGCCACGGTTTGCCCGTGCCCGAGATCTACGGCGCAGACCTCAACGCTGGAGCCTATCTGGAAGAAGATTTGGGTGGCACCACGCTCTTCCAATTTCTTTCCGCCAACCGCAGCGGCGACGAGATTGATTCTGCCGTAGTAGAGGTTTACCGCAAGGTGGCAGAAGAGCTGCCTCGCTTCCAGGTGGAAGCTGGTTACGATTTGAACTACAAGGTCTGCTATCCCCGTGCGAGCTTTGACCGTCAATCCATTGCCTGGGACCTGAACTACTTCAAGTATTACTTTCTGAAATTGGCGGATATTCCTTTCAGCGAACAACAACTGGAAGTCGATTTTGGCCGGCTTACCCGCTTCCTGCTGACCGCGCCGCGCGATTACTTTCTCTATCGTGATTTTCAATCGCGCAACGTAATGCTGCGTGATGGCCAGCCCTTTTTCCTGGATTATCAGGGCGGGAGAAAAGGCGCGCTGCACTATGACATCGCCTCCCTGCTGTTCGACGCAAAAGCGGACCTGCCGCCGGACTTGCGCCAGCATCTCCTGGACTCCTATCTGGACCGCCTCGCCGGCTTTGTAGACCTTGGGCGAGATGAATTCATGCGCCATTACTATTCGTTTGTTTACATCCGCATTATGCAGGCGCTGGGAGCGTACGGCTTTCGCGGCTTCTACGAACGCAAGCCGCATTTCCTGCAGAGTGTGCCTTTCGCGCTGAAAAATCTGAGTTGGCTTCTGGAGCACGTCGAATTGCCGATCGCCATTCCAACGCTACTCAGCGCGTTCACCAGCATGATCGGCTCAAAAAAGCTGCAGGCATTGACTCCGAAGATCGACGAGCCTGGTCCGGAACAAAGCTGGACGAAAGCGCCGGTGCTGGCTGCATCACCCGGCAAGCTGGTTTTGAAAATCTTCAGTTTTTCCTTCCATCGGAGCAGCTTGCCAAAAGACGAGGGCGGGCACGGCGGCGGCTTTGTGTTCGATGCGCGCGGGCTGCCGAATCCCGGACGCGAGGAGCGTTTCAAGAATCTCACCGGCAAAGATGCTCCTGTAATCGAGTTCCTGGAACAACAGGCCAGCGTACGCGACTTTCTGGCCGGCGCCACAAAGATGGTGGAGGCGAGCGCCAGGAATTACCAGGAACGCGGCTTCAAAAGCCTCATGGTGTCGTTTGGCTGCACGGGTGGGCAGCATCGCTCCGTGTATCTGGCAGAGGCCCTGGCCAGCCATTTCCGGCACAAGACAGGAGTTGAGGTCAGGCTGCGGCATTTGGAGTTGGAGAAACTCACTCAATGAAAGCCATGATTCTGGCCGCCGGGCTGGGGACACGCCTGCGTCCCCTGACCAATGATCGCCCAAAGGCGCTGGTGGAGATCGCCGGACATGCGTTACTTGAGGTCACCATGGCCCGCCTGCGGCACTTCGGCGTGCGCGAAGTGATCGTCAATGTCCACCATTTCGCCGATCGAGTGATCGAATACCTGAAAAGCAAAAATAACTTTGCCATGCGCGTGGAGGTCTCCCGGGAAAACTTACTTCTCGATACCGGCGGTGGACTGAAAAAAGCTGCGTGGTTCTTTCTCGAAGGCGGCTCCAATGCGCCGTTTATCCTGCATAACGTTGATGTCATCAGCACGATCGACCTTGCGGCGATGCTGGGTTTTCATCAGCGAAGCCAAGCCCTGGCCACGTTGGCCGTACAGGAGCGCACCAGCTCAAGGTATCTGCTTTTTGATGAGCACATGAGACTTTGTGGCCGCCGGCTTGTCAAGGAACAGAAAATCGAGAAGGTGCGATCAGTAGAAAAGCCAAAAGAGCTGGCGTTTGCCGGAATTCATATCATCTCACCGCAGTTGCTCAAAATGATGAGTGAGGAGGGCGTTTTCTCCATCATCGACTCCTACCTGCGGTTGGCGCAGAACGGCGAAAGTATCGTGGGCTATCGCACGGATCACACCTATTGGCGCGATCTGGGCAAACCAGAAAACATTGCCGCGGCCGAGCGCGACCTGAAAGACCGGGTCTTCACCATGGATCTGGACTGACACAACAAAAGATGCCGAAACTGCTCATTGTTTGAGGTGGGCCGTGACCCAGGCGACATCGGTAGGTTCAACGAGCGGATAGCCCAGCTCCTTCCAATGGTGGAACCCGCCCTGCAACGGTCGCACACGCTTGATTCCCAGCTTCTGTAGTTTTTGCGCCACCCGGGCGCTGGTTGCTTCGTTGGGTCAAGTGCAATAGAGGATGATCTCCTCGTCTTTGGGCAGGGTATCTGCGCGGCTGGTTACCTCTTCCGGCAAAACGCGGATCGCACCCGGCAGCGTGCGTGGGTCGCTGACCGAATCCAAGGGATGGCGCAGATCGAGGACCACCAAATTTTCGCCTGACTCCATCATCTGCTTCACTTGTTCCGGCGTGATGCGGGACTTGTAGAGCTCTTGCAGGAATCGGCGCCGCTGCCAGTATTTGATAACGACGTTGCCTGCCAGTACGGCCAGGCTGGCTTCAAAAATGACCGGCGCCACCGCTCTGGCTACATGAATACGCTCGACCGGCAGATAACCGGCCAACAAGAGGACCACCACCCACACGGCTGATCCGCCAAGGTTCGTAAGGAAGAAGTGCTGGCGTTCAATGCCGGACAATCCCGCCACGGCCGGCACCACGTGAGAAACGCCGGGCAGCCACTTGGAAAAGAACAGCGTACGGTTGGCGCCTTTCTCAAAAAATACCTTAGAACGTCGTACGCAGCTATCCGGCTCAAAAGAGATGCGGCACAGCGTGGCCAGCACGGAATCGCCCTTCTTTCGCCCCAGCTCGAACCAAAGCGCGTCACCAGCAACGCAGGTGAGAATAGCGATCCAGAGCGCGATATCAAAGCGCATCTGCCCGGCCGCAGCCAGCGCCCCGGCAGCCACCAGCACGGGCGAGAACAGCAGCGGTGCGCCGACCCGTTCCAGCAATCCAGAGAACAGCACCACGAGATAAGGGTGGCTGACCAGCAGATGCAAGGTGGATTTCACCGGCTCCCCCCGGGCCCGAACCGTATTCGCCCCAGTTCTTCCCGCATGTTAGATAATCTAAAGGCAGCGGAGATTCGTGGTGCTAAAAATTTTTGCCGTAATCGGCGGTATTTTGCTCATCCTAGTGGTGCTGTGGGAGACATTTGAGACCATCGTGCTTCCCCGCCGTGTGACGCGGCAGTTTCGGCTGACCCGTTTCTTCTACCGCTACACCTGGAAGCCATGGGTCGCTCTGGCGGAGTTGCGCGGCACCCGTAAGAAGCGTGATTCGATGCTCAGCTATTACGGGCCGCTATCACTGTTGCTATTGCTGGCATTCTGGGCGATAGCGCTGGTTTTCGGCTTCGGCATGCTGCATTATGGCCTGCATGACAAGCTCGCCGGCTCGCTCGGCGCCAGCGATTTCGGCAATGCGCTCTACCTGAGCGGTACCACACTGTTTACGCTTGGCCTGGGCGATATCCTGCCCGCCTCGCCTCTGGGCCGATTCATTACCGTGCTGGAAGCAGGCATTGGCTTCGGGTTTCTCGCCTTGGTGATTGGCTATCTTCCGGTTCTTTATCAGGCATTTTCACGACGCGAAGTGACGATCTCCCTGCTCGATGCGCGGGCGGGTTCTCCGCCGACTGCAGCAGAGTTGCTGCGGCGCCAGAGTGGCGTACACGGCATGGAAGCCCTTACCGAGCTGCTGTCCGACTGGGAAGAATGGTCGGCCGAGCTGATGGAGAGCCACCTTTCTTATCCCGTGCTGGCCTATTTCCGCTCGCAGCACGATAACCAATCCTGGATTGGGTCTCTGGTGGCGATCCTTGACGTTTGTTCCCTGGCAATGGTCGGCCTGGAAGGCATGTGCCAGTATCAGGCAAGGATGACCTTCGCCATCGCGCGTCATGCGCTGGTGGACCTGAGCCAGGTTTTTGCCAGGCCGCCAGCGCAGGATGGGCACTTCGATCGTCTGCCGGCTGAACTTTATACGGAATTACGCAAGGCGATCACAGCATCGGGTTTTGTACTTGCGGAGGGCGACGTGGCCACAAGCGAACTCCATCGGCTACGCAGTTTGTATGAGCCCTACGCGCTTGCCCTTGCCGATCACCTGCGCTTGAGTTTGCCTCCCTGGATGAAAGGCGGTGTAGGCAAAGACAACTGGCAGACCACCGCATGGCAACTCAGCCAGGCAAGAGAAACAGTGAAGATCCCGGCCCACGACGAGCATTTGTGAGACGCTGAAGCTGGCGCGCCGGATATACAATTCCCTCTATGATCACAACCCCTGTGGAGACCGTCACATACGCAGAAGCTGCCCGGCGCGTGCTGCGTGCGGAGGACTGTGCGCTGGCCGTGGTCGATATGCAGGAAAAGCTGCTTCCGCCGATCTTTGAAAAAGAGCGGTTGGTTCGCAATGCGCAGCTTCTGGTGCGTCTGGCAGGTTTGCTCTCCTTGCCGGTAATTGTGAGCACGCAATATGAAAAAGGCCTGGGCAAGACAATTGACGAGATCAGCCTGATGCTCCCGGCCATGAAGCCGGTCGACAAGCTGGAGTTCGGCTGCTTTGGCAACAGCGAGTATTGCTCGATCATGGGCAAGCTCGAAAACCGAAACACTCTGCTGATTTGCGGCATGGAGAGCCACATCTGCGTGACGCAGACCACGCTAGGCGCCTTAAACCAGGGGTTGAACGTTCATGTAGCTGCGGACGCGGTCAGCTCGCGTACGGAGATGAATTGGAAGGTTGGCTTGAACCGCATGCAGGCGGCCGGAGCGGTTATCTCCTCGACCGAGATGATGATCTATGAACTGCTGGGCAAGTCCGGCACGCCGGCGTTTAAAGAGATACTGAAACACTTGAAGTGACGCTTTAAGGTTGCCGGATGGACTTCCATTCGGCTTCGACGCTAGCCGGCCTCTTCTTCATTTTCTTCAACCACCCGCTGGCCCTTGACGCGGGTTTCACCGCCGACCAACTCCAACGTGATCGGCGCTTCCCCGGAAAACTTTTCTATCAGCTCAGCCAGCCGATGAGAGTGCGTGACCACCCACAGCTGCGAATATTTGCCGGCATTCACCAGCTGGCGCGCCAGGGGTTCCAGTAGATCAGGATGCAGGCTGCTCTCCGGCTCGTTGAAGGCCAGCAGTGACGGGGGATGCGGGCTGAGCAGGGCGGCCAGCATGCAGAGGTAGCGAAGCGTGCCGTCAGAAAGTTCGCGCGCGCGCAGCGGCCGGCGAAGTCCGGGCATGCGCAGCAGGACGGCGAACATGCCGTTGTCCTCGTCATGCTCGATCTCGAGCGAGGCGCCCGGGAAGGCCTGGCGCACGGCCTCATGCAGGTCTTGCGCCTGTCCGACCTCGTTGATGGTCTGCAAAGCGGCAGCCAGGTCGCGGCCGTCGTGCGCCAGCACCGGGGTGCGCACACCAACCTGCGGATGGCGCAAGGGAGAATCGGCGTCGGTACGGAAATGATGATAGAAGCGCCAGCGGCTCATCTCGGTTCGCAGAGACGAGAGCTCCGGATAAAGATGGGGCTCGCGCAGTTGCGAAAGCACCGATTCTGTCGGCAGGAGTTCGCCGGTGTAGTCGGCGAGACGCTCGTCGTTGTCGAGTATCCAGGCGCCTTTGGGCGATCGTTCAAAAAAGGTCACTCGTAGCCCGTGTGGACCGTCCATCCACACTCGTTCTTCCTTGACCTCAGGGTCCAGGGAGAACGCGGATTTATCTACAGGGCCGCCGCCTTTCGGCAAACCGCAAATCAGTTCATAAGAAAACGGATCTGTCTTGATTCCCAGGCTCATTCGCGCCGGCTCCATGCGAATGGAGCCTATGGAGCGCGCTTTCCGGGTTCCCGCCCAAAGCACTGACGGCATGCCGCCTTCTTCTGCGATCACCTGTGCAAATCCTCCGGCGGCGGCTTTGGCCAGCAGGAAGACGGAGTTGTACAGGTTGGTCTTGCCGGTTGCGTTTGCGCCGGTGAGGACGTTGATCTGGCTTAAGTGCAGCCGGAGGCTCCGCACCGATCGGTATCCCGTTACATGAATTTCGCGTATGGCCACGGTGGAATATTAAATGAAAGCTGCGCGAAGGTGAAAAATTCAAACCAGTGCCCGAGATTTTCTAGTTTCCGAGCTACCAGCGGCGCTCGACCGCCAGCAGTTCCCTGTTGCCAAATATAGCGACTCGGCGCATAAAATATTCGGGATGGCACGCCTCAGAGCAGCTCCGCGTCTCGTGCATGACGATACTTTCCGACGTCTCTGCCGCGCCCGCGACCTGCTGGCATCTGAATACCGGTCGCCTGTTTCACTTCACCAAGCAGCTCGCGAGGCCTGCCTTTCCCCCTTTCACTTCCATCGTCTGTTCCGCAGCACTTTCGGCGAAACCCCGCATGACTTTCTTACTTCCATGCGCATGAACCACGCGCAACGGCTGCTGGCTTCCGGACAGATGAGCGTAACAGAGGTTTGCCTTGAGGTCGGCTATTCCAGCCTTGGCTCATTCTCGACAAAGTTTCAGGCCCTGGTCGGACGCGCGCCGAGCCAGTACCAGCGTGAAGTACGTCGCGTCTTTGGATATCAACAGCCCTGGAACATCATTCTGATTCCGGTCTGCTATTTCTCCGCTTATGGAGGAACGCTCTAAGAAGCGCAAGAATCAAGAAGCGCGGTTCCTTGGCCATCAGCTAACATTTTCCTAGTCGGCTGAACATCTCGGTTATCCGCCAACAATTTGGCGAAGGAGAATTTCATGATCCAGCGCATGTCACATTCGGCAATCTTTGTGATCGATCAGGACGTAGCCAAAGATTTTTACGTCAACAAGCTTGGCTTTGAAGTAAAGATGGATGAATCCATGCCGAACGGCTTCCGCTGGCTCACCGTCTCCCCCAAGGGGCAACCTGATCTGGAGATCATTTTGATGAAAGTTGCTCCCTCGCCCTTTTCAGGCGCAGGGGTGCAAAAGATCCAGACGCAGGATGTGGATACGATCCGTGAGCTGATGAAGAAAGGCGCGTTTGGCGCGGGCGTCTTTCAGACCGCCGACTGTCGCAAGAGCTACGAGGAAATGAAAGCCAAGGGCGTTGAATTCGTCTCGCCGCCAAAAGAGCAGTTTTATGGCGTGGAAGCGGTATTCAAGGATCCGTTCGGCAACTGGTTCAGCATGACGCAGCCCAAATAATCGGCGGAATCCATTTTCTTTCATGACATTCTGCGACAACTCCTTCCTGCCGCTGCTTGTCGCTTGAGGCCGGCACTTGGCATTTCTTAAGCTGACTTCCGGAGCAAGGAACTTCCCTCAAGGCAGGCGCAAAGTGTCATCTCTGGATTGGCTGCAGATTGTCGTTGGATTTCGCTATTGCCTCCGCCGGCTCATCATCTTTGCGGCACGTATGCTGGCGCATCCGCAGCCTGAGCAGCTCGCCGGTGCTGAACCGGCGGAAGCAGAAGAGTTTTGATACCTAAACGCTTCAGGATTCTGAAGGCTTGATCAGTCGAGCCGGACCTTGGTTCTTTCCTGCACTGCCGCTTCGCGCAAGGTTGCCTCCATCATTGCCACGTACCGGCGGGTTACCAAATCAAGCTCCTGCAATTCTGGCTCGCAGAAATCTCGCGGCTGAGAGTAATGTGTGTTCATCATTCCCAAAAACTGTCCTGCCGAACTGACGAGCGGCGTCGATTGGGTAGCCAGCACGCCGGCCCGCAGCAGCATTTCGCCCGGCTCTTTATCCTTGAAGATTGGATGCGTGCAAACATCGGGCACGATGACGCGCGCGCCTCTGTTCATAGCCGCTCCGCACGAGCTATTGCTTGTGCGCACCTCGGCAAAGTAGCGCAGAAACTCTTCCTTGAACCCGTGGTGGGTGGCGATCCTGAGCGCCCGCCTGCCCGGATCGAACAGCTGAATGTTCCCAAAACAAGCTCGACTTACCTCCATCGCCGACTTCAGGAACTCCGGCAGCAGCGTGGTTGAACTCAACTTTTCGAAGCTGGTGGAGGGGAAAAAACCTCCGATCTCGTGCAAAAAACCGTCGATAACAGGTGGCACAGATTCCTGCGTGCTCAACGTGGCCTCTCCCTCGACACACTGGACAGTACTGCATTTTTGCTCTCATCTGTTGGTTGATGCAATCCCTGGAACGGGTGATCTAGATGCCCTTGGTGGGAATGCCTGAATTTTAGCATTTTCGCCGCGGCATTGGCATCGTGCAGAGGCGCGGCAACGTTAACTTTTGTTGCATGCCTGAAGCGCAGTATTACAGTAAATCCCTGCTCTGAGACCTCTAGACAAAGTCAGGGTTTGAGCGCTTTTCACGCCGCCGTTCGACCAGCAAGGCTTTGGGCGAAATCAACCGCCCCAGAACATGAGGATCGCGAGAACCACCAGAATGACACCGCCGACAATTCCAGCGAGGAGGAAGAAGTGTTCCTCAATCTGGTCCTCAAGCCGTTCGACTCTGCGTTTAGCGTGGCCCATGACTACAAGCTGATTTTAGCCAAGCTTTCCTCGCGGTCAGGTTGTGTTTTGTAAAGCTTGCGTTTCGATATGTTGAGCCGGTGAGAAGCCCTTTGACCCCAACCGGCAACTTTGTTGCAAAACCAATTACAATAAGAGATTCGGCTTTATTCGCTGGAAGCGGTTGTCGGACCCTCTCGCATGTCGTGAGAGGCGACAAGGGCCGGCTCAGGTTCAAAATGGCTGTATCGGAAAACGCAACAGTGCAACAGAAACTCTCGGAGAGCGAAAAGATCATCGTCCGCGGAGCGCGCGTACACAACCTCAAGAACATTGACTTTGAGGTGCCGCATAACTCCCTTACCGTGGTGACCGGCGTCTCCGGGTCGGGCAAATCTTCGCTGGCTTTTGACACCATTTACGCCGAGGGTCAGCGGCGTTACGTGGAGTCGCTCTCGGCTTATGCACGGCAGTTCCTGGAGCGCATTGAAAAACCTGATGTTGACCTGATCGACGGCATCGCTCCGGCTATCGCCATTCGCCAAAAAAATTCCACGCGAAACCCGCGCTCCACCGTGGCCACTGCCACCGAGATCTACGACTACCTGCGCCTGCTCTATGCCCGCGTGGGCAGGACCTTTTGCCGCAATTGCGGACAGGAGGTCAAAAAAGACACGGTAGACGAGGTCGCGCAGGCAATTCTGGCCCTGGGCGAAGGCACGCGACTGAACGTGCTCTTCCCTGTTCAGGCACCAGGTGCAGCAGCGCCAGCCGAAAAAGAGAAGAAGCCGCGTGGAAGGAAGTCCGCCAAGAGCGCGGCTCTGGCTGATGCGGCGGCCGCGGCGCTCAAGGAGCGTCTGTTTGATCTCCGCAAAAAGGGCTTTGGCCGGCTCTTCCAGAACGGACAGATCTTTGAATTCGCTACACCCGAATCGCTGCTCGATATCGACTTCACCAAGCCGGTCTACGTGCTGGCGGACCGCATTGTGGTCGCGCCCGACCAGCGGACAAGGATCGTGGACGCCGTCGAGACCGGTTATCGCGAAGCGGGTGAGACCGTATTTGAGTTGGCTCCACGCGAAGGCGAGAAGCCACAGCAATGGCGCTTCTCGCAGAAGTTCGAATGCAAAAATTGCCGTATCAAGTATGAAGAGCCGGAGCCGCCGCTGTTCTCATTCAACAATCCGTTTGGCGCGTGCCCGCGCTGCCAGGGCTTTGGCAACACGATTGATTTTGATCTGAACCTGGTCATTCCTGACGTCACCAAAACTCTCGGCGAAGGCGCGATTGAGCCCTGGACCAAGCCCAAATACCGTACTTTCCAGAGCGAGCTGCGCAAATTCGCCAAGCAGAGCGAGCTTCCCTTGGACGTGGCATGGCAGGATCTGACGGAAGCGCAGCAAGAGCTGGTGATTGAAGGCGAAGGCAAGTTCCCCGGCATACAGGGCTTTTTCGCGATGCTCGAGCGCAAGAAATACAAGCTGCATGTGCGGGTGTTTCTGAGCCGGTATCGCGGCTACGCGCAGTGTCCAGAGTGCGGTGGCGGCAGGTTGCGGGCGGACGCACTGCAGGTAAGAATCGAGGACAAGAACATCCGCGAGCTCACGGCGATGACCGTGGAGGCCGCGGCGGCGTTTTTTAACAACCTGAAGCTTTCGCGCGAGCAAGCGGAGATCGCCGGTAAGATCCTCGAGCAACTGCAGGAGCGGCTGAAGTTTTTGAACGATGTTGGCCTGGAATACCTCACGCTCGACCGTCTTGCTTCAACCCTCAGCGGAGGCGAGGCACAGCGCATTCAGCTGGCGACTTCTCTCGGCTCGCGGCTGGTGGGAGCGCTTTACGTGCTCGACGAACCATCGATCGGCCTGCACAGCCGCGACACGGCACGGCTCGTCGACATCCTGCATGAGTTGCGCAACCTGGGCAACACGATTCTGGTGGTGGAGCACGATGCCGAAGTGATGCGCGCAGCGGATCGCATTCTTGATCTTGGGCCCGGCGCAGGCGAAAACGGCGGACGCGTGATGGCTGCGGCGACCTACGAGCAACTCAAGAAGATGCCGCAATCGCTCACCGGCCGCTACCTGAATCAGGATCTGCGCATACAGGTTCCACAAAATCGCCGTACGCCCGGCGTTCCGATGATTCGCGTGGAGGGTGCGCGTGCCCACAACCTGAAGAATCTCTCGCTGGAAATTCCGCTTGGTATGCTGGTGGTGATCACCGGCGTCTCGGGTTCAGGCAAGTCTACGCTGGTGCACGATGTGCTCTATCAGGCGCTGGCAGCGGAAAAAGGAATAACCGCAGGTCCAGGTCCGGCAGCCAGCGGTTTCAAACGGGTGACCGGCGGACAGTACATTGCAGACGTCGTTCTGGTGGATCAGAGCCCGATTGGACGCACACCGCGTTCCAATCCCGTCACATATATCAAAGCTTTCGATTCTATTCGGGAAGTGTTTGCTTCGGTTCCGGAAGCCCATAAGCATGGATTCGGCGCCGGGGCGTTCTCGTTCAATATCCCTGGCGGCCGATGCGAGACCTGCCAGGGGGACGGCACGGTTACGGTCGAAATGCAATTTCTGGCTGACGTCGAGCTGGTTTGCGAAGATTGCAAAGGTACACGCTACAAGCCGACGATCCTGGAAATCAGGTACAGAGGGAAGAATATCCACGAGGTTCTGAATCTCACCGTCCGGGAAGCGCTGCATTTCTTTGCCGGCCATCCCAAGATCACTGACAAGCTGCGCGTGCTGGAAGAAGTGGGCCTCGGCTACCTGCGTCTAGGACAGTCGGCTACCACCTTGAGCGGCGGTGAAGCGCAGCGCATGAAGCTGGCGGCGCATCTGGTCCCTACGGGCCGCTCCCAGGGTTTTGATCCCGCGACGCCGGAAGAAAAGGAAGAGCGCAAGAGGGCCCGCGCGGGTAAAGGCGCGCTCTACATTTTTGACGAGCCGACCACCGGACTCCATTTTGACGACGTGAGCAAGCTCCTGGCAGCGTTCCGCAAGCTGATCGATGCCGGCGGCTCCGTGCTTACGATCGAGCACAATCTCGACGTCATTAAGGTCGCGGACTGGGTGATCGACCTGGGGCCTGAAGGTGGGAATCGTGGCGGACAGCTGGTGGTGGCCGGGCCGCCGGAGACTGTGGCAAAATGCTCAAAATCACATACCGGAAAGTGGTTGTCTCGCATCTTAAAGAACGAGAACTCTGCTTCGAATGGCCATAAGTAACTCCATGCCGGCATTGTTGCTGGCCGCGACCGCTGCATTGGCGACCGCCACCATGGCCGCGGTGCAAACTCACCCCGTCCCGCACCCGCGCGCCACTCCTTCTGCGGAAGACCGCGTTGCCGATGATCTAAAGGAAGCGGAAACCCTGTTGCAGAAGGAGCAATATCAGCAGGCCGAAGAAAAATTGCAGGCAATCGTCGGCAGGCAAAGCACGAATCCGCAGGCCTGGTTTGATCTCGGATTCGCCCAAAGCCATTTGGGCAAGACCACCGACTCCATTGCTGCCTACCGGAAGGCGGCTGAGCTCAGTCCCAAGTGGTTTGAAGCCCAGCAGAATCTCGGGTTCGCCTTGGCAAAGTCGGGCGACCTTGCCGGCGCCGCAGCTGCTCTCAAAGTCGCTGTAACTCTCAAGCCGACCACCGGAGGCCAGCCGGCTTTGAGCCGCGCGTGGCTTTCATTGGCGCAGGTCATCGCAGACAGCCAGCCTCAGGAAGCGTTGGCCGCCTACCAAAAGGCTAGTGAGCTCGATCCGAACAACGCGGACGCTCAACTCGGTGTCGCAAGGCTAAGCCAGCGTTCCGGCAACATAGCCGCAGCCGAACAGCAATACCTGAAACTCGCTGAAACGGGAAATACAGAGAGCATCGAGCGGCTCGTCGGCCTTTACATCCAGCAAAAGCGCTATGCCGACGCCGAAACCTGGCTGCGAAAGTACATCGCAGCAAATCCGGGGAACACCGTGGCGCAAATCCAGCTGGGCAAGCTGCTGGCTGCCGAAGACAAGACGCAGGATGCGATTGCAACGCTGGAGCCGGCTTACAGCGCATCCCCCAATCCCGATCTTGCGCGCGAACTGTCGTCGCTGTATTTGCAAGCCAAACAATATGACGCAGCATCCAGGCTGCTGCAGGATTTAGCAGCCCGGAACCCCAGCGACGCACAACTCCATCTGGACTACGGCCAGGCCCTTGTCCATCAGCACAAGTATCCGGAAGCGGAGGCGGAGTTGATCAAAGCGCTGCAGCTGAACCCAAGACTTGTCGACGGCTATTTTGATCTTGCCTACTCGGCGCAGCAGAATAAGAATTATGAGCTGGTGATACGGGTGCTCGATACGCGAGCGAAACTTCAGCCGGAAACGCCGGGCACCTATTTTCTCAGGGCCACCGCGTACGATAGTTTAAGGTTGTACAAACCTGCGGCGGAGAACTATAAACTTTTCCTGGCAGCTGCCGCGGGCAAATTTCCCGACCAGGAATTTCAGGCGCGGCATCGCCTGAAAGCGATTCAACCGAACTGATGCGAAGAAAACTCTCCATCCTGTTGTTTCTGTTTCTCATCCTGCGGGCAGCAGGTGAACAGAAGACGCTCGAGCAGCTCAAGGCCGAAGCGGAGCACCCGGGCGACAATCAGCCGAAGATCCTCGCCGAGGTTGCGGAGCGCCTGGTGCCGGTGGCAGACAAGCAGTTCACTGACGGCGAATCGATTAAAGGCCATGCCACCATCGACGAGATCCTGCAGTATTCGACGCGCGCACATGATCTGGCCATTCAAACCCGCAAGAAGATGAAAGACACGGAGATTCATTTGCGTCGCTGCCGCTATGCCCTGGAAAACCTGCGCAGAACGCTGGCCGCGGAAGACCGGCCCGCGGTTGAAGCGGTTGAGAAAAAGCTGGAGCAATTTGGTGAAGAAGTCCTCGAAGCCATGTTTGCTGGTCCCAAGAAGGCACAACAATGAAAACCGCCACAAAAGTCCTGGTCGTTCTTCTCTTGCTTAGTCTTGCAGCTTCAGCACGCAAGCGCGATCCTCTCACGGAGGCCGAAGCGGATCAGCTCCGCGAAGTAGCCATGGAGCCTTACAAGCGTCTCAAGCTGCTGATCCAGTTCACTGAGGCTCGCCTGGTGGCGATTGACCAGGTGCGGGCCGATCCCAAATTAGCCAATGGCCGGGGCAAGCAGATTCACGACTTGCTGGAGGACTTCACCAGCCTGATGGATGAGATCAATGACAATCTTGACCAGTATGAAGGGCGCACCATGGATAAGGACACGGTCAAGCTGTACCACAAAGGTTTGAAAGAACTGATTGAAGCCGACGAACGCTTTGATCTCAAACTGAAAACCTTGCAGTCAGCGGCCGCAACGGACTCGCAAACCAAAAAGGAATTCGTCGACTTTCGTTTTGTTCTGCAGGACGCCCAGGAATCTTTGAAGTCAAATGCTGATACGGCACGGGAGTATATCGAGACGACCCATGAAGAGAAGAAGAAGTGATTCTTCCTGCGCAGTGGGAGCGGCCTTCCTCTGCGAAGCTTAACGCAATCGCTTGATCTTCCGTGGTTGCTGCCGACATGGCCTCTGCTGGCTTGAAAAATTGAACAAATGACCGCAAATCTCTCCCAGACCTTTGCGCAGGCCTACCGTGATCTGCGCCCGCAGGCTCCCCTGCCGGAGTTCGAGGTCCGGTTCTATCGCTTTGCCAATATCAACAACACGATCCGTCTGCGCCAGGGACGCATTCTGGTCCGTCTCTCCGATCTTCTGGAGGGTGCGCCGGAGCCAGTTCTATACGCAATCCTGCATATCCTGATCGCGAAACTGTATCGCAAGCCCATCGGTTCCGAACACGCGGCACGTTACCGCAAATTTACCGGAAGCCGGACCATGGCAGAGAAAACGCATCTGATTCGCCAAATACGCGGGCGCAAGCGCATAGAGGGACCCACTGGCAGGCATTATGATCTCGATCAGATTTTTGACGATTTGAATCTGCGTTTCTTTCATGGCCTGATGGCCCGGCCGCAGATGACCTGGAGCGGCAGACAGTCGCTACGCAGTCTCGGGCACTATGATCCCGCCCATAACACCATCGTCGTGAGCCGGATCTTTGATCGCGCTACCGTGCCGCGGTACGCCATCGACTACCTGGTTTATCACGAGATGCTGCATCTCCGGCATCCGGTCAAGTTGCGCGGCAGCCGGCGTTCCGTTCACCCGCCGGCATTTCAGGAAGAAGAAAAACTCTTTCCTCATCTGGCTGAAGCCAAGCAATTCCTGAAGAATCTGGGAAGCATCGATTAACTTTCCGTCTTATTCCCACTCAATCGTTCCCGGGGGCTTCGACGTCACATCGTAGACCACGCGGTTGATGCCCCGGACTTCATTCACGATACGGCTGGAGATCGCTTTTAGCACTTCGTAAGGCAGTGGAACCCAATCGGCGGTCATGCCATCTTCAGAATGGACGGCGCGGATGGCGCAGGTATAGGCATAGGTTCGCTGGTCGCCCATGACGCCGACCGACATCACCGGCAAAAGCACCGCGAAAGACTGCCAGATCTGCGTGTACAACCCGGCCCGCCGGATTTCGTTCACCACGATGTCGTCGGCTTCCTGCAGCAGGGCGATGCGCTCCGGCGTTACTTCCCCCAGAATGCGCACCGCCAGACCAGGACCGGGAAACGGCTGGCGCTGCAAAACCTCTTCCGGCATGCCCAGTTCGCGGCCGATGCGCCGCACCTCATCCTTAAACAAATCCTTTAAGGGTTCAATGAGCTTGAGCTTCATCTTTTCCGGCAGCCCGCCGACGTTGTGGTGTGTCTTGATGGTCTGGGACGGCCCGCGCACGCTGCGCGACTCAATCACGTCAGGATAAAGTGTCCCCTGCACCAGCCAGTCGACTTTGCCCATCTGCTGCTCCAGGCGGTGCGCTTCCTGGTCGAAGACCTCGATAAACTCATTGCCGATGATCTTGCGTTTCTTCTCCGGGTCGGTTACGCCGGCAAGCCGGGCGAGAAAACGCTGGCCTGCATCGACCGCCACCACGTTGAGGCCAAGTTTCTCCCGCAGGTTCTGTTGGACCTTCTGGAATTCGTTCTGGCGCAGCACGCCGTTGTTGACGAAGACCGAGATCAGGCGTCGTCCCATGGCACGGTCGACCAGCGTTGCAGCCACAGCCGAATCCACGCCGCCGGACAGCGCACAAATGGCTCTTCCCTGCTCACCGACTGTCTCCCGCACCTGGCGGATGGTTTCGTCGATGAAGTGCTGCGGCGTCCACGAGGGGCTGGCACCGCAGATGTCATAGACAAAGTTGCGCAGCAGTTCAACGCCGCGCTTGGTATGGTGCACCTCAGGATGGAACTGGACCGCCCATATGCTGCGCGACTCATCTTCAATCGCGGCCAGGGCATTGCTGCTGCGCGCGACCACACCGAAGCCGCTGGGCAGGCGCTCGGCTTCGTCGCCGTGAGACATCCAGACGTTCAGCGATTGCGGCAGTTCGCGAAACAGGCGCGAGTTCGCGTGGCTCACGGTAACTTCAGCGTGGCCGTATTCGCGCTTGGGGCCGGGACGAACCTTGCCGCCCAGTTTGTCCACGATGTAATGCAGCCCGTAGCAGATGCCGAGCACGGGACGGCCGAGGGCGAGAACCCGCTCGTCGGCTGGCGGCGCATCGGCATCGTAGACGGATGAAGGCCCCCCGCTGAGGATAATGCCAGCGGGCCGGCAGCTCTTGATCTCGTCTAACCGTGCGCTACAAGGGAGGACAACAGAGAAAACTTTCAGTTCGCGTATGCGGCGCGCAATCAGCTGCGTGTATTGCGAGCCGAAGTCGAGAATGACAATGGATTGGTCTTCCACGAACAATTTTCGCTGATTCGCGGCGGAGTGTAAAGAGCTAGTTCAGAGCGCGGCCCGACGCGGCCGGCGGAGCTGATCGCTCGAGCTGAGCTATCACATCCTCTTCCAGCGCAGACTTCAGGGCCAGATACGACGCCATCCGTGAAACGTAGAGGAAGTCCGAGACGGCAAAATAGACAAGCGCGGTAACCGCAACCAGAACGGAATAGCCTTCAGGAGCGGTGGCCATCATGCCGGAGGCGAGTCCGCAGACGGCGAGCACGATCAGCAGCAGGACCAGCCGCAACAGCAGAAAAACAAAGCCGGTGCCGGCAAAATCAGATCGCTGCCCGCGAACGGCTTGCCGGGCATTGTGGAAAGCCTGACGGAAGTTCTGCCCTTCTACACCGAAGATCGCTGCCAGAGAGAGGTACCAGTTGAAAAAAAGCCATAGTATGGCGATCACGAGCACTGACGGCGCTGCCACCTGATTGAACAAAACCGGGTTCGGCGTGGAGCCCAGCACGGCAAGGCGGATTGCTCCAGCGAGGGCGGCGATCAGCAGAACACAGCCGATCCAGGTGTTGAATGAGCGCAAGAATTGCAGCGCCAGCATGGGACGAAAACCGACCGGGGCCGCAGACGGGCGGAGGCGCCGAACGGAGATTCGCCGGATCGAAGCCGAAAGAAGGCTCCAGATCAGCGCAATGACGAATGGGAGGACAATGGCGGCCGCAATCAATTTGCTTCCCAGCTGCAGCACGATGCTCAACAGGATAATGCCGAGTCTGGAAGCATCACGGGTGTTGAGCGCCAGCGACAAGGAAGGACCGATATGCAAGGGGCCTAGAAGCACGATGCCGGTGATCGCAAGCAGAAAGATGGCGCTGATGGCGAACGTCCACCGCCACAGGATTTCGAGGAGAAAAACGGCAGGGTCGCGCGTGACAGCACGGAAACCCTGGGCGATCGGATTGGGTGGTCTGGTCATCTTCGGTTTCGATTTACCTCGGCAGCAGCTACTTCACCACCACATTTACAAGCTTCCCGGCCACAACAATCACCTTGGCGACGGTCTTACCTGCGATCGCAGCCTGGACTTTCTCATCGGCGAGCACACGCTCGCGCACGGTTTCCTCAGGGCTCTCGGCGGGCAAGACGACGTGGCTGCGGAGCTTGCCGTTGATCTGGACAGCATAGGTAATCTCGTCTTCCTTGGCCAAAGCCGGATTGAAGACCGGCCAGGAATGCCGCCAGAGCATCAAGTCACCCATTTGCTCCGGATTAATCGCATCCCAGAGTTCATTAGCGACGAACGGTGCAAACGGCGAAAGCAAGAGGACAAGGCTCCGGAGCACTTCCGCCAACAGGTCCGCCGATTTTTCGGTCGAGAGCTCTAGCTCTGCTCCATAGAGTTCATTGACAAACTCCATGATTGCGGCAATCGAAGTATTGAAATGCCAGCGCCCCTGGAAGTCCTGAGTCACGCGCTTGATCGTCTGATGAAGCTTGCGTTCAACCGCTCGCATTTTAGGGTCGGTAGTCGGAGGCGTGAAGTGCGTATAACCAACAACACGGGTTCGCGCAGAAGCTGCGTGCCGCATCACAAACCGATACGTCCGGCTCAAGAACCTGAACACGCCTTCCACGCCGGCTTCCTGCCAATCAAGTTCGCGATCAGGTGAAGTAGCAAAGAGCGAATACACGCGCGTGGCATCTGCGCCGAATTGAGCTATCATGTCGTCGGGCGAAACCACGTTACCGCGATTCTTCGACATCTTGAATCCATCTTTGATCACCATACCCTGCGTAAAAAGGCGCGTGGCCGGCTCGTCATTGTGCACGATGCCGAGATCGCGCATGAACCTGGTCCAGAAGCGCGAATAGATAAGGTGCAGTATGGCGTGTTCGACGCCGCCGATGTATTGGTCAATTGGAAACCAGTAGTCGACGGTTGCGGTGTCAAGTGGACGATCATTGAGCTGCGCATTGGTATAGCGATAGAAATACCAGGACGAATCGACGAAGGTGTCCATGGTATCGGTTTCGCGGCGCGCCGCACCGCCGCATTTAGGACAGCTAACATTCAAGAACTCAGGCATGCGCGCCAGCGGCGAGGCGCCCTGCAACGTGATGTCGACATTTTCCGGCAACACGACCGGAAGATCTTTTTCCGGCACCGGCACAATCCCGTCTTTGGGGCAGTAAATGATGGGGATAGGCGTGCCCCAATAACGCTGGCGGGAAATACCCCAGTCCTTGAGACGATAGGTGACGGTGCGCTTGCCGAAGCCGTGGTACTCGGCATAGGTGGACATCTTTTCGATGGCGTCCTGGTTGGAAAGTTCGTTGAACTCGCCGGAATTGATGAGCAAGCTGTCTTTGGCGGTGTAAGGAAGGACCGGCGGTTCCGGTTCGCCTGCCGCAGGAGGCTCCGCTGTCCGGCGCGGGAGTATCACAACCCGGATCTCCAACCCGAACTTCTGGGCAAATTCATGATCGCGCTCGTCGTGAGCCGGGACTGACATGATGGCGCCGGTGCCGTAGTCCATCAGGATGTAGTTCGCCACCCAGATCGGGACTTTCTCCTGGCTGAACGGGTTGATGGCGTAGCGTCCGGTGAACACACCATGCTTTTCCACGGCAGCCACATCGCCTGCTTCTTTAGCCCGTGCCTGCTCGCGCATGAGGTCTTCTACCTGTGCGTGCAAGGCAGGGTCGTTGCCAATCAACTCGCCGACAAGCGGATGCTCGGGCGCAAGCTGGATAGAGGTGGCGCCGTAAATGGTGTCAATGCGCGTGGTGAAAACGGTGATCCTGTCGACGGATCCAGCGACCGGCCCATCGATTTTAAAATCCACCAGCGCACCTTCACTGCGGCCGATCCAATTGCGCTGCATGGTACGCACTTTTTCCGGCCAGCCGTCAAGCTGGTCGAGACCGGCAAGCAATTCTTCAGCGTACCTGGTTGTGCGGACAAACCACTGTTCCAACTCGCGCTGCTCGACTTTTGTCTCTTCGTGGCGCCAGCAACAGCCATCCACTACCTGCTCATTGGCAAGGACGGTGGCGCACTCCGGGCACCAGTTGACCTTGCTGTTGCGGCGATACGCGAGACCTTTCTCGTAAAGCTTCAGGAAGAACCACTGGTTCCACTTGTAGTACTCAGGCAGACAGGTGGTGATCTCGCGCGACCAGTCATAGGCGAAGCCGAGCCGCTTCATCTGGGCTTTCATGTGCCCGATGTTGCGGAGAGTCCACTCGCGCGGCGGAACGTTGTTCTTGATAGCGGCGTTTTCCGCGGGAAGACCGAAGGCGTCCCAACCCATGGGATGAAGAACGTTGTAGCCGTTCATCCACATGTAGCGGGCCAGCGCATCGCCGATGGCGTAATTGCGCACGTGACCCATGTGAAGCGCTCCGGAAGGATACGGCAGCATTTCCAGGACGTAATACTTCTTGCGCCGGCTGTCATGCGGATCAGCGGCGTAGAGCGCCGGTTCCGCTTCCCAGCGGGCATGCCACTTCTCTTCAATGCGTTGCGGCTCGTAGCGAAGCTCGCGCTGCTCAGTTTCGTTGGCGGTCCTGTTCACGGTTTCCGACATTTCTTATGCTCTCTCTTCCGCTCTTCCGACGGCTGGTCGACTTTCACTAACGACTTCAACACCTCGATGTTCCGCAAATCGTCACGCGGCTCGTCAATGGGCGTTTCCGCGATGAACGCGGCATGGGCCGTGCGCGGGTCATTCAACAATCGGCGAAACGGCTCCAAACCAATGGTTCCCTTCCCTATGTGCTCATGCCGGTCGCGCCGGGAACCTCGGCCATCTTTCGCGTCATTGCAATGCCAGACCATCACGTTGGCCAGGCCGATGGTTTTATCCAGCATCTCCATGGTTTCGCGCCAGCCAGCTTCGGAAACAATATCGTACCCGGAAACATGGGTATGGCACGTATCGATGCAGGACCCCACCGGACAAACCGGCTGGAGGTACTCAAGCAACTGCGCAACCTGATCAAACGATCCGCCCAGCGAAAACTCCGCTCCTGCGGTGTTTTCAATCAGAACCCGGACGCTCGACTTCTCCAAAGCCAGCCCCTGCGCAGCTTCGGCGATCGAACGCGCAACCAGCGCCAATCCTTCTTCGCGGCTGCGGCCGCGAAACGAGCCCGGATGAAGCACCAAATATTCCGCACACAGCGCCAGAGCGCGTTGCAGTTCGCTGCGAAAAGCCGCCACGGACTTGCGGTGAAACTCCGGTGTCGCGCTGGCCAGGTTCACCAGATAACTGGTATGGATGGCCATGGGAGCGATGCCGTACTTCTCCCGCAATCCGCGCATGGCATCGCATTGGGAAGGCGCCAGCGAAAACGGCTGCCACTGCCGCGGGCTGGACGAAAAAATCTGAAACGTGTTCGCCCCAAGCCGGTAAGCGCGTTCCGCTGCCATCTGGACGCCGCCCGCGGTCGAGGTATGTATTCCGATGCGCCTCGGTCCCGGTTTGGGAACTTCACCTTCAGACCACAGCAGCACGTCCTTCATGCTGAGCCGCTTGCGCGCTTTTGGCTCAGGCTTTGCAGGCGTGGCCAGATTGTTGCGCCGCTCCTGTGGTCCCCCTGACGACATTCGCTAAATAGTTGATTTTAACATGCTAGTCGCGCGGTTTCCGTTGCTACCGGCGGCGAACTCACAGTAAACTGAAACTTCACGCGGAGGGCCAGAGCGATGTTGGTGGTGATGAAAGCGCACGCTACCGAGGAACAGGTACGGGCTGTTTGTGAAAGGATCGAGTCACTGGGATACCGCGCTCATGCCATACCGGGAGCGCAGCGGACGGCCATCGGTATTACCGGTAACAAAGGGGCCATGGAGCCCGGCACGCTCGAAGAGATGTCCGGCGTGCAGGAAGTAATTCAGGTCAGCAAGCCGTACAAGCTGGTAAGCCGCGATGTAAAAGAAGAAGACACGGTCATACACTTCGCGGGAAGCGACGGCAGTTTTGGCGGACGCGACCTGGGCATTGTTGCCGGACCGTGCTCGATCGAATCGCGCGAGCAGGCCTTTACCATCGCCGAGCGAGTAGCCAAAGCCGGCGCGCGCTTCTTCCGCGGAGGCGCATACAAGCCTCGAACTTCGCCTTATGCGTTTCAGGGCATGGGTGAGGAAGGACTGAAGATCATGGCGGAGATCCGCGACCGTTTCGGACTGCGGATCATCACTGAAGCGATAGATAACGAGTCCCTGGAGCTGGTGGCGGAGTATGCTGACGTGGTCCAGATCGGCGCGCGCAACATGCAGAATTTTTCGTTGCTGAAGAAAGCCGGGCGGCAACGCAAGCCGGTCCTGCTGAAGCGAGGTATGTCGGCTACGCTGGAAGAATTTCTGATGGCGGCCGAATACATTCTGAGCGAAGGCAATTACAACGTGATCCTGTGTGAGCGCGGCGTGCGCACCTTCGCCGACCACACCCGCAATACGCTGGACCTGAGCATTGTTCCCGCGGTGCAGCGGCTCAGCCACTTACCAATCCTGGTTGATCCCAGCCATGGCACCGGCAAACGCAACAAGGTTGGGCCGCTTTCACGCGCCGCAGTTGCCGTGGGCGCGGACGGATTGATGGTAGAAGTTCATCATGATCCTGACCATGCTTTGTCTGACGGAATGCAGTCGATTTATCCGGATCAATTTGACGAGCTGATGCAGGAGATACGGCTGATCGCCGCGATATTGCACAGGAATGTACAGGAGTCCCGCACGCAGCCGGCGATCGCCAAGGCCGGCAGGTAACTTGCGCACATTCACTGCTGCTCTCTGCCTTGTGGTGGCATGCCTGTCGGGCTGCAGAGACGCGCCTCCGCCCAACCCCAACTATCGCGAATACGCTTACGTTTCCAACGGCGGCAGCAATACGGTTACCGTGATCGATCTGCGAGCGCTGGCCGTATTGAAGACGGTTCCCGTCGGTAACAGTCCCACCGGGCTGGCGGTGAATCCGAAAAACAACGAAATCTATGTCGTCAACACGCGCTCTGACAACATCAGCGTAATCGATGCGGAGACGAACAAAGTTGTCTCGACCATCGGAGTGCACAGCACGCCTTATTTCATTGACGTCTCCAGCGACGGCAAGCGGGCATACGTGGCGAACGGGGGATCGGCGAACCTGTCGGTCATCGATCTGGCACAGCGGCGGGTGATCAAAACCATTTCGACCGGCAACGGCAGCAACCTGGCGCGGCTCACGCCGGACGGCAAGCTGGTGATCGTGGCGCTGCGCGATGAGGATTCGATCGCGGTGGTTGACGCCGGCCAGTTGACGGTGCGCAACAAAATCAAAGTTTGTGCCAAGCCGGTGGAGATGGCCATTGTGCCGGACTCGAGCAAGGTGTTTGTCGCGTGCAGCGAGTCAAAGCAGGTTGGGGTGGTGGATTTAAAGACTGACAAGCTGCTGGCCCAGCTGGACGTGGGCAAAACGCCGATCCACCTGGCCGCCAAGCCTGACGGCGGTGAGGTGTTTGTCTGCAACTATGACGGCAGCTCGGTGTCGGAGATCATTGTGAATTCGAACGAGGTCAACAACACGTTTTCCATCGGCGATCATCCGGCGCACCTGCTGATCTCTCCCGACAACTCGCTGCTTTACGTGGCCAACTTTGGATCGGACTCAGTCGCCGTGTACAGCATTGACAATGCCAAGCGTACAAGTTCGGTACCGGTGGGCCGCCATCCGGAGGGGCTGGCGCTCTCGCCCAATCAACTGCTGTTGCTGGTGGTGAACACCGGAAGCGGCGACATGACGGTACTCTCTCTCATCGACAACAGAGGCCGTTCGCAGCCGGATTTGCCTTCATTGGAGACCATGATTCCACTGGGCAAGAATCCGCGGGCGATCGTGGTGAAGGCGTTTGTGAGCCAGCAGTAGCAACTTTCAACTGCAAAGGGCAGGCTGATATAGGATTTTGACCAGAGCGTAAAACTGCTTAAAGCGCAGAAGCACAAGGTCCCTCACCCCTACTCCCACCCCATCCCGCGAAAAACGCGCGTGTTGGGGGCCCCGGTACTCGGGCGCTGATCACAACGCGCCCTCGTTATACGGGGTTCGGGATGACGAGGTTATGAAGAGCTTCCCAACTGTGCACCACCCTCCTCTTTGCGTCCTTTGCGCCCGCTGCGGTAAGAAAATTCTCAAACCAGTCCCAAGCCGCCGTCGACGGTGAGCACCTGGCCGGTAATGAAATGCGGCGCGTTGGCGAAGTACATGACGGCGTTGACGACGTCCTGAGCGGTTCCGTTGGTCTTCATGGGCGTGCGCTCCGCCAGTCGGCGCAGGAGCGCAGGATCCTTTTCGGCAGCTCCCGTATCAATCATCCCCGGCGCAACGCAGTTCACCGCGATCTCCGGCGCCAGAGCCTTGGCCATGACCCGGGTGAGCATGTGCAGCGCGGCCTTGGAGGAGCAGTAGTGCGCGTGCGTGATCCAGGGCTTCTCAGCACCGAGCGATCCGAGGTTGATGATCTTTCCGCGCGAACTGCGAAGCGCGGGAGTGCAGTGCTTTGAAACCAGAAACGGCGCGCGAGCATTGACGGCAAAAACCTCGTCCCATTGCTCCGGCGTGATCTCTTCGAGCTTCGCTGTCTGAAAGACGCCCGCGTTGTTGATCAGAAGATCGATGGCGCGAAAACGGCCGAGAACCTGATCAACGGTTTGCTGGATGGCCTTGTCATTGCGAAGGTCGCATTGGAGAGCCAGACCCTGAACGCCGGAACGCTCGATCTGTTGCAACGTCATCCGGGCTTCATCGCCGGAGGTCAGGAAGGTAAACGATATATTAGCGCCGGCTTCGGCCATCGCCAGGGCAATAGCTTTGCCCAGGCGGCGTGCGCCTCCGGTGATAAGAACGGTTTTGCCCTTGAGGGTCACGCATGCATTGTAATGGGTGAGCTTTTCAGGGGCCAAAGCTCAAGAGTTTTGTGCAGAGTTTTTTATTTAGTCAGAGGTTTGCACCTTACGATATTTGCCGTTCTCCCAGTAATAGAGCACAGACGCTTTTTCGATCCATTCAACCAATATGGCATCCAGATTCACCTGAACCTGCGCGGTGCCTTCGAAATCGGAATATTTGCCGGGAGGCGCTTTTGCAATGACGAGGCCCGAAGCGGAATACTCACCATCAGACTGATCCAGAACCTGTCCGGTATAGTTGTTCCCAGATGGCAGTTTTTTCAAAATCAGGATCTTGAAGCCGTGTGTTGGTCTTGGCTTCGGCACCATCAGAACCACGTAGGTAAGAAAGTTAGATTGCTCAAAATGGCCGATGGCAATTCCTGGACAACCTTTGGGGTGCGCCTTGGCCCAGAGCGCCCGGTCACCAGAGATTAGGTCAGACATGTTTTTGATTCGCCAACCCGGATATCTATCGCCAAGGAAGGCTGCGCCTCCGGGGGGCAGGCGCTTCGCACGACAGGAGTCGTGCGTTTGACCCGAGCAAGAGGGCACAAGCACGGAAATGGCGATTACAAATGAATATGGCCAAAAACGCATTAGTTAAAATCCAGGCGGAGATACCCCGCAGTTCCAGACTACTTGTTTACGGAATAGTCTTCTACAACACTTCGGCAACACAAGGTCCCTCACCCCTACTCGCAAGCTGAAGAAACCGCTTGCTCGCCGACGGGGTTCGGGATGACCTCATAGAAGTTTTCAAACTGTACCACCACCATCTTCCAAAGGGGAGTGGCAGGGCGGCGGTTTGTATGGTACTTTGAGTCGCCGATACTCCATGCGGAAGCTGTTTCCATTCAAGCGCACTCGAACCGGTCCTGCTGCGCCGGCGCATGCCCAGCCCCCGGAAATAAGAGAAGCGCAGTTGGCTGCCCTCTATTACGGCCGCCGCACCGGAGGAGATTGTTACGATTTCGTGCGGGTAAGCCCTACCCGAGTGCTGTTTGCCGTACTGGATGTTGCGGGCAAGAAGGATCAGAATCGCGGGATTGTAGCCGCAGCGCAAAGCACGCTGCGCAAGACCGGGGCGGAGTTGCTGGCCGAGGAAGACACTAACGAGACCGACGCCATGATCGAGATCTGCCTGCAGTTGAATCGCAGCATTCGCGACGCCGCGGGACGTGTCTGCCCCTGTCCGGTGTTTTCCGGTTGCTATAACGAAGGGCTGGGAACCGTCTGTTACTTCAATGCCGGGCACACGCCCGGGCTGCTGCGCCATGAAACGAGCATTACCGAGTTGCCGGCAACGGGCCTGCCTCTGGGACTCTTTTCGCATTGCACTCCCGATGCCTCGATTGTGGCGCTTGCACCCGGATCGGCGCTGCTGGTGGTTTCACGCGGCACCGTTGAGGCGCGGCACAAAGGTGAAGAGTTTGGCCTGGAGCAGGTGAAGAGCAGTTTTCGGCATGCACACGCGCACACAGCCAAAGAGATTTGTGACGTTGTCGTGCACCAGATGCATGAGTTCATGCACAAGCGCCCGGTCAAGAATGATGTGACCGTGCTGTCGCTGGCGCGTCCAGCGGCGGCAAAGAGCATGGTGGCGAGGGGCTGATGGGATCGCGCGGAATCGCCGGAATCGCGCGCGATCGCCGGGATCGGAAAAGCAAAACCTAAACCACTGGATGAACGAGGGTTGACGCGGATCGCGGGGATCAACTATCTGAGGGCCGGGTGATCTTGAAGGTCTTAGCATGGGGTCCTTGGCCCGCGGACAGCAGTTGATAAGCCTCTTCCCGCGTGCGCACCACAAAGAGATTGGGCCGCGACAGTTGGGCAAAGCCCTGATACCTGCTGGCAATCCGGAACAGAATATCGGCCGGCGCCACTACGATGTGCAAGGCCGAGTCATTAAAGAGACTTGGGGTTTGCGCCATGGCAGACAGCGTGGATTCAGACAGGTTCACCTCGGTGACGGAGCTGAAATCGACTACCTCATTGAATGCCGGATTGAAATCAGGATCAGACGCGATGGAAGAGCGATGGCCGGCGACCTCTGCGTCAGTGATGCTTCCGTAGAACGCCGAATAGACAATTCTGCGCTGCGGGTCGATTTTGAGAACGACTGGCATAAGGGGGTAATTGTGGTAAATGGCTGCAATATCTTGCCATATTGCAAGGGGATTTTTTTTAATTTGAGATGATTTCTGTTTTCCGGAAGTGGGTTCGGCGCGAATGTTGGATCGCGTTTTTTGTATTGACAGGTTCGCTATTTGTTTGCTATACTGCCAGCATTGCTTCCGAGAGCGGCGTCGGCGAGGAAAGCAGTCAGCAATTGGCCAAAATGCCAGCCAAACCTCAAAAAGGCCAGCAACCCTGTCAAAGGTCCGCGGAGTTTGTAATCGTACGCCTGCCTGACAAAACCCAGCTACAACATAAGTGTGTTTGCTGATCGCCGGAATCGCCGTGATCGCGCGTGATCGCCGGGATCGGAAGCGCAAAAGACCAAGTTCTTAGTAGTTAGCTAACCAACAAATCAAGACCGTGCGCCACCTACGGGTGGCTTTTTTCATTTTGGAGGAACGTCGTGTCGAAAGAAGAAATCATTGCCGCCATACAGCGCTGCGCCGAGGAAATGGGACGAACGCCGACGGTTGCGGACTTGAAAGAGCAAAAGAAGATCGGGCTACGAACAGTGAAACGGTATTTTGGCCGGTATGCGGAGGCGCTGCGGCAAGCAGGGTTCGATCCGCATGGAGCCGGCTACAAAGCCGAACTGGAGACGCTGTTCGTGGATTGGGCGGCGATCACGCGAAAGCTGGGCAAGACACCGAGCCTGCTGGAATACAACCAGCACAGCCAGTATAGCGTTGGGCCGTTGATCTCGCGTTTTGGCGGATGGACCGAGGTACCGCGCGGACTGATGCAGTTTGCGCGTGAGAAAGGCCTGGAAGAGGGTTGGGAAGATGTAATGGGGACGATTGAGCGGCACGAGAGATTGAATGGGCCGGCGGACAAGAGATCAAGTGCGGCGTATGCGAGATGGAAAGACGAGCCGCTCTATGGCGCGCCGCTGACGCCGTGGGCACTGCTGCACGCCCCGACCAACGAGCAGGGTGTGATCTACCTGGCGGGAATGCTCGCCCTGCAACTACGGCTGGTGGTAACGAGGCTGCAAACGGGCTTCCCTGATGCCGAGGTGATGCGAGAGGTTGAACCAGGAAGATGGCAGCGCGTGCCGGCGGAGTTTGAGTATGAAAGCCGGAATTTTCTGGCGCATCAACACGATCCGGAGCGGTGCGCGATGATCATCTGTTGGGTGCACAACTGGCCGGAGTGTCCGGAGCATATAGAGGTGGTGGAGCTAAGCAGAAAAATCGCCGAGATCGCACGGAATCGCGCGTGATCGGAAAGGCAAAAGCGTTTGCCGCAGATTTTCGCGGATGAGCGCAGATAAGACGAAGGCGACGTTTACTTGGGAGAAGCGGCGGTCAACGGCAGCTCTTCAAATTCAATCTTATTCAAAAGCCTACGTCCATCTTCTGTAAGAACAAAAACTTCGTATCCTTCTTGCCGTCTTTGCATTAACCCAAATTGAGCCAGAGCGTCAACTTCAGGTGCATTTCTCCTATCAACTCCAGCGCGAAGCATATCTCTACGGGCCTTTAAAGAATCCCACAGGCCTCTTTGGTAGAGAAGTGTCTTGAGCTGGGAATATGGAAGTCCAGCGATAACCGCTTCAGCCTTAGCATCAAGCTGACTCCGGAGTTCAGCATTTTCTTTGCTGAGACGCGCGATCTCGTTTGATAAAACTGGGAGATTAGCTTCCTGGTGAGCACGTACCCAACCGATCAGATCTTCGCGCCGCGAGAGCTGGCCAAGTTTGTTGGCTATCGCGATCTTGATATCTTTGGAGTCTTCCCAGAATTCAACGATCTTGGTCTTCACGAGTTCGCGGAAGGCATCCAGCTCTTTCTGGCTTTTATCAATCATGTCCATACCGTTCTTCTCGACGCGTGCCTTCAAGGCACTTTCAGGAAGAACGCAGGCAAAGAGTGGTTTGCCTTTGGTTAGAGCATATTCGTATTCAAGCTGCGTGTAGCTCTTGCCGCTCTTAAGCTCGATACTGCCGTAACGCCCGCCAAGAATGAGGAGGTAAACGTCTGATTCATCGATCCATTGCTTGATGACTTCCATCTGAGATTCATCACCCGCGGCAAAGAGTTCCATGCCCGCAGGGATGTGCCCAGCAGAAAGGATCGCTTCAACCGCCGCCTGTCTTTCATCGCGCAAGTCACTAAAGGTAGAAGAAACGAATACCTGTAAGCGCTTTCTTATGAAATCAACCATAGTGGACTAAATTAGCAGAAGGTAAGTGCGCGTCAACTATTAATCGGCTGAGTGTCGCCCCGCTGGGGCTCAGCCAACTTAGAAGCCTACCCACCCTTCTCGGCTCGCATGCGCTCGCCTTCAGGGTGGGCTAAGCTCTTTCGCGCCTCCGGCGCTGGAGTTCGGATAAGTAGCGATGCTACGTCTCCACGCTCAGGGATTAACCCACAGGAGCATTGTTAGCGGATTGAAAGGTGCATTCAAAGGATCATCCATACAAGAATACGGCAGGCCCTGTGGCCTGCCGCGTTTGTTTTCCTCTATTCAGTCCTTCCGTCGCTGTGAAGCGAGCGTCAGGAGCTATTGTTTTTTTGGCGGCGCTTTCTTCGCCGGGGTCTTGCCGGTCGGCGTCTTTTTGCCGGTTACGGCCTTGTGGGTTGCTGCCGCGCTATGCGGGTTGAGCAGGTTCAGGGCATCTTCAGCATTGAATGGGAACTGACGCACTGAGGTCTGTCCTGTGGTGCTGAGCGTGACGTCAACGCGACGGCTCTGGGCCAGAGCCAGAACGGCGGCGTTCCGCTTGAGCTGCGCTTTCTGCGCGGCGGTTATGTTCTGTTCCTGATCGACGGCCTGTTTGACCTGATCAGCGCTCATGGGCTGTTCTACGCCCAGTCCCTGGGTGTCAATGACATTTTCAGCCACGCCTTGCTCCACCAGGAATGCCTTGGTGCGAGCCACACGGCGATCGGAAAGCGCCTTGTTGAATTCCGCAGTTCCGCGCGGATCAGCGTGGCCTTGCAGGATCAAGTGAGCATCCGGTCTGAACTCCAGGTACTTCTTGAAGTCGCCGGCCAGATTGGTGAGAGTGCGCTCCTGGCTGGGCAGTAATCCGCCGTTGGGATTGGCGACCGTGGGCTGCGCGGTTGGGAAATAAATGCTGTGCAGAGACAGACGCTGTTCGAGCTGGCGCTGTTCCGGCGCAGGCTGAACTGTGACCTGAGTCGTGGCATCGGTTTCACCGCCGCGACCGTCACTCACGTGGCAGGTAACGGTGTAAGTGCCGGGCTGGGTGTGCGCGGAATCAAATTGCGCTGTGGCCTCGGTACCGGTGACGGTGCCGCCGGTGGTCTTGTAGCTGTAGGTCAGCGGATCATTATCAGGATCGCTGGCAGTGGTGGTAATGGTGGACTTTTGTCCAACGGTGATGGTGGCCGGACTCGCCGAGCACGAGGAGATAACCGGCGGAGAATTGGGCTTCTGCGCTACCTTGACGTCAGTGGAGGCGTTGGCAGTTCCGCCGCGGCCGTCATCGGCGGTTACTGTGACCGTGTAAGTGCCTTCTTTTACGCCGCTCGAGTTCCAGCGAACGTCGGTGCCGGTGCCGTCAATGGCGCCGCCCGTGGCAGTCCACTTATACGTAAGCGTGTCGTTATCGGGATCCGAGCCCTGGGCTTTAAGCGCGATGCTGTCACCCGAGCCGGCAAACACCTGGCTCGGATTGGCTGAGACCGTCACGGTCGGCGGATGGTTCGGCGGCGGTGGTGGTGGATTCCCGCCCAGGTGAAAGACAAATCCAGTGGCAGCGCGCACATTGTTCTGCTGGTTGTCGCCGCCATCAGTGAACCTGGTCAGCAGGTATTCAACCTGAATGATGCGCCAGCCGACATGCTTGTTGAAGTCCAGATCCATTCCACCGCCCAGAGCGGTAGCAAAGGCATTTTGATGGAACGAGCGGTTGAAAAACGCCGAAATGGGGGGCGGAGTGATCGTGTTCGACAGGCGTGCCGCACCAAACAGCGCGTGGACGAAAGGCGTCCAATGCTCGCCACGGTGAGAAAAGCGCGGGCCGAAGAGGTAGGTATAGCCACTGGCTTTCACACCGGAGGGAACATTTTTGACGGTGTAGAACCCGAAATCGGCAACCACGCTGAACCAGCGGTTCACATTTCCGGCAACTGAGGTGCCCAGGCCGTGCCAGTCAAAATGTTCGTGCACCGTACCGACGTGGGTGCTGAAACGCACAAACGAGTACCCGGCAAAGATATCCACGGCAGGATGCGTTTCGTCACTGCTGGAAGATGATTTGGCTTTAGCTTGCGGGGGGAATAAAGAATCCGCAGGCGCAAGGTAGCCAGTGGAGTTTGCGTCAGTTTCCGGTGCAGTCAAAACCGGGCTCTCACCCGGGCTCGCCAAGGGCCCCGCTGACGGGGCGTCAGGACTGGAGGTAGTGGACGCTTTGGCATTGTCTTCAGCGAACGCCGGCGTCAGAAGAAAGGAGCCCAGAAAAAGAATCGTAACTACGCGCGCAACGAACCTCATTCTTCCCTCCTAAGAAATGAATGCGGTAAAACTTTCGGCCAATAATCATACCTGAGTCGCGGGCTAAAGGCTGGATTTTCCAGAATTTAAGCAAGGTTCAGGTTGAGAAAGCTCTGTCCATCGCCGGATGTTCAACAGGATCAAAAAAACGGATGAAGGATTTCGTCGCGATCAAGGAGGGTTTTCGAGCCTTGCGCGCATCGTGTGGGCGGGGCTTGCGCGCGGTCACCCGGCGCTGGGCTTGAACGCTGGATCTGCGCGCGAATGTAAGTTTTCTCCTGAAGAGTCTTTGAGAATCACATGCACATACTTGTGGCTTCGGATGGATGCGAGCGGGGGGTGAAAATCTACGGGCGAAAGGCCAGCAAAATCAACCACAGGGGCGGATCGGAAGAAAACTGCGTTGAGAGTAGCGGCGCGGTGAAGGTTGTGGCGTCCATGCACCAGTTGCGGTGGAATAAGAAGGTCAACTGGCTCATTGAGTTAACATTATGGAGGTCGAAAAACCTTGCATATCGGCTAAAAAGGCCTTATGATAAGCAGTTTTGGCGACACGTTTTGGTTCCCTCAGAGTGAGCGGAAGGCCCTTTTTTAGTCGAAATTTCGTTCGAAATTGAAACCAAAGGCAGCCGGCAGGAATCCAAATCCCAAGGTAATAAAGCACTCTTCATATCCTAAAAGGCAGGGCATAACTAAATATGGCAAGGAGACGCGGTAATCCCAACTGGGGTAAGCCGGAGCCGATCGGACCGGTGATCCCCGTCGTCACCTCTTTCGAGCAGGCGGTCAAGGAGTTTAAGCTGACTCCGGATCAATACATCCGCTCTACGCGCTTGCGCGAATGGGCGCGGCGTAACAAAAACAGCAAATACATCCCCGAACCTTTGCTGGAAGCGTGGGGCTTTGAAATTGAAAGCACCCTGTAAGATTGGTTAGAAACCAGAGGGCCGCCGGGAGGCGGTCCTTTTTGCTTTAGCAGCAGTTCCCAATGTTCTCTTTGACTGGCAGTGACATCCTGGCAATTATTCTCGCCGCCAGCTTTGCCGCAGGCTTGAATGTTTATGCCACGGTGGGTACGCTGGGTTTACTCTCTCATCTCCATGCTTTTTCGCTGCCTCCAGCCCTGCATCTGATCGAATCCTGGCCGGTCATCATTGTTTGTATTCTGCTTTTTGGGCTGGAATTCTTTGCCGACAAAATCCCCGTCTTCGACCTCATCTGGAACGCTCTCAACACCTTCGTCAAGGTGCCGGTCGCCGCGCTGCTCGCCTATGGCGCTACACAGCATCTTTCGCCCGGAATGCAACTGGCCGCGACCGCGCTGGGCGGCGCGATTGCGCTGATCGCTCATGGAACCAAGATTGCCGCGCGCACGGCTATAACTCCCTCGCCGGAGCCTTTTTCCAACATAGCGTTGAGCCTGGGTGAAGACGTTGGCGCGATCTCGCTCACCTGGCTGGCCACGCAGCATCCGATCGCCGCCGGCGTAATCGCCGGAGTTTGTTTGGTGTTGTGCATCCTCGCTATCCGTTACATCATTCGCGCTTTGCGACGGCTGTTCCTCAGTGCCGAAGCATTTCTTGCCGGCTCCAAACGACGGGCGGCCTGAATTCCGGCTTGAGCTTGAACTGCGCACTCGCCGCGGCCCACGCTGATGCCGTCTGGAACGATCACAGCCGTCTCAAGTTTGACCAGACAACTTCCACCGTGCGATATTTCTCGGTTGACTTTAACGTTTCTTTAACACTTGTGCCGGGAGCGCCGCTCATTCCATGGTTCGATTCATACCCAAAGACACCAAATTTTTCGACATGTTTGCTGAGATGGCCACCAATCTTGGTGACGGCGCCCGGCTGCTGAAGCAAACCCTGCAGGATTTCCAGAGCGTTGACGCCAGCGTCCAGCAGCTCAAGGACATCGAGCATCGCGGCGACGACATGACACACAATATTCTCACCAAGCTGAACCAGACTTTTATTACCCCGTTCGACCGCGAGGATATATACCGCCTTGCCTCCTCGCTCGATGATGTGCTCGATTTCGTGTACGCTGCGGGCGTACGGCTGATCATGTACAAAATCACTGCTGCGCCGCCCCCGGCTACTCTCCTCGCCGATATCGTAGTGAAGCAATGCGACCAGCTGACTGACGCGCTGGCTCGGCTGAACAAAAACCGCGATCATGTCCTGGAAAATTGCGTGGAGATCAACCGTCTGGAAAACGAAGCCGATGGCATTGCTCGCGCCGCCATTGCCGTTCTTTTCGAAAAAGAAAAGGATCCTATTTCGCTCATCAAGCTCAAGGAACTGTATGAGGTGCTGGAAACCGCCACTGACAAAGCTGAAGACGCTGCCAATGTGATCGAAGGCGTGGTTTTGAAGGGCGCCTGAATTTGGCAATGCAGTGCCGAAGAATCCACTTTGCGAGGCAAGCTAGGTGCACACAAGCTTAGTCCTGGTTTTACTCACCATCTTTCTGGCGATCTCGTTTGATTTCATTAATGGCTTCCATGATGCCGCCAACAGCATTGCCACCGTTGTTTCCACGCGCGTGCTGTCGCCGCGCATTGCCGTGCTGTGGGCGGCTGTGTTCAATTTTGTGGCCGCATTCGGACTGGGCACGGCTGTAGCCAAGACCGTCGGCAAAGGCATGGTTCATCTCGACTACGTCACACAGTACGTGGTGCTGGCCGGTCTGGTCGGCGCCATCGTCTGGAACCTCATCACGTGGTTTCTTGGTCTGCCTACCTCTTCCTCGCATGCGCTTTTCGGCGGCTATGCCGGCGCTGCCATCGCACGCGCTGGATTTAAAGTCATCATCCCGCTAGGCTGGAAGAATACGCTGCTGTTTATCGTGGTGTCTCCGTTGATCGGCTTTCTTCTGGCTTTGGCCCTGATGGTGGCGGTTTCCTGGACCTTCCGCAACACCGCGCCGCGCAAGGTCGACAAGCTGTTCCGGGTCCTGCAACTGGTGTCTTCTGCCGGCGTCAGCTTTGCTCACGGCGGCAATGACGCGCAGAAGACCATGGGCATCGTTGTCAGCGCGTTGTACGCCGGGGGTTATCTCACGGCCCAACAGGCAGGTTCGGATTGGGGTCCTTTTCACTATCCCATCATTCTTGGCGCGTATTTCACCATCGGTCTGGGAACGTACTTCGGCGGCTGGCGCATTGTTCACACCATGGGCTCAAAAATCACCAAGCTGAAGCCCGTGGGCGGCTTCTGTGCCGAATCTGCGGCGGCTCTCACCCTGGTCATGACGGCTCTCTGGGGCATTCCGGTAAGCACAACGCATACGATTACCGGCTCGATCATCGGAGTAGGCGCTACGCATCGCATTTCAGCGGTGCGCTGGGGTGTCGCGCGGCGGATTGTCTGGGCGTGGATCATTACCATTCCCGCGGGCGCCACCATGGCTGCCCTGGTGTTCTGGACCATTCGTTTCTTCGTGCCCGGTGCGTGAAGCCTTGCAAGGACGATCGTCACAGCTGAGATTTCGGTAGTGGGTTAGTTTGTTATTGAGATTCATCCCTACGCGATGAACGTCTGCCTAAAGGCCCGCGATTCGCAAAGCGAATCGCTAGACGCTGATACCTGTAGTGGGTCAGTTTCTTCAAACTGACCCACTGCCGAGATTTCAGGCGATTTTGCCGTTGGCGAAAACCTCTTCCCGGCTGTGTAGACTGCGGGGAAATACTCGGGTGTATGGAGCGCTCTTCTACTCCCGTAGTTTTTCTACCGAAAATTCTTCCTGCTAACCACCGGAATAGTCAGGTCCATCTAAACGGCTATGCGTGCGGACCTGAATCTGTTCCTGAACCAGAAATTTGACGTTGTAGTTGTCGGTGGCGGCATCAATGGTGTTGCGATTGCCCGCGAATGCGCCCGGCGCGGTATCAGGACCCTGATTCTGGAGCAAAATGATTTTGCCGCGGGAACCACCAGCCGCTCTACGCGTATCATTCACGGCGGCCTGCGCTACCTGGAACGCAATGAAATGGACATGGTGCGCGCCTGCATACGCGAGCAGCAGCACATGCTCTCGCATTCGCACAACCTGGTCAGGCCCGTACAGTTTCTGCTGACTCTCCCGCCGGAACCGCGGTCATTCCTGCGCAGCTCGCTGGCCATCCGCTCGGTGCTGTGGGCTTACTACTGTTTCACGCATAAGCGGCCGAGGCAGAATAACGATTCCCTTGCGCGCGACATAGAAACCTTTGAACGCCATCTGGATAACGGGCGCAAGTGGAGCGTCTATTCTTACGACGATGCTCAATGCGAATTTCCCGAGCGACTGGTCGCTGAATGGCTGGTGGAGGGCATGGCTGCAGGGGCGATTGCCGCCAACCACACGGAAGTTCTGAAGATCAATCGCATCAACGGCCGTGTCAGTGACCTGAGAGTGCGGAACACTCTCACGCGCGCTGAAGGAACCGTCAAAGCCCGCTGGGTTATCAATGCCACCGGTCCGTGGGCCGATTTTGTGATTGAAGCCTCCAAGATCGATGCTCAGCGCATGGTCAGCCGGGTGCGCGGATCGCACCTGGTCTTGCCTCTGTTTCCAGGCGCTCCTAAATATGCCATTCATGCTGAGGAACCGGAGCACGACTCCTTCTTCGTCCTGCCGTGGAACGGCCAGCTCCTGGTGGGCGCTACTGCGGTTCCGGATTCGGGTTCACCGGAAGCCACGCAGCCCTCGGCCACCGAGCTCGAATACCTCATGGGTCACTTTGCCACTCTTTTCCCTGCGTCTGGTCTCACCCAGGCCGATATCCGCTACGCCTTCGCGGGAGTTTATTCCCTTCCCTATTCCCCAGGGACAAAGATTTCCCGTATTCGCAGCAAGCCGTTGCTCCACCACCATTGTGAGGAAGGAGTCATCGGGCTGATCTCTGTAATTGGCGGGACTTTGAGTACGGCCACCACCGTAGCCAAAGAGGCTGTTCAGATGATGGGACTGGCTGCACCGAAAGCGGGGGTGACAGTCGTAGTTCCGCCGAAAGAAGAAGAGATGGAGATCAGCTTGCAGCAGTGGACGCAGATGGTCGCTGCCAAAGCCGACGTGTCTGACGATGCAGCACGCGCGCTCACAGAATGGCATGGCCGCCACGCCATGGATGTCGCCCACATCGCGTCACTCAACGAGCGGCTGCGCGAGCCGATCTGCAACCACACGCCGCACCTGGTGGCTGAAGCTGTGCACGCCGCCCGGCATGAGTGCGCGGTCACTCTGGCGGATATCGTTTTGCGGCGCGTGCCGGTGGCGCTGGGCCCGTGCTGGTCAGAAACCTGCGGATGGGAAGCTGCCAGAAAAATCGGCGAGGCGCTTGGTTGGCAAGAACAGGAAATGATCCAACAATTGCAAAGCCTGGAGGAAGAGCGGCAAAACTTCCTGCATCCGCGAATTGGCCTTCAGCAGCCGGTGAAGAATTACGCACCAGTGAATGCAGTCCCAGTACAAGAACCCGCAATCCAGGACAAGGTGCAAAGTCCAGCCAAGTTGCTCCCGTACCGTGACGTCGCTTAGATCATTGTGCCGGCGGGCGCTTCGTGAGGAAACTCCAGACGGAAATTGAGTGAAATTAAAAAAATCCGTGAATTAGTACTAGATTCCATACCTTAGCTAAGCTCTTACGGTACTTTCATCCTCTTTTAACACTCGACAGCTAGACTTTTCTTGAGGAACTGGAGAAGCCCGTGAACAACACACCTTCATTAGCCCCTCCTATCCAACTAAGCTGGATCAAATCCAAAATCAAAGGCAGATACGAACTCATTGCCAATGGTCCCATCATCGGCTCTTTGCAGCGGGTCGGCTTTTGGAAGTCGGTTACCCAGGCCGAATTTAGAGGCAGGTCATGGTCATTTCAACGCTGCGGCCACGCCGCCACCGAGATCATGGAAGAGCCCGGTGCGCGCCCGGTGGCTCAGTTCAAACCCAGCTGGCTGGGAGGCGGATCGCTGAGCTTTAACGATGGCGAACGCTTCCAGCTCATTGCCAAGGGATTCTGGCACCCGGTCTGGTCATGGATCAACGAGCAAGGGCAAAAGCTGCTTGAGGTCGTGCCGCATGACAAATGCGTCCGCCTGACCGGCGTGACAGACGCACAAGCTAACACCAATCAGGATCGCCTGCCCGTGCTCATCATGTTCTCCTGGCACCAGATCCTGCAAACCAATGACGACGCGGCAGCCGTGGCGGCTATTTCTGTTGCCGCGGGGTAGTTGAGAAATGGCAACAAGAGCTGAAGAATAGTGGTTCTCTGATCGACCATATCTTCTGATGATCGGCCAGCCGGACCTGATCCGCGGGATTCGTGTTTATCCGTGGTAAGGTTCTTGCTTCTCCGATCACGGCGATCAGCAGATCATCCGATGGGAATCACCTGGTGCTCACCGCATGGGGTTCGTGCGGCGCTCCTGATCTGTTCCACCACGCCCCTTCCATATTTCAACAGGAAGTAAACCGCGCTCACTTCCCTTTCCTGCAATCCTTTGTTCGGATACAAAGCGCTGATGAGTTCATCGGCGTGGCGCATGACCTCAGTGTTTTTGCGCGCCTCCGCTCGGGCGGCTTTGTCGCGGACTCCCTGCAGCTGATAGCGCATCTTGGAGCCGGCGTTCTCCGCCGCATCCACCAGTGTCTTATCCAGTTTTTCCAGCGGCTCCAGAATCACCGCGAGTGCATGTTCCAGCGATTGGGCCGCCGAATCAAAACTCTTCAGGATGCTCTCCGGCAGAGCGCGGGAAGCAAGAAGTTCGCGGAATTTCTCCGGGCCGGCAAACAGGTCAGGCAGCTCCAGTTGATAGCGGTCTATCAGCTTGGCCTGGCGCGGCTCCAGAAGCGTGGCAAAAATGCGCGGAAGAATGGGTGTAACGCGGCCCGCGAGCTTACGGTAGACCGCTTCGATCTGGGCAAAATATGCAATCTCAGCCGGGCCGCCGATGTAACACAGGGTTGGCAACAGGTGGTCTTGCATTACCGGCCGCAGCAGGACATTGGGACTGAAACGCTCCGGACATCGCGCTGTCTCCTGCAATAAATCGTCCAGCGAGAGCTTCCTCTCTCCGATCAGGAATTCCCCGCCGTGGTGGCGAACCGGCGTTCTTGCTCCGTCTTCCAAATAGAAACAAAGCGTTTGTGACGGTGTGACCTTTACCTGCGCGTGATAGCCCGATGACTCCAGTTGCTGGCTGCGCTGGAGCAGTGCCTGGTTGACTTCCTCCGCCTTCTCCAGAGCCGAGCGAAAGACCGGCGTTGCGATTGCATGCAATTCCGGATCCAGCGGGTTCAAAAAGATCACGCCAAGATCAGCCAGGACTCGCGTATAAAATTTGCCGAAGGCGGTCCCAAAATTCTCGCCCTTGCGATAGCTCTCCGCCAGCAGTTCGCTGATTTCCGATCGCCCGAACAATCCTTCCAGATGCGCGATTGCTGCGGTGATCTCGTCAGTGAAGGCGATTGTTCCCACCGGCTCGCTTTCCACATGAGGCACGTTAATGGTGAACTTCTGTATGTGATCGCCCGCGGGAAGATTCGCGGCTTTAACTTCTTCCAGATCGTGATCTTCGGTAGCAAGCCAGAAGACGGGAACAGCGCCGGCCTTCTCTGCGAGCAATACTGCGGTGATCGTCTTCAAAATGCAGAACAGCGGACCGCCGAACAAACCCACCTGTTGACCGGTCACGACTGCGGGTGCGCCTTCGCGCAGACGCTGAATGTTGGCCAGCGCCCTTTCGCCGGCGCCGAGCTGGCGGTTTTGCCGCTCCAGGATTGCAGCCACCTGTTCGCGCCGGTCAGCCGGATATTGGATCTTCGCGGCCTCCTCCTGGCACCAATCCAGACGCAACGGCGGTTGCGCATAGAACTGCTTCACGCGATCGAAGTGGTGGAGATAGTCGGTAAAAAGGCGGGTGGTGTGGGGAATGCTTGTGAATGAAACAACCTGAGGTTCCAAGGTTCCGGGCTCCACCATCGGCATAGTTCAATTGGACGCGCCGGCCCCGGACAAGATGCAAAAATTCATGAAAATAAACGGCTGGCGCTTTATCCCCCCGCAGTATATCTTGAGGCACGGGAACCTGGGACAAGCATCCACCGGGCTGCCGGAGGACATCATGCTTCGCCGGGGCGTCATTCTTTTATTGTTAACGGCATGTTCGTGGGCGGCATCGTTTGACAAGCCGCTCGCCACCAAAACAGTGGACTTGGGCCCATCAAAATATTCTTCCGGCGCGCGAGCCCAGGTACGCTGCTATTACTTTCCCGGCGGCTTCATGGTCAAAGAGGTCGACCTGGGTGAAAAAGGCGCGTCACGCCTTTCCATTATTCGCAGCAAGGATACCGTTCCCAAATGCAGCCAGACGCAATACAAGTCTGAGATGGTGGTCAACCCTGACGAATGGAGCGGTTATTTCAAAGGCGTAAAAAACGGATTGGTGTTCTTTGACGCCGACGATGGCTGGAATGGCGGCATGGGTTTCGCTGTTTACGATGCAAAGACCGGGAAGAAACTCTTCTCCGACTCCGCTGTGGGACCGCTCTCCTTTTCCGATCGCGCCGACAAAGCTGTGGCCGTCAAATATGAGCGGCTTATCGAGGCCCAATGCGTCATCCACAAAGCGCCTTCAGAATGCTGGCAGAAGATCAGAAAAGACCTGGGCCTCGCTAGCGAAGCTGCTCCGGACTGCAAGGCCGGCTACGAAAAGAGTGCAGTGGCATTGGCCAAAGGGCGCTGTCAGGCGCAAAATGCGACCGGCCCTGCATGCCTGGAAAAAGAGATTGGACTGGCGCGCGAGCAGACCGACGAGTCCCCCTCGGTCATCGTCTATCCAGCCGAGGTCGTACTGAGTGCGAACTCGGTGGTAAAACCGCTTGCGGGTGACGTACGCTGCTGGCCCGCCGACTGACAGGGTCCCTGAATCGCCGGTTACCTCCCGATCATCAAATTGATTGACCAGGCCTGCATGCTTGGCTAAGGTAGAGCTAGTTCTTTGACAACCAGGGGCCCGTTTCGTGCGCCGTTTTTGCGCATGAATGGGTAGGACTGGCACAAGTCCTGTTTCCTCATGCAGTTCGCTCAGAGTTTGGGGGCGTCACGGCTTCGACGGAAATGCTTGCGGCCAGGAGGCATACCGGGGCGCATTCCCCCGTAAGTGGTGCAAAAACAATAATTGCCAACTCTAACCAG
>Ga0126381_100000077_pt1 | contig 110319 bp, 96 predicted proteins | sample PanSoiMetPlot_28_FD_96465 | JGI IMG/M metagenome (GOLD analysis project Ga0126381, IMG submission 96465) | Tropical forest soil microbial communities from Panama - MetaG Plot_28 | ecosystem: Environmental > Terrestrial > Soil > Tropical forest > Bulk soil | place: Panama | collected 2016-02-17 | reverse complement strand
GGCGGCTGGTCCGGCATGATGGCCCGCATCCAGCACAACATGCCTGGCGGAAACTACACCCACCTCTGGAGCACGCTCGGCCACTTCTCCGACAACCCGATGGGCATCCACTGGACCGGCATCGTCCTCGGCCTCGGCTTCATCATCTCCTTCGGCTACTGGACCACCGACTTCCTCGTCGTCCAGCGCGTCCTCTCCGCCAAAGACCTCCGCTCCGCCCGCATGGCCCCCATCATCGGCGCGGGCTTCAAGATGATGGTGCCCTTCATCGTCATCGTCCCCGGACTCCTCGCGCTCGCCGTCCTCCCCATCAAACTCGTCGGAGCCGACGAAGCCGCCGCCAGCGGCATGCACAGCTACAACGAAGTCCTTCCGCTGATGCTCGCGCGCTACTGCGGACCCGGCCTTCTCGGCCTCGGCATCACCGCCCTCGTCGCCGGATTCATGTCCGGCATGGCGGGCAACGTCACCGCCTTCTCCACCGTCTGGACCTACGACATCTACCGCGCCCTGATTAAAAGGAATGCCTCGGACGATCACTACGTGAAAATGGGCCGCTGGTCCACCATCATCGGCATTCTCGTCAGCATCGGAACCGCGTACTTCGTCATGAACGCCAAGGGCATCATGGACTACGTCCAGGCGCTCTTCAGCTTCTTCATCGCGCCGCTTTTCGGTACGGTCGTCCTCGGAATGCTCTGGAAACGCGCAACGCCTCAAGGAGGTTTCTGGGGTCTGCTGCTCGGGACGCTCTCATCGATCGGAATGTGGGCCTGGGTGAAAGTCGACCCCACCGCGCTCCGCTACGTCGCGATGTCGCAGGACGCCAAAGCCATGGCCGAAGACATGTACCGCGCCCTCTGGTCCTGGCTCGTCTGCGTCATCGTGACCGTAGTCGTCAGCTACGCCACCCGGCCCCTGCCCGATACCCAGTTGGTCGGGTTAGTCTATGGCTGTACGCCGCTCCCGAGCGAAGGAGACGTCAAGCTATACGAGCGCCCCATGTTCTGGGCCGTCGTCGTCGCCATCGTGCTGGTCATTCTGAATATCGCCGTCTGGTAAGAGAGATCCGATGCACCACAAAAACATGATTTCCATCTGGTTCTTCATCGGGGTCCTTCTCCTCTTCTACGGAGTCGTGATCTTCGCCGAAGGCATCTATCAGTACCTCAATCCCCCCGCCAATCCGGTCGTCCTCGCGAATCTCCACGCCGGGATCTGGTGGGGCGCGGTTCTCCTCCTTTTGGGTGGCTGGTACACTTTTCACTTCGCCCCCAAAAGGACTCGTAACGAATGATTTTTGGCCTTATTGTCGGTAACCGCGGTTTCTTCCCTGACCACCTCGCCGCCTCCGGGCGCCGCGACATGATCGCGGCCCTCGAAGGCGCCGGTCATCAGGTGGTCGCGGTCGGAACCGACGAAACCAAATTCGGAGCCGTCGAGACCCGCGAAGAAGCCCGCAAGTGCGCCGACCTCTTCCAGCAGCGCCGCCGCGACATCGACGGCGTCATCGTCACGCTCCCCAACTTCGGCGACGAGCGCGCCATAGCCGACACCCTCCGCATGGCCGACCTCCACGTCCCCGTGCTCGTTCAGGCCACGCCGGACACGCCGTCGAAGATGACCATTCGCGACCGGCGCGACAGCTTTTGCGGCAAGATGTCGGCGTGCAACAACCTGAAGCAGTACGGCATCCCCTACTCGCTCACCACCCTCCACACCGAGACGCCCGACTCCGAAACTTTTAAGAAGGACCTGACTTGGTTCGCCGCCGTCTGCCGCGTGGTCAAAGGACTCCGCCGCCTCCGCATCGGAGCCATCGGAGCCCGCCCCGCGGCCTTCAATACCGTCCGCTACAGCGAGAAGATCCTCGAAGCCAGTGGCATCTCGGTCGAGACGGTAGACCTGTTCGACATCATGGGCCGCATCGAGCGCATGAAGGATGACGATCCCGCCGCGCAGGCGAAGCTGTCCGCCATCCAGTCCTACGTCCAGACCTCCGGCATCCCCGCCAGCGCTCTTCTGAAAATGGCGAAACTAGGCGCCGTCATCGACAACTGGATGCGCGGCAGCGACGTCACCATCAGCGCCATTCAGTGCTGGACCGCCATGGAAGAGTACTTCGGCGTGGTCCCCTGTACGGTCATGAGCATGATGAGCAACAACCTGCTTTCGAGCGCCTGTGAAGTCGATATCGCGGGCGTCGTTGGCATGCACGCTCTCGCGCTCGCCTCCGAAACGCCAAGCGCGCTGCTCGACTGGAACAACAACTACGGCGACGATCCCGACAAAGCCGTCTGCTTCCACTGCAGCAATCTGCCCAAGCACTTCTTCGCCGATGTCCGCATGGATTTCCAGGAAATCATCGCGGGCACCGTAGGCAAGGAGAATACCTTCGGAACCTGCGTGGGCCGAGTGAAATCCGGCCCCATGAGCTTCGCCCGCTTCTCTACCAATGACCGCAAGGGGATCATCAGCGGCTATGTCGGAGAAGGCGAATTCACCAACGACTCGCTCGAGACCTTCGGAGGCGCGGGAGTAGTCCGCATCCCGGCCATGCAGAAGCTCCTCCGCTACATCTGCGAAAACGGCTTCGAGCACCACGTCGCCGCAAACTTCTCGACCGTCGGCCACGCCGTCCGCGAAGCCACCGCGAATTACCTCGGCTGGGACGTCCACTACCACACCGCCTAGGCATGTCCATCGTCGCCGGTATCGACTTCGGGACCCTCTCGGTCCGCGTCTCTCTCATTGACGACGCAAAAGGCCGACTGAGCTTCGCGACTGCTTCCTATCCGCTCCACCGCAAGCGCGAAGACCCGGACCACGCGACCCAGTCCCACGAAGACCACATGAACGCCCTCGTCGCGGCCATGCGCGAGGCCATCGCGAACGCCGGAATCGACGGCCACGACATCGCAGCATTGGCAATCGACACGACCGGGTCTTCCGTCATCCCCGTCGACAAGAACCTTCAACCGCTCGACGACTATTACCTCTGGTGCGACCACCGAGCCTGGCGTGAAGCCTCGCAAATCACCGCCGCCGCCCGAGCCGCCGACCTTCCTCACATCGATTGGTGCGGAGGCATCTATTCCAGCGAATGGGGCTGGTCGAAGCTCCTTCACTGGCTCCGGAACAACCCCGCGAAGCGCGAAGCCATCGCCAGCGCCTTCGAGCACTGCGACATGGTCGCCGCCACCCTCTGCGGAGTCACCGATCCCGCCAAAGCCCATCGCAGCGTCTGCGCCATGGGCCACAAGTGGATGTGGAACGAAGAACTCGGCGGTCTGCCCCCGAATGATTTCCTCAAGAACATCGATCCGCTCCTCGACGGATTTCGCGACAAGCTGGCAGGAACATACGCCCCCTCTTCCGCAATCGCGGGAGGCCTCTCCCAGGAATGGGCCGACCGCATGGGCCTCAAGCCCGGCATCCCCATCCCCGTCGGAGCCTTCGACGCCCACTGGGACGCCCTCGGAGCAGGCGCCGCGCTCGGCGACGTCGTCAACATCGTAGGCACGTCCACCTGTATTGTCGCGATGTCCGAGGAAGCCGAACTCGTCCCCGGTCTCTGCGGAGTTGTGAAAGGCTCCGTCGATCCCAATCTCACCGGCATCGAAGCGGGCATGTCCGCCACAGGCGATGTCTTCGAAGCCATCGCCCGCCGGGCAGGGAAGCCCCTCCCCGAACTCGCCCAGGGACTCGAATCATACCGAGCCGGCCAAACCGGCCTGCTCCGCTTCCCGTGGGACAACGGCGATCGCACCATCCTCGTAAACCCGGAACTCAGCGGAATGACCATCGGATGGCGCCTCACCCACACCGCGCAGGACGAACTCTTCGCCGCCATCGAAGGAGCCGCCTTCCACACCCGCGTCATACTCGAACATATGCAGGCCCACGGCGTGCCGATCAAGCGCGTCATCAATGGCGGCGGCATCCCGCAGCGCAACAACGTCCTGAATCAGGTCTACGCGAACGTCCTCGGCAAGCCCGTCCTCGTGCCTTCCTCGGACGTCACCAGCCTCGGCTCCGCCATCTTCGCGTTTCTCGCTGCGGGCACTTTCCACAGCGTCGCCGACGCCCAGAAAGCCCTCTGCCCCGACTACCGAGTGTTCGAGCCGCAACCCGAAGCCCGCGAGCCTTATGACGAACTCTTCGGCCATTTCCGTGCGCTCTATTTCGAGTTCGGCTGGGGTCCCGTAATGCCCGCCATCCGCCGCATCGCATTCGAGGCTGCCCGATGACTCTGCGTGACGAAGTCCTCGAAGCCAATCTCTCGCTCGTCCGCAACGGTCTCGTAGTCGAGACCTTCGGAAACGCAAGCGGCATCGACCGCGAACACGGTCTCGTGGTCATCAAACCCAGCGGAGTCGACTACGCGAAACTCCGCGCCGAAGACCTCGTTGTAACCGACCTCGACGGCCGCATCATAGAGGGCGCGCTCCGCCCCTCCTCCGACCTCCCCACCCACATTGCGCTCTACAAGGCTTTCCCGTCCATCGGCGGAGTCGCCCACACTCACTCGCGCCACGCCACCGCATGGGCACAGGCGCGCCGCGAAATTCCGTGCTTCGGCACCACTCATGCCGACTACTTCCGCGGCGCCGTACCGGTCACCCAAGAGATGACCCACGAAGAGATCGCTTCCGATTACGAGCTCAACACCGGCCTCGTGATCGCCCGCCGCTTTGCGAAAATCGACCCATTAATGATGCGCGCAGTCCTCGTCGCCGGACACGCCCCATTCACGTGGGGACGAACCGCCGCCGAAGCCGCGCACTACGCTTTTCTTCTGGAAGAAGTCGCCCGCCTCGCCTACATGACGCTCTCCATCGAAAGCGCCGCGCTTCAGATCTCAGACTCGCTGCGCGATAAGCACTTCCTGCGCAAGCACGGTCCTAAGGCGTACTACGGCCAGAGCTGACCGCCCGCATCATCTTCCATCCGCAGAACGCCACGATCACGAAGAAAATCCCGAAGCTAACCGCGATCACCGCCATACGCCGTTCCGGGCTAAGTTCCCGCGCGGACACCTGCGCGTTCGGGTTCACGTCCGTTCTCAGTTCGAACGAAACCAAAGCCGGACGGGAGCCGCGCTTATTGATGATGGCGACGATGTACCGCCCACGCCAGTCCAGCAGCCGCCGGATTCGCCCGGCCCTTCCGTCGTTGGAAACCGCGAGCGTCGCGTGCGTGTCGCCTTTGTTCAGTTGCTCGAACTCCCGCACAGACAGCAGTTCCATATGAACCGTCGGATCCCCCCGCACCACCCGGAACCGGCAGTCGACCTCGGTCGGAACCTGGTTGACCCGGAAATCGATCCACTGAAACTCTCCCGAATCCAGACGGAACGGAGTCTGTTCGGCTGCGCCCAAGGCTGCGGTCAGCAACAGGGCCGATAACAGCCGCTTCAATCCTGACGTACGATCTTGCCTCCCACTACAGTCATCGTGACACGCGTTTTCCAGATCTCGATCTCGGGCATGGTCATCACGTCGCCGGAGAGCATCAGGAAGTCCGCCATCTTCCCCACCTCGAGCGAACCCTTCTTCTTCTCCTCGAACGCCGCGTACGCCCCGTCGATAGTCCAGCTTCTCAGCGCCTCTTCGCGCGTCATCCTCTGATTCGGAAACCAGCCGCCCGCCGGTTTGCCCTGATGATCCTGCCGCGTAATCGCGCTGTAGAGCCCCCAGATCGGGTTCGGGTTCTCTACGGGAAAATCCGACCCGTCGGTGATTTGCACGCCCAGCTTGAGAAAGGTCTGCCACGCGTAAGCGCCCTTGATCCGCTCCGGCCCCACGCGCGTCTCCGCCCACGGCATGTCGCTAGTCGCGTGCGTCGCCTGAATCGACGCGATCACCGAGAACTGTTTGAACTTCGCGAAGTCGTTAGGCGCCACTACCTGCGCGTGCTCAACCCGGAACCGCTTGTCGTTCGGTCCTTTCAGTGCGTCGCCATAAGCCTCCAGCGCCGCGCGATTGGCCGCATCTCCGATCGCGTGCGTGTTCACCTGAAACCCGCGCGGAATTGCCTTCTCTGCAACGCCCCGAATAGTCGCGCGATCGAGGATTAGCAGTCCCTTGTTTTCAGGATCGTCGGAGTATGGCGCCAGCATTGCCGCGCCGCGCGACCCGAGCGCCCCGTCCGCCACGAGCTTGATACTGCGGATGGTCAGGAAATCACCGATCTCCGGTCCTTTCGCCAGCCATGCATCGAGTGTATTTCCGGACGGTCCCCGCACCATCGCGTACACGCGAATCGGCATCTGCCCTTTTGCGATCAGCGCCTTGTATCCATCGATATCCGCCTGTTCGACACCTGCGTCGTGAACCGTCGTGATTCCAAGCCGTGCGCATTCCTGCAGCGCTCTCAGAAGCCGCCGTTCGATCTGTTCCTGCGTCGGGTTCGGAATCTTACGTTCCACAAGCCCTTTGGCATTGTCGAGAAACACGCCTGTGGGCTTGCCCGACGCGTCGCGCATCACGCGCCCACCCTGCGGGTCTTTTGTGGCCGCGTTCACATCCGCCATCTGCATCGCCCTCTCGTTCACCCAGACCGCATGCCCATCGACCCGTGTTAGCGATACCGGATTATTCGGGGCCGCTGCCGAAATCGAAGCAGCCGTCGGAAACTGTCTGGCAGGCCACAGATTCTGGTCCCACGCGCGACCCAGAATCCACTCGCCGGGTTTCGCTTCCTTCGCGGCTGCCCGCACTTTGTCGGCGATCGCCTGCTCTGATTGCACGCCCCGCAGGTCGAGGGTCTCGAGCGCCGTGCCCAGTCCTCGCACGTGGCCATGCGAGTCGATCAGGCCCGGAATTACCGTGGCGCCATGCGCATCGACGATCCTGGTCGAAGGACCAATGAAGCTTGATACATCCTTCCCAACCGCCACGATGACCCCGCCGCGCGCCGCCAAAGCTGATGCGGTCGGCTGTTTCGGATCCACCGTATAGATCCGAGCGTTGGTGATGGCGAGATCGGCTTTCTGCGCGTACGCGCACAAGGACATAGCAAGGGCGAGCAGACAGGCGAGGCGCTTCATGAAAATGGCTAATGTATTATCGCGTGTTGGATTCCATGAAAATACTCGTAACTGGCTCGCAAGGATGCATTGGTTCGTGGGTTGTGAAGCGCCTGATCGAAGCCGGCCATAGTGTCATCACTTTCGACGTGAACGACAGCGTTGCCCGTCTCGAAATGATCGGGGGAAAGGGCCTCGTCTCCAAAACCGATCGCCGTGTCGGACGCATCGAAGACACCGCTGGCGTCAAACGTCTTGTCAAAGACGAAGGCATCACCCACATCTGCCACCTCGCCGCCGTGCTGATGCCCTTCTGTCAAAAGAATCCGGTCGAGGGCGGCCTCGTGAACGTTATCGGGACCCTCAACCTGTTCGAAGCCGCGCGCGATGCCGGGCGCGAGGTCCGCATCGTCTACGCCAGTTCCTCCGCGGTCTGGGGACCGACGGACGAATACGGCGAAGGCGCGCTCACGGAAGATCTGCCCGTCAAGCCCGCCACTCACTATGGCGTCTTCAAGGCAGCCAACGAAGGCAACGCGCGCATATTCTTCACCTCCGACGGCATTTCGAGCATCGGGCTCCGACCCTGGACCGTATTCGGTCCCGGCCGCGACGCCGGTCTCACCGCCGATCCGACTCTCGCGATGCGCGCCGTCGCCCGCAGAGAGCCATTCCAGATCCGCCTCACCGGCTTCATGGACATGCAGTACGTGCGCGACGTCGCGGACATCTTCATTCAATGCCTCTTCAGCCCGGCGAAAGGCGCACACGTCTTCAACCTTCGCGGAGAAGTAGTAGCGATGGAAGACTTACGTATGCTGCTCGATGAGCTTCGTCCTGGCGCGAAGGACCTCATTACAATTTCGGGAGTACCGGTACCCGTTGCGTATCGAATGGACGACAGCGCGCTAGTACGCACCGTTGGTGATATCCCTCGCACACCATTGCGCGAGGCGATTGAAGCAACACTAACCGCGTTCGAATCACTGTAAGCAAAGTAACGGGACTGGTACTCGACACAACTTCTTTTACACACGCGTATTGGGTTTGCAGGCTATTCTTAACGCTAGCCACATGGCGCCAGCGCGCAAAGCTTCAAAGAAACAGGACATTTTTTTCGAGAAGACGCCAGTAGCGTTGCTAGCGGTCAGCCTCGGATCGCTCCGAATTCAAAGCGCGAATCAGGCGGCTCGCGGGGTTCTCGGTCGCGAGAACATCGAAGGCTTACTCATCACCTCGTCGCTCGGATTACGCCTTCAGGAAATTCTGGCCCGCGATTCTTCGCGCGCCAGCCATAGCTGCAAGATCCTCGATGTCGACGGCACGCTCGTATGCGAAGTCGAGATGATCTCGCACCAGACTGCCGGTGCCGACACCGTGCTGGTTGCGATTCAGAACTTCGCCGGACGAATGCGCCCCGAACAGCTTCGGCAGTCGCAGCGCATGGAAGCGATGGGCATGCTCGCGGGCGGCATCGCGCATGACTTCAACAACCTTCTGACGATCATCGCCGGCTATAGCCAGATGCTGCAGTCGTCGGTGCAGATGAAGACCGAGCGCGATAAGACAGCTCTCGAACAGGTTCTGAAGGCCTGCGAGAGGGCGGCGGACCTGACCGCGCAACTCCTGGCCTTCAGCCGGCGTCAGAACGCGCAGCCGAAGGTCATCGAAGTCGCCGCGGTAGTCAATCAGACTGTCGGTATGCTGCGCCGCCTGATCGGCGAGGACATCGACCTCCGGATCCACAATGCTTCCGACGTGGGCAGGACGTACGCCGATTCAGGCCAACTGCAGCAGATTCTTCTCAACCTGGCGATCAATGCCCGCGACGCGATGCCGGAAGGCGGTGTTCTCACCATTGAGACCAGCAACGTCGAACTGAACGAGGACTATTCCGGCCAGCACCTCCGCGTCAAGCCCGGCGACTACGTTCTGCTCCGTGTTTCCGATACCGGCGCAGGAATGGACGAAATGACGCGCAAACGCGTCTTCGAGCCGTTCTTCACTACCAAGCCGCAGGGCAAAGGCACGGGCCTCGGGTTGTCAACGGTGTATGGCATCGTGAGTCAGTGCAACGGCTCCATCGACATCTACACCGCGCCGGGACATGGAGCGACCTTCGAAATCTATCTGCCGCGGGTGCACGACGCGCCGATGGAGGAACTGCATTCCCCTCGCCGGGTCCGCGGCGGACGTGAAACCCTCATGCTCGTCGAGGACGAAGAAGGTGTCCGCAAACTGGCGCGCGCGGTTCTCGAACGAGCGGGATATCGCGTGCTGGTAGCGGCCAGCGGTCCCGAAGCTCTCGAAACCGCGCAGCATTACACAGGATCCATAGACCTTCTGATCACCGATATGGTGATGCCCAGAATGAACGGCCGCGAACTGGCGCGGCGGTTCGAAGGCGAACGGCCCGGCACTCCGGTTCTGTATATGTCCGGTTATCTCGAGACATCGCTCGAGACCGCCACAGGCAAAGATGCGCCGGAATTTATGCAGAAGCCCTTTGCCCCGTTCGATCTCACCGCAAGGGTGCGGCAGATTCTGGATTCGAAAAAGGGCAACAACGGCGCTGCTCGCGCCATGTGAACGCCTCGCATTAAGCTGACTACATGGACAAGTTAACGCCGGACGAGCGGAGCGCGCTCATGTCCCGCGTTAAGGCCAAAGACTCGCGCGCCGAAATGACCGTGAGGAGCCTCGCGCACCGGATGGGCTTCCGCTTTCGCCTTCACGCGGCCGACCTGCCCGGCAAGCCCGACCTTGTCTTCCGTGGTCTCGGCAAGATCGTTTTCATTCATGGCTGTTTCTGGCACGGCCACAACTGCAGAGCGGGGAAAAACACCCCGGCTTCGAACCTGAGCTACTGGTCGCAAAAGCTGGAACGCAATAAGCTTCGTGACCGCCGCAACGCCACGCGCCTGCGCCGCTCCGGATGGGGCGTCATGACGATTTGGGAGTGCCAGGCCAAAAGCGATAAACTCGCGGCTCGTCTCAAGCGGTTCCTGGAGTCGGATTGAAGCCCTTCGGCTTCTACGAATTCTTCGCCGGGGGCGGAATGGCGCGCCTCGGTCTCGGCGCCCGGTGGGAGTGCCTTTTCGCGAACGAATGGTGCGAAAAAAAGGCTGCCACCTATCGAGCGAACTTCCCACCCGCCCGGGAATTGCGGGTCGATGACATCTGGAATCTCGAGGCGGCCGCGATACCCGGCCGGGCCACGCTTGCGTGGGCGTCTTTCCCTTGTCAGGACCTCTCGCTGGCGGGAAACGGCGCCGGTCTCGAAGGTTCGCGTAGCGGCGCTCTCATCAAGTTCTGGCGATTGATGAAGGAGTTGAAGGACGAGGGCCGGCGCATCCCCATCATTGTTCTCGAAAACGTGGTGGGCGCCCTCACGTCCAATGGCGGGCGGGATTTTCAGGCGATCGTGAAACTGGCTCGCGATACCGGGTATCGCATTGGTGGACTGGTCATCGACGCGTCTCTGTTTGTTCCACAGTCACGCCCTCGACTGTTCCTCATCGCGGTGGAGGGAAACCTTCCGAAAGGCCAGATGTCGGAAGTCTGGCATCCGCCGCAGATGCGCGCGGCGGTGTCCGAGTCTCCGGACTGGATCTGGTGGAATGTGCCCGTGCCTCTGGGCCAGCCAGAAGATCTCACCCGATGTATCGAGGAGCAGGCGGAGTGGTATCCGGGTGAAAAGACCCAACGCGTCCTGGCGATGATGTCGCCGCTTCACCGCCGCAAGATTGAACACGCGCAGCGCTCCGGGCGGCGCGTCATCGGGACGGTCTACAAGCGTATGCGAGTCGAAAACGGGACTCGCGTTCAACGCGCCGAGGTCCGTTTCGACGGCATCAGCGGCTGCCTGCGGACGCCGGCGGGCGGCTCGAGCCGGCAAACCGTCATCGAAGTGAAGGGTCCTGCCGTGCGCACTCGCCTGATGACGCCTCGCGAAGCGGCGAATCTGATGGGTTTGCCGAAAACCTATCAGCTGCCGGAGCGCGCGAATGAGACGTATCAACTCGCCGGAGACGGGGTTGCCGTTCCCGTAGTAGCGTGGCTCGAAGAACACCTCCTGCGCCCGCTCGCTGTTACACTCTCTTCCGATGCCGGACTCTCATCCGCCCCAATTTCCGATCGCGGACGCGCTTCTCGGAGCGTGGGCCACTAACAATCGCATCAATTCCTATCTGATCGAAAACGTGCCGGACGAGGCTTGGCGCGCGAAACCGCCGGGCGGTAAGGGACGCGACATCGCCTCGATGTTCGGACATATGCACAATGTCCGAATCATGTGGATCAAAAGCGCTGATAAAAGCGCGAAACTTCCCGCGAAACTTGAAGGCGACGATTACTCGAAAAAGGACGCAGTAAACGCGCTCGCGGAAAGTGAACGCGCGCTCGATGCAATCCTGCGCCGCGCGCTCTCGGGCGACGGGCGGATTTCGGGATTCAAACCCGACGCGGCGAGCTTTCTCGCTTACCTGTTTGCGCATGACGCCCATCACCGGGGTCAGATCTGCATGCTCGCCCGGCAGGTGGGCCATCCGATCTCGAAGAGCGCCGGTTTCGGGCTCTGGGAGTGGGGCACGCGATAATCTGAGTATCTCGCTGCCGTCATGTCCCGAATTGTCTTCCGCGCGCTGGTAGCGCTCACCTTGGTGGTCATGTTCTTCGCCCGGCGTTCAGGCGGCCGCATGAACCCGTACGAGTTCCTGCCGTTTTACTACTGGTTCATCGCTTCGGTGTTCGTGTTTGTGGGCTTCGGGATCGTCGCGGCTGTAAAGGCCTGGAAACAACCGCAGAACCGTCGCGCCTACGCGTTCGATATCGTGCTGGCGATTATCTGGGTCCCGTACTGGATTGCGAATCTTCGTTGATTCGGCTGGTCAGGAGATCGCGCATGCAGCGCGCGATCAGCGCCGTCCAACCGGTTTGATGGTCAGCCCCGCAACCGCGCCCCGTGTCGGCATGGAAGTATTCGTTGAAGCACTTCAGGCCATGCCAATTCGGGTCTTTGACGTAGATGTCGTTCTCACCCTGCCAGGGCTCGCGCCCGTCGGGGCCGGGCACAAACAGCGAGCATAGCCGCCGATTGAGATCGTGCGCCACCTCGCGAAGAGTCACGAACTTTCCGGATCCGGTGGGGCACTCCACTTTGAACGCGGCGCCGTAGAAGTGATGATAGATTTCGAGCGCCTCGATCAGCAGGTAGTTGATCGGAAACCAGATGGGTCCGCGCCAGTTCGAGTTTCCGCCGAACAGCGTGGTGGTCGATTCTCCGGGATCGTATTCGACGGTGCGCCGGGTGCCATCAACCTGCAGGACGAAGGGATCTTTCGCATAGGCCGCCGAGAGTGATCGGATTCCGAAGGGCGAGAGAAACTCCTTCTCGTCGAGCATTCGCGCGAGAACCCGTTGCAGGCGCTCTTTGCTCGGAATGGCGAGCAGACGGCGCGTGTGGTCTTCGAAGCCCGTCGTCTCCATCATCGAGATCTGATGGTAGAGATCGCCGCGATTTCGCAGGAACCAGAGCAGGCGGCGGCGGAAGCCCGGCATTCGGTGAACCTCGTCTTCGTCGAGGACTGAAACTGCAAGCAGCGGAAGCAGACCCACTACAGACCGGATTTTGAGCGGCACCGTAATGTCCGCTGTCTGAACCTGGTCGTAATAGAACCCGTCTTCTTCGTGCCAGAGTCCGTGTCCGCCGAGAGTGTTCATCGCGTCCGTGATGGCGACGAAGTGCTCGAAGAACTTGGAGGCGATGTCTTCATAGGCGGGATTATCGGCCGCCAGCTCGAGCGCCATGGACAGCATTGTCGTGCAGTAAAAAGCCATCCACGCCGTGCCATCCGCCTGTTCCAGAACGGCGCCGCCCGGCAGGGGCTGCGAGCGGTCGAAGACGCCGATGTTATCGAGCCCGAGAAAGCCTCCGGAGAAGACTTGTTTTCCGGCGATGTCCTTGCGGTTCACCCACCAGGTAAAGTTCAGCAGCAGTTTTTGAAAGACGCGTTCCAGGAAAGCGCGGTCACGCTGCCCGTAGGGCGCCGAAATCTTATAAACGCGCCACGCCGCCCAGGCGTGCACGGGCGGATTGACGTCGCTGAAGCTGAACTCATACGCCGGAATCTGGCCGTTCGGGCTCATGTACCATTCGCGCAGCAGCAGGAGCAACTGGTCCTTCGCGTATGCGGGATCGATCTCGGCCATCGCCACCATGTGGAACGCCAAGTCCCATGAGGCGTACCAAGGGAATTCCCACGTGTCGGGCATCGAAACGACGTCGCGGTTATATAGGTGGGTCCACTGATTGTTGCGCCCGTTCCAGCGGTCCCGCGGCGGGGTCGGGCGTCCGGGGTCGCCTTCGAGCCATTCGAGCACGCCGTACAGATAAAGCTGCTTCGACCAGAGAAGACTGGCGTTGGCCTGCCGCGCCGTTCGAAGCTCTTGCGGGGCTTCGTCGCCCGTACCGTAAAACAGGTCGGCTTCCAGAATGCGTTCGGCGAAGGCGGTCTCGAAATCGACGGCGCAGTGCTCATCGGGTGCGGTTAACCGGAAACGGTACTCGACCGTTTGACCCACGGGAATTTCGACCCGGTAGTAGGCGGCGGCTTTCGTTCCGATATTGGCGGGGTTCACCGCGCCGGCCTCGCCCTGGATTACGTAGCGGTGAAACGCGTCCTTTACATAAGGCCCAGCGTTCGGGGATCCGTAGAGCAGTTCGTTATTGGTTTCGTTGTCGGTAAAGAGGAAGCGGTCGGGCTTTGTGAGCGCTTCGAAGGTGAACGCGCCGAGCGTCTGCTGCTCGCATGCCAGAGTCGTGTCTCCCGTTTGACGAATGGACGGCTTCGGCCAGTAGCCTTCGCCGGTGCGTCCCCACGACCACCCGTTGCGATACCAGACCGTAGGGAGAACATGAACGGTCCAGGGCTCGGGGCCGCGATTTGAGATTCGCAGCCGGATCAGGATGTCGTTCGGGGACACCTTGGCGTACTCGGCGACCACATCGAAATATCGGCCTTCGGAGAAAATTCCCGTGTCAATCAGCTCAAACTCACGGTCCCTGCGGGTGCGGCGGCGGTTCTCTTCGACAAGGCGTTCGTAAGGATACGGGCGCTGCGGGTATTTGTACAACGCCTTCATGTAAGAATGCGTCGGCGTCGAGTCGAGGAAGAAATAGCTCTCCTTCACGTCCTCGCCGTGGTTCCCCTGCGGACCGGTAAGACCGAAAAGACGTTCTTTGAGGATGCGGTCTGTGCCGTTCCACAGGGCGAGCGCGAAACACATGCGCCCCTGTCGGTCACAGATGCCGAGCAGGCCATCCTCGCCCCACCGGTAGGCGCGGCTGCGGGAATGTTCGTGGGTGAAGTAGCTCCAGACGTCGCCATCCGCTGAGTAGTCTTCGCGAACGGTGCCCCATTGGCGCTCCGCCAGATACGGTCCCCAGCGCTTCCAGTCGCGCGTTCGCGCTACATCCTCGCTGAGTCGAATCTCTTCCGGATTCATATCGGCTAGTGCGCGATTTCGACTACGTTCTTGATTCCGGTTTGATTGTGAATCGGGTTAGCGAAGTCGTCCAGCGGGAAACGTCCCGTGATGAGTGATTTCACCGCGATGGGCCACTTCGAGTGAGCCGATGAGAGATCGGCGACCGCATGCTCGAATGCGTCCTTCCCCGCGTTGACGGTTCCGAGCACGCACTGATTCTTCAGCACGAGGTTGCGCATCACGGTATCGGCTTCGAACTGGATGGGCCCGTGGCGTCCGGGCACGCCGGTCAGAATGAAGAGGCCGTTCGGTCCGAGATACTTCAGGACGTCGAACGCAAGCTGCGAGGCGCCGGTCGCTTCGTAGACGAGGTCGATCGAGCCAACGTCGGAAGCCATCTGCTCGACGGTGCGGTCCTGGGAAGAGATGTACTTACCGCCGATTGCGCGCGTGATGTCGGCGGATGGGTTCGGCTCGCGGTCGCGCGAGTAGACGGTCACATCGAAATTGCGAAGCGCCAGCGCCATGGCGCCCAGCAGACCTACGGGTCCTGCGCCGAGGACAACGGCTTTATGCTTCTTTTCCCAGGGCAGGCGCGATTGAATCTTCACCGTCTCGATGAGAGCCTTTTCAGCTATGGTGAGCGGTTCGACCAGCACTGCGACATCGCGAATCGCGGGCGGGACGAGGTTCATGTACCGCGCTTCATCGACGATACGCTCGGTCATGAAGCCGTGCATCTTCATGATGCCGCGCTCGCGATAGTCGCCCGTGTAACAGAAATCCGAGCGGCCCGCGCGACACGCGACGCATTCCGGATGCGTGCAGGGACGGCGCACCATCGGGATCACGACGTCGCCCGGCTTGAGCCCGGATTCCGGACCGGCTTCGACGATCTCTCCGACGCTCTCGTGGCCGATCACCAGATACTCGTATCCTTCCGGCGCGGCGCCATAGAGAAATGACGCGATCTCGCGATCGGTTCCGCATACCCCGACATTCAGGATGCGGAGTTTGACCTGCGAGGGCGATTTCAATTCCGGCTCGGGGAAGTCGCGCACGACTCCGAGCGATTTCTTGTCAGGGTAAACAGCAGCGGCTTTCATTCGATGCTTCTCAGTACTGCTCGGGCGGGAGATCCTTCGGATCCCATGAGTTTCAGGGGCAGACAGATCAGTTCGTAAAGGCCCGGTTCGACTCCGGAGAGATCGAGACCTTCGATGATCCAGATGCCAGCGTCCAGCAGCGCCATGTGGGTCTCGACGGCGTCTTCTTTGAAGCCGCCGACCGAAAGGTAGTCGACGCCAACCGTCTGAACGCCCCGTTCCGCGAGGTATTCGGCGGCATCGTGGGTGATGAAGATGAAGTCTTCGTCGAATTCGTTTTTGCGCCAGAGCTGGTCCGAGTTGGCGGTTTTGAAGAGCACGCGATCGCGCGCTTCGATCTCGTGCTGTTCGAGTTCCTCGCGGCGGATCGACCGGCGGTCCAGAATCAGTATGACGCGCGCGGGTCCGATTACCGCGTCAAGAGGAACCTGATCGACGGTTGCGCCGCCCTGAATGAAATGGAGCGGCGCATCCATGTGGGTTCCGGTGTGTACGCCGAGGCGAATCTTCGAAACCGTGCAGACGGCGCCTTTGCTCTGATCGTGTAATCGTTCGATGTGATACGGAGGATCGCCCGGCCAATGAACCATTCCGTTGTGGACGGGCACGCTTACGTCGATCCAGTCGGTCACTAATGGCTATCCTAACGGAACCGAGTGGCTGGACGCGCTGTGCTGTGTGAGGATGCGGACGCGCGCGGCAAGGCAGTGCACTCACCGCGCGGGAATCGCGGATCGGGATTACTTCTGGACCGCGGCGTTGTGTTTGTCCTTGTAGATCTGTTTGCTGAGCCTGTTCTGTTGCCGGTTGATGTCTTTCTTTTCGAGCTTGTCGAGCTTTCCGCCGTTGGCTGTGCGATCGGCGCGGATCTCTTTGTTCAGGTTGGATTCTTTGGTTTCGAGATGGGCAGTCTCGCCCGCGGTGAGCTGGCCCGATTTCACGCCCTGTGCGATGCGGTCCTGCTGGTTCTCTTTACGTTTCGCGATCTTGCCGTTCTGAGCGGGCAGCGATACCGCGCAGAGCGTTCCTGCGGCGATTAAGGTAAGGATGATTTTCTTCATGGCTTTATCTCCTTTGCTGGATCTCTCGACCCACACCCGGTTAAAACCGTTTTGCGCGGCAGAGTCTTGGAAGATAAAGCAACCTTCACATTAACGGGAGTTCAGAGGCTGGGTTTCAGTGGAGAGGCGTGTCGGGGTTCATAGAGGAAGAGTTCGCCCGCTCCGGGGACGCGCAGGGCCGTCAGGGACCCCCATCGTTCTTGAGTGATGCCGCGCGTGAACTCCACACCTTTCGCTTTGAGTTCAGCGATGGTCGCGTTCAGGTCGTCGCACATGAGATAGAGCTGATGCGATCCGTCGCGCGCGGGCGAATCGGCGGGATGGAAGGCGAGTTCGGCAGGCGGGAGGGCGAAGATCAGCCATCCGTGGCCAGCGTCCGCGAACGGCAGGTTAAGAGTATCGCGGAAAAAAGCGCGCGCAGCTTCGGCGTCTGTAGCGTTAACAATGGCGTGGACTGCGGTGATCATGACTCAGTGTAGATGTCAATCCCCTAAACTGAAACTACCGTGGTCATTTGCTATATCGATGCCTTTTCCGGGCTTGCGGGCGACATGCTTGTGGGCGCTTTCGCCGACGCGGGCGCGAACCGCGACGCGATTTCGAGCGCGCTCGAAGGGCTTGCAGCCGGCGGCTCGATCACGTGGGAACGCGTGCAGCGGCGCGGCATCGCGGCTTCGAAATTCCGCGTTACGGTGAATGAGCCGCAGAAGCACCGGCACCTCAGCGGCATCTTAAAAATGATTCACGGGGCCGACCTTCCGGATGCCGTGAAGACTTCGAGCGAGCGCGTCTTTCGCGTTCTTGCCGAAGCCGAATCGGCCGTCCACGGCGTGAACATCGAGAAGGTCCATTTTCACGAAGTCGGCGCGGTGGATTCGATCTGCGACATCGTCGGCGCATGCCTGGCGGTGAATCTTCTGGGTGTCGAGCGCATCTATTGCTCCCAGGTTAATGTCGGCGGGGGGACCGTGGAGACGGAACACGGGCTGCTGCCGGTTCCCGCTCCCGCGACGGCTCGGCTGCTTCAGGACAAACCCATTTATTCGCGCGGACCGGCGATGGAGCTTACGACGCCCACGGGCGCCGCTTTCGTGACCGCGCTGGCCGAGAAGTTCGGCGCTATGCCGCCGATGCGGATTTCGTCAGTCGGATATGGCGCGGGAGATCGCGATTTTAAAGAGCAGGCGAACGTAGTTCGAGTGATGGTGGGCGAGGCTTCCGGCGCTACGGAACATACGAACGTGACCGTGATCGAGGCGAATATCGATGACGCTTCGCCGCAGGTGATTGCATACGCCGCCGACCGTGTGATGGAAGCGGGCGCGCTCGACGCGATCGTGGTCCCGGCTCAAATGAAGAAGGGAAGGCCGGGCGTGCTGCTGCAGATCGTGGCGCCGCCGGAAAAGCGCGAAGAGATCGCGGGCGTTTTGTTCCGCGAAACGACTACGCTGGGAATTCGTTTCTATGAAGCGGAGCGGCGCGTGCAGCCGCGCGACTGGGTGGAAGTCCGGACGCCGCACGGCCTGGTGCGTGTGAAGACCGCGCCTACCGGCTTCGCGCCGGAGTACGAAGACGCGCGCCGCATCGCCGCCGAGACGGGCGTCCCGCTGAAACAGATTCTCGCGGAAGCGACACAGGAATACCTACGAACCCGATGAAATACTACCTGACTACGCCGATCTACTACGTCAACGCAGCGCCCCACATCGGCCACACCTATACGACCCTTGCAGCGGACACGATCAAGCGTCTGAAAAAGATGCAGGGTTACGATGCGGTGCTCACGACCGGAACGGACGAGCACGGCCAGAAGGTGGAGCGCTCGGCGCAGGCGACCGGCAAGACTCCCGAGGAGTTTACTGCGATCGTTTCGAACGAATACCGCACGCTGTGGGACCGGCTCGGCATTCAGTACGACCATTTCATTCGCACGACGGAGAAGCGCCATCACGAGACTGTGCGGTGGTTGTTTCAACGCTGCCTCGATCGCGGTTACATCTATAAGGGTTCGTACACCGGGCAGTACTGCGTTTCGTGCGAGCTGTATGTGAACGATGCCAAACCGGGCGATCCGTGTCCGGACTGCGGGCGTCCGACCGAGACGATCACTGAGGAGAATTACTTCTTCAAGCTCTCGGCGTTCGGCGAGAAGCTGCTGAAGCATTACGAAGACAATCCGGATTTCATTCAGCCGGAGTCGCGGCGGAATGAGGCTCTGAGCTTCGTGCGGGGCGGGTTGCAGGACCTTTCGATCAGCCGCACGACGATCAAATGGGGCATTCCGCTCGAAGGTAAGCATGTCGCATACGTGTGGTTCGACGCGCTGATCAACTACATCAGCGCGGTAGGCGGGGCGCAAGGCGCGGAAGGACCGCTCTGGCCGGCAGACCTGCATCTCATCGGCAAAGAGATTCTGCGCTTCCATGGGGTGTTTTGGCCGGCGTTTCTGATGGCGGCCGATGTTGCTCTGCCGAAGAAGATCTTCGCGCATGGTTTCCTTCTGTTCGAGAACGACAAGATGAGCAAGTCGCGCGGGAACATCGTGCGCACGGATCCCATTCGCGAGGTGCTGGGCGTCGAGGCGCTGCGGTATTTCCTGTTCCGCGAGGTAGTCTTCGGCCAGGACGGCGCGTTCAGCTACGACGCGCTGGTGGGGCGCTATAACGCCGAACTTGCGAACGGTCTGGGAAATCTCGCGAGCCGGACGCTCACAATGATCAAGCAGTATCGCGACGGTGTGATTCCGCAGCCTTCGGGCAGCGAGATCGGACTTGCGACGACGGCGCGGAACGCGATCGATCAGGCTTCGCGCGCGTTCGATGCGTTCGAGTTTTCGAAGGGCCTGGAAGCGATCTGGCAGATGCTTTCCGCCGCGGATAAGTTCATCGTCGAGCAGGCGCCGTGGAAGCTGGCGAAGCAGGCGGAGTCGCAGAGGCAGCTTGATGATGCGCTCTACGCTTCGGCCGAAACGCTGCGCATCGCGGTAGCGCTGCTGCATCCCATCCTTCCGGAATCGACCGTGAAGATCTGGGAACAGCTCGGGATGAAAGAGCCCCTCGAAAAGCTGGAACTGGCGAAGCTCGATTGGGGCCAGCTTGCTCCGGAGCAGAAGATCGGGATCATTGCGCCGGTGTTTCCGCGCATCGACGCGAAGAGCGCGATCGAGAAGCTGCGGGACCTGGAAGAGGCCGAAACGCAGCGGCAACGGAAACTGCTGGGTAAGGAGGAGAAGCCGGCGGAGGAGGCCAACGGTTCGCCGAGGATCGCGATCGACGATTTCGCGAAGGTGGATCTACGGGTGGGGCAGGTGGTGTCCGCCGAGCCGGTCAAAGGCGCCGACAAACTGCTGCACATGAAGATCGATATCGGCGAGGGGCAGCCGCGCACGATTGTGGCGGGGATCGCCGAGGCTTACAAGCCCGATCAGATGGTGGGACGCAAGGTGGTAATCGTTGCGAATCTGCAGCCGCGGAAGCTGCGAGGGATTGAATCGAACGGGATGATTGTGGCGGCGTCGGTCGAGGGCGGGAAGCCGGTACTCGCCGGATTTCTGGAAGAGATTCCGGTGGGCGCCCGGCTGAAGTGATTTGATTGGGCCTAGTTTTCAGCTGGCCTTTCGGCGCCCTCGATCACGTAGACACTGACCGGCCCCTTTGTCGGCTCCAGCTTCAGGCCTAACCCATCCATGATCGAGAACAGGGTCCGCCGAGTTGGATCAGAGATGGCTTGGTCTTCGGCCGAGGTAGTCCCGTCGGGGGACGGTAGCCTTGGAGTCAGAGGCGTCCATCCCTCCGTATCAACTTCGAACAAAGTGGTCACTCCCGTACGATCGACTATCGGACGGTCGGACCAACCCTCGATGAACTTCGCCATGTCTTCAACAGTCGCAGCTTTGGAGTGGAGACCACGCCCCTGGCCTCCGGTCAATTGGTGACAGGGTGGCCGGATCTCGGCTGAATCGCAATCTTTCTCGCTCAGCTTGGCTGGCTGCAACTTCAGACCGTTCTTTGCCAGGAGCACGGCATAGATAGGCATCTCTCTGGTTGACTGTTTCATCTGTAGGCGGAAACGATCCTCAAGCAGGCGTCCCAGCATGAGGCGGATCTGCTCGTTTCGAGCGTGAGGAGTCATTTCCGGCCCAAACGCGCCGATGGCAGGGATCGCCTCGATGTCGTAGGTCTCCGATCGCACCCAATCCGGTCCGCCGAAGATCCGCTCAGCGGGCGATTGATATGGGATGTTATGACTCTGTGCGACCAACATTCGCAGCGAGTAGCCTACGACGCTGATCCGTCCGGAAGGCAGCGCCTGGAATCGCGGTTCGTGCGCAGTCTTGTCGAGCTTCACCGAGGCCACTTCGAACGCTGGGGAAGTCTGTGCCGGAGCCGAAATCACGGCGGCGCCGATCAAAACGACGCACACGGATAGTCCTGGGAAGTGTCTCATGTTCCCTCGCGGTCGTTAGACGCCGGCGGTCCAATCCGGTTGGCCGCGTTTTCAGCCGAACCGCTGCCGTTAGTTTGCAATATGACGGGGGCGGCAGGAGAACACCAGCGCAAGCTGGCGCGCGATGAACCACAAGACTTCGCAGTAGAGCACAGTCGTTACCTTCATCGGGAGGAACGACGCGATCATCAGATAGTTTGCCAGGTAATAGGCGAAATCGTCCAGAGCGACGGCGCGGAGGCGAAGGCGAGGCGCGGCGCGCTTGGTGAACCGGCCGAGCGGCGGACTCAGGAGAATGAGGATCGCCGCTCCCACAGGCAGCGCGACCCATGACGACTGTGGATTGTAGTGGCGCATCGTCAGGACGACGGCGAGCTGCGCGGCCCAGCCGATGAGCGCGCCCACCGAGTGGGGACCCAGGTAGCGCCTCAACGCGGACAAGGTCTGACGCCAGTACCACGCCGCGGAGCGTCCGTTTTGAAACTCTTCCGTGAGATCGCCGACAAGCGGCTCGTTGGCGTCGGATACTCCAAGCCATTTGAGAAGGCAGGTGGCGAGCGTGGGCGGCTTCCGTTCTGTCATGACATTTGCTCCCTGAGTCCGGGGATGCCGTTCCAGAGGCTCGTGAGCGCGCGCTGCGTGGCGCGGGCTTCGGTAAGCCCCTGGTCGGTGACTTTGAAGAATCTTTTGGCCCGGCCCCCTCGTTCGGCGGTCGGGTCACCTAAGCGCGAAGATACCAGCCCTTTGGATTCGAGGCGCTCGAGCGCGGCGTAGACGCTGCCCAACGCGGCCTCGCGCCCGGCGCATTGTTCGATCTCGCGGGCGATCGGGACGCCGTAAGCTTCGTCCTCAAGGCGGATGAGGGCAAGGAGGACCATTAGCTCGAATTCGCCGAGAGAGGATCCTCGCGCCATTTATTCAAATGTATTGAATAAATGGTCGGGTGTCAAGACCAGCCGATAGAGCCTGTGCCAAGTTGCGTATAATGACCGTCCATGATTTTGGGCCGTCAACTTTTTACATCGAAATTTGCCGTTTATCTCCTTCTTTGTGGCGCTGGATTGCTGCTGTTTGCCGCGGTCGTAGAGTTTGCGCCACCGGCGAGGTTCCTGGCCGATCCAACTCACGCTCACGCAAATACCCGCCTTACGGATATGACCTGGAGCGAGGTGTCGCTCATTCAGGCGAACGTCTGGTATGCGCTTTTGTTGATGCCGGTCGCGATGATCATGATAACGGTAAGTGTTTTCGAGGTCATCAAGTCCAGCGTCGAGTATGTATTGAGTTACTGGTCGCTTCGACGACGTTTCGACGAGTTCTTCGGCGATCACGCGTCCAGCGCCGGAGACAAAGCTTTCGTGATTCTGGAGCCTACCAACGTCCCTGAACTGTTGGAATTGATTTCGCCCGGTATCGGTTCGCGTATGGCAATACCGGAGCAGAATCGATTTTTCAAAGCGCGTGACTGGGTCAACCGGTGGGATACCGAAGGGGCAAAAGCCGTGCGTGAGATCTTTGCGCAGAGAGGCTATCCGCCGCCTGAACTGTCGCACCTGACCGCGGAACTTGATGCGGCTACGCCGTTCGCATTCTCGATGGGACTAGGCTTCACTCATGAGAGTCTGAAGGTTGTAAAAGAATCGTGTGGTCCGTGGCTGAGAATATCCGTCTCAGAGTCCGGCGACCGGATTGAGATCAAGCACCAATTGTTCAACGATTCCGTGACGCTGTTTTCTGCGTCCAAGGCATCGGAAGGTAAAGATTTCCGAGAAGTCCTTCCGATTGACTGGCATCTACCAGATTGGATAAGGACGCCCGAAAAAGTTCGCGATTACGCGATCATCCTCCGGCACACGCGTAAACACAAGGACGGCAGGCAAGTGATTTTCGTGCTCGGTGGCTTTACCGAGTACGGAACGGCCGCGGCTGGAAAATATCTGGCAGAGCACTGGCCAGACCTATGGCGCAAGCATGTAAAGGGGCGCGCTCATAACGGGAGCCTGGGAGATTTCATGATTCTTATCGAGGGGCCGTCGGATATCAAGGATATGCGGCAATGGAAACAGGACCCCAACTTTCCCGCTATCACGCCAGCCGTTCTGCTCGATCCTTACCATATCGATTGCGAATGGTCGCGCCGACTTGCCAGTCCCGCAACGGTCTGAGGTATGGAACTATCGCCGGGCGCCGGCTATTGGCGCCGGCGGGTTCACTACATTAATTGGCTCGCCAGCGGCGTAGGCGGTGATCTGATCGAAAACGTCCGAGAACTGGAGTTCGTATTCTTCGCCGGTTACGTAGCCGATGTGGGGCGTGCAGACGACGTTCTCCATCGCGAGTAATGGATGATCTCGGAGCGGTTCCTGTTCGTATACATCAACGGCTGCGAGGCCGGGCCTGCCGGATTCGAGCGCATGGATGAGTGCGCCGGGTTCGATCAGTCCGGCGCGGCCGGTGTTCACCAGAAGGGAATCCTGCTTCATGCGCGCGAGGTCGGCGGCGGTTACGATGCCGCGGGTTGCGGCCACTAAACGCAAGTGGAGCGACACCACATCGCTTCCTGAGAAAAGGGCTTCTTTCGATCCGGCAATGTCGTATCCGTCATGCCTCGCGCGTGCGCGCGACGCTTCGCTCGACCATACCAGTACGTTCATCCCGAACGCCTTTCCATAACCCGCGACGGTCTGGCCGATGCGACCGTATCCGAAGATTCCGAGCGTGAGCCCGCGCAGCGTGCGGCCGACGCCAGTTTGCCAGACGCCTGCTTTCAGCGCGGCCGCCTGCTGCGGAATTTTTCGCATCGCCGCGAGCACGAGTCCCCAGGTCAGTTCCGCTGCCGCATAGGAAGGCGTTCCGGCGTGCATATCCGACGAGACGATGATTCCGAAGCGCGTACACGCCTCGATATCTATATGCGGGTAGACGCTGCGCTGGCTGATGAGCCTGAGTTTCGGGAGGCGCTCCAGCAGATCGGCCGTGATCTTCGTGCGCTCGCGAATCAGCACAAGAGCTTCGGTGTCCTTGAGCCGCTCCCCAAGGACGGCAATGTCATCGACGTGATCGTTCCAGATCTCGACTTCGTGGCCGTCGAGCTTTCGAAAACAGGGGAGAGTGCGGAGGGTATCGAAGTAGTCGTCGAGGATCGAGATCTTCAAGCGACCCGCTCCGGACGGGACTTTCTCAGAAGATCCAGCCCTGCGGGCGTGAGGCTCACCATCGAACGGTCGTCGTGGCGCTCGATCGCGATGAGCCCGAGATCGTTCGCGTCTTCCCACACGGGAAGCCGGGGGCAGGAGGTCCGCCACGCATCCATCGTTTCTTCATAAGAGCGACCCCGCGGAGAGAGCCATTCCAGAAGATCGAGGACCAGCGCTTCGACAGTCTCGGTCACGGCTGTCCTTATGTTAGACCTCAGGTTATGTTGATCGACTCGCACTGCCACCTGGATGACAAAAAGTACACCGAGGATCTGGATGAGGTGCTGGATCGCGCGGCGGCGGCGGGCGTGACGCGGATGCTTTCGATCGGTACGGGCGACGGGCCGCCGGAACTCGACCGCGCGGTACGGCTGGCGGAACGGTATCCGCAGATCTGCGCGAGCGTAGGGGCGCATCCGCATGACGCTTCGAAGTTCACTCCGCAGAGCGCGGGTGATTTAAGGGCGCTGGCAGGCAATGAGAAGGTGGTGGCATTTGGCGAGATCGGTCTGGATTACCACTACGATTTTTCGCCGCGCGAGGCGCAACGAGAGGTTTTCATCGAACAGTTGGGGATCGCGGCGGAGGCCGGGCTGCCGGTCATCATCCACACGCGCGAGGCGTGGGAGGATACGCTGTCGATTCTGCGCGAACATTGGCGTGGTCCCGGAATCATGCATTGCTTTACCGGCGATGCCGTACAGGCGCGCGAAGCACTCGATCTCGGCTTTCATCTGGCGTTCGGAGGCGTGATCACGTTCAGAACCGCCGAAGCGGTGCGGGAAGCCGCGCGCATTACGCCGGAGGACCGACTGCTCGTCGAAACGGACGCGCCGTACCTTGCGCCCGTGCCGTGGCGGGGCAAGCGCAACGAACCGGCGTTCGTCGCGGAGACGGCGCGGAAACTGGCGGAGATCCGGGGCGTCGCCGCCGAGGAGATCGCGTCGATTACGACGACTAACTTCAATCGGCTCTGTTTGCGCCCGCGAAATGTGAACCGTTACACTAATGTTTCCGATGGAAATTGAGCGGGCAGGGCAGGTCCTGACAGCGGCGGAGATCTTCGATCTCGTGCGCGAGGATCTGCGGGGCGTGGAAAAGGCGATCGATCTCGAGTCGGTCGCTTCGGTAGACGCCGTCACCACGATTGGCCGATATCTGCAACAGAGCGGCGGCAAACGGCTGCGTCCCGCCCTGCTGTTGCTGTGCGCGCGTTTTGCGGGCGGGGCGGGGAAGTCCGCCGTGCAGCTTGGCGCCGTGGTGGAGATGCTGCACGCTGCCACGCTCGTCCATGACGACGTGATTGATGTGGCGCAGACTCGTCGCGGACGGCCGTCGGCCAATGTGCAGTGGGGCAATCATACCTGCGTGCTGGCGGGTGACTGGCTTTACATGCAGGCGTTCCAGGTGGCGCTGCGCGAGCGGAATTTCCACGTTCTCGATCTGCTGATCAGTCTGACCCAGATGATGGTCGAGGGCGAACTGATTCAGCTGGAGCGCATTGGGCGTATCGACATCACCGAAGCGGACTGCATGGAACTGGTGGACCGCAAGACGGCGTGCCTGTTCTCAGCGTGCGCGCGACTGGGCGCGGTGGCAGCGGGAGCGGACACGAACCTTGAAGACAAGCTCGGCGAGTTCGCGTGGAACCTCGGGATGGCGTTTCAGCTCATTGACGACATGCTGGACTTCGTTTCGAGCGAATCGACCTTAGGCAAGCCCGTAGGGGGCGATCTCAAAGAGGGCAAAGTGACGCTGCCTTTGGTATATGCGCTTGAAACGGCGACAGTCACTGAGCGGCGCGCCGTTGAGGCCGTGCTTCACGACCGTAATTACGAACAGACGCCGTTCGCGGGCGTGCTGGATATGGTGGAGCGCCGCGGCGGGGTGCAGCGCACGCGCGAACGCGCCGCGCAATTTACCGAGCGCGCACGGCAGATCGTGGCTCAGTTCCCGGAGAACCCCTATCAGCGGGCTCTCTTCACTTTGACCGAACTCATCACCGACCGCGACCGATAGCTCGCCGATGGCCGGAGTGAATCTCATCGGCGCATACGGCGACTGGGCTTCGCAGATCGCCGAGGACCCGCCGCGGCTCTCGTTGCGGCGCGCGGGATGGGCGAGCTTCGATGCCTGGAAGTCGTCGGCGCGGGACGCGTATCGAAAGGCTCTCCTGCAGCCCGACACGGGCGGAGCGCCGCAGGCCACAGTGCAGCACCGCTTCGAGTTTGACGGGCTTGCTATCGAGCACCTGAGCTGGCAGCTTCCATATGGTCCTCCGACCGAAGCCTACGTGCTCAAACCGGCGAACGCGCCCGGGAAACTGCCCGGCGTTGTCGCGCTGCACGATCATGGCGGGAATAAGTATTTCGGCACGCGGAAGATCGCGCTGACGACTAACGATCCACATCCGCTGATGACGGCGCACCGGCGTACTTATTACGGCGGCGCCGCATGGGCGAATGAGCTGGCGCGGCGCGGATATGTCGTGCTGGTTCCGGACGCATTCACATTCGCCAGCCGCCGCGTGAGGCTCGGGGACATTTCGCCGGTCCTGACGAAAGGGCTTGTGGAGCACGATCCCGAATCGCCGGAGGAAATCGCGAAGTACAACGATTTCGCCGCAAACCATGAGCATGTGATGTCGAAAAGCCTTTTCTGCGCCGGGACGACTTGGCCGGGGGTGTTCGTGGCGGAGGATCAGCGGGCGCTGGATTATCTCTGTTCGCGGCCCGATGTGGATGCTTCGCGCGTGGGATGCGGCGGACTTTCCGGCGGAGGATTGCGCACCGTGTATCTCACGGGAATCGATGCGCGCATCCGCTGCGCCGTGCCGGTCGGGATGATGACCACTTGGCGCGATTATCTGCTGAACCGCGCGTACACGCATACGTGGATGATTTATATTCCCGGGTTGCCGCTCGATCTCGATTACCCCGAAATTGCGGGGCTGAATGCGCCGAATCCGATTCTCGTGTTGAACAACCATGAGGACCAGTTGTTCACGGTTCCGGAGATGGAACGCGCGGACCGGATTCTCGCAGAGGTTTATCGCAAAGCGGGGGCCTCCGACAGATACGCGATGAAATTCTTTCCCGGCCCGCACAAGTTCGATCGTGACATGCAGGCTGCGGCGTTCGAGTGGTTTGACCACTGGCTGAAATAATGCGTCAGCCGGAGCGATCGCCGCTTGAGCGCACGCGCGCCGCGACGATGCCGGCCACCTGATCGATCAATTCGGCTTCCCCGTACAAACCTTTGCGGAGAATACGGTCCACGTGCCCGTTCAGGCGCGTCTGGTCGTCGGCGCTGAGTTCCCGCGCAGTCACCACCAGGACGGGCAGTTCTTTCCACTCGGGTCTCTTGCCGACTTCGTCGAGCAGTTCAAATCCGTCCATCTCGGGCATCATGAGGTCGAGGAGGAGCACCGACGGCAAACCGCGCGAAAGCTCGGCAAGGGCCTCGCGCCCGTTGCGCGCCTCTCTCACCCTCCAGCCTTCGCTCTCGAGCATGCGCCGCATCACATCGCGCGAATCGGGTTCATCCTCCACGAGCAGGGCCTCGCTTTCTTCACCTCTGCGGTAGCGAAGCAACACCTGTGCGAGGCGCTCGCGGTCGATGGGCTTGGTCAGATACTCTGCCGCGCCCATGGCGAATCCCAGGTTGCGGTTATCCACGATAGTGAGCATCACCACGGGAATGTCGGCGGTCGCGGAATCGCTTTTCAGCCGGCCAAGGATAGTCCACCCATCCATGCCTGGCATCATGACGTCGAGTGTGATGGCCTGCGGCCGCAATTGCCTGGCGAGGCGCAGCCCGTCTTCGCCGGAGCGGGCGGTTTCCACGCGAAAGCCATGGCGGCCCAGAGTGCGGCGCAACATTTCGTGAACGTCGGGATCGTCGTCGATGGCGAGCACCACACCGCGCGAAACTCCGGCGCGCAGGAGTTCCTCACGTACGACCTCGGGAGGCGCGACGTTGGCGGGAATGCGCATGGTAAACAACGACCCTTTGCCCGGCGCGCTCTCGACCAGAATGTCTCCGCCCATCATGCGCGCAAAGCTGCGGCTGAGGGCGAGCCCCAAGCCAGTGCCGCCGAAGCGGCGAGACGTGGAAGCATCGCCCTGCGCGAATGACTGAAAAAGCCGGTCCATCTGCGCCGTGGTCATGCCAACGCCGGAATCGCGCACCGCGAAGGCGACGAAACCGTCCAAACCGCGTGAAACTTCAATGCGTACTTCTCCACTCGACGTGAACTTGCACGCGTTGCTGACCAGGTTGTAGAGGCTTTGGCGCACTTTTGTCTGATCCGCGCGCATTTCGCCAACGTCCGGGGCAACTGCCCATTCGAGCCGGTTGTTATTCTTGGCCGCAAGCGGCACCGCGACATCGGCCACCTCGCGCACGAGGCTCTCGACCCGGAACGTCTCGGGGAAAAGTTCCATCTTTCCGGCTTCGATCTTCGAAATATCGAGCACCGAGTTAATCAGTTCGAGCAGGTGCTTGCCGGCGGTACGAATCTTTTCGAGATCCGGCACAATCTCTTTCGCGCCGCTTTCTTTGGCCTCTTCAGTGAGCATCTCGCTGTAGCCGATGATGGCGTTCAGCGGAGTCCGCAACTCGTGGCTCATGCTGGCCAGGAAGGTGCTCTTGGCGCGATTAGCGGCTTCGGCGGCCTCTTTCTGGCGTCGGTAGCGCACGTTGGCGACTGCGACCAATGCGAAAAGAGCCAGGCTGGCTCCCGCGCTGAGGATCTGGAGCTTGCTGGAGTTCGACCGGGTCTCCCGGGAATCGTGGACCAGTCGCCCATTGATCAGGCGGTCCATCTGGTCGCAGATATCGCGGATACGATCCATCTCGATCTTGCCAACGTTTGTCCGGACGCGATCGAGAGCCTCCTGGTCCTGACCAGCCCGTTTCGCGTCGATCGATACTTTCAACTCCGCCATCTTTGCCTGGACCGCGTCGTTGAGGCGCTGGTAATCATTTCTCAGATCGATCTGAGATCGCGTCGAAGCGTGGATCGCCTGAAGTTGCCGCGGGATCGTGTTGACGGCCTGAGCGTAAGGCTCGAGGTAGCTTTCCGCGCCCGTCAGAAGATATCCGCGCTCTCCGGTTTCTGCGTCCTTCACCGCGGAGAAGAGGTCATCCACCTGGCGAAGTTCGCGCAGCGTACTGACAACCTGGGCCTGATTGCTCTCCTGGGCTCGCCACGTCCAGGTGTTTATCAGGAAGACAAGAATGACTGCGCCCACAGCCAGGAGCACGGTGGAATCGCGCAGATCGCGAAGGCCCGAGCCGCGCTGTGGAGTTTCCGAAGTCTCCGGCGTCACGGAGCGGACGCCTCGCCGCGGGAACCGAGCGCGCGATCGATCTTTGACATCAGCTCGGTGAATTCGATGGGCTTGGTGGCGAAGTCATCGCATCCGGCCTGATAGGCGCGGACGCAGTCGCTTTGCAGCGCGTGAGCGGTCAGAGCGATGATCGGGATCGATTTCGAAGAAATGTCTGCTTTCAAGCGGCGCGTAGCCTCCCACCCATCGAGCACAGGCAAATCCATGTCCATGAGGATGAGATCCGGCTTTTGGGAGCGAGCTACATCGATGCCTTGCTCACCGTCCTCGGCGAGAACCACCTCGAAGCCCCGGCGCTGCAGTCGCCGCGAGAGCATATCACGATTAAACTCGTTGTCTTCCACAAGGAGGATTTTGGACATTTGCCAGGGTCACAGTGAGGGGAAAATCGAATGTACCTGTCTGTACGGTAACTTAATTGCTCGGCAAATTTGGGTTGAAACAGACCAGACCGGTGAGTAACCGTACTCCGTCGCTTGCCGAAGACTCGGACTACAGGCGATGTTGAAGTTGCCCGGCGCGCGGCCGGTTCAGATGGATTCCCAAGCTCCCGCTCCTGTGATCAGCGCTGCCGAGTTGCGGCACCGTCTCCGCACTCCTCTCAACCATGTGATCGGGTACAGCGAGATTCTGATGGAGGATTACCCGGATCAGGCGGCGCGGCTCGAAACGCTGCTTGGAGAGGCGAGCCTGATGCTGGACGCCATTCAGCAGACGGCTGGCTCCGACCACCAGGAAATTCCGCTCGCCGCCTTCGACCAGCTGCGTAATTTGACGGCGGGCGGCATCACGCGGGTGCGGCGGACTATTGAAGATCTTCGCGCGCGCATGCCGGAGGCCGCGCATCCGGATCTTGATCGGATAGCGGCGGCGGTGGGCGTCCTGATCGATGGTCTTTCTCCCAGTAACGGCGGGCAGCCCGCGGCGCCATCATCTCCGAACGCTTCTCGCGAACTCCGCCTCGATCCCGTTTCCGGGCCTGGCCGCATACTGATCGTCGATGATAACGATGTAAACCGCGATATGCTGTCGCGGCAACTCGAACGCAACCGGCATGAGGTCGCGACCGCATCGGACGGCGCGTCCGCCCTCGCGATGCTGAAAGCCCGGCCTTATGACGTCGTCCTGCTCGATCTGATGATGCCGGGCATGAGCGGGTTCGAGGTTCTGGAAGCCATCCGCGCGGATCCTGCTCTCATTAACGTGGCGGTGATCCTGGTCTCGGCTCTCGACGAAATGGACAGCGTCGTTTCCTGCATTGAAGCGGGGGCGGAGGATTATCTGTTCAAGCCGGTGAACCCGACGCTGCTGCGGGCGCGGCTCAAATCGATACTCGATAAGCAGCGGGCGGATGAAACCGTACGGCGCAAGCAGAGGCTTGAAAGCATCGGCCTTCTTGCCGCGGGAGTCGCGCATGACTTTAACAATCTACTGACGGGCATTATCGGGCACGCGCAGATTCTGGAACAGACGCTCGTTCTGGCCGACGACCGCGAAATGGCCCAATCGATCGTCGAGGCGGGCGAGCGGGCCGCTGAACTGACCAAGCAACTGCTGGCCTACGCAGGAAAGGCGCCCCTGCAGATGCAGCCGCTCGACCTTGCGGGCGTGATCCGCGCATCCGAAGGGCTGATCCGCGCCTCATTGCCCAAGCGAGTGCATCTGGAGCTACGGCTCTCGGATGCTCCGACGGTTGTCGCTGACGCGAATCAGGTTCGTCAGGCTCTGCTGAATCTCACGCTCAACGCGGGGGAGTCCTTTGCCGATGACTGCACAGGGACGGTATGCGTCGAGACTGGCGTGGAATTCGTCGACGGAACTCATTTCGACGTCATGCCGGATCAGCCGGCGGCAGGGCACTTCGGATGGTTCGAAGTGCGGGATACCGGATGCGGGATGGATCAGGCAACTGCTTCGAAGATCTTCGAGCCTTTTTTCAGCACGAAGTTCCTGGGGAGAGGTCTCGGCCTTGCCGCTGTGGCGGGGGTTGTCCGCGCGCATCGGGGTTTTCTTCGGGTTCGCACCACCCCCGGCGAGGGCACTGCGCTGCGAATTTACTTCATGTTGGCGCGTCCGGAGGGCATTTCCGAGGAGACGGAGCCCACAGGCGAGACCATTTTGGTCGTCGACGACGAGGCGATCGTCCGGCAGATCGTGAAAGTAGCGCTCGAACGCGCGGGCTATCGGGTAATCCTGGCCGCCAGCGGCGAAGAAGCCATAGAGCGGTTTTGTGAATCGCAGTACAGTATCCGGGCCGTACTGCTGGACTGGAAAATGCCGGGAATGGACGGAGCCAGCACTCTCGATCGACTGCGCAGCATCAAAGGGGACGTGAAAGTCATTGTATCCAGTGGATTTGCACGCACGGACGCGGAGGAACGCTTCCGCGCCGCGGGAATCAACGGTTACCTGCAAAAGCCCTATCGGGTTTCAGAGCTCGCCAATACGGTAAAGAGCGCCCTTTCACTTTGATCCGACGCCAGTTTATTTGGCCTCAAATGTAACTTCCGATGCGTTACCGGCATCGCAAGGAGAAGGTGGTTTTGCGTCCTGCCGCGAGGGCGCCGGCTTCAGATGATCTTAATGAAACCTTTGCGCACTCACGCTATTACTTTGTTGTTTGCGGCTGCTCTGCCGTTGACGTCGTCATTATGTGCCCAGTCTCCGACGGCGCAGCCTGAGGCGAACCCGGTATCGGAAGGCGCGGCGGCGGCTCCGGATTCCACCGTCCAGCCGGTTAACGTTGCGAAGCCGGATTTCGTTCAGGACAAGCACGCTTTCGGCGTGCTGCCTAATTACCGGACAGCCGAAGGCGACCAGCCCTACGCGCCTATCACGACCAAACAGAAGTTCAAGATCGCCACTGACGATACGATCGACGGGCCTTCTTTTCTCCTCGCCGGAGTGTTTGCGGGGTTGGGGCAGTGGCAGGACAGTAATCCCTCCTTCGGACAGGGCGTTAAGGGATATTTCCATCGGTATTTGACAGGGTTGGCCGATCAGGATGTCGGCAACTACTTGACGGAGGCGATAGTTCCGACCCTCCTTCATCAGGATCCGCGTTATTTTCGCAAGGGCCATGGCTCAGCCATGAGCCGAATTGGATGGGCCGTTTCACGAACGGTGGTGGCCCGCAGCGATTCCGGCAAGTGGATGTTCAACGCTTCAGAGTTCCTTGGAAACGGCGCGGCCGCAGCGCTGGGTAACGCTTACTATCCCGATTCGCGAGGGTTTGGCGAGACGATGGAGCGCATGTTTACGTTTATCGGCACAGATGCAATCTCTCAGGTCCTCAAAGAATTCTGGCCGGATGTGAAGCGCAAGTATTTCCACAAGAACGACCCCGCTCTGGCGTCCGACGTCAAATAGACAACTCAGTGTCTACGGCGCCAGCGAAGGCGCCACGTAAGCGTAGAACAGCGCGATCACGCCGATGACTGCGGCCAGCAGGATACTGTGCCGCAGGGTGAATCGGAAAAGACGGCTCTCTTCGCCTCCGCCCATCGACGTGGCGGCGGAAGCGACGGCGACGCTCTGCAGACTGATCATCTTCCCCATGACGCCGCCGCTCGAGTTTGCCGCTGCCATCAGAGTGGGATTCATGCCAAGGTTTTGCGCCGTTACCACCTGCAGATTCCCGAACAGGGCATTCGCCGAGGTGTCGCTGCCGGTCAGGAACACGCCCAGCCAGCCGAGAATGGCGCTGAAAAACGGAAACGCCGCGCCCGCAGCGGCGAAGGCCAATCCAAGCGTGGCGGTCGATCCCGAGTAGTTCATCAGGAACGCCAGTCCCAGAACTGTGGCTATTGTGATCTCCGCGAAAAGCAACTGCCGCGCCGTGGCTCCCAGGACTCGGAAGAACCGGCCAGGAGCCATACCGAGGACGAGTGCCGACAGTATCGAGGCGCAAAGACAGGCAGTTCCCGCGGCGGAAAGCCAATCGAAGCTGTAGCGCGCATCGTAGAACGCGGGTTTCGGTACCACGGGCGGCATCTTGCGGATCAGGTTGTGCAGGCCGGGCCATTCGAAAACGACGCTGTACTTATTGAGCGTCGGCTTGAACAGTCCCCAGGCCAGCACACAGATCACAAGCAGGATGAAAGGCATCCATGCATGGAACGTCGCGCCCGCGGACATCGCCGCACCTGGCTTCGACGGACGATCGCCGGCCATCTGAAACCGATCCTTCGGCTTCCAGACTTTGAGGAGCGCCACCAGAGCCCCCAGGGCGGCGAGGGACGCGAAGATATCCGTCAGCTCCGGACCGATAAAATTCGACACCAGAAACTGAGTGCCTGCGAAGGCGATGCCGCACACAGCCGCGGCGGGCAGCACTCCGGCGAGAGCGCGCCAGCCACCCATAACCAGAATCAAATAGGACGGGACGATCAGGGATACCGGAGCGCAAATTCGTCCGACTCCCGCGCTCAGCCGGAGAAGCGAGAGGCCAGTGACCCTCTGAAGCGTCACGATCGGGATTCCAATGGACCCGAATGCGACGGGCGCCGTGTTCGCAAGCAGGCAGATGCCGCCCGCATAAAAAGGCGCAAACCCGAGGCCGGTGAGCATCGCGGCGGCCACGGCCACAGGTGTTCCGAATCCCGCCGCGCCTTCGATAAACGCGCCGAATGCGAAGGCGATCAGCAGCGCCTGAAGTCTCCGGTCGGAGGTGAGACCTCCGATCGAGTTCTTCACGGTCTCGAATTTTCCCATCTCCACCGTAATGTTGTAGAGAAAGATCGCCGTGAAGACCACCCATCCGATGGGAAAGAGTCCCTGCGCAGCGCCGTAGCCGATCGCGGACAACATCACGGATGGCGGCATTCCGTAGACAAAGAGCGCGACGACGATCGCGCCGGCAAGGCCAGTGAGAGATGAAATCCATGCCGGCTTGCGGAGTATTCCCAGCATCACCAGAAGGACGAAGATCGGAAGCGCTGCGATCGCTGAGGACAGCGCAAGACTATTCGAGAGTGGCGTGTAGTTGTGATCCCACATGGGATACGGAATCATATCAACTCGGCAGATGCGAGAAGTCCTTCGCGCGGGGAGACGGGTTTGCGGAACGTTCGCGTGTAGGCGATACTTCTGAAAGGTGTCGCGAGGCAGATCGAGCGGTATCCAAATCCTGCCTGAGCGGTCCGGTCCGATTGTCGCGGCCATTCTTGCAGCAATCGCGCTCGAGGCCGCGTTCCGGGTTCTCGTTTCCCTGAGCGCCGGAAATCTTGTGGACAAAGCCCTCATCGAGCGCAATCACGAGGCGCTGTTCCGAATTGTGGCGCTGCTGGCGGGATCGCTTTCGGCGGCCTGCATCGCGGGCCTGATGCGCGACCGCATCTTCTCGAGCCTCGTGGGGCGTTCGCTCGGCGCCCTGCGACAGAGCATGTACGAGCGGCTGCAGCAGCTCTCGCCCGCCTTTCACACGACCACCGCGCCCGCCGAAATATTGGAACGCTTCGGGGACGACGTGGCGGAGATCGAACAGGTGTTTGCGAAGGGCGCGAAGTCCGGCATCCTGCCGTGTCTTGAAGGACTCTTGTGCGCCGCCGCTATCTGCTGGCTCGACTGGCGCGTGGGTCTGTTCGCTCTGCTCTTCTGGCCCTGGGTGCTTCTCGCGCCGCGCACCGTAGCACGGACCGCCGCGCGCGCTTCGGACGAACGCCGCGACGAAAAGGTCCGGGTGCTGGGTCTCGTTGAGGAAAGCGTGACCGCGCGGTGGATCGTGCGCGCATTCTCCCTGGAGCGCATGGGGATCACGCTCTTTCGAAAACGCAACGATGCGCTTACGCAGGGCTCCATCAAGTCCGGGTTTCTGGAAGCGCTGATGGACCGCCTGATCTCGACAGGAATCATTGCTCTCCAGATCGGAGTGCTCGGTTTGAGCGTTGCGATGGCTCTGGGCGGCCGCATCAGCGCGGGGAACGTGGTTTCGATTCAGTTGCTGACTGTGGGGCTGAGCGCATCTTTGCTTTCGATTTCCGACTATCTGACGGCGCTCGAAGTAGGGCAGGCGGCCTGGCGCGGCATTTGCAACGGGCTTACTGACCCCGCGCCGGTTCTGGACCGTAAGGACGCGAAGACGCTCGGCCCGCTCCGTCAGGAAATTCTGTTCTCCGATGTGACCTATCGCTATCACGACGAGCATCCGGCGCTCGCGGGGGTCACCGTGCGTATCCCCAAAGGTTCATACACCGCGTTCGTGGGCCCGAGCGGGTCTGGTAAGAGCACCATGGCTCGGCTGCTGATGCGTTTCTACGATCCTTACCGAGGTCACATTACGATCGATGGTCACGACATCGCAGCCGTGGCGCAATCGTCCCTGCGATCGCGCGTCGGCTTGGTGCTTCAGGAGAACTTCATCTTCCGCGCGTCCCTGCGGGAGAATATCCGGCTCGGAAATCCGGTGACGTCAGACGAGGCGGTAATGCGAGCGGCCGCAGCGGCGGGTGTAGATCGGTTCGCGGCGCAATTGCCTCAGGGGCTGGATACGCCGGCCGGCGAGCACGGGCTCAGGCTCGATGGAGAGGCATCGCAGCGAGTCGCCATCGCGCGGGCTCTGCTGCGCGATCCGGACATTCTGCTTCTGGACGAGGTCGCCTCAGCGCTGGATGCGAATGAGGAAGACTCGATCGACGCGACCCTTCGGGCGATCGCGCCGGGACGCACGGTGATCTCGATCACGCACCGTCTGTCGAGCGCCGCGGACGCGGATCGCATCTACGTATTCGATCAGGGACGCATTGTGGAGGAAGGAAGCCACTATGAGCTCATGGCCCTCGAAGGTTTCTATGCAAACCTGTGGCGCAAGCAGGCGGGATTCCGGTTCTCGTCCGATGGCGGCCACGTCGATGTCGACGCGGCGCGGCTGAAACAATTCCCGATTCTCGAAAAGCTCCCGCACGACGTGCTGGCCGAACTTGCGCCGTATTTCACGACGCGCACGTTTCCGCGGGGCCGGGAAATCGTTTGCCAGAACGATCCGGGCGATCAGTTCTACATCATTGCCCGGGGAACGGTGGGCGTCTGGCGCACGGAAGAGCAGACGGGGAACACGATGCGCGTCGCGGTCCTGCAGGATGGCGATTTCTTCGGCGAGATCACTCTCATAACAGGGTTTCCGCGAACGGCGACAGTTCGCAGTGAAACCGTGTGTACCTGCATTTCGCTGGGCCGCGGCCAGTTCAACCGGCTGATCGACAGATTTCCGGATCTGCGGCGCGAACTTTCCGACGTCGCCGTGCAGCGCCTTCGCGAATCGAGTAAAGCGATCACCGTCGCGGCGCTGTGAATCGATGCTGTAAACCGATCAGGGCGCGCTCTGGAACGCGGCGGTCACGAGCGCGTCGGCCAGACGCTGCGGGTCCTGCGCGGGAGTTCCGATCAGCCGCATCTGCGCATTCAGGACGCCGTCGGTCAACGTCTCATTTCCGGCACGGGCGGCGGAAAGCTTCGGAAATTGCTGGGCCATGTTCAGCAGGGCCGATTCGATATCTTTTCCGAAGCCCGCGCGTCGCGACGCGAGAGCTTCCATCTGAAGCGCGCCGCTGCCGTTGCTTGCGGCGGTCGAGGCGGCGCGCGTGTTCGCCGCGGGCAGAATGCCCGCGGTCGTGGCGCGATACGACTCCATCTCGGATTCGAAGTTCACTCGATATGCGGACAGCAGCGCGGCGCGATGGCGCGGCGTGACATCGGCCGAACGCGCGACTTGCTGAACGAGTTCCAGAAAGCCCGCGCGAGCCTTGTCGGCCTGATCGCCCCAGATCAGGTCCCTCGCTTTGTTCCAGGCGGAGTGAAACGGCAAGGAGGTATAGTCGTTGCGTTCGGAGTTCCACGCGATGCGGGCGAGGCAGTGGTCGTAGCGCGTGAGCCGAACGGCAGAATCGCCTGACGGGCCGGCGAGCAGGCTACCGTCTTTCACCCACAGCGAAGTCGCGAGTTCTTCGGGCGAACAGTTCACGTAAACCAGGAAGCCTTCGCGAAACCGGTTTGTATCGCCGGATTCCCCGGAAAACTCATCCCGGCTGCCGATCTGCAATCGGGTCTCTCCGAGTTTCAGCAGACGTCCCAGTCCGCCGGTCACGACTTTAGCGACCGGAAGATATCCTGTGAGCCCCGTTAGTTCGAACGCCCCCGCGATGTCGCCGAGCACAGTGAAGAACTCGCTCGAAGCGCTGTTTGTCGGCGTCTGGAAGAGGCCGATGAACAGCCCCACATTTCCGCCCGTATAGGGGCACGGACCGAGGATCTTGGTATTCCGATACTCGACGTTGTCGCCCTTCAAGTATTCCTGAACGCTGGACAGCAGGTCTTTCCCGACCACAAAAGGCGCGGTCTGCCTCTGGCCGGCGTACTGGAAATCGACGGCCGCGACCGTCAGAGGAGCGATGCCCTGCCAGAGCTTTCGCGCGTTAGCCAGAAACATCTCGACGATGGAAATCGTGAAGTAGGCCTCATCGCGCTCGAATACCCGGCTTGTGAAACCGGCATCGAGCACATGATCCGCAGGCACGGCGCCGGAGATTTTCTGAGCGGCGGGACCTCCCCACACCGCGTCGACAAAATCTGAGAAAGCGCTCATTAATCGGCATCCTGGAGGATCAGCATCGCTGCCGCCCAGATCTTATCCTGCTTGTGGATTTCACGAATCGCCCGGCGGGTAGAGAGGAAAGCGTGCTCCAGGCATGGACCGCTGCTCTTCGAGAAAAGATTCTGGTAAAACTGCTTCGCGAAATCGAGCGCGGCCTGATCGTGAATCGGCCAGCGAAAGCCCAGCACCCCCGGAATCTGCAGCCGCGCGAACTCGAATACGAATCCCGTCTCCGAACTCTGACAGCCGCTCAGATAGATGAAGCGCGTGCGGGCGCGGTCCAGATAGGTGTTGAATAACTCGACATCGAGTTCCTCCACAAACGGACCCGGGAGCAGCAGGTAGCCCTTGCCGCTGCTCTCGTCGTAATAGCTATGACCCGCGTAATGAACGAGGTCCCAGTTGCCTTCCTTGAGGACGTCTTTTAAATACGTCCTGAAAGAGACGCCCTCGGGAACATCCTCCGGCCGCACGCGCCGGAACGGACGGGCCCGAGCGCTCAGAGCAGCTTCGACGGCATCGCACTCTTCCTTCACGTTTCCGAGCGGTTGTAGAAATAACTTTTTCCCTTGTTTATCTGTTAGATTCTCGACCACGCCGCTCGCCGGGGATTCAATAACCAGCGCGCTGAAGGGCTCCGGGCCGCCTCGGGCACGTCTGTGAAACAGCACCGGACGGTCGAGCGCGGTCTGGCCGGCACGCGTGAGGCGCCGATACATCGGAACTTCGAGCATCCAGAACCGTTCCTCGCCGGGCTCGGTGAGAGCCTCGAGCGCCGCAGGATACACAGAGCGGTCGATATCGAAGCAGATGCTCTTTCGCTCGGAACCGCCGGCCTTCGCCTGCGCGTCGTGCAGCGCGCGAAGGAACCCGGGATTTCCGTAGAGCAGGAGCGTGCCGAGGTCCTGCCCGATTTCGAGAAGTTCCTGTTCCCAGTCGTTGGCGTTATCACCGGCGCGACGCGAACGGTTGAGCAGCCGCTTAAACCCGAGCGAGTCGACCTGCAGAGGAGCACGCGGTGTGCTGTAAATGAACCCGACGCCCTTCATCTCGTACTCGAAGGTCTGCTTCTCCAGATTGAGGCTGACGACGACTCTGACCTGCGCCGGCTCCTCTTCCGCTTCCGAGGCCTGCGATGCGCCGAGAGATCGACCCACGGCGCTCAGCAACGCTTCTTCGAAACCCGCCGAATGATCCATCAGCAGCAGACTGCAGTTCTTCAGTTGCTGCACGGTCGCCAGCAGCGCATTGGTGACAGATGGAGCCATGAGAATTGTCGGGACGTCCTGATGCCCAAGGGATGGGAGTGACTCCAGAAGCTCAACGCCTTTGTTCTCGTTGTCGTTGCGCGGAGTTCTGGTATCCGCGGCGATGCTGTTGTTCGCGATGATGAGGCAGAACCGGTCGTCGCCGTTCTCAGCGCGGCACTGTTCCCGTGCGCTCGCCAGATTGCGTTCCTTCACGGTCACAAGGTCCGGAAATTTATCCCCAATGGCGCTGCCCATCAGGTCCAGCATGTCGGCGTCAGGGTGAACTGCCAGAATTTTTCTCATTTCGGACCGCCCATTTCAAGCTCTGACCAGAGCCTGCGGAAAACTCAACTCGAAGCGAACCTTTCCGCCCGGCAGCCGTTCCTGACGATAGGAAGCGCCGTGCTGCTGCATGAAGGTCCGAATAATATCGGACCCGAGCGCCATCTCGTGAAGCGTCTGGCAGACGCGTTCCGATGTCTCCTCGCTGCCCTCCGGCTGTTCAGGAAACGGACCCTGAATGTGAATCAGAACTCTTTCCGACACCGACGAGAGACTCACGTCAACCCCCTGATCCGCGGGAAGAAAGCGCTCCAGATACGAAATAGTGCTCTCGATGGCGAATTCTGTTTCAAACGGATCACTACGAATATAGAGATCGGGAACGCCGGTCGGGTCGAAGCGCACCACCCCGGTCGGCATAATGCCGAGGGTGCGTTTCAGGAGGTCGCCCGCGTTGATCAGAATTTCTTTCGAAGCCGCCGCGGCGGCTGTGCGATCACTGTAGAACGCCAGCCTTTCATATGTAAGATCGGCCTTCTTGAGCTGCACGAGGGCCTTTTGCAGAATCTCGGCCGCTTCGCTGCCGGAGTGCTCGGCTTTGCGCTGCACGCGCTGGATCCAGCTGAAGGCGAGCGAGAGCGGCGTTTTGGTCTGAGCCGCAATTTCCTTGTACATCGCGCGGAGGCTTTCCAGTTCGGCGACGCGCTTCTGATGTGTCAGGTCGCGCGCGCTGAAGACCCACGCGCCGAAGCCTTCCAACTCACGAGAGCCCACCAGAACCGGCAGAAGAGTCCCGTCCTTGCGGCGCAGTCCCGTTTCCACGCTGGCGACAGGCGCGCGAAAGAGATCGTCGGCCAGTTCCGGCTTCTCGAAATATGCGGCGATTGGCGTATTCATCAGTTCCTGGGACGTGAACCCCAATTGAGCCAGCGCCGCGGCATTGTGCTGAATGACGTTGTGCGCCGTATCGGCGATCAGAACAATACTCGGGGTCAGCTCGAACGAGCTTGCGATGACCGCCTTGTCCCAAACCGCGCCGAAGAGCCCGCCGATCTCGTCGAGCATGCTGCGCAGCATTTCCTGTTCTTCGTCGGAAAAGGCATTTTCCCTGCGATCCTCGATGTTGAGTATGCGCGAAATCCGTCCGTTCACACGGATGGGCATGCACAGTTCGGATCGCGTGTCGCGCCGGAGCGCTATGTATGAATCTTTGAAGCGCGGATCGGATGTGACGTCGCCGATCAGGATGTCCTGGTCGGATTCGTAAGCGCTGCCGAGAATGCCCTTTCCCATCGGCAGATAATATTCCTCTGCAAGCCGAAACTCGGGCGACGCGGACCACTGACTCAGCAGCCGGATTTTTCGTCCCGATTCCTCGATGCTGTAGACTTCAACGCTTTCCCAGCCGTAATGCTTGCCCAGTCTTTCCGTGGCGATATCGGCGATCGCTTCCGGCGTGCGGCACACGAACATGTCCCGGATCAGGTTAAATCGAAAGCTCAGTTCCTCGTTTTCGAAGCTGTGGAGACCCATCAGGAGGGCCTTCGCGATCGGGAGGGACTCCAGCATCTCGATGAGATCCTCGCCGAACCCTTCCGCATCGCGAGTCCCGCAGGAGAAGGACGCGACGACGCGGTCGCCGCGAACCACCGGAACGCGCAGGAGCCATTGAATTCCGTCGTTCAGCAATTTCTGAACGGAGCGGTCCTTCTGATATTCGGGAAACTCGCGGACAAACCCCACGAGATCGATCACCGTCACGTCCTGACGCTGCGTCCAGGCGGCCAAAGCATCCGAAATTACATACCATCGCTTGTGGCTCTCGACGCGGCGGTCGGGGTCATAAGAGAACAGCATCCGGGAATGTCTGCCATTCTTGCTGTAGACGCTGAAGGCGGAAAAATCGAACTTAAGCCGCGGTTGCAATTGCTCACAAACTGCCTGGAAAATCTGGTCGGCGCCCTGGGCAGCATGAATCGCCTTTTCGAACGCCTGAGACATACGTTCCCGTTCCAGGCTTCGAAAGATGGCCAATGCGCCGCCGTACTCGCCGCCCGGCATCATCACCGGCATGGCGGTCACCTTGATCGGGATTCGCCGCCGGTCGGGAAAATGGAGCACCTCTATCTCGTATTCCGTGCTCACGCCTTTTCGGCGCTCGTCCGATTGACGACGGACAATCTCAATGTTCTTCTCGTCGGCGAGTAATTCCGGCAAACATTGGCCTTCGAGCGTTGGAAGTCCGACCATCTCGCACGCCGTGCGATTGCAGGCGACGATCTTCTGATCCGGCGCCACCCGAACCATGGCCAGGGTAGATTGCTCAAATGCGGCGGCCGCCCACCCTTCGAACTGCGAGGCGGCGTCGGCGGTAAGCCCCCCGGAACTGTCCATCTCTAAGTCTCCGAAAAATAACCAATCACGGCTGTTTTTCCGCATTTCCTTCTACATCTGTGGCCTGCGGCAGCCGCGCGTATCTATAGATAACCTAAAGCGCCCCTAAATGGCTAATAATATTTCGTTTGGCGTGAATTAGTGATAAATCATCCCATGAATTGGCCGGCTGCCGAACGCGTTGTAACTCAACGGCAGCCGCGTGCGCACGTCTATAGTGTTTTAACGGCAAACGCAGGCGGAGACAGAATGAAGCGCTCAGTCGGAACCGTCGGCGCGGCTGCGCTCGCAGTCGTTATCCTTTCCCACCCGGGCCACGCGGTCGGCCCTTTTGAGAAGCGGCTCTCGCCCGATCAGCAGATTGTTCAGGCGCTCAGTCGCCTTACGTTCGGGCCGCGACCCGGAGATATCGAGGAAGTTCGCCGTATCGGGCTGAATAGGTGGATCGATCAGCAGCTTCATCCCGAGAGGATTTCGGAAAACCCGATTCTCGAGGAGAAGCTGAAGCCACTCGAAACGCTGCACCTGAGTCTTAACGAGACCGTTCGCAAGTACACGCCCGAGAGCCAGGGAATGATGATGGCGGCGCAGGCGCCTGTCATGACCCTCAATCAGTTGCCCGACGAAGACCGCCGAAGGGTGCTCAACGGAACCGCCGAGGAGCGGACGACGGTTCTGAAGGCCCTGACTCCGGAAAAGCGCGCGGCGGTTCTGGTCGCCCTCCCGCCCAACATTCTGACCTACACGCCGGAGTTCAAAGAAGAGGCGGAGCAAGCGCGGAAGAAGCAGCAGGAGCAGATCATGGCGGAGAACCGGCAGCGCAATCCGCGCCTTCCCGATCTGCTGAGTCCGGAGCAGATTGCGCAGGTTCAGTCCGGCGATCGCGAGAAAATCCTCGCGGTTTTCGCGAGTCTCGAACCGGAGAAACGGCCGAAACTCGCAATGGCGCTCCCGCCGAAATTCCAATCGGCGGTACCCGAGTACCGACGGGAGGGGCAGTTGCAGCGCGCCCCGCGCCAGGTCGCGAGCGAGGACGCAAAAGAGGCCAGGGTCCTGCGGGCGGTGTATTCCAATCGGCAACTGGAAGAAGTGCTGGTGGATTTCTGGTTCAATCACTTCAACGTCGACTCGACGAAGAACATCGCGCAGACGCAGAACCTGGGACTGCTGTTGGTGGGCAACTACGAGCGCGATGCGATTCGTCCGCATGTTCTCGGGCATTTCCGCGATCTGCTGCTCGCGACGGCGCGGCATCCCGCGATGCTCTATTACCTGGACAATTGGGAATCGCTCGCGCCCGGGAGTTTCGACGTGGGGCCGTTCGCTCCGCGCCGCGGCATCGTAAACGGCGTGCCCAATTCGGTCATTCCCGTATTTGGCCTGCGTCAGGCGCACGGCCTGAATGAGAATTACGGGCGCGAAGTGATGGAACTGCACACGCTCGGCGTGAAAGGCGGATACACGCAGCAGGACGTCATCGCGGTGGCGCGTTGCTTTACCGGATGGACGGTGACGAATCCCGAAAACCCGCAGTTCGTCTTCGCTCCATTCATGCACGATTTCGGTCAAAAGACGGTGCTGGGCCACACGATTCCGAAGGGCGGCGGCGAAGACGACGGGCTGCGCGTGATCGATATCCTGGCGCGCCATCCCTCGACCGCGAAATTCATTTCGATGCAACTGGCGCGGCATTTCGTCGCTGATGTTCCGCCGCCGCAGCTTGTGGAGCGGATGGCGCAGACGTTCGTCAGGACGGACGGCGATCTGCGCGCGGTAATGGACACGTTGCTGCACTCGACAGAGTTTTTCTCCGAGGGGGCGTGGACGGCGCGAATCAAGTCGCCTCTTGAGATGACGGCGGGTGCGGTCCGCGCGGTGAATGGCGATGTGACCGACGCGTACTCGCTCGTGCAAACCATCGCAGACATGGGCGAAGCTCTGTATGCCAAAGAAGCGCCGACCGGCTATCCGGACGTTAAGGAAACCTGGCTCAGCACGTCGGGAATTCTGACGCAGCTGAACTTCGCGGTGGCGCTGGCTTCCGATCAGTATCCGGGAGTTCGCGTCGACGTCACGCGATGGAAGGGCATGGAGGGGCCTGACGTTGCCCGCGCGCTGCTGGGGCGCGACGCGTCGCCGCAGACTCTGGAAGCGATCGGGTCGGGTCTTCCTCCGGGCAAGGCGGACGACCGCTCGGTCATTGCGTCTTTGATTCTCAGTTCGCCCGATTTTGAAAGGAGATAAGCCGGCATGTTGACGCGACGATTCCTGCTGCGCGGTTCCGCGCTGGCGATGGTGGGGGTGGGACAGGCTCCGATGTGGCTGGCGCGCGCCGCCGCCACGGAGGGACGAAGGCGCAAAACACTGCTTGCGATTTTCATGCGGGGCGCCGCCGACGGTCTGAATATAGTCGTGCCTTTCGGCGACCCCCAATACCGCGAACGGCGGCCCACGATTGCGCTTGCGCCGCCACGCGGCGCGGTGCCTTCAGGGGTCAACGGTCCGTTCGGCAGCGTGATCGATCTTGACGGCAAATTCGGGCTGAACGGCGCCCTGCAACCGCTCAAGCCGCTTTGGGATAAGGGCCATCTGGCGATAGTCGAAGCTACGGGTTCGCCCGATCCCTCGCGCTCGCATTTCGACGCGCAGGATTACATGGAGTCCGGCACTCCCGGTCAGGCAACACCGAACGGGTGGCTGAACCGTGCATTGGGAACCGCGGAGAATGCTTCGCCAGTGCGGGCCGTTGCGCTCGCGAAGCAGGTACCGCGGACGCTTCGGGGAGACTGTGAGGCCATCGCTCTCGGCAACGCGGATCAGTTCAAATTGGCGGACCCGGCGACCGCCACGATCGTGCAGGGTATGTACGCGGTGACGCCTGACGTCCCGCTGAGGCGCACGGGCACGGATGCGTTCGACGCGATGAAGATCATCCAGTCGATTGGCAAAGAGCAGCCGAATCGCATGATGCCCCGGGGCGAAGCGCCGCAGTACGCGCAGGGCGGGCAACTCGGCCAGGGTCTGCAGCAACTGGCGCGTCTGATCCAAGCCGATGCGGGCGTCGAAGCGGCGTTCGCCGAGGTCGGCGGATGGGATCACCATGGCAACGAGAACAACGAACTTTTCGGTCTGCTGCGGCAGTTCTCGAATGCCATTGGGAAGTTTTACCAGGACATGGGCGACCGCATGGAGGATGTCGTGATCGTCACGATGTCGGAGTTTGGACGTACCGTGCAGGAGAACGGCGCCGCGGGTACCGACCACGGTCACGGCAGCATGATGATGGTGATCGGCGGATCCGTGCAGGGCGGAAAGATCTACGGTGAATGGCCGGGGCTCGAAAAAGAGCAGCTTTTTGAAGGCCGCGATCTGGCGGTCACCACCGACTTCCGCGCCGTGCTCAGTGAATTGGTGCGTGGCCATCTGGGCCAGAACGATCTGAGCGCCGTTTTTCCGGGTTACACGGCTCCGAAGCCCCTCGGGGTTTTGAAAGCTTAAGGTCGGGGCAAGGCTGCGACCGCGTCTTCGAGTTTTTCGAGAGATCCGGCGAAGAAGTGGTCGGATGCTTCGATGAACTGAAGCTGTTTGGGTTCGGCGAAGCTTTCGAAGGCATTGCGCAGCGCGTCGGCCGGACCGAATTCGTCGTGTGTGCTCTGAACGATGTACTTGGGAATCGCGCATCCGTCGAGATGATCGAGCGCGCCCAGGCGCGTGGGAAACCCGGCCGCGATCAAGCGAACGGGCGCGGGATCGGTCAGTGAGCAGCCGAGGCGAAGAATCACGCGCGATCCGAATGAAAAGCCCGCGAGAGCGAACGGCAGGTCGGGATAGCGTTCGCGGAGCGCGTTCAGCGCGGAGCGCGCGTCTTCGATTTCGCCCGCGCCGTCATCGTGCGTCCCTTCGCTGAGGTTTACTCCGCGGAAGTTGAAGCGCAGAACTACGCTGCCCGAGCGGCGCAGACCTCGCGCCAGGCGATACACGACCTTGTTATGCATGGTGCCGCCATACAGAGGGTGCGGGTGGCACAGCACGCACGCTTCGGCCGGCGCGGCCTCCTCGGGCTCTTCGAGCAGAGCTTCCAATCGTCCCGCGGGACCGGCGACGAATAAGGATTCGATGCGCCGCGGCACTCAGTTAGTCCGGTAATTGATGAACTGGAGTTCGATGCCGAAGTCGGAACCTTTGAGCAGCGCGATGGCCTGCTGAAGCGTGTCGCGGTCCTTGCCGCTGACGCGCACAAGGTCGCCCTGAATGGCGGCCTGAACCTTGAGTTTGGAGTCTTTGATCTTCTTGACTATGTCGCGCGCTTTTTCGATCGCGATGCCAGACTGCAGGGTCACCTCCTGGCGCACGGTCGATCCGGCGGCGGGCTGAATGGTCCCGTACGTGAGGTTACGAATGGGCACCCCGCGCTTGACGAGTTTCTGCTGGAGAATCTCGGTGACCGCCTTCAGCTTGAAGTCGTCGGAGCTCGAGAGCGTGATCTTTTTATCTTTTTCGTTGAGTTCGATCTTCGATTTCGAGTCCTTCAAATCGAAGCGCGTGGTGACTTCTTTGACCGCCTGCTGAATGGCGTTGTTCACTTCGGGCATTTCAATCTGAGAGACGACATCGAAGCTGTTATCGGGCATTCACAAACAGTGTAACCGCAAGCGCGTCTGATAAATTAGTGATGGAGCGGTCGTTTGGGCCGCCTCACCTTCGAAGCCGACATAGCTCAGTTGGTAGAGCGGCAGTTTTGTAAACTGCGGGTCGGGGGTTCAAGTCCCTCTGTCGGCTCCAATTCCCAATTGTCCGGTCCGGACACATAGGTTCTTCGTTCAGGCGTGCCCACTCGCGTAATGCGATTTGGCCCATGTGACGGTGTCGGCGGCGGCTTGCCGGGGTTCAATAGGTCCGATATTGAAAGCCGTGCGAAAACACTGGTCGTCGATAATGAACGGCTCGTCCCACTGGTACAGCATCTCGTTAATCTCCCGAATCATCGGCACGACGAGCCCAAGCGCTTTCAGTGCCCATCGTGGCATCGTGGTGACGCCAATCTCCCGTCCCAAATAACCCGAGAACCGAGCCACCAGCGCGCGCATTGACTCCGCGGGCGCGCAGGGCAGCATCCAGGGCTTGCCGTACGCATCGTCGCCGGCCATCCCCAGCGTCGCCAGGCCGGCAGCGACGTCCGGCACGTAGTGATAGGTATGAATCGAGTCCGGATTCACCAGCACACGGCCCCGGCCACCCGCGATCACTGGCTTCCAGAATTGATCTCCCAGGTGGCTGAGTGTAGCGCCTGGGCCGTAAAAGTCGGAAGCGCGTCCAGCCGTAGCTCGTACTTCGCCGCGCCGATGGGCATCGAACAAGCGCTCCGCCTCGCGAGCGCGGATCTCACCCTTCCGGCTGCAAGGATTCATCGGCGTGTCTTCAGTCATCGGCCGCCCGCCCGTGCGTCCCAGCATGTACACGCTCTCGAGCACTACCAGACGGGCGCCCGCACTTCCGGCGGCGGCGATCAGGTTCTCGATGTACTTCGGAATCATTTCGCCCCAGACCTGTGCGGAGTAGGGCGGATTCATGCAGTGGTAGACGGTGGATGCGCCACCAGCAGCTTCGACGCAGAAGCTCCGATCGGTCGCATCGCCGGACATCTGTTCGACGCCGTCAGGCGCGCCGGCGGAGCGTCTCGCCATCCGCACCCGGAGACCGCGCTCGCGAAGGATGCGAGCGAGGGGTTGTCCCACTTGGCCGCCACCAAAAATTACATGTAGTTCGTTCGGCACCTGATCTCCTTCGGCAGAGATGTTCCCTGCGTATTAGTGCTGGTGACCCGACTCTGCCAACCCGACTGCGGCCTGAGGTCCCACTATGTCGTACGGCCGCATCATCTCGTTGTCCTCGTGCTCCAGGATATGGCAGTGCCACACATACCGGCCAGCATATCCTTCGAACTTCACAATAATGCGCGTTACCATTCCCGGATCGGCGCGCACCGTATCCTTCCAACCGGCCTCCTCCGGCGCGGGCGGGATCGGCGGATCGGTATAACGAATCTCGCCACTGCTCGTATAAATGAACGGCTCGAACCGCCGCCGGTCCAGAATCTGAAACCGCACCAGATGCAGATGAATGGGGTGCGAATCGTCCGTCGTATTGATGAAACTCCATATTTCCGTCGAATCGAGCGCCGGGCTCTCCGTTACCGGCTCATGCCAGGCCGTCCCGTTCAGCAGCATTCTCATCGACTCGCCCCGCATCGTCTTGTCCTCCGCAATCGATAGGGGCCGCGTTTTCACCGCTGCGCTTTCGGGCGTCTTCGGCACGGCACGTAACGACGTCGGTAACTCCCCACCTGCGTCCCCCTTCGCGGGCCCCACGCGAAACTGCACCAGATCGAAGTAATCGCTGCGCAGCGTCATGCGCTGCCCCGCGCGGCCGCTGAAATCGATGATCAGGTCCGCACGCTCGCCGGGCGCCATCAGCGACCGCTCCAGCGGCACGGGCGTCGCGAGCAGCCCCTGATCGGTTCCGATCTGATGGAACCCCTGGTCATTCGACAGATTCAGATGCAGGAAACGTCCGTTCGAAGCGTTGAGCACACGGAAGCGATGGGGGCGCGCCTCTACTTCGAGGAAGGGGAACGCCTTCCCGTTCACCACCATCACGTCGCCAAAGACTTCCGGCACCCAGGGCTTCTCAGGATTGTCGGACACCGGATAATCCAGTTGCCCATCCTGACGCAGCAATCGATCGCAGATTACCAGCGGAGCCTCATAACGTCCGCGCGGCAGATCCAACGCATCTTCGACGCCATCGCGAATCACGAATAAGCCGAACATTCCGGCATAGATATTCAGCCGGTTGATGCCCATGGCGTGATCGTGATACCAGAGCAGCGCCGGTTCCTGTTGATTGGGGTAGTAATAAGTCCGGGACTTACCCGGCACGTACCAGTCTTCCGGATAACCATCGCTTTCCGGCGGCGCCTTCGCGCCGTGGACATGCACCACGCCGCGCGCTTCGGGCTTGTCTTTCTCCGCGCCGTGCAGTGAATGATCGATGGTGAGGAAATGCTTAGCTGGCAACTCATTGCTCCACTCCACCAGCAATCCCTCGCCTGACCGTGTTTCAAACGTTGGCCCCGGCATCGATGCTCCGTAAGTCCAGAGCCGCGTCTCCGGCAGATCGCGGTGCAGCTTTGCCCGGACTTCCCGCATCGCCACGCGGTAATGCGGAACTTTGACCGACGGCTTGCCTGGCGCCACGCGCATGCCCAGTGGTTTCGCAATCTGCGGAATCGGCAGCGGGTCGACAAACTTAGTAAGCGAATTTGCGTTCAGGGCAGGAGCGGCAGCCGAGGCGCGCGGGGCGGAGTAAATGGAAGAGCAGGCAGCGTTGAAGAGAAACTGGCGACGGGTCATGAACGGTTCCCAAAAATGACTTGCGCGCCGGATCGCTCCGGCGCGCGCCACAGACTATGTTGACAACGTCCAGCTATTGGGCCGAGTCCGTATCCGTCGGATTTCCCCGCGCAGCCTTACGGTCGAACTTGCGCAACGAATTGGCGCGGCTCGCGGCCTGCGCCGGATTGAGCGGCGCTCCGCTGTTTTCGGAAAGGAGAAAACTGCCCGTGTTCGGAGTTGTGGTCGTATAGTCGAACATATTGTCGAGCGAACCAGCGATCGAATCGAACGACCCCTGAATGCGTGTACCGTCCAGCCAGTTGTCTTCAATAAAGCGCAGGATGGAGGACTGGTCCGTCAGCGTGTGGTCCACGTAGTTCGCTTTCGCGTAAGGCGAGATCACTAACAGCGGAAGGCGTGGACCGTATCCGCAGCGCCCCTGCGCGTGGGCGGTAGATGCGGACGCACCGGTCAGCGCCGTGACGCCGGAGCCGCAGAGACCCGGACCGGTCAGACCGTCGGAGCCCGTGGCCGACTGGTTCACGATCGGGGGCATCTGGTGGTCATACCAGCCGTCCGAATCGTCATAAGCGATGACGACCGCGGTGTTCGACCAGGCCGGCTGCTTCATCAGGAAGTTGATTACCTGAACCACGAACTGCTGTTCATCCAGCGGATCGGAGTAGCCCGCGTGGCCATCCTGGAATCCGGGGGCTTTCAGGTAGCTGACCGCCGGAAAGTTGCCCGCGCTCACCGCAGCATAAAAATCACTCATATCGTACTGGTGATTGCCCGGATCGCCCGCCTGGCCCACCGTCATCGGCGACGTGGGGCGCGTGTGCATCGGATTAGCAGTGGACTTGTAGTACTGGAAGGGCTGGTGGTGGGGAATGTAGTCGGCCTTGGTCGTGTTAGTGACGTAGGACGTCGTAGTGCGCTTGCAGCCGGTTGTGCCGTTGGAGTTGGTCTGGGTCAGATCGAAGCCGCCCTCAAAGAAGCCCCAGCTGACGCCCGCGGTGTTCAGCAGATCGCCGATGTTCTTGCCGCTCATCTGGAAGGTTTCGCCGGTCGTCGTGGAGCAGACGTCGCCCGTCGGATCGGCATCGCTGATATCCGTCAGGCCGTTCGAGCCGTCCCCAGCCAGCGCGCCCGTGCCGTTCACGTTGTTGATTACGCCGTTGGTCTGGCCGGAGATCAGGTTGATTGCGCCCGGCGTGGAAGGGCCATAGGTCGTGTTATAAGAGTTGTCGCTCATCGCGTAGTGCTGGGCGTAGTTCCAGAAGGCAGTGACGGTGTTGCCATCGTAATAGCCCATGACGAGGCCTTTTGTGGCGCCGGCAACCCCGCTCGGAGGCGGCCCAGCGGTGCCGACCGACATCGGGAAGAGGTCGACAAGGCCGCTGTGGTAAGCGAGTTGTTCAGCCAGGTAATCGTGGTCCTGGTCGGCGGTCGCAGCCTGCGTTCGGTCGAGACGGAAAGGAGCGGACGCCCCGCTTCCATTCGCCGTATTGGTTGCGTTCGCGTTGTTCAGCATTATGGCCGGACTAAAGCCGTTTACGCTCGGCGTGTTTTTGTACGCGTAGAACGCTGGTTCGCCCGGAGCGTTCAGGGCAAACGGATATGTGCCGAAGTAGTGATCGAACGACACGTTCTCCTGGAAGATCACAACAAGGTGCTGAATCGGCGTAACCGGACCCAGGTTGTTCGATGGCGTTTGCGCTTCAACCGGCCCGATTACGAGCGACATCGTTAACGCGCTGCTGATGAGCGCGGACACACGTGTTCTCATTCTCTCCTCGCCTCGTTTTACGAGAGTTTTCCGCGAAGGCTCCGCAGAAACCATCAACTATAGAGATCTCGTATGACAACACAGTGATGGTTGAGTCAATATTCCGTCACGAAACACTGACTAATCGATGAATACAATGTGAGTGGCTCGTTTGTGCTTGTGATGCTACAGTTGCGGCGTCATGAGCATCAGAACGACTGTCACACTAGATGATGACGTGGCGGATCGCGTCCAGAGGCGCGCACGATCGCTTGGGAAGCCGTTCCGGGAAACCCTGAACGAATTGTTGCGTGCGGGGTTGCTTTCGGCGGAGTCCCCTGCGGCGCGGACCCGATTCCGTATTAAGCCGTTCCACATGGGTTATCGTCCGGAACTGAATTATGACGATGTGGAATCACTCATTGAGTACCTGGAGGGCCCGCTTCACCGGTGATTATTTTTGGACGCGAATATCCTCATTTACGCCTTCAACAAAGACGCTCCCCAGCACCGCGCCGCCGCGTACTGGATCGAAGGGCTGTTCAATGGCTCCGAGGCGGTCGGCTTGCCGTGGACGACATTGTGGGCGTTTCTGCGGATCTGCACCGACGCCCGTGTCTGGCCAAAACCGATTTCAGTAAAAGATGCGTTTGCCGCAATTCACGAGTGGCTGGACCGACCCAATCTTATGATCATCCACCCCGGGCCGCGACACGCGGAACTCCTGGAGGCGCTGGTACGAGAGGGCAATGCTTCAGGCCCCTTGGTGAGCGATGCCGCTCTGGCAGCTCTTGCTATGGAAAACGGCGCGGCTCTGGCTTCGACGGACCGCGATTTCAGCCGGTTCCGGGATTTGCGTTGGACGAATCCATTGGAATAGCGAGGCCACGCGTAATATTCATCGGCCGACCAAATCGCTCAGAACTTTGCGCGCCAGCCCGCTTCCCGGATTCCGCTCGAGATAACTCTCTAGCGTGTCTACCGCCAGATCGCGCTGCCCGGCGATTGCGTACACGCGGGCCAGGTTTACGTTGAGCGGCTCGTCGTCGGGAAGCCGGTCAATCCCGAATCGAAACACTGAGATCGATTCGTCATATCTGCCCGTTTGCGCGAACAGCACCGCGAGATTGTTCAGCGCTCCGGAGTGATCCGGCTGAGCCTCGATCGCGCGCTGAAACCATTGCCGCGCTCCATCCGTGTCATGCGCGCGAATCGCGAGTAATCCCAGCTGGTTCGCGGCTTCGGCGGAGAGAGGATCGAGTTCCAAAGCGTTCGCAAACATCTTCCTCGCCGCTCCCTCATCGTTTTTTCGGAGGAGCAGAATGCCGATGCTCACCATGGCAGGGGGGTAACCCGGATGGGCCGAGAGAGCATCCCGGAACCATTTCAACGACGCGTCCACATCGCCGGTCTGCTGGTGAACTTCCCCCAGAGCGAGCATGGCCCGCCAGTTGTCCGGGCGCGATCGAAGCGCTTCCTCGAAGTAGGGCAGCGCCCGACGCGGATATCCGGCCCAGTAGAAGGCGACGCCCAGTTTGAAATAATTGCGAGCCGGCTTTGTGAAATACCGGCCGGGGAACGGCAAGGCCGATATCGTTCCTGCGGTAAGGCTCTCGAGATCCGCCCGTTTCACCGCATCGGAAGGGACTGCGCGGTAGATCTTGCGAACGCCGCCTCGCTCGTCGATCAGAAGCGCGAAAGGAACCGTGAATTCGGCCCTGTACTCGAAAATGTAGCGGCGAACCAGCGCATAAGCAGCCGCAATCTCATCTCCCTCGGCGCGCAGCCAGGACTCGTCGATCGTCACAACCGCAGGTCCTTTGTGGCCGCCGGGGTCCGGAATCGGTTCGAGGAGCCAGGTATCGCTGAATTCTGCTTCATTACGCGGCTCGATCGGCGCCACCGGATACTCCCGACGCGGGCGGAACGGCGCCGCAGAGGGGTGGTCATCGCCTTCCGTAACCGCCCAGGCGCTGCCGGCCGCAAGGCCGTGCAGTGTCTGTATCAAACCGGATGGCCAAACGATTCGCACCTCCGCGGAGTCTTTTCCATTCAAACCGAAATGCAGGCGCTTTGAGTGCTGCGAAAGGAATCCACTCCCTGCGGCAATCTCCTGCGTGGATCCGTTGACCGTAACACGCGCGCCGATGGCATCGCGATTCGACTTCGTTCCCACCAGCCTTAGTGAAATCGCCCGTCTCCCCTCGGCGCACTGATTCTGCATCGCGCGAATCTGAGGCGCCAGGCGGCTCTTCAGAATAATGTCTGGGTAGCCGTCCTGATCGAAATCCGTCACCGCGAATGCCCGGCTGTTGCTTGCGAAATCCAGCCCGGAGAGGCCCGACGCATCCACATACCGGCCGTCGCGCCTTCGGTAAAACACGTTCGGTTCGTCCCCGTTCCAGTTCAGATTCTCGCGAAAGAACTGGCCGATGGCATTCCAGCCGTTCTCATAATCGCCGCGCGCCGTGGCCCCCGAGGGCGACTTGGCGACTACCTGACGCCAGAAGAAGCTCTCCAGGTCTACTTGCGAGCCGTTCGAAACCATTCCGCTCGCGATCAGGATTTCCGGTGAGCCATCGAGATCGAAGTCGAACCCGCCGGAACTCCATGCCCAACGGCCCATTTCGACCTTCTCGGCTGCGCCGCTGTCGTCGAAGGTTCCGTCGCCCTTGTTCCGGAACAGAGAGTTTCCTTTGGCGTGGCGACGGTACTCTTCGGAGTGGGAAGCGGCGGGAGCGAAGGCGGCATCGCGCACAACCCGCTGACCCGGCGCGGACCACATGTTCGATACGTAAAGGTCCGGCCGGCCGTCGCCATCGTAGTCGAACCAGGATGCGCTCATGCCCGCGCCGATATCCTCCACGCCCGCGCGCGCCGCTTCGTCCGTGAAGCGTCCGCCTCGGTTGCGATACAGATTGTTTCTTCCGAAATCGTTCGCGACGTAAAGATCGGGCCACCCGTCGCCGTCGAAGTCGCACCACGCCGCGGCGAAGCTGAACCGGTTGTTGTTCTGATCGATGCCCGATTCGGCGGTGACGTCGTCAAACCTCAGGCCCCCGCCTGCAGCGCGGTTACGGAAGAGATAGTTCGGCGGACCATTCTGCGCATCGCAGTAGGGTACGGGATATTGATATTGGTCCTCGCCCTGAACGTAGACGTACGTGCAGAGATAGAGATCGAGCCGTCCGTCGCGATCATAGTCGGCGGCGGCCATTCCCGTGAACGAACCCTGCGGCGGCTTTGCGAAACGGAAGGCATGTGGCTGCTCCCGAAACACTCCGTTCCCCTGATTCAGGAACAACAGTGGGCCATCGCGGCGCAGGACAACGACATCCTGTATCCCTGAATTCCGGAAATCTGCAAACAACACGCACGTGGTTTCATCGAGGATTCCCAGACCCGAGCGCGCGGTGATGTCAGTCGCCCGGCCGTCCGGGCCGATCTTGTAGAGCCGATTTGGAAGGCCTCCGGGCTGACAGACATAAATCTCGTCGAAGCCATCGTTGTCGATATCTGCCGCCGAGATTCCCTGATTGCCGTCTACATCGATTCCCGAGGCCGAATCCAGCCGCGCGCGCCAGAACGGATTGCCACACAGAAGCTGTTCACGGAATGATTCGCTTGCGCCGAAAACATGCGCTGTCGCGTCACGGAAGTACGGCTTGGCGGCCGTAACCGTGTCCGTCGCGATTTCCGAAAAATCACTCGCCCGCCAGAGGCCCGTGTGATACTCCAGGCCGCCCGGACCAGCCATCGAAATTTCGAAGCGAATCCGCGCTTCGGGCAGAACAAAGAATCGCGCGGATCGGATATGCGTGCGTCGCTCCACCCAATGCGTCAACGCTGCGGGCGCCGGTTCCTCGCCCGCGAAGATTCGGCGTAATCGGGTCTGAATTTCCGCCGCTTCCTTTTCCCCCGCGAACGCATCTGACCCCGGCGCGATGTGCCGTTGAAGCGCATTGTAGGGGCTCGCGCGCGCGTAATGAACAGGGAACGGGGTCGCGGCGGAAGCTTCGATCGGGCAAAGCGCCGCGGCGGCGATGGATGCGGCGAATGTGCGTCGGGTCAGTGACGTTTCGCGGCTCAACGTTATCCCGGATAGAGCCCGGAGCCGCCATCCACGCGCAGGACCTGACCGCTGATAAACCGGCTCTGTGAACTCGCAAGAAACGCGACCGCATCGGCGATCTCTTCAGTAGTCGCGTAGCGAACCAGAGAAGGCCCGTCATGCTGCATCATTTGCGCATCGGTGGATCGCGTCGCAAGGAATCTCGCAGTCATGGTCGGGCCGGGACTCACGGCGTTGATACGTACCCCAACGTTTCGCATCTCAAATGCGAGGCAGCGCGTATAGTGCAGCACGGCCGCCTTGGCGCAGGCATAGGCTACCTCCGGCGATCCGCCGTAATGACCCGCCACGGACCCGATATTGATGACCGCGCCCCGCCCGCGCCGCGCCATGCCCGGGCAGACCATGCGGCAAATGAGCATAGTGCCGATCAGATTCCGGTTGATGACGGCGTGGACGTCTTCAATCGGCACTTCGAGCGCATTGTTCGGCTCAGGCTTTGACCCGTTCACGCCGATGTCGCCCCCGGCGCAGTTCACCAGAATCGAAATCGGGCCCAGGCTGGTCTCTGCGTCCGCGACCAACCTCCGGACCGATTCTTCATCCGATATATCGCCGGTCACGCCCGTGGCGCGCACTCCGCGGCGCTCGATCTCCCGCACGACGTCCGTCAGGCCGCCGCATTCGCCATACCGCGCTGGCGCTTCCTCCGTGCGATCGTGAATCGCGACAGCGGCGCCGCCCTTCGCGAGCGCCTCGGCGATGCCCCTTCCGAGTCCCCGGCCCGAACCGGTCACCAGAGCAACTTCACCCTTCAGGTCCGGAGCCGTACCCGCAAATGTTCCCGGTAATGACTGCAACACGGAATCGCGATCTTCCCAGGCGGAAGTCATGTTCAACCTTCAGGCTCCTTTGGATTTCAAGTAAACCGGCCGGCATTGCCGGACGGCAGCCCGAGGCTGGAGAAGCGCTCCGGGTTGTTGTATCCCATTCGCAGGTGCGTGACGATCGCCTCCTCAGGCGTCTGCCGCGAGTTCCCTTCGATGACGTCGAGCAAGGAGCGGTGATGATTCAGCCTCCACCGCTGCAGTTCATCGCTGATCGCGTCCAAAGCCCGGTGGGCGAAAAGGACGGGAAGCATCGAATGCAGGGTCTTCTCCAGATAGCTGTTTCCGCTGTGCCGCCATACGCTGCGATGAAATTCGAGATCGAGCACGGAAGCATCCAGTTGAGACCCGCTCTCCCAGTTTTCCATCTGCACTACGAGGGCGTTGAGTTCGGATGCGATCTTCGGGGTCAACAGCGACCGGCACAGCTTGATCGCCTCGGCTTCGAGAATAATGCGGACGCTGTTGATCCGCTGTGTGTCCTCTTCCGTCAAACTGTTGACGAACATCCCGCGCCGCGGGGAGTTCATCACCAGACCCTGCTCCTGCAACTGCAGCAGAGCTTCCCGAACGGGGATGCGGCTCACTCCGAAATCACGCGCCAGGTGAGTCTCGTTCAGGCGGTCCCCCGGCTTATACCGGCCCGAAATGATGCCGTCCTTGATCCTCTCCACAACGTGCGTTTTGAGGGTTTGCGACGGTATTTCTACGATGGCATCGGCCATAGTTCGGATCTTACACTAATGCTGCCTGCGTCCGTTGCATACTGAATACGAAAATCCCGGGCAAACGGTAACCACACGTTCGGCTATAAACGCCACAGTCAGGAAAGCTACTTGATTGCTCGGATACCCAAGCGTATACTGTATACCGATTCGGCCGCTACTTCCCAGCCAAATGTTGCGACATAGACTCCTTTATTTATCGGCGCTGATTACCGTCGCCTTGTATGCGCAAGGGCCTGCGCCCGCCGGTCAGGGCAGAGGGAGGGGTCGTGGCCCTGTCGATACTTTGGTTTCACCGGAAGTTCATGCAGACCGGACGGTCACTTTTCGCTTAAGAGCTCCGCAGGCAAACGACGTGACACTCACGGGCGATTGGATGGCGACTCTCGAGGCGTCGACAGGCGGAACGACCAAAATGTCCAAAGACGCCTCCGGCATCTGGACCTTCACATCGCCGCCTCTCGAGCCGACGGTGCATCTATATTTCTTCACCGTCGACGGCATGACCATCGCCGATCCTGTAAATCCGGACGTCAAGCTGCGTGTGCGCACCTCCGGCAGCCTGGTCGAAGTGCCGGGCGATCCGGTCCCCGTCTGGCAATTGCAGGAAGTTTCCCGCGGCTCAGTCGATCTCAACTGGCATCATTCCAACGCGTATAACGACTACCACGAATTCGCCGTTTACCTGCCACCGGGCTACTACAAGGGCAACACGCGGTATCCGGTGCTCTATTTGGTCCATGGCGCAGGCGACATCGCGACAAGCTGGACCAACACCGGCGCGACGAACGTAATTCTCGACAATCTCATCGCGCAGAAAAAAGCTGTGCCGATGATTATCGTGATGCCATTCAACGGCAGCAACAACCCCAACGCGGAACGTGGTCAGGGCGGTGGCGGCCGAGGCGCGGGTCCTTCGCCATTCGACGAGTACCTCACGAAAGAACTGATGCCTTTGGTGGACGCCAAATACCGCACCCTGCCCGGCCGCAAGAATCGGGCGATGGCGGGTTTGTCAGCGGGCGGTGGCGCGACATACAATGTCGGGCTGAAACATACGGAAGTTTTCAGCCAGTTCGGTTTCTTCAGCGCGGCGGGCGTGAATGGGGAATTCGCCACGAAATACCCGGAACTCGCCGACGCGAAGGCGGCTGCCGCCAGGCTGGATTTGATCTGGATCGGAGTCGGAGAGCAGGATCCGCTGAAAGCGGGCTCTAAAGCGTTCGATGAAGCGTTGACGGGGCTGAAAATCAAGCATACTTTCGTCACGCGGGAAGGCGGCCACGTTTGGCCGGTGTGGCGATGGGCGCTGAGCGAATTCGCCCCGCTGCTGTTCCGGAAGGGATAGAGGGAGAGTTATGAACGTTCGATGTTTTGCATCCATCACGTTTTTCTGCGCTGTGTCCGCTGCGCCTGCGCTGATGGCTCAGCGCGGAGGCCGCGGCGGAGCGCCCGCGGGGGGCGGGCCGAATGCTTCCCGCCCGGTAGAGATTACCGCCAGCCGCGCGTTCGAAATGTCCTCGGTGGATCGCGGGGGAAAGATTTTCGCTGAGCAGTGCGCCTCCTGCCACGGCGCAAACGCGCGTGGCGGAAAGACCACGAAGACGGACGTCGATCTTCTTCGCTCGGACTACGTCCTGATGGATCACGGCGGGCGCGAGTTCTCGGACTTCCTCAAAACGGGCCGTCCTGACAAAAACATGCCGAAATTCGATCTTCCGAACCAGGACGGCGTGGATGTCGCGATGTGGCTCCATCACCAAGTCACCGTCGCCGTTGAACGGCAAAGTTACGTTAAGCTCAACGTCTTCTCGGGCGACGCCAAGGCGGGCGAAGCCTTCTTTAACGGCTCTGTCGGCAAATGCAACACCTGTCACTCCGTTACCGGAGACCTCAAGGGCATCGGCGAGAAGAACCATCACGACAATCCAACCCTCCAGGCCTCTATTCTCAACGGCGGCAGCCTGTTCGGCGGTGGGCGTGGACGCGGCCGCGGCGGCGCTCCCGGCGGCGGTGGAGGGGGAGGCAATGTCACCGCAACAGTCACTCTGAAGAACGGCGAGGAAGTAAAGGGTACGCCTCGAATGATCACGGATTTCGTGGTCGAGATCCGCACCCCGGATGGCGAAGACAAGACTTGGCTTCGCGACGGCGAGTGGCCCAAAGTAAAGCTCACGAATCGTCTTCAGGCGCATATCGACCTGATGCTGAAGTACACGGACGCCGATATCCACAATCTCTCCGCTTATCTGAACGACAAATAGGAAACCGCCATGAATCTCAAATCTCTTTCCATTGCCGCCGTGGCGCTTCTCCCTGTTTGCCTCTCGGCGCAGTTCCTCGATCCCAAGGTCCTGCAGAAGCCCAATCCCGTGGATGCCTGGCCGACGTATCACGGCGACTATTCGGGTAAGCGCTACAGCGAGCTCACCCAGATCAATAAGTCGAACGTGAACACCCTGACGCTCGCATGGCAGTTCAAGGCGCTCGCGACCGCAGAGTCCGCCACGAACGTCGGCGGACCCTGGAAACCGGGCGACCCGACGTACTGGGGCGGTCCCACCGATTCGTATCGCATCGCCGGCTCGCCGCTCATGGTCGACGGAGTCATGTACATCTCCGCAATGGACCGCGCGTGGGCCATCAACGCGCGCACGGGCGAGCAGAAGTGGAGTTATTTCTTCAAGACGCGCGGCGGCCACCACAACAACGGCAGCAAAGGCATGGGCATGTACGGCGGCTGGCTGTTCTTTGAGACGCCGGACTGTTATCTCGTCTCGCTGGACGCTAAGACCGGCAAAGAGCGCTGGTACAAGGAGATGGCGCCGGTCGAGAAGGATTACTTTTGCAGCACAGCGCCTTTAGTCGTCCGGAATCACATCTTCACCGGGGTGTCCGGTGATGCGCTCGATAACAAGGCCTGGCTCGATGCGCGTGATCCGGAGACCGGCGACGTGCAGTGGCGCTGGTACACCACTCCGCAGAAATCGGGCGATCCGGGATGGGATACCTGGCCGGACGAATACTCGCGCCAGCACGGCGGCGCGGGCCCGTGGCAGCCACTGACCTACGATCCGGATCTGAATCTGATCTATGTGACTACGGGCAATCCCAATCCCGTGGGCGCGTCGCAGAGTCGCAAAGGCGACAACCTGTTCACCTGTTCACTTGTGGCGCTCAATGCAGACACGGGCAAACTGGTCTGGTATTACCAGATGTCTCCCCACGACACGCACGATTGGGACAACACCGAGGCTCCCGTCCTGATCGACGCGCAGTGGAAGGGGAAACCGCGCAAACTTGTGGTGGAGGCCGCACGTAACGGATATTTCTTTGTGCTCGACCGCGCCACAGGCGAGCACCTCTTGACCGCGCCGCTCGTTGACAAGGAGTTCCTGAACTGGAACACCGGTTTCAACGATAAGGGCCAGCCGATACCGAACCCGAAGAAGGAACCCCAGATCGATGGCGCTCTGGTGGGCGCCGGCAATGCGACCAACTGGCCGCCGCCGAGCTTCGATCCTCAGACCGGCCTGTTCTACGTAGGAACCAATGAGGGGATGAGCCTGAGCTATCTCGTCGACACGAGCGATCGCCCCGAGGGCTACGGCTACAGCGGTGGGTTCGGCGGCAACTCCGGAGGACGGCAGGGAATCCGCGCCATCGACCTCCAGACCGGCAAACTAAAGTGGATGCACGACGGCGGTGGCCCTCAGGGGCTGCTGACTACCGCGGGCGGTCTCCTCTTCGGATTTGATGGTTCGAACAGCTTCTGCGCCTTCGATGCGCAAACCGGCAAGATCCTCTGGCACACGTGGATGCCGGTCGCGACAACCAACGGACCACAGACATACCTGCTCGATGGCTTCCAGTTCATCATGGTCGCTGCTCAGGACACCGTCTACGCCTACACGCTGAACCGGTAGTTACACGAGAACCAGGTCATGAAAATCGCATCAAGGCTGCTGGTTCACACCTTGGGACTGGCGTTCCTGGTCCGCGCGCCCCTTCTCGCGCAGCAGCCATTGCGCATATTCATCCGCTCCAGCGAGAAGACCCACGGCGCCGGGCCCATTCACGACTACCCGGCTTTCCTGAACGAGTGGAAGGCCTTGCTGACGGAAAAGGGCGCAGTCGTTAGCGGCGACAAACGCTTCCCGTCCGACGAGGAACTCGCGAAGACCGACGTGCTTCTCGTGTATTCATCCGACGGCGGCAACGTCGCGCCCGATGAGCGGACCCGCCTGAACAACTACCTTAAGCGCGGCGGCGGCATGGTGATCATTCACGATGCAATGTGCGGCGCGGACCCGCTCTGGCAGGCGTCGGTCATTGGCGCGGCGAAGCAGCATGGCGAGCGCAATTCGCGCGCGGGCAAGTTCACCCTGACTTTCACGGACCGCAATCACCCGATCATCGGCGGCATGCCGGATCTGGAAATGAATGACGAGATGTTCTTCCTGCTTCGCGCCGAAGGACTGAAGCCCGACGCCGACGGTAAACCGGTTATGTGGACCTACGGAATGAAAGTGTCGCCCGAGATCCATGTCCTCGCCACGACTCCCGATCCCTCCGGAAACGTCGTTCCGCAGATGTGGACCTATGAACATACGGTCCCGGGAGGCAAGCCGTATCGCGTCTTCGTGTCCCTCGAAGGACACGCGCTGGCGAATTTCTCCGCGCCTGAGTTCCAGGGAATATTATTGAGAGGCATTGCGTGGACCGCGAATCGCCCGGTCGAGACGCTGCTCAAGAAATAAACGTGAACAAACTCATTTCCTTCATACTGCTGACCGCTGGTTGTCTTGCGCCCGCGTTCGGCCAGACCCGAAAGACCTTTGATATTTACTTCCTCGATATGGAAGGCGGAGCCTCTACGCTCTACGTCACGCCATCGGGTGAGTCCCTGCTGATGGATACCGGCAATCCCGGAACCCGGGATGTCGATCGCATCATGGCGGCCCTTCAGGATGCGGGCGTGAAGCAACTCGACTACCTTGTCCTGACCCACTACCATGTGGATCACGTGGGTGGCGTACAGGAACTCGCTTCCCGCATTCCGATTAAACACTTTGTCGATCACGGCCCCACCGTTGAGGAACGCGAACAGGTCAACGGATTTCAGGCAATGTACAAGGATCTCTGGAGCAAAGCCGCACACACCGTGGGCAAACCCGGAGACAAGATTCCTTTCGACGGCGTCACCGCACTGGTTGTGACGGCGGCGGGCGAAGCGCTGAAAAAGCCGCTGCCCGGCGCCGGTAAGCCGAATCCGGCGTGCGCGGCGTTCAAGCCCCAGGCCGAAAACAGGGATCCGGAGAACAGGCAATCGCTGGGCATTCTCTTTACCTTCGGCAAGTTCCGCACCATCAACCTCGGCGACTTCGTATGGAACGCCGAGCCTTCACTGATGTGTCCGAACAATCCGATCGGAACGATCGATCTCTACGCGGTTTCGCATCACGGCACGGATCAGTCCGGGTCCGAACCGCTTGTGCATGGCCTGATGCCTCGGGTCGCCATAATGGATAACGGCACGCGGAAAGGCGGCGCGGCGCAGGTCTATCGGGTGCTCTACACGTCGCCGGGGCTGGAAGATCTTTGGCAGACCCACTGGTCTTACACCGGCGGCCTCGAAGAGAACGCGCCGAGCCGTTTTATCGCCAACATCGAAGATCCCGCTGCTGTCGCGACGTTCCTGACCGCGCCGCCGCCGACTCCACCAACGCCGGGCGCGCCCGCTGGCGGACGAAACGGCCGGGGCGGCGGAAGAGGTCCTGGCCATACCGGTCCGGCGTTCTGGATCAAGGCTTCGGCCGACAGTGATGGCTCATTCACAGTGACGAACAGCCGCAACGGCTTCAGCAAAACGTATCCGGCGCACAAGTAGGAATCCTGCGCGTGCGTGGTCGAAGGAGACTCGCAATGCAGAATCCAGCCATCCCAGGCCGCCTGTTATCTCGAACTCACGAACGCCGCACGAGGTGGATCGCGGACCTCTGATCTTGTACTGCGACACGCGAAAGAGGTTACTGGCCGGTAATCCGCGATTGTTCTCTCATTGCCTCAGCCACGGTTTCAGACCAAGAGCCATGTGGAGACGAAGGCTGTAGATGGACACTGGCCCGCGGTCCTGGTTGTAGGCCGGATTATTATCGTGCTGGAAATCGAAAGTCGCGTATAGACCGGGAATAACGCGGGCTGAATAGAAACTCTCCCAGACATATTCGGGAGCGTAATTCAGTTTTCTGTCTCCAATCGAGAAGTCCAGCCCGCCCGCGGCCAGATACTGGTGATGAATGCCGGAGAGCCCGCCGGCCGTGAACGATGTCCCCGCAACATCGTATTTCCGGCGCCAGCGTGTTCCCTTCAGCGAAACGCCACCGCTCGCAATGCGGTCGATCGGGGTAAAAGCCCAGGTTTCCGTTTTTCCGTCATTCCACCCGAGGCGCGTGAAAACGCCGAGGTCGGAAGTGATCGCCTGATCGAAGCTGATGCCGAAACCGTATTTCAGAGTTCCGACGCGGCTCGTGAGCGTGACATCGGGCGCGCTTCCTGTTTGCGCCGCCAACTGCAGGGATTCACCATAACTACCTGCTTGAGTGCGGTTGTCATACCCCAGCGCCCGGATTGCGCCGTCGCGCTTCTTCAGTGAATAGCGCCGTTCCACTTCCCATACCTGCCCGTGGTCGCGGAACAGCCGCCGGTCAAATTGTGATCCGTTGGCGACCTTCGGCTCTGCCACAATTCCATAACGGAATGCCCAGTGGCGCGTGTGCAGTTCCTGCAGGATTCCCCAGGTGTATCCGCGCGTATCGGCCGGATAATCCCAGGCGCCGTTATACATCACGCCCCAGGCCATGAATTGAGTCCGCGGGTCGTGCGTGTAGTTGTTGTCGTCGATGAAATCAGTGACCGTGAACCGCCCGGCGTAGATCGAATACCGATTCATCGGCCTTTCGCCGGAGAGCTGGTTTTCGTCGCTTTCCTGACGCTCGGTCTCCTTACCGAATCCGAAATCGTGTTGAAGGTAAATCCGTGCGATATAGGGTTTGGGCGTGGCGCTTGCGACGCGCGGGATCTCGCCGTTGGGCTGATTACCGAGGCCGGTCACGCCGCTGAATCCTTTGCCGCCCGCAATTTCGGGGTTGAACACCAAAAATGTGTTTCGTTCGAGCCGAGCCGTGAAGAAGAGCGTCGTCGTGATCGATACGTCGCGCTCCGGATTACTCTCCAGACTTAGCGGACCACTGTACGGAGCGGTGAACGCGCCGTGATAATCCCCGATCGATGTCGCCTGAAAATAGAGGTTCCAGCGTTCTGATTCGGTGTCCTCCAGCGAAGTCCCGTGATCGACCGCAGCGGGGGCGGCCGCGGTCTGTTCCTGAGCGCGGCAAGGCGCCGACCAGGCTAACAGACTGCATCCGGCGACCATTATTTTGTGTAAGGTCATCGTTCCACCTATGCGCGGCGAGATTGAGGGCCGAAGATGAAATACAGACAATCGAAGACGTTGAAAGCGCGATTACAGGGCGCTCTCGAATCAGCCGATTCTACGCGCCTATCTGTTAGCGTATACCCGCCGGGGTATGCTTGTAAAGCCTTTCCGTGTTTCTTTTTGGTGAAAACTCATCTTATGGCCCATACTGTCGAAGAGAAGAAAAAGCTGCTGAACCGCGTCCGCCGCATCATGGGACAAGTCGCGGCAATTGAAAGGGCGCTCGATCAGGAAGCTGAGTGTTCCGATATCCTCCACAACATCTCGGCATGCCGCGGCGCGATGGACGCTCTCATGGCTGAAGTGATCGAAGGGCACATCCGCTATCACGTTCTCGGCGAGAGCGGAAGCGCGACGGACGAACAGACGCGTGCCGCCGACGATCTGGTCAGCGCTCTACGTGCTTATCTCAAATGAAAATCTTGGCGCCCAGGATTAATGCGACCTCATAGATGGAAGTGGCTGGCCCCGATCGCTTGCTCGCTGCTATCCGTGTCTGCCCCGGCCTGGCAAGCGAAGGAACGCCCAGCCAAACGACTCTATGTCGAGCCGTTCGCGACAAAAGAAGGCGCACAAAAGCTCCGCGAAGATTTGATGGCGGAAGTTCGGAGGCTCGGGACTTTTTCCGTTGTTTCCGACGAGGCAAATGCGGACTTGATTCTGGGCGGAGGCGGCGAACTCTGGATCAAGGGCTATCGAAGCTTCAGCCCGCGTTCACATATGAAGATGCCGAGTAACGGTACGCCAATCTATGGCGGTTATCTCTCGGTCGAACTCAGGAACAGGCGAGGCATTACCGTCTGGTCCTATCTGGCGACGCCCGGCGCGGCATCCGAAGATGCATCACGGGATATTTCAAAACGAATCGCGAAGCGTCTCGCCGAGGGGCCGATTGAGCCCGAAGCGCCAACGACCGTCATCACTCGGCGACCGTCGGTCACGCTCAGTGGAGCCGGAGCGACTTTCCCTTATCCCGTTTATCAGAAATGGTTCAAGAATTTTCAAACCGAAGATCCGGGCACAGCGATAACCTACGAAGCCATTGGCTCCGAAGCGGGTATTCGGAAGCTTCTCACAGGGAACGCCGATTTCGGAGCGTCCGACAGTCCGGAGGCTATTCATGCATTGGCGCCTGATCAGGAGAACAAATATTTACTTTTTCCGTCTGTTGTTGGGGCCGTCGTTCCGATTGTGAACCTGCCCGGCGTTCAGGAAAGCATCGCGTTTACCCCGGAGGCGCTCGCTGGAATTTATCTTGGGAAGATCAAGAAATGGAACGACCCGATTCTGAAACAAGCAAACCACGGAATCGATCTTCCGGATCTTGCGATCGTGGTCATTCACCGGGCGGAGGGCAGCGGCACCAGCTACGCCTGGACTGATTACCTCTCGAAGACGAGCGCGGAGTGGAAGTCGGCAGTCGGCTCCGGCCTTTCGCCAAAATGGCCAGTCGGCCGAGCGGCGACAGGGAATGACGGCGTCGCCAGGCTGGTCAAAGAGTTTGGTGGTTCCATCGGCTACGTGGAGTTCATCTACGCGCTTCAGAATCACCTGAGCTACGGGCGAATCAGAGACCAGAACGGCGAATTTGTCGAGGCGAGTCTGGAGAGCATCGCCGCCGCAGTGAGCCACTCTCCCGAGATTCACGACGATTTTAAAGGTTCCATCGTGAATGCTCCCGGCGAGGGCTCTTATCCGGTCACTTCCTTCACGTGGATCGTGGTTCCCGACCGCATCGCGGACGAAGCAAAGCGGAGCGCGATCATGGCCTTTCTGAGATGGATGGTCGGACCGGGCCAACGGCAGGCGGCCGCGCTCGGTTATCTCCCCTTGCCCAAGGAGATCGTGGCGCGCGAGGAGACCGAGATCGCTAAGATCCGTTAAAGGCTTTCCGCTACTGCCAGATTTCCTGCAGAACCCTGCCTACGGACCCGCTGGGCTCCGCCACCCTGGCGATCGCCGCAAGCGTGGGAGCGATGTCGTTCACCACGATGTGCTCGTAATAGTTGCCGGCTTTTATTCCTGCGCCCATGAAGATCACGGGAACATGCGTGTCGTATTTGAACGGCGTGCCGTGTGAAGTGCCAGCCGCATCGTATAGGTAGTATTCCTCGGGAATGATGATCAGGTCCGGCGAGCGCGGCGCGTAATAACCGTTGCGGACGAGAGCCCCGGGGTACTCGCTTTCCACTTCTCCGTTGCGCAGTTGGGCGGCGGTATAGGCGCGAAATATATGGGGGAGAGCGCGAACGGCGTCTGCGGCAGTCCTTTCGACGTCAGCGAGATTGAGATGGTACTTTTCGACGAGCGAAAGATCGAAGTACGGGTTCTGGCCTGCGGTTCCTTCGACCCATTTTCCGGCGCCGAACTTTTTCGATAGAGCGTTCTGAATGGCGTCCGCGAGGACGGCGTCGCTCAGACGTCCTCCCGGCATACGTCGCGCCTGATTGACTTCCGGAACCGGCGCAACGCCATGGTCCGCGGTCAGCACTACCAGAACGTTGCCCGCTCCCGCTTCTCGTGACGCCGCGTCGAATAGTTTGCCGAGGAGGCGGTCGGTGCGGATGGAAATGTCGCGCACCGAGGGATCGTCAGGGCCCACCGCGTGGCCGACATAATCATTCGATGAAAAGCTGACCGCCAGCACATCAGAACCGTCATGCTGGCCCAGTTTTTCCTCTGAGATGGCCCGCTCGGCGAATTCTTCGATCATTTCGTTTCCCCACGGACTGGCTTCGAGAGAACCGCAATAACGCGTCTCCACTCCGGCGACCATCGTGCAAAAAGGCTCCGCGCCGGGCTTGGCTCCTAACGGAAACCAGGACTCACCGAAAGCCCGCATATGCGGATTGGAATCGTTGACCGCCTTGACCCACTCGGGGAGGCTTTCCATGAAATAGCTGCTGGTTACCCAGTGATGCGTGTCGTTGTCGTACCAGTAAGCGGCGTCCGCCATATGGCCGACGGGCAGAATTGCGCTGCGGTCTTTAATCGATACTCCGATGACCTTGTTCTTGACCCCCTGCATCTTGATCTCGTCACCGAGGGTGCTGACCAGCATCCGGCGAGGGGAAGATCCTTTCGTCCTGGGTACGCCGCCGACCAGCGAGGTTGCGGGGTCAGAGACGCTGGTGACCGTCGCTTTGGTCTCGCGGTCATACCATTCGTTCGCGATGATGCCGCTCATGGCCGGAGTTGCGCCGCTGAGAAAGGTGGAATGTCCCACTGCGGTAACAGTGTGGAAATGCTGGTACTGGGCGTCATGAAAGACGGCGCCTTCATCGAGGAGACGGCGGAGTCCGGAAGTGTAATCGGAGTTGAACCGGAGCAGGTAGTCATACCGGAACTGATCGACCGCGATCGCGAGTATCAGCTTTGGCTTCGGTGGGGCTAGCTTCTGAGCGAAAAGCGCCCCGACGGAGAGCAATACCGCGACGAATATGCGTTTCATAAAGCCTTTCATTATGGTGGCGTACTGTTACGAACCGTTTAGAGCCGCACGACAAAAACGTTAAGGCCGACATGGGGAGGCGGGAAAGATGGCCCGGTTCGGGCTACCTGAAACGCCGCTGCCCGAGTCTAACCCGTAAATGCCACAATTCGGCCAGGATGTCCGTTTCGGACTCAGGATGCTCCGGCGCAGTCCGGGCTTTGCGCTGACGGCGATTTTCATGCTGGCGCTCGGCATCGGGGGAAACACCGCGATTTTCTCTTATGTAAACGGCATCATGCTGAAGCCGCTTCCCTACGATCATCCGGAGCGGATCTGCATGGTGTGGGAGAAGCCGCCGGGCGGCGAACGCAACGGGATCTCCACCCTCAACTACCTGGACTGGGCCAGTCAAAATACGGTTTTCGAGCGCATGGCTGCGCAACGCGGCGACTCGGTTACGCTGACGGGCTCGGGCGAACCGGTGCAACTGCGTGGCGGATTCGTGTCAGCAGGCTATTTCGACATATTCGGCGTGCGGGCGGCAATGGGGCGCACCTTCGCGACGGATGAGGACCAGCGCGGCAAACCGGCCGTTGCGATTCTGAGCAACAAGCTGTGGCGCACCCGGTTCGGCGAAGCGAAAGACATTTTGGGACGGAAAATCCTGCTCGATTCCAAGCCGTATACGGTTATCGGTGTTCTGCCTGCGGAAAGCCCATACGATCGCACTTTCAGCGAGATCTGGCTTCCCCTGGTGTTCGAGCCGAAGGATATGACGCGCAACTTCCATTGGTTCCGTTCCTACGCGCGCCTGAAAGAGGGTGTGACGATCGACCAGGCGAAGGCGCAGATGAAGCTTATCGGAGCGAACATCGAAAAGCTTTACCCGGATTCGAATAAAGGCTGGAACGTAACGGTCGATCGATTCGCCGACCGAATCGTGGGAGATCAGCTACGCACTTCACTCTATGTTCTTCTGTGCGCGGTGGGCGCGGTGCTTTTGATCGGTTGCGCGAATCTTGCAAACCTGACGCTCGCTCGCAGCACGTCGCGCGAGCGTGAGGTTGCGATAAGGGCATCGCTCGGCGCGAGCCGGTGGAGGTTGTTGCGGCAGTTCCTGACTGAGACGGTTCTGCTGGCTCTGGGCGGCGGCGTGGTGGGGCTTGCTCTGGGGTTCGCGATGGTGCGCGGCCTCAAGGCGATTACGCCGCCGTTTGCGCTTCCTTCCGAGGCCAACATTCAGATCGATCTCCGGGTCCTGGTCTTTACGCTGGCGATTTCGGTTCTCACGGGAATCGTGTTCGGGCTTGCGCCCGCGTTGCAGGCCGCACGGCCCGATCTTGCCGGGTCGATGAAAGAAGGAGCGCGTGGGGCGACCGCCGGAGGTAGTCGCGGCCGTATCCGCAAGGCTCTGGTGGTGGCAGAAACGGCCCTTGCGTTCGTCTTGCTCGTAGTCGCGGGACTGCTGATCCGCAGCTTCGATCAGTTGCAGAACGTCCATACCGGATTCGACACAACGAATGTACTAACGATGAGCGTGCCTCTTCCGCCGACCCGGATCCAAGACGGCGACCAGGCTGCTCAGTACACGCAACGCCTCGTTGAGGGGATACAGGCTCTCCCCGGGATTCGCGAAGCGGCAGTGACATCCGCTTTGCCCTTGCAGGGTTGGGGCTACGGGATGCCGTTTCAGATCACCGGGAAGCCAGTCAAGGACCGGTCGAATCGCGACGCGTGCTTCTTCAAGATGGTGAGCGCATCGTACTTTCAATCGCTGGGGATCCGGCTGACCCAGGGCCGCGGTCTGACAACGCGAGACACAAAGGGCGGACCGCCGGTTGCGGTGATCAATGAATCGATGGTGAAGAAGTACTTCAAAGGCGAAAACCCCGTCGGAAGGCAGATTCAGGTTCAGGAGATTGTTTATGGCAAGCCGAACCTCGGGCCGGAGATCCCGTGGCAGATTGTGGGTGTGATCGCCGATGAGAAGGTCAACGGACTGGATGACGATCGTAGCCCCGGCATGTATGTACCTTACGCGCAGAGTCCGAGCCAGTTTGTGAGCTTGATTGTGAAAGGCGTTGCGACCAGTCCGGAGACCATGCAGCGCGCGCTCATTCAGGCAGTTCAGCAGATCGAGCCGAATCAGGCGCTGAGCGATATCAAAACACTGGAACAGATCAAGTCGGAGTCGGTGGGCACGAATCGGCTGCGAACGATGCTGCTCGGCGTGTTTGCGGGGATCGCCCTGTTACTGGCGGCGATCGGGATCTATGGGGTGGTGTCTTACACCGTCGCCCAGCGGACCCAGGAGATGGGTTTGCGTACCGCGCTGGGCGCAACCCGGCGGAACATTCTGCAGTTGGTTGTAGGGCAGGGAATGATTCAGATCGCAATCGGACTGGTGATCGGCCTGGTTGGCGCTCTCGCGCTGACGCGAACGATGAAGAGTCTATTGTTTTCGGTCAGCGCCACGGATCCGGTGACGATGTTCGGGGTTGGCGCGATTCTGATCCTCGTGGCGATCACGGCCTGCTATCTGCCGGCGCGGCGAGCGACAAAGGTTGATCCAATGACAGCCCTCCGATACGAATAGTAGTCTGCGCGGGTGTTCCGGAGCCAGGGTTTTATTTTGCGATGCCACCAACGCTTTGGGGCCCTCGCTCGTAAATACTCCAATATGGGCATTTTCGCCTCTGATGTAACTTACGCGCTGCGCACCCTGCGCCGGAATCCGGGGCTGACCGCCGTCATCATCCTTTCTCTTGGAATCGGCATTGGGGCAAACACGGCTATCTTTAGCGTCGTGAACGCTTTGATGCTGAAGCCCCTGCCGTACCCGGAACCGAATCGTCTGGCGGTCCTCTGGCTACGCTCGCCCGGTTTGGGAATTCTGCAGGACTGGCCTTCGCCCGGCGAGTACCTCGACATTAAGGGGCAGAATCATGTCTTTCAGGAAGTCGCGATCTCGCAGGGGCGAGGCATGACCCTGACAGGACGCGAGCAGCCAGAGCACGTGGAAGTGCTGACGACCTCATCGAGTCTCTTCCACATGCTGGGCGCGAAGCCGGAACTCGGGCGTTTGTTGCTCAGTTCGGACGACTCGCCCGGTCAACCGAGGGTCGCGGTCCTCAGCCATGCGACGTGGATGCGCCTCTATAACGGCGATCGTAAGGTTCTGGGCAAGACGATGACTCTAAACGGGGATTCGTACACGATCGCCGGTGTTCTTGCGCCGGACTTCTTCCTGAACCACGAGGTCATGCAGACCATCGCGGGCATCGAGAAGATGGAGATTTATTTGCCACTGGCGTTCGCCGCCGATGCGCAGACCAAGCGTCGGGGCGATGAGAACTTCAATATCACCGCGCGTCTGAAACCTGGCGTCTCTATGGCGCAGGCACAGGCGGACGTTTCGATCATTGCCGACCGGATCCGCAAGCAGGACCACCGCAGCCCCACGTTTACGATCAGCGTGGTTTCGCTCAACGATCAGGTCGTGGGCGATGTAAGGACCGCCGTGCTTGTCTTGTTCGGATCGGTGGGTCTGGTTCTGGCGATCGCGTGCGCGAACGTCGCCAACCTGCTTCTTTCGCGAGCCGCGGCGCGAGAGAAAGAGATGGCGATCCGCACAGCGCTCGGAGCGCGCTGGACTCGGCTCGCGCTGCAGCTATTCACGGAGAGCGCTCTTCTGGGAATTCTCGGCGGCGTCGCGGGGCTGCTGATCGCGTTCCTCAGCCTGCAGGTCGTTCATTCGATCAACCCCGGCAACATTCCGCGCCTCGAGACTATCGGAATCGATCCGACCGTGCTGGCTTTTACTTTCGGCGTTTCGATTCTCACGAGCGTCCTGTTCTGCGCGGCTCCGATCGGGCGGGCGATCCGCGCGGATGTGAATAGCTCACTGAAGGCGGGCAGCCGATCGAGTGGCGCGGATGGAGGGTTTAGCGGCAATCGCCATCGACTCCGAAGCCTGCTCGTCGTCGGAGAACTTGGGATTTCCCTGATGCTGCTGGTGGGCGCGGGGCTTCTCATTCGTAGCTTCGGGCGGATTCAGCAGGTGCAGCCCGGTTTCAATCCGGACCGGCTGATCGCGATGCAGTTGGGGCGCACTCCGAATCCGCAGCTTGCCGACCCCAAAGCACGCCAGCGGTCGTACGAGCGCGTCTACGCGCACGTAAGAGACCTGCCCGGTGTCGTGAACGCCGCTGGCACGGGTGTGCTGCCGTTCACTCCTTCGGTCGGATGGGGCAGCATCAACATCGAAGGCTTTACGCCGAGCCCTGAACAGGGAGAACTCCAGGTGGATTTGCGAAATGTGTCGCCACGCTATTTCGAGACGATGGAGGTTCCGATTTTACAGGGCCGTGCGTTTGGCGATCAGGATGTCGCGGACAATGCGCCGCACACGACCATGATCGACGAGAAGATGGCCCGGCGCTTCTTCCCAAAAGGCGACGCGGTCGGAAAGCACATCTGGTTTGATCCGAAAGACAAGTACGAAATCGTTGGTGTGGTCAACATTGTCAAACAATACGGTCTGGCGGCGGACACGAAGATGGTGGCCTATTTTCCCTCCCCGGGATTCGGGGGATATCTGGTTGTTCGCACCCGAACCGCCCCGGAGAGCGCCGGGGCAGCCATCGTGAACGCGGTTCACGAGGTCGATCCCTATATTCCGGTTTACGACGTTCGCACCATGCCGGACCGTGTCCATAGTTCTTTGGCGAGGGAGCGTTTCTCGACGACGATGATGACGGCGTTCGCCGTCTTCGCGATGATCCTTGCAGCGATTGGAGTTTATGGCGCGCTGTCGTATATGGTCACGCAGGGGTTCCACGACATCGGAGTCCGCGTGGCGCTCGGCGCTTCTCGACGCGACATTCTGAGTCTGGTTGTGACTCGCGGCATGACTCTGGCGGGGGCGGGGATCGCACTGGGCATTTTCGGTGCATATGCGCTGGCCCGCGCGATGTCGGCGCTTCTCTTTGGCGTCAGCGCTCATGATGTCGCAACGTTCCTCGGAGCGCCGTTATTCCTGGCGGTCGTCGCGCTTTCAGCTTGTTACATACCTGCGCGGCGCGCCGCGCAGGTGCACCCGATGGTCGCGCTCAGGGACGAATAAATTCAGGCGCCGCGCTGGTGGTTCGCCGTCGGAAAATGTCGCTCTCCTGACGTGCAGCTTACGTCAGGCAGTCGCTCGCCTTCAGTCTTCCTTCAGGTTGCATCTTCATAATTATTTCCCGAGGGGAAAAACATCGGGGGGAGGATTCCGTTCTCGCGGAATCTTGTAGTTACCGAGCGCTTTCGCTCGTCTTCAGGTAATCCGCGCACAGGCCCCGTTGAGAATATGTCGCAGACGCTGTCGGCATCGCGGAGTCTTTCTGTCCGTCCGCCATCGGGAACGCACGAGAATGCCCACTCGAGTCGTAGCGCCCTTGGCCCTTTAACCACGCTGTTTTTCTGGTGCTTGGGCATCGCTCTAGCAGCCATACAGGCATGGTCATTCCGGTTCATCACTACTGTGGATGGCATTGCGTACCTGGACATGAGCGACGCGACATTCCGCGGCTTTCCCTGGGGCCGAGCGATCGACGGCGTGTGGAGCCCGCTTTATCCGCTGGTGCTCGGCATTGGCAGGCATCTGTTACGCGGGGCGGGCGAAATTCAGAACGCCCACTATATCAACGTCGGAATTTTCGTTTTTTCGTTTGCGTGCTTCGAGTTTCTGCGGAGAACGATCAAGTCATCCACCGGCGGCCTGAGAGCTGCGTCGGCATGGGGCTTCGACGTGATCGCCTACGCGCTCTTTTTGTGGGCGTCCATTGTCGCGATTACGTTCAAGGCGATTCGCCCGGACATGCTGATGTCCGGATGGCTTTACCTGGCGTCAGGCCTGACGCTTGCAATTCGCGCGCGGGCCGATTCCTGGCGGAATTACATCTTGTTAGGGGCTGTGCTCGGCGTCGGCTACCTGGCGAAGGCGCCGATGTTGTATATCGGCCTGATCCTGATCGCGTGCACGCTGAACACCCGCCGTCTGCGTGAAACGGCGCCAAAGGCCGCCGCGGCGGCGGGGATCCTCCTGCTGATCGGCAGTCTGTATTTCGTTCCGTTATCTGCGAAGGTTGGCCGTTTCACCTTCGGTCAGAGCAGCGAGTACAATTACCTCGGCCATATCGATCAAATCGGAATGTACCAGGAAACACTCGGATACGCCGGCGGCAGATTCGAGAATGCTCCCCGCCTGTTGCTTGCGCACCCGCAGGTTTACTCGTTTGACACCGGACAGAGCGTAACATTTCCTCTTCGCTTCGAACCCGCGCGATGGGTCGTCGGGGCGCGGCCGCGGTTCTATCTGCCTTCCCAGATCACCGTCATCAGGGAAAATGCGGTGATTTATCGAACACCGCTGCTCGAACTGGCCGGCGCAATTGCGGGTACTCTCGTGTTGGCGTCTGGCTCCCGTTATCGTTTTCGCGCGCTTCTTGCGAACTGGCCGCTGATCATAGTGGGCGTTGCGGGGCTTGGCATGTACCTTGTTGTGCACGTGGAGGAGCGTTATGTGGGCGCTTTCTTCCTCTTGCTCTTGCTGGGGCTGATGTCGGGCGCGTGCGCCGCTGTGAAGATGCCGGAAAAACTCTTCGCTTTTCTATCGGCGGTAATCGCGTTATCGCTGCTGATCCCGATGGTTCGGGATGTGACCCGCGATTATCGCAAATACCGAACCCAGCCAACGGGAGAGTGGCTGCAGGCGGCGAATGAGTTATCGGCGACGGGAGTGCGTCCCGGCGATAAGGTCGCTCGCATCTGCGACCGATTCGCGGACCTGAACTGGGCGCGTCAACTGCGGGCGACGGTTGTCAGCGAGGTACGCTTCGATCGCACCGATGAATTCTGGTCCGCGCCGCCGGAAGTGCAGGAGCGAGCGTTGCGCGCGATGGCCGATCGGGGCGCAGGTGTTGTCGTGGCACATCCCAACAAGCAGTATGCCCCGCCAGAGAGTTGGCGCCGGCTCGGGCAATCCGGTTATTACTACCGGGAACTCACGAAGGTTCCAGCGCGCTAAACACGGGCATCGGGGCTCGAATTCCACCCGAACGGGCCGGTATACTTCGGGCATGGACGATTTCGCCGATGTAGCCAAAGCCCGGGCGTCCTATAAGAGCTTTGTCGAAGCTATGAAAGCGGGCCGGGAGATCATGCAGCGCGTCGGCGTTCCGAATCCGCCTCCGGTACCCGAGTTTGATGTCGTGTTCCGCCGGATGAGCCCCGAAATGCGGAAAGAGCTCTACGCCGAACTCAACGGCAGCGAAGCGACAAAACCCGCCGAAGCCATCCGTGTATGGCAACCGATGATTCGCCGGGCTTTCGGAGTAAAACCCCGAGTGAAGCAATAACCGGGTCAGCGTACGCGGCTCAACGCGTCGTCCAGGCCACGTTTGATATCCAGCGGCGGACTGTTATGCAGCGCCGCTTCGAGTTCGACCTTCGCCTTCTGGGGCTGGCCGGCCTCGATCAGGGCCAAACCATAATGGTAGTGGAAAAGGGGGTCGTTGGGGGACTCGCGCAAGATCCGGCTGAACTCGCGCAGCGCGCTTTCGTTCTGCTTTTTTCTCAGATAGACCAGGGCCACCGTATCGCGGAACATGATGTTGTTGGGCGCCTTCTGCAACGCTCCCTCGGCCAGACCCTGAGCCTCGTCGATGTTGGTTCCGTCTTCGGCGAGCATATACGCGAGATTGTTCATTGCGGTCGCATTTCCGGGGTCGACTTTCAGGAGATCCCGGTAATTGGACATTGCTTCGGATCGCCGCCCCGCCATGCGAAGCAGGTCGGCCAGACCGGCGATTGCGCCGGCATCGGTAGGCGCGACTCGCTTGGCCGTGGAAAAGCTGTCGATGGCTTTTTGCCGGTCGCCCTTCCCCTCCCACGCCGCGCCGATCAACCGGTAAATCTCGGAAGAACCGGGATCCGCTTTCGACATCGCCTGAAAGAGCTGCAGCGCCTGATCGTACCGGCCCAGCCGCAGGTACTCGCGGGCCAGCAGTGAAGTCCCAACGGCGGACTGCGGGGAACTGCTGACCTCGCCTATTAGGAGGGGCAAGACTTTATCGGACTTGTTCTCTGCCTCATAAAGCGATGCCAGGCCTTCGAGAGCCCGTGCGTGCGTCGCGGGCGCCGCGTACAACTTCTGGAGCCGATTCTCCGCCAGGGCGTAATGCTTTTCGGCCACGTCGGCGAACGCGAGCTGAAACTGCACCTCCGCGTTACCGGGGTCGGCTCTCTCAAGCGCGGTCAACTCGGTGCGCGCCTGGTCGAATTGGGAGAGACCCACAAGCGCCGCCGCTCTGAGAATCCTCGCCTCAACGAGATCGGCCTGAATTCCGAGCGCGGCATTGGCGTACGCCAAAGTCTGGGAGTATCGCCGCTGTAAGGCATTAATCTGCGCGAGGAGCAGCCGCGGCGGAAGGAAATCGTCACGCCGCCGGATCGCCTCTTCGAATTCTGCCGATGCGCTTGGGACGTCGCCGCGCGAGAGCAGCGCGAGACCCAGGTTCAGCCGCCAGACTGCGTTCTCGGGACTCCTGGCAACCAGTTGGCGTAATTGTCTGATGCCGGCCTGCTGTTGGTCCTGAGACTTGCTGGATGCGAGGATTGCGGCCTTCACGGCCATCGCGGCTTCGTTGTTGGGCTCGGCCTTGAGGATTTCATCGACAACGGCTGCAGCCTCGTCGCCCTTCCCGGCGGCAAGCAGAGTGTCCGATATGCGCTTCAGGTAGGCGACGCGCGCGGGACCAGTCGCCTTGGCTCCCTCCCGGTACTCGCGAAGCGCATTCGGCCAATCCTGGATGCTGGCGTAAAAATCCCCCACCCGCATCCGCGCATCCGGAAAGTCCTTCGGATCACCCGTCAACCGTTCCAGAGTCGCGGTCATCTCCGGCCGCTTGGCGGTCAGAGCGTAAAAAGACGCGAGTTCGATTGCGTATGAAATCTGCGAGGGATTCCGCGCGATCCTGAGCTTGAGAACATCCTCGGCATCCTTCGGGCGACGCGCGGACAGATAATAGCGCACGAGGACGTCATAGAGCGGACTGTAGTCAGGTCTGGCTCGTATCGTGTCAATCGCGAGTTTTTCGGCGCGTGCGGATTGGCCGACCTCGAACAACACCTGTGACCAGGTGAAAATGAGGTCCGGCTGGCCAGGCCTGATCGCGTTGGCTCGCTCGAGATAATCAAGCGCCTTGTTATCGTTGCGGTCCAGCCAGGAGAGATTGCCCTTGATGCGCAGCCCGTCATAGGAATCAGGATTGTGCGCCAGAAGGGCGTCGGAGACTTGCGTGAGTTCCTGATACAGGGACTTCGGCCGCCGCAGGTCAGACCAAAGCAACTCGAGATCGACGTCAGCCAATGCAACGGAGACATCATCGCGAGTTGGCGCAAGGGTGTGGGCCGTCCCGAGATCTGATCGCGCCGCAGTTGCGTCGCCGGATTTCCGTTCCGCGATTCCAAGGCGATAGTAGGCCTCGGCGAAGCTCGTATCCTTCTGGATGGCGTTACGGTAGTTGAGGATAGCGTCCGGATATTTACCCGACGCGAAGAAGCGATTTCCTCGGTCCACGTACGTCCTACTGCTGGTGCATCCTGCCTGAAATAAGACGATCAGGACTACCGCAACTGAGCGCGCAGGGAGAATTTTCATAAATGAGAAGTTGGGGCGCCGGATGCCTGCCCGGACCCTGCCTGGAAAAAAGGAAGTATCTCAGGATACACAATCCGGGCGAAGTTTACTGCGTCCCGCGAAGCGGTGTCGACTCCGTCGCTCAAAACGGGCACGATTACTCTGACGAGAGCCATGTCGGTTCGATTGGTACGGATCGCCTGGAGCAAACGGTTCGCGTTGAGTTCCTGTTCCGTCGTGTAAGTTCCGGTGGGAGTCTGGAACCAGTAGACGACAATCTCCTGGGCCCCAGCCTTTTCGATCCGATAATAATTGATCGGCGCCGTTTTCCCAGGCGAGAATTCCGTTTTCACCACGCGCGATTCGACCGGATTCCATCCGCCGCCGGGCAGGCACACTTTAGGATCGTGCGCATTCTTACCCTTAAGCTGCGTCCGATAGTACGCGACGAAAAGATCGGCCCGCCGATCAGCTCCTTCCATTTGATAACGGCGGCTGAGCAGGTCGTCGGGCCCCAGCATCTCAAGACTGGCGCTATCCATGACTTCATCGGCTGCGCGTACCCAGTTTCCGAGGCGCGTGGGAAAAGTCGATAGTGGGGGCGGACTGGGCAGGTAGGGTTCGCGATGGAGCGCATAAACCGCAAATCCCTGGATAGCGAGAATCGCCGCGGCGACCACCCGCAGCCGCTGTCTGCGGTTCCTGGCTGGAGGAGCATCCGCCGGAGACGTATTCGCGACCGAAGCACCCGGGGTCAGGCCGTAGCCTCCGTGAGTCCGGATGCGGCGGTTCGCCGCATCAACCGGTGCGCACCCAGAATGATCAGAAATCCCAGCGCGAAACAGGTCCAGCCGAGAATTTCATGGTAAGTGCCGGACGTGAGCGACTCATCGTATCGTCCGATCAAGCCCGTTGCGGTGATCCGCAGCATATTAATCAGGATGGCGCAGGGAAACGCGAGGAGAACAAGAAAAACGCGCGCTGCGGTGCGCGATTCGAAGAAATATCCGTAGACAATGCAGACAAAGCAAAGCGTCAGCAGGGAGCGAAGGCCGCTGCAGGCCTCAACAACGGACAATCGCATATTCGTCAACTGTAGGACGTTGCCCTCTCGGAAGGCGCTGACCCCGAGCAGTTCAAAAGCGCTCTGCGAAAGCCGAGTGGCCAGCAACTGAAGAGGTTGCGTCACGTCACCGTAGAGAACGGTGGGGATTGGAAAAGTAAATAGCAGAATCGCAAGGGGGAATTGAAATGCTCTTAGCGTCGACCAGCCTCCCCACGCCAGCAGACAACCCGCGAGCGAGAGAAGCAACGCGAAACGCGCAAAAGTAGACGAATTGGCCAGAGTTGCGGCTATCGAGAGCAGAGCTGCAGAGCCAAGAACCGGCAGAGCCCAATAGCTTGGCGGAGCGGGGGGCGACAACAGGAATCCTCTACGGGTCCAGACCACAATGGCGGCCACGACGGGCGCGAAAAGCCCATGTGCCATATCCTCACTTACCAGTAGGATGTTGGCGGTGCTCCAGATGACAGAACGGTAACAAGCAATCAACAGTACGACAAACAGCACAATCCAGACAATTGTGCCTCCGCCTGCTGCACTCATATGCAGCTTTCTCCCACCGGACATACTTTTGCGGCGATTATAGCATCGGGCGTGGACTAAAGAACAGATCGGCGGTTGAACGTGTGATAGTACCCTAAGTACCTTTGTTTCCGATAGTTGTAGAAGGAAGCCGTTCGTAAGTTTTCAGATAGTCTTACTCGTTTTTCTGTTGACGACAGCGCTATTGCTCTCGTACACTAGTTCCAACTCGGAGAACCATACACAAAATGGCATATAGCATTCGGCATGTCCTGACCACCTCACTCAAGACATCGCTGTTGGTGGCTGTTGTGGCAACTGTCCCGGCTTGGGGCGCTGCCACGCTTACGCTGCCCACGGCAAACCCCCCAAGCACAACACTTGCGAATGGCCAGCTCACTGCAACCACGATGCGTGCCAGTTGCCAGATCGGTGCATCGTTAACAACCGGCCCCTGCCTGGATACTGCGTTCGTTTCAACAACGCTTGCGACGACAAGTTCAACTTTCCTGACCGGCAACTTCAACGGTGTTGCACCGCCTCAGAGCCCGGCGACGGCTCCGATCTTCGCGGCTTTCAACACTTGGAATGCGTCGGCTGCCGGAGGCAATAACAACTGGATGATCGTGAGCGGCGGCAACCTGAACAACCTCACGATTACGGTCAACAGCTTTACTGCGACTCCGAATGGTCCCGTTGTCGCTGGGATGCGAATTCAGACGCAGGTGAGCACGACTGCTGGGTACAGCGGTCCGATGCTGAACCAACTTGTGTGGACGCAGGCGACGTACGATAACTATTTCCCGCCGTCTACACCGGGTGCGCCAGCGACGTTGCTCGACGATCATTCTAATAACGGTGCGGGAGGTGGCGGTTCCCAAACTGCGTTCAGTAACCCGTGCGTCGCTCTTCCCACAAACGGCGTGTTCCCGAGCGGGGGCGCAGGTGCTGGAAAGGCTTACTGCGGTCCGATCTATCCATTTCAGGAAGTGTTTGGCACGGCGAGCTTTATCGATGAGCCAACAGGACCTTGGGCCACTCCGGCTTCTTTCAGAGGCATCGCACTGCTCTCGACGGTTAAACCTCCGACGTTCGATGCGATGGGTAATCTGTTGACGAAGGGCGTGCTGACGGTTTACGACGCTGGTATCGACTACGGCTTCGATCTGAAGACGCCGGAACCTGGATTCAAGGTTGTCCTCTCGTTGATGGCGATCGGCGCGATCTACTTCAAGTTCCGCCGTCGCCCTGCGAAAAACAACTAATACCGAATCCTACCTGATAACGAATGAAGTGACTGGGGCGGCCAACGTGCCGCCCCAAACTTCGTTAGCCTGCACCACAGATTCTCCTCCCGACGCTCCGCATTTCCCCGCCATCGATCCAGTCAGCATAGGTCTCATCTCCGAAGCGGGGTGGTTGAACGCCGCTGAAATTTTGTACTCTCCCGGTGACAATTTCGCCCCCTGCGCGTTCAGCCAGTCCGACAGACTGAAGTCGGTCTGCATGGTCTCGCCGGGCATAAGGCGGCAGGCAATGAACGTGCTCGCCTTCGAGGGAGCCTGGAGATCAACGTCGATTCGTCCCGCGGGGCCATCCAGTGTCAGAGAGATCTGCGGATAGCTCTCCCTGGAACCGATTTTTGCCCGGTAGATAACCCATGGGCGGTTCGTTCCGTTGCGCAGTTTCCACTGGGCACGAATCGGGTCGCCCGATCGAAACTGCTTGCCATCAACAGAGAGAGTGAATTGCATCTGGGTAATCGGCTGCGCGGCGCATACAACAGCCGCGGCGCTCCATATCAACGGTGTCCGCATATCGCGACGTTAGCACCTCGCTCCATAACTCACAATACGCGGGGCAGGGCGATAAATTCATGCTCAGGTTAGAATCGGAGCTTCCATGCTCACGTTCCGTCCCAATCTGTCTCCAGCCGGGCTGGAGAGGAAAGTCCACGCTCTGTTCGAAGCCTCGGCGCATAAGCTGCGCAGCATCGAGGATTCGTGGGATTCCTCTCAGGGTGCGCCGGTTTTCACGGTGGAAGGAAGATACGCCAGCCGTGGCTGGACGGAATGGACACAGGGCTTCCAGTTCGGTTCCGCGATTCTGCAGTTCGACGCGACGGGCGAACGGCATTTTCTGGACTATGGTGGCGACTGCACTGTCCGCCTCATGGCGGCCCATCTGACGCATCGCGGCGTTCATGATCATGGCTTCAACAACGTCAGCACGTATGGAAATCTGCTCCGTCTGCTGAACGAAGGAGCGATTTCGTTCGACGAATGGGAGAAGCGATTTTACGAAGTGGCGCTGATGTGTTCGGGCGCTGTGCAGGCGATGCGCTGGTCGCGGACGGCGGACGGCGGCGGCTACATCTATTCATTCAACGGACCGCATTCGCTGTTCGTGGACACAATACGCTCGCTTCGCGCGTTGGCGGTAGCTTTCCGGCTTGGCCACAAACCGATGGGCGAGAACGATCGTCCCGTGTCTCTGCTGGAGCGGCTCATTCTCCACGCCAATGCCACGGCGCGCTATTCGGTCTATTACGGCGAGGGACGGGACACGTACGACGTGCGCGGCCGTACTGCTCATGAGAGTGTCTTCAATCCCAATGACGGCAACTACCGATGTCCGAATTCGCAGCAGGGGTATTCACCCTTCAGCACATGGACGCGAGGGCTCGCATGGGCCATGTGCGGATTCGCCGAACAGCTCGAATTCATTCGCACAGTCCCGGACGAAGCTCTGGAGCCATATGGAGGCCGCGCCGCAATCGAATCGACTATGCGCCGCGCCGCCGAAGCCACCTGCGACTTCTATATCGGGAATTCGCCGACCGACGGCATTCCATACTGGGACACGGGAGCCCCGAATCTCTATCGCTTGGGCGATTGGGCGTCGAAGCCTTCCGATCCGTTCAACTCGTGGGAGCCGGTCGACAGTTCCGCTGCCGCGATCGCAGCCCAGGGATTGTTGCGGCTGGGACGCTATCTGTCAAATGAGCGCTACTGGAATGCGGGTCTTGCGGTAGCGGATGCGCTCTTTGACGAGCCCTACCTCAGTACGGACTCGTCGCACCAGGGTCTCGTTCTGCATGCGGTCTATCACCGCCCCAACGGGTGGGATCGCGCGCCTGGTAATGACGGCGTACCGCGCGGCGAAGCCTGTATGTGGGGCGATTATCATGCTCGTGAGCTCGGACTATACCTGCTTCGTATGATTGAAGATCGCCCTTACCTGACCTTCTGGAGCGAATCGAAATGACTATAGCCGACCTTTCCACGATCGAAGGCCGCTTATACCCGGCCCGCCGCAGAACGCAGAATCTCGTCGGCGGACTCAGCCCGGTTCAGGCTTCGAATTTCGCCATGGGCATGGTTACGCTCGAGCCCAACGGCGGTCAGGTGCCGTGGCACAACCAGGATCAGGAAGAGATCTATTTCATCGTCGAAGGCACAGGCGAAATGTGTCTCGGCGAAGAGCGGCAGACCGTCCAGGGCGGACAGGCAGTCTATATTCCGCCTACGGTGTTTCATCAGCTCACCAACACGGGGCAGACGCCGATGCGGATGATCTATTGCTACGGACCGGCGGGCGATGTAGCGCACTGGCGGCAGGAACTGGCCGGTACGCTTCCGAAGGCTGGCGTGGAAGCGCCCGCTTTGCCATCCGGAGCGTGGCCGCAGCACACCGAGAAACCAAAAGAATAAGAATGGCGAAAAAGACTCACTCCGTAGGCGTCATCATGAATGGCGTCACTGGCCGCATGGGCCTGAATCAGCACCTGCGGCGTTCCATCCACGCGATCATCGAGCAGGGCGGCATTCGCGCAAGCGACGGGGAAGTGATCGTTCCGCGTCCGCTTCTCGTCGGCCGCAACGAAGATAAGCTTGCCGCGATTTCGCGCGAGTTCGGCGGCCTTGAGTGGACCACCGATCTCGATAAGGCGCTTGCGAACCGCGATTATCAAATCTATTTCGACGCGCAGACGACGGACCGCCGCGCGGAGGCGGTTACGGCAGCGATCTCCGCTGGCAAGCACGTCTACTGCGAGAAGCCTACGGCTGGCGAGACGGCCGTTGCGCTGGATCTTTATCACAAAGCTCAGAAAGCAGGCGTGAAGCACGGCGTCGTGCAGGACAAGCTCTGGCTTCCCGGATTTCTGAAGCTTCAGCACCTGCGCGATCTCGGGTTCTTCGGCAGAATCCTTTCCGTTCGCGGGGAGTTCGGTTATTGGGTGTTTGAAGGCGACACGGTTTCACCGCAGCGCCCTTCCTGGAATTACCGGAAGGAAGACGGCGGCGGAATCATTCTCGATATGCTCTGCCACTGGCGCTATGTGCTGGATAACTGCTTTGGCGCAGTCAAGGCCGTGTCGTGCCTCGGCGCTACGCACGTTCCGGAACGGCGGGACGAGTCGGGCAACCCCTACACCTGCACGGCCGACGATTCTGCGTATGCCACGTTCGAGCTCGAAGGCGGCGTGATCGCGCACTTTAATTCATCGTGGACCGTGCGCGTGCGGCGCGATGATCTGCTTACCGTGCAGGTTGACGGAACGAAAGGTTCAGCTGTGGCGGGACTTCGCGAATGCTGGGTGCAGCCTTACGCGGCGACGCCGCGGCCCGTCTGGAACCCTGACGTGCCGAGTACGATCGACTATTTCGATACCTGGCAGAAGCTGCCGGATCAGGACCGTTACGACAACGCTTTTAAGCGCCAGTGGGAGATGTTCCTGCTGCACGTGGTGAAGGATACGCCCTTCCGGTGGTCTCTGCTTGAAGGCGCGAAAGGCGTGCAGTTGGCTGAAAAAGGCCTGGAGTCCTGGCAGAAGCGCTGCTGGGTTTCGATCCCGAGTCTTGCGTAGTTCAAGTATCTTCTGTAGGCGATAATCACGAATATGCGCAGATCGGCGTGGCTTGTCCTCGCTCTCGCTTCGTCTCCGTTATTCGCTCAGAAAAGACCGTTCGATACGACAGCTCTCCTTGCCATTCAGCGCATCGGCGATCCGCAGCTATCGCCGGATGGAAAGACGGTGGCGTTTTCGGTTTCTCTCCCGGACATCGCGGAAGACAAGAGCGCCCATAGCGTCTGGACCGTGCCGCTTGCGGGCGGCGCGCCGCGCAAAATCGCCGATCAGGCAGACCGGCCGCGCTGGTCTCCCGAGGGTAAGCGCATTTTCTATACAGGAACTGCCGGCGGCGCTTCGCAGATCTGGAGCATGAATCCCGATGGTTCCGGCGCTTCGCAGGTGACGCATTTGTCCACCGAGGCATCGGGACAGATTCTGTCGCCCGATGGTAAGTACCTGGTAGTGACCAGCGAGGTTTATCCCGAATGCGGGGCCGATGATGCCTGCAATGCGAAGCATCTCGAAACAGACAGGAAAAACAAGGTAAAAGCCCGCGTGATCACCGGATTGCTCTACCGGCACTGGACCAGTTGGCAGGGCAAGACACGCAGCCACCTGCTTTCGATTTCGCTGGATGATGCCAAGGTCACGGATCTGACGCCGGGCGACAAGGTCGTCCCGCCTTTCTCGCTCGGTGGACCGGACGACTATGCGATCTCGCCCGACAGCCACGAAGTCGCTTTCTCGATGAACAGCGATGCCGTGCCTGCCACAAGCACGAATAACGACATCTACGTCGTTCCGATCGGCGGCGGCCAGTTACAGAAGATCACGTCGAGTCCCGGGGCGGATAATTCACCGAGCTACTCGCCCGACGGGAAATACCTCGCGTACCGTTCGCAGCAGCGCGCGGGATATGAGAGTGATAAGTGGCGATTGATGGTGCTGGAGCGAGCCACGGGCAAGATCAGCATCCCGACAGATGCGATTGACCGCTCGGTGGACAGCTTTACCTGGGCGCGCGATTCGAAACGGCTGTTCTTCACTGTGGTCGATCGCGGCCATGAGGCGATTCAGTTCGTGAACATGGAGGGCGGCGGTGTCACTACGGCGGTGTCAGGCGCAAGTTTTCTCGACGATATGCAGTTTTCGCCGGATGGAAAAACCATGGTCTTTACGCAGCAGAGCGGAAACGCTCCGTCGGAGATCTGCAAAGCGACATCCGGGAGCGGCGCCGCAGTGCCTTTGACGCATCTGAACGATAATCTGCTCGGTCAGTATCAGTTGACCGCGCTTGAAGATTTCTGGGTCACCGGGGCCGAGAATACGCAGGTGCAAAGTTTCCTCGTGAAGCCGCCCGGATTCAATCCTGCGCAGAAATACCCGGTGCTTATGCTGATCCACGGCGGCCCGCAGGGCGAATGGGGTGAAAGCTGGACGTATCGCTGGAACGCCCAGGTCTTCGCCGGCGCGGGCTACGTGGTTGTAATGCCGAACCCGCGCGGATCGATCGGATACGGTCAGAAGTTCACGGACGATATCAATCAGGATTGGGGCGGGAAGCCGTACGACGACATCATGGCGGTAACTGATTACGTCGCCAAGCTCCCCTACGTCGATGCCGACCGTATGGCGGCCGCCGGCGGCTCCTATGGCGGCTACATGATCGACTGGATGCTCGGGCACACGACGCGCTTCAAATGCCTGATCACTCATGCGGGCGTTTACGATCTGCGCAGCGAGGCGGAATCGACCGAGGAACTATGGTTCCCGATGTGGGAATTCGGCGGAATGCCCTGGGATAATCCCGAGGTCTACGACAAATGGTCGCCGAGCAAGTTCACGCAGGACTTTCACACGCCAACGCTCGTGATCCACGGCGAGCTGGACTTTCGCATTCCCTACACCCAGGGGCTGCAACTCTACACTGCGCTTCAATTGCATAAAGTGCCTTCCGAGCTTTTGATTTTTCCCGACGAGGGGCATTGGGTGCTCAAACCGCAGAACAGCCAGCTTTGGTACAAAACTTTCCTCGACTGGGTCAACAACTGGACTAAAAAGTGAAGATCGCTATCGTTGTCATCATTGCGTTGCTGGTTCTTGCGGCGGCGCCTCTGACGTTGATTGTTCTTTCGAACGAGACAACTCTCAAGGTGGATCCGCCGGTTAAGGTGATCGGCTACAAGACGCCGGTCCACATCCACGCCGAAAACTCACACGGCGTCCGCTCGATGACGGTAACGATCGAGCAGGACGGTAAGAAATACGATACGCGTGTGGCGCAGGCGACCGAGCAGCATATCTTTCCTGAGCACAATGCGCCGCCGCGCGACGTGACGGTTGACGTGGGGAAGCAGAGCACTCCCGCGCTGCACGACGGCAGTGCGAAACTGATCGTCTCGGCGGTATCGAATGATTTCCGCGGTAAGACCAGCGCCCAGTCATTCGATGTTGATGTGATGACGGCCCCGCCGCACGTCTCGGCGGACGGCGCGCAGCACTATATCAACCAGGGAGGTACGGAACTCGTCGCTTTCACGCCGTCCGGCGCATGGACCGAGTCAGGCGTGAAGGTCGGAGACTACACGTTCCGAAGCTTCCCGATGCCGAACCATCCGGACCAGCGTTTCAGCCTGTTTGCGATGTTCTGGAGCCTTCCCGTGGACACGCCGATATACGTCTACGCAAGCAACCCCTCGGGCGCGATGGCGAAGGCGAACTTCTGGTACAAGGTGTTTCCAAAGAAGTTCCGCAAGAGCACCATCGCTCTCGAGACGATGAACGTAGATCGAATTGTGAACCAAATCGACCCGAATCACAAGATTCCTGGCGATACGATTCAACGCTTCATCTACATCAACAACGACTTGCGAAAGCAGAACAACAAGACGCTCGCCGACTTGCGGTTCCAGACCGCGGAAAAGTTCCTCTGGACTGGCGCCTTTCTGCCGATGGTCGATTCTACAGTCGAATCGCGATTCGCGGACGATCGGACGTACACATGGCAGGGCAAGAAAATCGATGAGCAGACGCACCTCGGCTTCGATCTGGCAAAGCTTGCCCATTCGCCCATCCCGGCATCCAATGATGGCAAGGTGCTATGGGCTGAGGACCTCGGGATTTACGGCAACTGCGTCGTCATCGACCACGGTTTTGGTTTGCAGTCGTTCTACGGCCATATGAGCGAGTTTCTGGTGAAGAAAGGCGATATGGTCAAGAAAGGCCAGATCATCGGGAAAACGGGTTCAACCGGTCTTGCGGGCGGCGATCATCTCCACTTCGGGATGCAGGTGGATGGGGTTCAGGTGAACGCAATCGAATGGTGGGACCCGCACTGGGTGCGCGACCGGATTCTCAGCAAGCTGGGTCAGGAAATGCAGGACGCTGGCGTGGACGCCTATGCCGAAGCGGTCAGGGCGCACCGGCGCGAACGCCAGAGCCAGGGAAAGAGTTCGTCAGGAGCTGCCCCTGCCTCACGACGGGCACGCCATTGACGATCACGTAGGGGATTCCCTCGGAATACTGAGCGGGTTGTTCGTACGTGGCCTTGTCCGCTACGCGGGCGGCATCGAAGACGGTAATGTCAGCGTCGGCGCCCTCCCGGAGCCTTCCTTTATTGGTGAGCCGAACGCGCTCCGCGGGCAGAATGGTCATGCGCCTCAGGGCCTCCATCAGCGGTAGGACCTTCTGCTCCCGGACATAACGGCTCAAAACGCGCGCGTAGGTTCCGGCAGCGCGCGGATGACCCTTACCGTTCACAAGCCAGCCGTCACTCGCGACGATTACGCCCGGATGAGACAGCGCCAGACGCACCATGTCTTCCGGAATGCTGTGGATCACAACCGGGCCGCCCTGTTTCCGGTACTTCGCGAAAGTCTCCGCGGTGAGGCGTTCGCCCGTAGCGGTCCATTGAAGATCGCCGTAAGAGATCCCGAGACGCTCCTGCCAGCCTTCGTCGAATACCGCGCTTTCGAGTTGCGTCTGGCCGGCGGTATACGGGTAGCATTCGGTGGTGACGTCGAGGCCGCGCTTCTTCGCGCCGTCGATCATCTCGAGGGCGAGCGGCGTTTGCCGGAACGCCATGCTCGTGATGTGGACGATGTGCAGAGATGCTCCGGTGACAGCTGCGTCGCCGATCACCTCCTGAAGCGAGTCAACTACCCCAGGGTCCACGGGTCCCGGGTTGCGCATATGAACGTAAATCGGGGCGTGGCGCTGCGCGGACAGGCGGAAAATGTCGAGAATCTCTTCGCGAGTGGTCTTCGGCATGTAAGCAATGCCCATGCCGATTCCCAGCGCATGCTGATCGAGGCCGACTCGGACGGCGTTGAGAGTTTCGGCTACTTCACCTGGCGTCGCGGCGCGCGTGACGGCATTGTCGCGAGGTAGAAAGGTCCCGGTATCGCGCATGACCGCCATGCGGGCCGGGATGTGACCCGAGGTCGCGCCGAAATTGATGAGCGCTCTGCCCTCGCGGGCCTTGTACCACGATTCGACGGGGTTCGCCCCGACTTCCATCTCCAGCGCCGTGGTGACTCCGTCGCGGGCTTTGTATCGGTAGTTTTCGTCATCCTGGCCGTGATCGTGAATGTCGATGAACCCGGGGGCCACAATCAGTCCCGTGGCGTCGATCGTGTCTTTTCCGGTGATCGCGCGGGTGGTGATGGCTGAAATATGACCGTTCGCGATCCCGACGTTTGCGACGGCGTCGCGCCCTGAGGCGGGGTCCATAATGTGGCCGTTCAGAATGACGAGGTCGTACTGAGCGGAAAGAGTTGCGGTGAAGAAAAGGATGAGATAGAGGCCCGCGAGCCTAGTGGGCACGGCTCTTCACCAGTTGCTCCACGTTGATGAAGTCCGTCGGGTAGTCTCCGGTGTAGCAGGCGTAGCAGTAATCGCCCCTGGTGTCAGAGACGCATTTTTTCAGAGAGGAGATCGAAAGATAGGCCAGGCTGTCCGCTTCAATGAAGCGTCGAATCTCTTCGATGGTGTCATTCGCCGCGATCAGTTCGCTCTTGTCCGGCGTATCGACGCCGTAAAAGCACGGAGAGATCGTCGGAGGGCATGAGATGCGCATGTGTACCTCCCGCGCTCCCGCCTGCCGGACCATACGGACGATCTTCTTGCTGGTCGTGCCGCGAACGATCGAATCGTCCACAAGCACGACGCTTTTGCCTTCCAGAAGGCTGCGGACTGGATTGAGCTTGAGCTTGACGCCGAAATCGCGAATGGCCTGCGAGGGCTCAATGAACGTGCGTCCAACGTAGTGGTTGCGGATGAGGGCCTGCCGGTAGGGTAAGCCGGATTCGGCGGAATAGCCGAGCGCCGCGGCGTTGCCGGAGTCCGGCACCGGAACCACGATATCGGCTGCCGCCGGGGCTTCGCGGGCGAGCATCATGCCCATCATTTCGCGCGAATCCTGAACCGGACGGCCGAAAACGAGCGAATCGGGGCGGGCGAAATAAACATGCTCGAAAACGCATTGTGAACGCGCCTTTTCCGGAGCGTAGCGCTCGCGGACGACGCCTTCGGGCCCGACGATGACCATCTCGCCCGGTTGCACGTCGTTAAGATAAACGGCGTTGATCAGATCGAACGCGCACGTTTCCGAGGCGAACACATAGCCTCGCTTACCGTTATTCTCGAGCTGGCCCATGGCGAGCGGGCGGAATCCGCGGGGGTCACGGGCTACGATAATTCGGTCTTCTGCGAGGAACACCAGCGAGAAAGCGCCTTCGAGCTGAAGCAGGGCGTCCCGAAGCGCATCTTTCAGGTTCTTCTCGCGCGAATGCGCGACGAGATGGAGGATGACTTCGGTATCGCTGGAGGCCTGAAAAATCGATCCGCGCGCTTCGAGTTCCTGGCGCAGTTCGGCGGCGTTGGTGATGTTGCCGTTGTGGGCGACCGCGATCCGGCCTTTATTGCAATGAACCGCGAACGGCTGCGCGTTCCGCTCGACGGTATCGCCTGACGTGGAGTAGCGAGTGTGGCCGATCGCCAGACTCCCGGGCAGTTCTTTCAGCGCGTCGCTGGTAAAGATGTCGGCCACATGCCCCAAAGCCTTTTTCGTGTAGACAAGTTGGCCGTCGCTGGTCGAGATGCCCGCGCTTTCCTGACCTCGGTGCTGGAGAGCGTAGAGCGAAAGATAGGCCAGTTTCGAGGCCTCGGGGTGTCCGTAAATGGCGGCGACGCCGCACTCCTCGTGGAGCTTATCGGGTAGCATGCAGCAATTCCGGAAGGGCGTTTTCGGCGCGGTCGTAGAGAGCGCTGGTCGACACGTTGATCAGGGTCTGATTTTCGTCTTCGATCTGTAACCGCTCTTTCATTGTAACGCCGATAATGCCGCCGTCGATCCGGCGCCGCGACATAATTTCAAGAATCTGTTCTGGATTGCTGCTGGAAATGAGGATTCGTGACGGCGACTCGCCGAACAGCGACAGCGTCGGCGAAGCGCCTACGGGTACCGTCACTTTCGCGCCTAACTGCGGCGTGCAGCACTCAGCCAGCGTCACTGCGAGCCCGCCTTCGCTGAGGTCGTGGGCGGATTCAGCCAGCCCCGCCGCGACGATTTCGCGCATCGCGTCATGGACCCGCTTTTCATATTCCATGTCCAGCCGGGGCGGAATGCCCCATATCTTTTGGATGATCGTTTTGGCGTACTGGCTGCTGCCGAATTCTTCCGGTGTTGTCGGCCGTTCACCGCCCAGAAGAATAACGCTCGCGCCTTCCTTCTGAAACTGAGTTGGCACAGGCGCGGTGGTCTTGAGCAAGCCCACGATACCGAGGACAGGCGTCGGATAAATGCCCTCACCCAGCGTCTCGTTATACAGGCTGACGTTACCGCCGGTAATCGGCGCCTCGAAGTGCTCGCACGCCTGCGCGATGCCTTCAATGGCCTCCACAAGCTGCGCCATGATCTCCGGACGTTCCGGGTTACCGAAGTTCAGATTGTTGGTGGCTGCAACCGGCAGCGCTCCGACGGTCGCCAGATTGCGGCAGCATTCGGCCACAGCCAGCTTCGCGCCTTCGCGGGGATCGAGATAACAGTAGCGCCCGTTGCCATCGAGCGACATCGCCACGGATTGGTCCGTCTCCTTTATGCGGATAACGGCGGCGTCAGAGCCGGGTCCGGCAAGCGTGTTGGAGCGGACGAGGTAATCGTATTGCTCCCAGATCCAGCGTTTCGAGCACACATCGGCCGCACCGGCCAGTCTCAGAAGATCCGCCGAAAGGTCCGCGGATTCGGGAATCGACGGAGCCTGGTACGGCGCGGTTCGGTATGGCTTCATGTTGTGCGGGCGGTCGTAGCGAGGCGCTTCGTCGGCCAGCGCGCGGTTGGGGATCTCCGCTTCAATTTTTCCGTGGTGGCGGATGCGCAGCTTGCCGTCGTCGGTCACGACTCCGATGGTTACGGCGTCTAGCCCCCACTTCTTGAAAACGGCGAAGACTTCTCGCTCCCGCCCCTTTTCAGCCACCAGCAGCATGCGCTCCTGTGACTCCGAGAGCAGCATTTCGTAAGCCGTCATGCCTGCCTCTCGCTGTGGTACGAGATCGAGATCGATGTCGATTCCAACGCCGCCCCGGCTGCCCATCTCGCAGGAAGACGAAGTCAGCCCGGCTGCGCCCATATCCTGGATTGCGACGATCGCGCCGGTCTTCATGGCTTCGAGACAAGCCTCGAGGAGCAGCTTTTCAAGAAACGGATCACCCACCTGCACGTTGGGGCGTTTCTGCCTGGATTCCTCGGTGAATTCGGCGCTGGCCATAGACGCCCCATGAATGCCGTCGCGGCCCGTTTTCGCCCCGACGTAAATCACAGGGTTACCGATGCCGGACGCCTTTGCGTAGAAGATCTCGTCTTCCCGGCAGACCCCGAGCGCGAAGACATTGACCAGCGGATTCCCGGCGTAGCAATCTTCGAAGATCGTCTCGCCGCCGACAGTGGGAACGCCGAAACAGTTGCCGTAATGCGCGATGCCTTCAACCACGCCGTTGAGGATCCGAAGATTATTCCCGGAAGGCGGACCGAAGCGGAGCGAATCCATCACGGCGATCGGCCGCGCGCCCATCGTGAAGATGTCGCGCAGGATCCCGCCGACGCCCGTCGCGGCGCCCTGGAAAGGCTCGATGTAGCTCGGATGGTTATGCGATTCGATCTTGAACGCGATGACCCAGCCGCCCCCGATGCGAATGATGCCAGCGTTCTCGCCCGGACCCTGAAGAACGTACTTGCCTTTCGTCGGCAGCTTCCTGAGGTGGATGCGGGAACTCTTATATGAGCAGTGCTCGCTCCACATGACTTCGAAGACGCCGACTTCAGTCGGGCTGGGCTGCCGGCCAAGGAGCGATACGATTTTGTCGGATTCCTCCGCAGTCAGGATCATTGAACAGCAACCGCCGAGAGAAGGGAGCGGAAGATTCCCAAACCGTCGGTCGAGCCCATCAGCGGCTCACACGCGTCCTCGGGGTGGGGCATCATACCGAGAACATTACGTTCGCGGCTCAGGATTCCGGCGATATCTCGCGCCGAACCGTTCGGGTTTTCGACGTAACGGAACGCCACGCGGTCCTCGGCTTCGAGTTCATCGAGTGTGCGCTCGTCCGCGACGTACTGACCTTCGCCGTGGGCGACGGGGACGTGAATTACCTGGCCGCGCCTCAGTTCCGAAGTGAAAGGTGAATCGTCGGTCGCCACTTTGAGGCCAATCTTCTTGCACACAAATCGGAGGTGACGGTTGCGAATCAGCGCGCCTGGCAGCAGACCTGCCTCCACAAGAATCTGGAAGCCATTACAAATGCCAAAAACCAGCCCACCTTCGGCGGCGAATTTCCGGATTGCGCCCATCACAGGCGAGAAACGCGCGATGGCTCCGCACCGGAGATAGTCGCCGTAAGAAAAGCCGCCGGGAAGAATCACCGCATCGTAGCCAGCGAGGTTAGCGACGTCGTGCCAGATGTATTCCGCTTGCACGCCCAGATTCGCGGTAAGGGTGTACCAGGCGTCGTGATCGCGGTTGCTGCCCGGGAAGACGATAACACCGATTTTCATGTAGGGATAATTTAAGGTTAACAGGGGGCATGTCCCTGTCAGGGTGGGGCATTCGGTTCGTTCCCCGAATTTTTGAAGTTGGGCGGGCGGTTCCATCGGGGCGGTTATCAGGGCCGCGGATCCGGTTCGTTCCCCGAATTTTTGAATTTCCGCAGGCGGTCCGATCGGGGCGGCTTCGACGGTTTCCGGCACGCGGGTCAATTGGTTTGGGCGGTTTTCGAGAAGCGCGATGGCGGCTCGCCATTCGTTCGTGAACCGCCGTTCGAGGGTGTCGATGCGGGCGAGGAGATTTGCCTGGCTGCCGAAAACGTCGAAGACTCGGGCCCGGACGGGTTGGGATTGGTCCGGGTGGTCGAGGACGCCTCGGTCGAAAACGGCTTGGGTGAGGCGCCAGGTCCAATGAATTCCTGCGATGGCTTGCGCGAGAGATTCGATAATGCGGCGTTGGATCGGGGTGACGGGTTGGTATTCGGCGATCAGCGCCGGGAGGAGTTCGCAGAATTCGGCTTCCGCTTCGGCGTCAGGGGTGATTTTGGCGGAGTAAAGGCCGTGGGTGCGGCTGTTGGCAGCAGAGCGGCGTTTGCCGTCGGCGGTTTTGGGGCCGCGGGATTTGGCGCCGTTGGTTCGAGCGGCGAGGACGAGGGCGGCTGAAGACATAAGAGTGGTTTCCGGTGACAGAGTGGCATGGAGAAGTGCGGTTCAACTGCAGAAACGACGGAAATCATTTTGTTTCAACGAAAAAGTCTGAGAAAAAGAAGGGATCCACCAGCGCGGCGACTATTGCTAACGATGGTCCCGGCTAGGATGGTGATCTGGCATGCCTGTTACGCCCATAGTCTGAAGGGCCTTCCACGCGAGGAGTGGCAGCTTCCGGAAGACCATCTGATCGCAGCGGCCGACTTAGCCGAACGGTTCGCTAACTCGTTCGCGCCGGGATGGGCCAGGCTTGCCGGGCTTTGGCACGACGCCGGCAAGTATCAACCGTCGTTTCAAAACTACGTTGCCAGCGATCCCGACGCTCACGTTAAACAAAAAGTTGATCATTCGTCGGCGGGCGCCCTGATTGCCATAAGCTCCTATGTCGCACCCCGCGTGGGGCGCGTGGATTGAAACACGCGCACCGAGCCGTCCGCGTGTTGGCTAACCTCGTCGAACTCCGCGTGGGCGCGTGGTTCGAAGCTCGAAGTACGTGCCGAAGTCATGGCTTCGGCGCTGAAACAGGGAGCCCGATTTTGGCTGGATACGCATGCTCGAAGACAGACCACATAAAGTCCGCCGTCAATCGGGCGCGATTATGGCAACTCATGCATCCCTGGGCTGGGCGGCTCTGATTGAAGGTCTCCATCGACATGTTCGCGAATGTCGACACCGCGCCGTCGCCGGGAAACGTTTCGAAGATATCCCCTGCCTGACTCGCCGGAACAGGAACAGACTGATCTCCGGGCTGCAGCGGCCACTGGGTCATAACAAGTTCGTAGTTAGCCCACACCGTGTCCTTCAGCAAATCGCGGTAGCGCAGGTTGGTAGCCGCCGTTTTCGGGTGTATCGGGTGTGCGCTGGCGCGCGCGACGTTGAACGGATCGACCGGTTCCTTCGCGGGCGGAATCAGCGTAAGAGGGTTTTTTGCAGGCATCGCGGTGGCGGTCCCGTCGTGGAATGTAAATCGCTTTCCGACAGCCTGATCGCCGGACGGCGCGTTATCCACCTGCTCGAACGAACTCCAGATCCATTGCGGGCGGCTTGCGGTCTTCCGCACAATGTGTAATCCGACCAGTCCGACCGTGGTCTTCACACATCGGCCGTCAGCCGGATCGCGCACTACCGCCGAGCGAGTATAGAAGCGCGACCGCTGCTCGGCGCTGAAGCCGGTCACGTCTACCCAGGCGGATTTCACTACAACCGACCCAACGGGAAACTGAACCGGCGGCGTGGAAGGGCGGGGAACGGGCACCTCCGGAAGACGGCTGCGCAGATACCACTGGTTTTCAATGATGTGCCGATAGGCAACTGGATTGTAGGCGGTCAGGTAGTGGACGTAGCGCCCATTCTGGGCAACCAGAGGTGAAAGCAACTCGCCGTCACCTGCCTGGCCGACGTCACCGTAGCCGTTAAACGACGCGAGCGCCAGATCCCCGGCCTTCGCGTCAACCGAGCAGGCATTGTAATCACGTCCATAACCTGGCGGCGAGCCGTCTTCATGAAACACCGCCCAGAGCGGCATGTACTTCTCGAATTCCGGCGCCAGCGCGATGAGCGTCTTCCACGAGTAATCGTCGAAAAAATCGATGGTCAGGTCCGTGAATCCGCGCGGGATGCAGACGTCTTCCGGCGGCGTTTTCACGTTCGCGGAAGGGACTGGCGGATTCGGACAGCTCTGAGCTGCCGCGAATCCGGCGCAAAACAGCAGTCCGCTCACCAGTCGCGCTTGCATCTTCAGATAGACTATCGTGGAGGTCCGCAATGTACTCGAGAAGAGATTTCGGCAAACTGGCGCTCGCCGCAGTTCCGGCGCCCTTCGCGTTGGGCGCGCGCATAGACTCCACCGTCAATGGAGTGACGCTCGGCGCCATCACTTACAGCTTCCGCGATTTGCCGCGCACTCCGGGGAAGGACAATGTGGACGATATCGTTAAGGCGGTCTCCGAATGCGGCATCGGCGAGATCGAACTGTATTCGCCGAATATCGAGCCGGCTCCCGCCAGCGCCGCGCGGCCAGCCGCATCTGGTCCGGCCTACGGCGTGGCCCGTGGAGCGCGCGCGCCGCTGACGCCCGAGCAGATCGAGGCGCGCAAGGCCGAACGCGAGGCCCTGCGCAAATGGCGCATTGAGACTCCGGCGTCTTATTACCAGGCCGTCCGTGGGAAATTCGATACTGCGGGAATCAGGATCTTCGCCTACACGCTTGGTTTCAACCCCGATTTCACCGACGACGAGATCGACGCGGGATTCAATCAGGCAAAAGCGCTGGGAGTCGATCTGATTGCCTCTTCGACCACGCTTGCCATGGCGCAACGGGTCGCGCCGTTTGCGGACAAGCACGGAGTCCGCGTGGCTGTTCACGGATACGCAAATGTGAAAGATCCGAATCAGTTCGGTTCGCCCGAGAGTTTCGCGAAAGCCCTCGCAATGTCCCGGAATATGCGAGTAAATCTGGACATCGGCCATTTCACCGCCGCAAATTACGATGCAGTGGCCTACATTCGCGAAAATCACGACCACATCACCCACCTTCACGTGAAAGACCGCAAACGGGGCGACGGAACGAACGAGCCGTTCGGTGATGGCGATACGCCTATCAAGCAGGTTCTTCGCTTAATTCGTGACAATAAGTACCCGCTCCGCGCATTTGTGGAATACGAGTACGCTGGCATGGGAACGTCGGTCGAGGAAGTTCGCAAGTGCCTCGATTACATGCGCGGCTGCCTCGCATAACAAACGAACGGCTCTGACGAGGGTCGCATCGGTATCATAGAACGAGATGAGGTCTTCCAGACTGGCGGGGACCCTGGGGTTCGTTGCCTTCTGCGCGACCTTGCATGCTTCCCTGCTGCCAATCCTTCAGCTTGATAAGCCGACCGTCAGAGCATTTGACGAATATATTGCTCAGTTTGAGAAAACGGTGTCGTCGCAGTTCTACTCCTCGGGAAAACTGTGGATCGACGATGATCCCAAGAAGTCTGCCTTTGACTCCGGGAAACCGGTAGTCGAACCGCGCGAAAACGAGGACGTCGCAAACGGCAGTATCCATCATTTCACCGGCGCGATGCGCATCAACGGTGGGACTATTGCGCAGGTAAGGCGTGTCATGCAGGATTATCCGAACTATTCGAAATACTTCAAACCTGACGTTGGGCAGGGCAGCGGGGAACTGCTGCCCGACAGCACGCCCGACGACGAGCATTTTCACGGAAAACTTGAATTAACTCAGTCAACCCTCTGGATTCAGGTGGTTTACGACACCTTGTACGACACGCATTACAAGCGTATTGGCAACGACCGATGGATCTCCCGCTCAGCGTCCGTAAGTATTCGGGAAATGGTGGACGCCAAGAACCCTCCCGCGGGATATTTCGCGGAGGGTAAAGATCATGGGTTCCTCTGGAAAACGAACACTTATTGGTTCGTTCGCGAGCGCAACGGCGGAATTGACCTGGAGGCCGACAGCATCGCCCTTTCCCGTCCGAACGTGGCAGGATTCGCCTGGTGGGGCACGAAGCGCAGCCATGACGCGGTTGAAAAGATGTTGCGCGACATCAAAGCCGCGGTACAAGCGCAGCACTAACCTACAGTCGCAGAAAGTCCGCGAAAGTCTTCATTTCCTCGACCAGCCAGGTTTTTCGGCACTCGCGGTTGGTCCACCAATAGCCCTTGCACCACAGCGGATCGCCTGACGCCACGGGGTGAACGATCAGATCGGGCCCTTCGCGGTGAAACACGCGATACGCGCGGCCTGTATGGGACGGGCTCGTAACAAGCAGATAACTGCGAACGCCCATGCCGCGGAGCATCGGAACGATGCCGCGCGCTTCGTCCGAGGTGCTGGTGTCATCGCGGTTCAGCGGGATCGCCTGATCGGGCGACAATCCTTTTTCGACGGCGTATCGCGCCGCCAGAGTGCTTTCGCGTGCGCCGAAGATGGCCGCGGGTCCGCTGATCAGCATCTTCGCCGCGTATCCGCCGCGAATCAACTCGACTGCCTTGACGATTCGGTCCCCCCGATAGTCGCCGCCCAAAACCACGATCACATCGGACCGGACCGGCGGCTCGTCGTGAACGAGCATAGCCCCGAGACCCCAGAGAATACGATCGGAAAAAATAACGACGAGAATTGCGACCGCGAGCAGAATCGCTGCCAGCGCCGCAAGACGCTTCAGCGCTCGTCCCCGGAATTACGCGGATCGATGTGACCGACAGTCTTCAGCAGAAAATAGAGCCGCTCGACTTCTTCCTCGTCTTCCGGACGCAGCACGCGGTAGCGGGGTGCGGCGAGTTCCTTCGAATCATGCCCCATCACCTCGCCCCAGTACTGACGGTACGGCACACCGTCGATCACGGCGCTCGTTGACATCTGTCGGAGCGTGCGGAGGAGATGTTTGCAGCAATCGACTTCGCCCGGATAAACGAGCATCAGGGATTCGTCGTCGTAAAGCGTCAGCTTCACCACAAGGGGCGAAATCCAGCCGGTCCGATCGACTCGCCGGATGTCCTGCCAGGGAATCATCCGCTTTCCGATTTCGATACGGTCCTCAAAGATCCGGATCGCTGGTCCGAAAGCAAGCGAAAGCAGGACGGTGGCGACGATAAAGAAGAGGAGAGCAGGGCAAAAAGCGGGAGTCCAGTTCAGTCCGATCCAGACCGCGAACCCAGCCAGCGCCAAGGCCACGATTCCGAAAGAGATGTAATGGCGGGCGGGAACGTAACGGCTCATTTTGCCACTCTAAAACCAGTTCTACTTAAGCCTACTCCCGCGTGTCTCACAGGTCAACGGCGGTCAGTCGCTGCCGATGCGGCGAGCCAGCGTACGCCGCGCAGAGTGTAATCCGCCGCGCTGATAAAGGCGAACGCTGTCACGCCCCACAGCAGGAAATCGCAGATTTTAAGGAGAACGGCGTCGTGGTAACCGTTTCCGCCCATGACCGCGACGGCGGTCATCACCTGGAGGAACGTGGTGGCTTTTCCCCAGACGCTCGGTTCGACTTTCCGGTACGAGGTGAAGCGAAGAGCGATGCCCGAGAGCACCAGAATCCAGAGGTCGCGCGCGAAGATCACGACAACAACCCAGAGTGGGACTGCTTTGCCGGCTGCGAGTCCAATGTAGATGCTGCTCAGAAGGATTTTGTCCGCTATGGGATCGAGATAGAGCCCGACGCGCGTCTGTGATCCGAAGCGGCGCGCGACGGCTCCGTCGAGCAGGTCGCTAAATGCCGCGGCGCCGAAAAGCCATCCGCCGGAAATGAAGTGGCGATGCGCCAGCTCATACAGGATGAAAGGCGTCATGAGGACGCGGATCATCGTGAAAAGATTGGGAATCGTCAGAAACAAAAGGGAAAGCTCTATGATACGGCCATGGCTGACCAACTCAGACAGGAACTCGACCGGCTCTTGCAGGGGCATGGAGCCCACGCGACCTTCGACGATGCGATTAAAGGTTTGCCCGAGCGGCTGCGCGGAACAAAGCCGCAGAACTGCCCCCATTCCGCCTGGGAACTGCTGGAGCACTTGAGGATCGCGCAGTGGGACATGCTGGAATTCAGCCGGGACCCCCGCCACAAGTCGCCCGCATGGCCATCTGGCTATTGGCCCTCAACCGCCGAACCCCCCGACCCGAAGGCGTGGGACCGCAGCGTGGATTCGTTCCGCGCGGACAATCAGAAGATGCGGGACCTCGTCGCAAATCGGGACTCGGATCTTTTTACGCCATTCGCCCACGGCGACGGACAGAATCTCGTTCGGGAAGCTTTGCAGATGGCGGATCACAACGCCTATCACATCGGCGAACTTGTGTTCCTGCGGCGCATTCTGCGGACTTGGGGCTAGACTGAGAGGAATATGCATCTCGAGATCGGGAGCCGCAATCGAGAGGGAGTTGTCGTGCTGGACCTGAAAGGGCGCATCACCGCGGGCGAAGAAGTCTCAGCCTTTCGGGATGCGATTCAGAATCAGACTCAGGACGAAATGCCGAAGCTCGTGCTGAATCTCCAGCACGTGGACTACATCGACAGCACGGGTTTGGGCGCGATGGTGATGTGCTCCACGAGCGCGAGACGAAAGAACGGGGTTGCCAAGCTTCTCAATCTGAACCGGCGCAATATGGAGTTGCTGGTTCTGACCAAGATCGACACGATCTTCGAGGTGTTCGACGACGAAACGGACGCTGTGAACAGTTTCTTCCCCGATCGCGAGATCAAGCGTTTCGACGTCCTCTCCTTCGTGCGGCAGATTCAGGAGGAGTAGCTATGCTGGCTGTCGGCGCGACCGCTCCGGATTTCGGATTGCCGGAATTCGGGAACGGGCCAGTGCTTCTTGCCTTCTTTAAAATCTCTTGTCCCACATGTCAGCTGGCGTTTCCGTTTCTCCAGCGGATGGCGGATACGAACGGCCCGCGGATCGTCGCGATTTCTCAGGATGATCAAGTGGGCACAGATCAGTTCCGCCGCCGATTCGGCATCTCGCTCGAAACCGTGCTGGATCCGGGACCCGTCTATCGTGCCAGTAAATTGTACGGAATCAGCAGCGTGCCTTCGCTGTTTCTGGTCGAGGGCGATGGCCGGATTTCGCTGGCGTCGGCGGGATTCAGCAGAGAAGATTTCGAAAGCCTCGGCGGGCGGTTCGGTGTTGAGGTATTCAAACCCGGGGAAAACGTGCCGTTTTTCCGGCCTGGCTGAAACTCGAAGGGCTGATCCCGGGCGGATCGGAAATCCAAACCGCGCACGCGCTAAAATGTTGCGTGAATGGCAAACATCGGCGATGTAGTCGGAGCTGCGTCCGCAGTCGTAAAGGGGATGGGCGTCACGCTGAAGGAGATGATGTCTCCGACGGTGACCGAAAATTACCCGGACGAACCGCCTAAATTCCAGGAGCGCTTCCGCGGGGTGCATGTCCTCCAGCGAGATGAGAACGGCCTGGAGAAGTGCGTGGCGTGTTTCCTTTGCGCGGCGGCGTGCCCCGCCCAGTGCATCTATATTGAAGCCGCCGAAAACACTGATAAGGTGCGGATCAGCGGCGGCGAGCGTTACGCGAAGGTCTACAACATCGATTACAACCGCTGTATCTTCTGTGGGTTCTGCGTCGAAGCCTGCCCGACCGACGCGATCACGCATGGCCACGGGTTCGAAGTGGCCAGCTATAACACCTCAACCCTGATCTACCGCAAAGAAGATATGCTTGCGCCGATCCCGCCCGGAGCGAGGCCTCCGGTAATCGTTGAGACGGCGGAAGCCTCAGGGCACTGAGATACATCTGATGTATCACCGGCTCGAAGCCGGGCTTCTATGGGTGTCATCCGGGAACAAATCGACACGATCTTCCGTGAGGACCCGGCGGCGAAAAGCGTCCTTGAGATCGTACTCTGCTATCCGGGTTTTCATGCCATTCTGCTGCACAGGCTGGCTCACTGGCTTTACAAATCCCACGTTCCGCTGATTCCGCGCGTGATCTCGCAGATTTCCCGCTTTTTCACGGGAATCGAAATCCACCCCGGCGCTACGATTGGGCGGCGGTTCTTCATCGATCACGGCATGGGGGTGGTTATTGGGGAAACCACGGAAATTGGTGACGATGTGCTGCTCTACCAGGGCGTGACGCTGGGCGGAACCGGCAACGAGCAGGGTAAACGGCATCCAACCTTAGGGGACAACGTCGTGATCGGGACTGGCGCGAAGGTGCTGGGAAGCATTCGGCTGGGCAACAACGTGAAAGTAGGCGCGGGCTCGGTAGTCGTACGCCCGGTTCCGGACAACTCCACGGTTGTTGGCGTTCCCGGAAGAGTGGTTCGGCAGCGAGCGCCGGAAGGCGTGCTCGATCACGGCATGCTCCCGGACCCTGAGGGTCAGGAGATCGCGGATTTGAAAGAGCGGGTCAGCGAACTCGAAAGCATGGTCAGGGCGCTGGTCAATCAGGACGAACGGCGGGCAGTCGCAAAGCGCTGAGGCGCAGGCTGTTGGTTACCACCGATACGCTGGAGAGCGCCATAGCCGCCGAAGCGATCATCGGCGAAAGGGTCCAGCCGGTCCAGTGGTAGAAGGCGCCCGCGGCGACCGGAATCGCCAGCGCGTTATAGGCGAAAGCCCAGAAAAGATTCTGGCGGATCACGCTGAGGGTGCGGCGGGCGAGCCCCAGGGCCTCCGGAACTCCGTTCAGGTCACCTCGCATCAAAATGAGTCCGGCGGTTTCGATCGCCACGTCGGTTCCGGTTCCGATCGCGATGCCGCAGTCCGCTCGCGCCAGCGCAGGGGCGTCATTGATGCCATCACCGACCATCGCGACACGCTTTCCTTCTTTCTGAAGACGCGACACTTCGCGTTCTTTGTCTTGCGGCAGAACCTGCGCGATGACTCGCGTGGGATCGACTCCGGACGCGCGCGCGACTTCCTCCGCCACGCGGGCATGATCGCCAGTGATCATCCAGACATCGAAGCCCATCGATTTGAGACGGGCGATGGCGTTGGGTGATTCGGGTTTCGGTTCGTCGGCGATTTCGATTGTGCCAGCGCGATGCCCGTCGACTTCAATAGCAATCGAGCCGGATTCGCTCATCCCGACGAACACGTTGTCGCCGTTGACCAGGGCGGTCGCGCCTCGCCCGGGGATCGCGCGGAAACCGGAAGAGGTCGGCAGTTCGAGGTGTTCGGCTTCACGGGTGACAGCGCGCGCAACCGGATGCTCGCTCCATCGTTCGACGGCAGCCGCGAAGGCCAGGATGGCATCCTTCGAAAAACCCTCGCTGGGCTCGATGCGAACAACGCGTAACTTTCCCGTCGTAACCGTGCCGGTCTTGTCCAGAACAACGGTGTCGACGCGCGCCGCTCGTTCGAGGACCTCGCCGTTCTTGATCAGAATCCCGCGCGTTGCGCCTCGGCCCGTACCCGCCATGATTGCTGTCGGAGTCGCGAGACCCATCGCGCAGGGGCATGCGACGATCAGGACCGCCACCGCGTTTACCAACGCGGTTCCGGCAGGCGCGAAAAACATCCACGCCAGGAAGGTCAGCGCAGCCGCCGCAAGCACCGCAAGCGTAAAGTAGCCGCTGACAATATCTGCCAGGCGGGCAATCGGCGCTTTCGAGCCCTGAGCTTTCTTAACCAGGTCAATGATTCGGGCCAGCGCGGTATCTTTTCCCACACGCGTCGCTTCGAATGTAAATGCGCCCGTGCCGTTGAGCGTTCCGCAATGCACGGTAGCTCCGGGAGCGACCGCAACGGGGAGGCTCTCACCCGTGAGCATCGATTCGTCGATCTCACTGGCCCCCTCGCGCACGGTGCCATCCGCGGGGATCCGTTCGCCTGGCCGCACGGTGACGATATCGCCCTCTTGAACGGGGACAGCTGGCTGCAACTCCATGAGCCGCCGGATCGCGCCCGAAGCCCGGCTTCGCGCCCTCGATTCGAGCATGCGGCCCAGAAGTACGAAGACGACGATAACGGCCGCGGCCTCGAAGTACGCTGGGCCGCCCGCGAAGAGAGTCCAGATCGAATAGAGAAATGCAGCTCCCGTTCCCAGGGCGATCAGCGTATTCATGTTCGCTGTTCCGTGACGGGCCGCAGACCAGGCATCGCGATAGAAGGGGAGAGCCGAATATCCGATCACAGGGAGCGCAAACAGAAACTGGATCCAGGGAGCGGATTCCATCATGCCTAAAGCAGCGACGGGAATGGCGCACGCCGCTCCGATAATCAGCCGCAGCCGGAGATCGCGTAGCTGAGCCTGTTCGGCAATCTCCGGCGCGTCGACCGGCACGTCGTATCCGATATCCTCGACAGCCGCTATGAGGCTCTCGACGCGAGTTCTTCCGGGATCGAAGCGCACCAGCGCCGTGCGCGTGGCGAAATTGACGCCCGCGTTCTCAACGCCTTCTGTTCCGCCCAACTGCCGCTCGACCGCTCTTGCGCATGCGGCGCAGGTCATGCCGCCGATCGGCAGTTCGATCTCTACAGCCTTCATTGGAGTTTCTAGACTTGCGTAGCTTTGTATCCGACCTGTTCGACAGCCGCGATCAGCTTATCGGCCTGGGTCTTCGAATCGTCATATTCGACCGTCGCGTTCGATGCTCCCAGATTTACGTGCGCGTACTCGACTCCGTCGATACTCGAAAGCTTCTTCTCGACCGTGCGTACGCAACCCTGGCAGGTCATGCCGTCCACGCGCATTTCCACTTTCGCTTTCGCCATAACTACTACTCATGATGCACCGAACAGCCGTCAGGCTCCGCGGAGCCGAAACCGAAGGAAAACCAGGACTGCCACAGGGTGCGCGCCGTACTGCTCGTGGACGACGAAGGGCAGGGAATAGAGCGTCACGTTAGAGCCAAGGCCTGTCGTGATGTGCGGAAAAAGCTTGAAATCCCGGGTATAACCGGCCGTGAACGCTTTGATACGGAACGTTCGTCCCTCCAGCGGATTGCCCGGGCCGAATAGTTCGTCTTTGTCGACAAGTTCGACGCGTCCCGTCACGTAGTTCAGCGTTCGGAACCGCGCCACGGATTCGAAACCGTATCCATTCAGGTTGGCCTTGTCAGCAATCTTATGAACGCGTCCCCAGATCAGACTGCTGGCCCATTCGCCGCCGGAATAGGGCCGCACGTAAGTCGCGGAAGCGGTGATCCGGGTCTGATCGCCGGGTTCGAGGGCTTCGGGCTGTGTGAGATGCCCGGCAGAGACCTGGGCGCTCCATCGGGCCGTGGGCGTGAATGTGACTCGCGCCGAGTAGGAATCGATTGCGCCGTGGTCTATGTTCCAGCGGTTCTCGTTGGGCTCGGCGCCATGAAAGCCACTGGCCTCAATTCCGATTTTTCCCGTCGTGAAGCCGGCTGTGACGACCTCATTGGAGATGTGTGTGGAGTCCTGAAGGTGATGCGCCAAAGTCGCCTGCGGTAACTCCATCGCCGAAACGCGATGAGGAAAGGCCACCGGACCTAAAGCGGGATCGCCGACGGGCGCGGCATAAATCCACGCGCTACCGTGTTCGGCCACTCGGTGGGAGTATTCGAGCGCCAGTTCCATGAAAAGGTCGTGAGGATGTTGGGCATCGACGAGCGCCTTGCCATACGCCGTTTCGCCGGTCTGAAAGAGTTCGGGATAGCGTCGATCAGGAACCGTCGCGGGCTCGAGACTCAGCATGACGCGGACGGAAAAATCGCCGCCCGCCAACGGATGAATGGCGCGGCCCATGAACCAATTCATCGAGGCGAACTTGTCGCCGCCCCGCGGACCCGTCTGCTGGATGTCCGACACGAACGCTGCGCCATGAAACATCAGGCGCCAGCGCCCGGCCGGCACGGACACCATGGGCATTGGCGATGCGGCCGGGTTGAAGGCAGTGCCCGACGCCTGCATCGCGGCGTCCGCGCCGGACATGTCCATGTTTGTCATGTCCATTTTCGAAGTGTCCGGCTTCGTCATGTCCATGTGGGATTGGGGCATATCGTCGTGCGACATGTGACTCATGTCGTGTTGTGCGTAGACACCCCAGCATGTGATCAGAAACAGCAGCAGAATTCGCATTACAAATCTCCTCAAACGCCAGCGCAGGAGGGCCTACGCCGGAAATCGCGTGACTTGAGGAGCGATCAGATACGTCGGACTATGGTAGGCTTCGGCGGCTGAGGGGGCAGAGGGCGCGGCGCAGGCGGGAGCATGACAGCCGCCGGAACTAATGGCGTGCTGTGGAATGCATGTTCGGGAAGCGCAACCGGAGCCGCATGCTGCGTCTGAACGATAACAGCGACCGTCAAAGCAGAGCCGCTGTGTTTGCAGGGAACGGATTGCCCGCCTTTTCCTTCATGACAGCAGCCGTGTTTTTGCGGAACGTCGGCGCCAGAGGAAAAACACAGGGCAGGGCACACGCCGACAATCAGCAGGATCAGAACAGCGAAAAGGGAACCCGTCCGCCGCATACAGATGACCGGAGGATACCACATTTTTCGCTATCTTTGTCGTAATCCGGCCCCGATGCAGGCGCTTGTGTCGCGCATCTCAGTTGCGCGATGGCCCTCAGCGCCATGCTCCTGACTTCGGTATATTCATCGCGAATCAGATACGCCAACCGAGGGTGGAACAGTTCGCCTCCCGTCTGCCCCATCGCCCACGCTGCGGTTGCCCGAAGTCTTGCGTCCGGACTCGCCGAACGGATCAGGAGGATTTCTTCGGCATCTTGCGGCCGCGCAGCGTGTAATCCGACCAGCGCGTTTCCCGATACGCGATTAGAACCATCCTCTACGCAGTCCTCGAAGATTCGCAGGGCTTTCGGATCTCGCGATCCCCATAAGCCTTCAAGCGCATTGGCGCGGACTCGCGGATCGGTACGTGAGAGTTGCCGCTCCGCCCATTCCGGACTCCGTACCCGCTTTCCGACGAACAGCGTGGCTTTGGCCGAGATACGCGGATCCTGACTCTCCGTAAGGTGTCCGAGAAGCGGTAATAGCCGAAAGCCCTTCGATGTGGCGTCGAGGATATCCAGCGTGCGTTCGGACTCTGCCCCGTCCAACGCGTCGGGAGCCCAGACGCCGGGCATCGGGAACAGGTGCGCCAGCCGGATATCGGAAAACGGTTCGGCCTCCAGCAAGCAGCGAAAAAGGCTGATGGCTTTGTCCCGGGAGCCCAACGCCGGGCTCGCAAGCCTCCGGAGAAGCGCTGGCCGTTGCGTCACGACGCGCGCCAGGAATCGAAGCCCCGGCGACAGTATCGGGGAAATGAGCCGTTCGGCAGCCGCGGTGAAGAAAAGATCCGGGTCTTCTTTCGCTAGCCGGCGCATAAAGTGGCCCGCTGCCGGATTGCTCTCGAATTGTTCAATGGCCCGATCCAGATAGGGCAAAATGAACCGGTGCTGCGGGCCCTGTTGGGAAATCATCGGTCTGCCTCAGATATCGGCAGACCGATTCCGAATGTTTAGTCAGAGCGGATGATCGTTAGGAACCCGCCGGTCCCGCCACAGGATGAATCCATAGAGCAGCGCGGCCAGCAAAATCGCCCCCAGGAGAAAGTGGAGGGCATGCGTCGTGAGAAACCGGGATGATTCCCTGCCGAGAGTCACCCCGAGCCAGGCCTCGCCGAAGTATCGAAGGATTCTTGCGACTAAAACTACAAGTACGAATTCTGTGCGCGACGTTCCCAGCACTCCCGCGCTGATCACGAACAGCTTCAGGGGCATAGGAATCGGCACGAGCGCCGGTACGAAAACGGTCACCATGCCATAGCGACGGAACCAGGTGCGGAATTTGGCGGCGCGACCCTCTGGGGCCGCCCGATCCATGAATCGTCGTCCGCCCTTGCGCGCCGCCCAGAAGAGAGCGCTGTTGCCGACCGTCGATCCGATTACTGCCATGCTCGCGCATAGCCACGCGACGCTCGGTTTCTGAACAGCGATCAGAATCAGTAGAGCGTCAAACACGCCAGCGACCGGGACGCCGGAGGAATCAAGTATGGAGAGGAGAAGGATGCCCGCGGGGCCGAGGGCCACCAGCGCATCCGTCAGATGGCGGAGCAAGTCCCAATGTTAGCGCGCTGACTCAATGGCCCGGCGAACTGGCATCCAATCTGCTCTCAGGCGAGCCATGAAGTTCGGGACTCTTCTGCTGCTTCCGATTATGGCGCTGGCTCAGACAACTTCCACGCCAACGGAACCCCCGCCACCGAGGCCGATCACCCCAGCCGAGCGCGTCCAGTGGGTGATCGACAGCACCGTGAGGCCCACGAGTATTCTCGGTAATGCGATCGGCGCCGGGATTGGAACGGGGCTAAATACCCCCGAGCAGTTAGGGACGCACTGGTCCGGCTTCGGACGCCGCTACGTAGACAGTATGACGACCGACGCGCTTTCGAACGGCCTTGAGGCTGGTCTGGGCTCTATGTGGGGTGAAGATCCCCGCTACGAAGTGGCCCCCCCGGGCACGCCTTTCGGGAAGAGAGTCTTACACGCCGCGAAATGGACTTTTTACGCGCGGAATGCGGACGGAGGCATTCGCCCCGCCTATGCGCGGTTCATCGCTGTTCCGACTGCGAATGCCATCTCCAACACCTGGAGACCGGAGGGCGATCAGGGCTTCGTGAATTTGGGCGAGCGGGCGGCGTTCGGGTTCGCCGGACATTTCGGCGGAAACTGCTGGGTCGAGTTCTGGCCGGATGTGAAAAAGAGGCTATTCCACAAGAATTCATCGCCATTCAACGGCTTGTAGGCGGGGGGTTGTTGCGATCGGCGCCATGATGACCGATCGGCGCTCTTTCTGCTGACTGCTATCCCCCTCGTCGCTGCTGATGGCAGTTCAAAATCTCAAGAGCCGATCGGAACTCAGAATTTATAAGAAAGGCGCGCGGGAGCCGGTGCCGGCGATCTTCGACGACGCCGACAGCGAGCGCATTGTCATCGTTGTGAAGAATGAGCAGATGGCGATCCTGAAGGAAGGCATTGATCGGGTGGAAGCCCGACCAAGTCCATCGCAGAGTCACCAAAGAATCTTCAGCCAAAAACGACGGATCCGGATTACACCCCGCATCCACCCGGAGGGCCGAACGTTCCCGGCGAGTCTTACCGCACAGACCTCAGCGTCGGTGGATCGGGCAAACTCGATTTTCAGACGGTATATCGAAGACCTGCGCGCAATTACAGTCAACGCTGTAAAAAGTCGTCTGTGTGGGTGATGAAGTCCGGATAGGCTCCCGCTCCGAGTTCGTAAAGATCCATGCCCTGCCGCTCGCCTTCGGGCGGCGCTCGCATGATGAAAAAACGATCCATCGCGGCGTTCACACCCCACGAGAGCGGCAGGACGAATCCGAACAGGGTCGCGATGCCAACCAGTTGCCCGAAGACACTCTCGATGCCTGCGGGATCCCGGCCCAGCAGCCCCGCCGCGAGAAGTCCCCAGCACCCTGAAATCGCGTGCACAGAAATCGAGCCGCCCGGATCGTCGATCTCAAGGCGCAACTCGAGCAGTTCGACCGAAAAGACGACCAGAGTTCCCGCAATGGCTCCGGCGAGCGCCGCGGCGGCCGGCGGAAGGATCGCGCAGCCGGCGCTTATCGAGACCAGCCCCCCCACCCAGCCGTTGGCCGTCAGGGATGCATCGGCGCGTCCGAATCGCGCCCGCGTCAGGGCAGCGGAAGCTAATGCCGCCGAGGAGCCGGCGAGCAGTGTGTTCACCGCGACCAGGGCGAGCCGTTCGGGCCGCGCCCCGCTGAAGAGCAAGGCGCCCGCGCAGTTCAATCCGAGCCAACCGGCCCCGGCGAGCAGGCACCCGAACAGGACCAGCACAATACTGTGGCCCGGCACGGCCATCGGCATGCCTTCGCTCGAATATTTCCCCCGGCGAGGACCGAGCAGCCATGCGATGGCAAGAGCGGTGATCCCGCCCACAACATGGATGGTCCCCGAACCACCGGCATCCGTGTAGCCCACACTTCGAAGCCAGCCGCCGCTCCACGTCCAGTGAGCGAACAGCGGGAATGTGATTGCGCCGAGAAAAGCGGAGGACGCGCAGATCGAGCCTAGACGCCACCTTTCGCCGCCGCCTCCGAGAGGAATCAGTGAAGCAAGAGCTACCGATTCCATGCCCATAAGAGCGGTGAGAGCCGTGTAAGATCCGCTCGCCGGCAATCGCATCAGGAACGGCGGCATTGCCCCTGCGAAATCCCAGGCATGCCCTCCCAACGAAAGCGCGCGAATGGATTGACCCGTCGCCCCCTGGAGCGTATGTCCGACGACGAAATAGGCGCAACCCGCGGCCGAGACGGCGCAAAGAGCGGACATCGCGGCATGCGCCGCGTTGCGGGAACGGCCAAGGCCCGTGTTGATTAATGCAAGCCCGGCGGCGGCGAGAGGACCGATCAGGAGGCAGACGAGAGCCAGCGCCGACTGCAGTTCGGTAAGCGCCACTCAGCCGCGGTCCGATCTGACAGGCAGGTGAGACCGCACGGCAAGAATCAACCCCAGAGCCTCAACAGATCCCCCCGCGAGAGCAAAGATATTCCTGCTCATGCCCGCGGGGAGCAGCGCTATGGCAGCCAGGATCAGCAGCCATCCGGAAAACAGAAGGAGGAAACCGGCGATCTTCATTTAAGGATTGATTGTCACCCCCGCGTAAAAGGGACGGCATCGATATTTTCTATCAACAGCATCCATACTTTCAGTTCCAAATCAAAAAGCTTTGTCACATCGATAAGAAAATTCAATTTCCCTTGACGTTTCGACTCCAGGAGTATAGAGGGAAGCCGGACCCCGCACCGTCCCGCCCTTCCCGGGCCCCACGACATGGCCCAATGCAGGTCAACAACAAAATCCAAATCTAAGGATCAATTCTATGGCGGAACAGTCCACCTCCGAAATGCAACAGACGTTGGGCCTTACGGGCCTGACAATGAATGCGATGGCGCTCATCGCGCCCGGCGCGTTCCTTTGGCTCACGTTCTTCATACAGGCAACCACCGGGGCCACCGCGCCTTCGATGTGGATTGGCATTGTGGTCGCGCTG
>Ga0126381_100000076_pt1 | contig 110811 bp, 87 predicted proteins | sample PanSoiMetPlot_28_FD_96465 | JGI IMG/M metagenome (GOLD analysis project Ga0126381, IMG submission 96465) | Tropical forest soil microbial communities from Panama - MetaG Plot_28 | ecosystem: Environmental > Terrestrial > Soil > Tropical forest > Bulk soil | place: Panama | collected 2016-02-17 | reverse complement strand
ATCAATTGATTCAGCGTGCTTCGGGTTTCCGCATCCATCTGCACAGGAAGCGCTACACGCGGCATGCCACCAGTGTACGGGAAGTTCCTATTAATATAAAGAACTATTTGGACGATGTACTAGCTTGGTGCCGTTGAGCACGGAGTCCGTCACACACGGCCGGTAACTGCCCGAGCCCTATTGGGTAGATCGGAACGGATCTCCGGGATCCGTTCCTGACATGCCTCAAGCGTCAGGGTGTGTTGTTATTGGCCAATAGCCATGGCGGAGTAAACTTGGGGGGGTGCTGACCCAATCAATCTTTCAGGACTCTGAGCCTTTTCAGCATTTGTTGAAACCATATAAAATAGTGAAATTTGATTGCCAAATTTCACCAAATAGGCTAGTTTCAACATATGCTGAAAAAGGCCGATTCGATGAAGGCGTTTGAGAGAGATGCGGCGAACGCGCTCGAATCGATTCTGAAAGAAATCCCAATCATCACGATTGAAAGCGTAGAGGTACAGCCGTCGATGGTCCGCCACGAGATCGATGTGCTCGTGCGCCTCACCGCTGCAAACCAGCCGCATGTGCTCGTGTGCGAAGTCAAATCCAGTGGACAGCCTCGCTACGTTCGTGACGGCCTGCTCCAGCTGCGGAACTACATCGAACATTCCGACCTGCAGGCGACACCCATCTTCATCGCCCCTTACCTTTCACCGGAAGCGCGGATGATTTGCCGGGAGAACAAAGTCGGGTTCGTGGACCTTCAAGGCAATGTGCGACTCGAATTTGACGGGGTGTTCATCGAACGGATCGTCTCGGACAAGCCGCCGCCGGAACGGCGCGAACTTAAGTCTCTGTTTCGGCCAAGGTCCGCGCAGGTGCTGAAAACCATGCTTCGCGATCCCAAACGACCGTGGCGTGTCGAAGAACTCGCACAGTTCGCAGGAGTCAGTCTCGGACATGTGAGCAATGTGCGTACTGGGCTGCTCGATCGGGAATGGGCTCAGGTATCGGAGCGCGGCCTTCACCTTTCAAGGCCCAACGAATTGCTGGATGCCTGGCGTGACGCTTACGAGCCTCCTCTTGGAAAACGCATGAGCTTCTATACGGTGATGCACGGGAAGGCCCTTGAAGATGCTGCCCGAACCACCCTGGGGATTGACCAGGTCAAAGGGCGTGCGATCTTCTGTTCGTTTTCCGCGGCCCATTGGCTGGCGCCCTACGGGCGCACGGGCATGCAATACTTCTACGCCGATGAGTCTGGATTGCAACGACTCAAACCTGCCCTACAGCTTTCCGCTGCCGGTAAGGGCGAAAATGTCATCGTCACGATTCCAAAAGATCGCGGACTCCTGGAGGACACGGTCGAGCCCGCGCCCGGTGCTGTGTGCACGGGTCCGGTGCAAACCTATCTTGACCTCGCGGCCGCCGGAGAACGCGGTCAGGAAGCCGCAGAGCATTTGAGGCGGGAGCAACTCAAATGGCCGAAATAAATAAAAAGGAGCCGCAGTCTGCCGCCGATTATGACGACCGCACGACGGATGCCGTAAAGAGCGTCCTCATTGAAATCGGGCAAATTCTCGGAAGCTTCAATGGCAAATTCGCAGTGGTCGGCGGTGCCGTGCCGTGGCTCCTGCTGAACAACGAAGAGATGCCTCATGTGGGGTCTCTAGACGTGGATCTCGGACTCGATGCGGAGGCTTTAGGTGACGGGGAGTATGCCACCCTTGTCGAGGCGCTCAAAGGCAAAGGCTATGAGCAACGGGAAGAACTCAGGCGTTTTCAGTTGGTGCGGCAGGTTCTCGCCACGGACGGCGGACCGCCGATCGACATCATCGTGGACTTCCTCATGCCGCGAGATGCAGAGATCGTTAAGAACAAGCCTCCGCTGATAGACAACTTCGCGGTGCAGCGAGCGGACGGCGCCGAACTGGCGCTTCGCTTCTACGAGTTGGTGGCCATCGAAGGCGCGATGCCCGCGGGCGGAAAGAACCGGGTTGAAGTAGCCGTATGCTCCATTCCCGCTCTCCTCGCCATGAAGGGACACGCGTTAAACGGCCGGCATAAGCAAAAAGATTCGTACGATATTTACTACTGCATACGAAACTATCCCGGCGGACCGGACGCCCTGGCGCAAGACTGCCGTCCGATCCTTGCGCATCGCAGCGGAGAGGAAGGATATAGGCACATTGCCGAGAAGTTCGCCGCGGTGGATACATATGGACCAACCTGCGTCAGGCAGTTTGTGCAGGACACTGCGATTCTCGGTGAGCGCTCGCCTGATCAGTGGCAGCAAGATGCGTTCGGACAAGTCAACGCCTGGCTTGAGGCCTTGGGCCTGATCGGGTAGTTACGCAAAACTTGCTACGCGAGGGCCATGTTTGTTCTGAACTACGGCTTCCCCAGTCCTCATCAGGCGGCGGAAGAATTGAATCTCTGACGCGGGACGTTCCGCCGACTTCGGGACGATTTATGATGTAACACACTGGTTCCGAAACCACGAGTTGGTCATGCCGGCGGCGGTCGTGAGACTTGAGAATCCCCGACAGCCAGCCTTTGGCTGTAGGGCCGTTTTTCATCGGTGGAAGCCACGCCGGAAGCCACCGGCTCCAAAATGGCATCCGTCTGCGTTGCGGCTTCCCGTTGTAGGGCCGGAATGACGTGGCTGTAATCGGCACTCGGCGGCAACGCTCCTTCTCATGCAGGGCGCACACCCGCGCGTCGTGATTCTGAGGATTGGGCCAGCCCGGAGGGTGGGTGTATTTTCTGCCCCCGCTTGCTCCACGACCTTGAGTCACGCGGATTTCTTCATCCGCAAATTGAGATCGAGTAGTACAGTCTTCGGGGCGGATACAAGCTTCCGACCGCGAGTGTGCGGGATTGCCCGAAGGCTCGCTTAAATTATTGAGACATCGAGGCCGAAATTACTGTCATCGGGAACGCCTCGTCGGGAATTCCCGGCGGAATACAGCCGGGCCAGTATTGCTGCATTCGGAGATAAGTTCGATGATGACGATGCATGTGATGCGTCGAAGAGCTTACTGGCCAGCGCCTATTGCCCTTTTACCTCTACTGCTATTCCTTGTCCAATCCGGCGTCTCCTTACAAGACGAACTCACATTTTCGGCAAACCTGGAGCGCGTCGGGGAACATTCGATTTCGGTGAAGCTTAGGGATCGCAGGGTCGTGGACGCGATGCTTCCCGATTCGGCCGATCTTGCTCCGTCCGCGCTTACGGCCGCATACTCCATGGGCGACGAGGTGGAAATCGTCTGCCGGCAAATACAGCCCCAATGGGAGGAGGCGACGTCGAGGGTCCAGTCGCTGGAAGTCGTCTCGATGCGGCTTCTGCGAAAACTGTCTCCGGCGGAGGTCCGAGGTTTGCTGGAGGCGCGACCGCGCGAGGGCATAAACCTTTTGCAAGGCTCCGAATCGCCGGGATTCGAGCAAACACGCTCTGAGACGCCAGCCACGCAAGGCTCGAGAGAACTGGAGCACGCCCGCAGCGTTAACCTAGCTCAACTCGCGCACATGCCCAATTTCGTGGCGGATGAAGTCGCGAAACGTTATCGAAGTGGATCGGCAACGGGTCCGCTGAGGCCCTATGACACCGTGGAATCGGAAATCGCGTTTCAGGGCCGACGCGCCGTGCGAACACAAATCAAACGCAACGGTCAGGCGTGGGACCAGCCGTTCGACGCGCTGCCGGGCTACAAATGGTATGAAGGATTCGAGACCGAGATCGGACCGCTCTTCGATCCGCAATGTCCGACGAGAATCGAGCACCACGGCCGCTCAACGGTGAATGGCCGCCCAGTGCTCGACTACCGTTTTCACTCACCTGTCGATGGCTGCTTTCCCTTCCTGTACTTTTCGTATGAGAGGTACAATCCGGCGCGATCGGGCCGTTTCGTCATCGAGGATCCAGGCGGCCGAGTCATCGAAGTTGAGGATCGTTCCGATCAGTTTCCGGCCCCGTTCCAATTTCAGGCGAGGGAAGAACACGTCACCTGGGACTACGTCAGGATCGGAGAATCTTCCCACCTGCTTCCGGTACGCGCCGACTTCGCGGCCACCTACCGCTCCGGCACGAGGTACCGAGTTGACATCGAGTACCGAAATCACCGTCACTTCGAGGCATCCTCCAACGTCACGTTCCAGTGATACCGCCGCATCGGTCATTGTCCCGACGGGAATTCCTCGACAACAAACACAAAATGCTGGGACGGTGCGGAGCCGGCCGGAATCTCCGGAGCAAAATTGATCTGGAGCGCATCGTCCACAGCAGCCTGACTGTTCGGATCCCGCGGCTGCAGCGAGTGCGCTTCGACTAATCGGCCGGCCGGACTCAAGACGCCAAATACGCATACCGGCTCGAGGTTCGTTGCAGGCGTGACGGGCCGGTTACCTGCTACGCGGGTCATCTTCGTCGCCGTACCGATCGCTATTGCGGGTCCATTCGCTTTCATCGTATCGGTGGGAGTGAATAAGTTCGGATCCGGAGCTGGGATCAATTCGGCGCTGTCGACAGAAATGCTAGACACCGTGCGCCCTCCTTCAATCACAGTCGCGCGCCGGGGAAGGACTCGGTCTCCGAGTCTCGGAGCGTTGGCGTAGTCGTAAAGCACATAGCGTCCCGGAACTTCTGAATGCATCTGGAGCAGGCCCGTTTGCGGATCGAAACATTCCTCCGTTTCTTCCCAGTCGCGCCCCGTCGCAAGCGGAGGGGGCGACGATGAGCGCGACAGCAGGACACAGGTTACGGTCATTCCGTGGAAGCTGGATGCGGACTTTCGGATCGTGCCGCGATTCGCGTAGGCCGACGACTGAACCGGGTCGAAGAGAATCCCGCGAACTTCCTGGAGCCGCAGCGGAATGACGCCCGCGTTGCCCTCCTGATAGACGCCATTTTTAGACGAGATCCGCGTGACGGCATACCCGGAGGCGGCTCTTGCAGTCCAGTGAATTCCATAGTTCGGAGCGAAGGTCTCCTCCATGGTCCAAACGCCGTCGTAGTTCGTCTGGCCTTTGGAATCAACCTGAAAACTGACCTTGATGTCGTAAGCCAGACCGGCAGTTCGCAGGGAGAACGACTGCCTGGCCCGGCTTAGGCCGTCCAAGGCCGTTTTTCGATCCACTGGCGCATTTACGCGTTCCACCGAGCCAGTAACGGGTTCCATCGAATCGATTGGCACCGGTCTGATTCGCGAAGCTGCCTGCGCGAAGAGAGCCACGGGCAGGACCATCGCGACCAGCAAAAGCTGGGTTCCGCCGGTCCTGCAGATCGGGTGTAGGTGACTAAGCGCCATCGCCGTCGCCCCCGTCGCCCCCACCATCTCCGCCTCCCCCACCGTCACCGCCGCCATCACCACCTCCACCGCCATCGCCGCCATCTCCTCCGCCACTGCCACCGTCTCCCCCGCCGCCGCCATCGCCGCCAAAACCTCCGTCTCCGCCTCCACCGTCTCCGATTCCCCCGTCACCGGAACCAACGGTAGAGCAGCCTGCGGCCATGGCAGAAATATTCAGCGGGAAGAGAAGACGGCCCTGCGTTGACATTCCGCCGATCTGCGCGACGACCGGAACGTCTCCTTCACCCAGCCCCGGCGGAACGACCACATTCATCTGGTAGACGCCGGCGCTCGAAAGCCCTACAAACAGCGTCTGGACCTGGACGCCGTTGATGAAAAGCGAAACCGGTTGGGTGACGGGGGCAGCGCCGGAGAAGGGCCTGCCGGCTGGCTCGGACGGACTCGTCGGGCCGAAGCCAAAGCCAAAGATTTCGACGATGTCGCCGGGCTCCGCGCTTACGGTCGGATACCCGAAGCAGTTGCCGGTGGGCCCGAGCACATCGTACGCTCCGCCCCCGAACGCGCCAGTTCCGTCGGAGCGAAGAATGATGCCCGCGATATGAGTCGAATCGATCAGAGCGAACGTTGGGGAATATTGATTGAGCGAGACGGTCGAAGCGATCTGGCCGTGACCGGTGCTGACGACCACTGACACCGTTCCGGTCGCCGTGTCATCCGGAGCCTGAAGATTGATCTGGCCGGGACTCACGAAGGACAGATAGGCCGGTTTGCCATTAATGGTGACGGTGACGCCGCCCAACGAGGTTGGAAAGTCTCCGTTCCAGACCGCGACCCCATCGGCCAGATTCGCGCCATAAATAGATACCCAACCGCCGGGCTGAATGATATTGACGTGTCCGTAAACGGGGACCACGCCGTTGGTAGTAATAGACGGCGCGTTTGTCTGGCTCGCCGCGGCGAGTCGAGGGGAACTCGAAGGCGAAGCCGCGGCTTCGGCCATCGCAACACTGATCGCGCGAAACAGGGGCTTGTGGGGAACATGCCCCGCACGCCCTTCCGCAGCCAGTCCGCTGAGAGGGATCACGATCGCGGACCCGGTGATTGCCGCAATCATCGACCAGTGGGGAATGCTCCTGGCCAGGGCTTCCATGGACGGGTGTCGCAGGGTCGCAAGATGGGCCGCTAACCGATCGGCTCGACCATTTACGGAATGCTTCATCAAGCCACGCGGCGTAGTCTCGCACCCTTCGGCCTGATTGTAAGGTTCAGGGGCCAGTCCGAAAATACAGCGCCCACGGTAAAAACGGGCGCTTCCGCGCGGAGCAGCACATTCACGCAGGCTCGAACGCGAAAAGCTCATTCATATAGGTCAAGGCGTAAAGGTAGCCGGTCTCAGTACTGTAGTTGATCCGATTGGTAATGGCATCGGGGAGTTGATGCGTGCCTGTTATCTCGTCCGCTGCGGGATCCAACTCATAGACCAGCCCATTGCAGGCGCCAAAATAGATCCTGTTTTTCAGGAAGGCGGCCGGGCCGAACACCTTCGATCCGGCAAAGATCTTCGTTCGGACGCAGCGGCGCGCCAAATCCAGAATGTACATGTGCTTATCGCCGGAACCGACCCAGGCCTTGGCGCCCACGACGAGCGGGACCGTGTAGATTGTATTGCCCGTCTGGACGGACCAGGCCTCGCGCCCCGTTTCGACTTCGATCACATAAATCATGCCGCTCGCGCAACCCGTAATAACCTGGCCGCGCTCCGCATCGAAGGCTGGCGCGTGCCGAACGGACGCCTGTACCTCAGGCAGACCCGTTGAAAATCGCCATTGCGCTTCGCCCGTATTTGCGTCGAACAGGAACAGCTCATTGTCATTGCTCCCACATGCGACCAGTTGGCGCTCCGGCCAGTATGCGGGCGATGCGTGCGTATAACGGCGAGTTTGGTGTTCCCAAGCCAACTCGCCATTGTTCAGTTGAAGGGCGGCAATGCCGCCGCGCTTTCCTTCAACGGCGTATTCGAGACCGATGAACAGCAGGCCAAGCTCCGGCGCCAGCGCGGGCGATGAACCTACCCAATCCGCGCCGATGAATCGCCAGACCTCCTGGCCTGTCAACGTCTCAAGACAATAGACGTTACCGTCATAGGCGCCGAAGTAGACCTTGCCGTCATGCAGCGCAGGGCTGGACCAGAGATTCTTGTGGCCGGGCGTATTGACTTTGAAGGTCCAGAGGATCGATCCGTTCCTCGCGTCGAGGCACCAGAACGTTCCGGAGTCACTTCCGAAATAGATGCGCGTGCCGTCGGTAGCGGGAAAAGATTTCGGAACGCGATGAAAGAAGTTGGGATCCGGCGAGGCGAAGTTCCAGACGTTGCGGAATGCAGCCGAGGGGCGGCAAGCAGGCTCATGGGCCAGTGAAAGGCCGAAGTCGCTGAGGTGGAAGACCGAAAGAATATCGACGCTGTGTTGCTTGCGCCAGTCCTCACCAGCAGGGCTCTCATAATCGATCAGCACGAACACACGATCCATATTCCTGCCGCTTTGCCCGAGAATTGCGCGAGCCTTCTCGAGCGAGCTTCCGGAATTCAGAATGTCGTCCACAAACAGGATTGGCTCGTCCGTGAGGACGCCGTCAATCGCCTGGCCAGAGCCGTAGGTTTTTCGTTCCTTCCGCACCGTGAATCCGTTGACGGGGGTCCCCCGACCGGCGGACTTCAAGAGAATCGCGGAAAGCAGTGGAATGCCGGCGGTCTCGATCGCGCCGATCTGGAACGGCAGGAATCGAGCGCATTCCTCCCAGAACAGTTCCGCCGCGTTATCGAGGAAGACGGGATCCATGAGCAGGCGGCGGGTATCGATCAGCCAGCGATTCCGTAAGCCGTTCGGAGAAACCAACCGTTGCCGGCCGCCGCGCAGAATGCCGCGTTCCTCAATCGCCGAGAAGAGAAGCGTGCGGAGGTCTCGTTGCCTCGACTCGACAGACCGACTGCCGCTTGATAGGGGTTGCAGCGCGGGAACGCGCCGAGTGGACGCGGGCACAACGAGGGGATTCACGGCAAGATCTCCGTACTCGACCGACAGAAGATCAAATATGTAGTGAATGCGCCATTCGTCCGACTCGTTGCTGGATTCGTGGAACTGCTTGTTGTCAAACCACCAGAGTTCTCCCTCGCGCATTTGGACCTGCTCGCCGCCGCTCATCATCACGCTTCCCGCGGAACTCTGAATCACGAGATGGAAACGGTCGCGAAGGAAGTAGTAAGAACCCTCGTCGATATGGCGGAGCACCTGAGACCGCGGCTTGAGACGCACGATTACGGCGCGCGATAAGAGGCAGTTCATTTCCGCAGCAAACTCGGTCATGAACCCAAGGGCTTTTGGGAAGAATTGCGCGCCTGGCGTCAGGCCGCTCTCCTGGTTTTCGTTGATGTGTAAATCCGGGCGCGGTACGGCCGAGCGAAGAAAGATCGTATTCGTATCGCGCTGGGCGGCAATCCTGTCCTGACGGCCGGTATCGGCTAGCCAGCGATGCTCCTGTGACCGAACCTCCTCGGCCAGGGGCTGTACGTCGATGCCCGAGCGAATGAGCCTGAAGAAGTTCATGCGACGTCCGTATTCTAAGGCGGTGCGACGCCGTTTCTCGAGGGGATCGCGCATTAATACATTGCCGACAGTATTTTCGTCTGTTCGCCTCCCGCACCAGGATAGGGGCAGGTCGCGGAGCGGCCGGCAAAAGACGAGGGAGGTCGCGTACAATGCTCGCTGACTACGGCCATTTCCCTCCAACGATCCCGTCCGGACGGTATTCAACCAGCCCGGCATGCATCATACGATCAGGGAACAGAGGACGTTCGGCTCCCCTCACGAACGCCGGAGCAGCCGCCCTCGGTTGCGCAGCAGTCACCCGCGCTGCCGTCCTCACCAGCAAAGCCGTTATAGTGTAGCCACAGGTCCGCCGTGAGCACTACCAAATCCTCCGGGCAATCGCGTTTCCTCCTGTTCGGCGGGTTCGGAGGAATGCTGATTCTGTTGGGCACTCTGGGCCTGAGCGCGCTGTCGTTCCTGGGCGAAATCGAAAAGCGCGAGGAGCAGATCCGCCAGAATTTCGTCAGCCGCGACCGAGCCCTTGAAACTCTTCGCTCCAGCATCTACCTTTCAGGAACCACCCTTCGCGATTTTCTGCTAAGCCCCGACGAACGATCGGCAAGCGCTCGCCGCGAGGAATTTCTCCGCCGAAAGGCGGAAGTCACCTCTGGACTTGCGGAATACCAGACCTTCGAGGAACCGGACGAGCGCGAGCCTTACCAGCAGCTGAAGGACGAGGCGGCCGCGTATTTCAGCGCAGCCGCACCAGTCCTCGATTGGAACGCAAAGGCGCGCGGGGAGCGAGGCATCACCGATCCGCTACTTCAGGGGGATGTGTGGCCGAGGCGCGTGTCCGCGCTCGGGCTGGCGGACCGGATTCAGGAATTGAACGAAAAGCGGCTGGAACTCTCCAGTCAGGTCGTCAGCGTGATGCTGTCCTCGTTCCGGGCGAAGCTTCTCGGTCTGCTCTCTTTGACTTTTCTCATCGGTATCGCGGTTGCGGGCGCGACGTTGTGGCGTCTGTTTCGCCTCGAAAATGAATCCCGGCAACGCTTTCAGGAGGCGCTTAAAGCACGGGAAGAGCTCAAGCGTCTTTCGGCCGAACTCGTGTCGGCCCAGGAGACCGAGCGCCGCCGGATTTCACGGGAGCTTCATGACGAAGTCGGGCAGGTGCTTTCGGCGATCGTGCTGGGAATCGAGAACCTGAGATCGGCGCTGAGCAATGAAGATCGGGAGGAGGCGTTTCGCCAGCTCCAGCTTATTCAGGACATGACGGAGCGTAACGTAAGCGTCGTCCGCAATATTTCCCTTCTGCTGCGCCCGACGATGCTCGACGATCTGGGCCTCGCCCCGGCGCTGAAATGGCTGGCGCGCGAGGTGACGCGGAAGTCTTCGCTGGATGTGGAAGTCCTGGTGGATTCTTTGCGGGACGACTTGCCGGAAGAACACCGGACCTGTGTCTTTCGTGTTGTGCAGGAAGCGCTGCGGAACGCGTCGCGCCACTCGGGAGCCCGTCATGTGCACATTCACATTCAGCAGGCGGAAAATCGTATTCAGCTTTCGATCCAGGATGACGGCCGAGGTTTTGTGGCATCGCAGGAACGCGGCATGGGAATTCTGGGGATGCAGGAGCGAGTCACTCGTCTCGGCGGCGAGCTGACGGTGGAATCGGAACGTGGGCACGGCGCCACCGTCCGGTTTACCCTGCCCTTTACGTCCGGTCGCAGCGAATCGGCTGGCGAACCGCCATCGCGCTATCAGGAGATCAGCCCTTTGCGGACGGCGTAGAGGATCAGATCCGCCAAGCTGTGCAAATTCAGCTTCTGCAGAATGTTGTTGCGATGGGTCTCCACCGTCGACACGGCGATGTGCAGGAGCTCGGCGATTTCTTTGTTCGATTTTCCGGAGACCAGCAGTCGCAGAATTTCCCTTTCGCGCAGGCCGAGGAGGTCGTAGCTGTCCTCCACGCCCCTGCGCCGCGCCTCGAGAACATACTCTTCTACCAGCAACTTCGTTATGCTCGGGCTGAAATAGGCGTTGCCGGAGGCGACGGCGCGAACGGCCGCAAGAACGTCCGCCTCGGAGGAAGCCTTCAAAATGTAACCGCGGGCTCCGGCTTTCAAAGCCTTGAGCACGTATCCCTCGTCGGAATGCATGCTGACCATGATGATCCGGATGTCTGGAAATTTCTGTGAAATGCACTGCGCTGCGTCCGTTCCGCTGATTCGCGGCATGCCGACATCCAGAAGAACCACATTTGGGCGGTGCGCCGAGCATAGCTCGATGGCTTCGTAGCCGTCCGCGGCTTCGGCCACGATCTCAAACTCTTTGGCCCGCTCGAGCAGCGTGCGTAAACCGCTGCGGACCAGCGGATGGTCGTCGGCAATCAGGACCCGAATTCGCGCCATCAAAGCACAATATAATTCAGCACTTCAGGATTCTTTAATGTGGGGCCAAGGCCAGGATCTGACCCTCCTATTCTGGCGCGACCCGCAACATTCTGGTTTCAGGAGCTTACGCTCGCGCGGGTTCCGATGTCATCCGGCGATTATCCGAAGCGGGTTGGGGGGGAAACGCGCGCCGCGTTCATTCACCCGCGCGGATCACGGTAGAGTGAGTCGCAGCGCGTGCTCAGCTTCAACCAGCCGCTGATCACACCGTGCGCAGATGTGAGCGTTGAGGATGCGGGAATCACCACGCAAAACGCCTTGCGCTTCAGAACTTCGGCGCTTGCCAGGATTGACCCGAGTCCGCTTTCGCAAAACGGGTTCGGATTCGATCCGGAGAAATCCCCCGGATGGGTAGCCCGGAGGGTAGCCGGTTCCGATGAGGAGTTAAGGCTAATCCTCGAAGTCACTCCTCAACAACGAATTTGGAAGCCACGCTGGAAGCCACACGCATAGACGCGATGCGAAGTGGTAACACGGCAAGCCCTCAGGTTGCCTCTAACCTCAACAAGACAAAACAGCACGGGCCACAGTAGAAATGCGCCCGTGGAACTACGAACCAGAAGGTCGGGTGTTCGAATCACTCCGGGCGCACCATTTCTAAGTTTTGACTCCAGGCTCTAAGTTTTAACCAACCCCCGCCGCGGCAAGGAAATTCGCCGGCGTAAATGGCGCCTTACGCAGCCGAACTCCCGTCGCGTCGTACACCGCGTTGCCCAGCGCAGCCGCGACCGGTGCGCAAGCAGCCTCGCCAGCGCCATAAGACGGCTGATCGGGATGATCGATCAGCGCTACCTCGACTCTCGGCGCTTCGGGAAAACGCAGAATCGGATAGCTCGCCCAGTCGGTTGTGGCGACACGGGAATCGCGGAACACAACCTCTTCGTGCAGCGTCCGGCTCAGCGTGTGGAGAATGTTGCCTTCTACCTGATTGCGGAGCCCGTCCGGATTAATGATAAGTCCGCAATCGTGCGCGCACACGATGCGGCGCACGGTAATCTTTCCCGTCGGGCGGTCTACCGCGACTTCCATCGCCATCGCGACATAGTTTTCGGCCTGCTTGTATCGCATGTAGGCCATGCCGCGCCCGATCATCAACGTTTCGGCGCCCTGGCGCGAACGAGGCGCTTTCCGCGGCTCCCAGCCGATCATCTCCGCCGCCCGGTCCAGCACAGCCAGCGCGCGCGGATCTTTCAGCCCCGCGCGCCGAAACGCCACCGGATCCAACCCCGCCGCGGCAGCCAGTTCATCGACGAAGCTTTCCACTGCGAACACGTTGCCGATCTTGTTTGGCGCGCGCAGATTCGAAAGCCGGATGGGCGTGTTCGCCAGCGCTCGCGATGTCACTCGCAACCGGGATACGGCGTAAGGCGGATCGAGATTCTGCGTCGTGGGCACGCCGCCCGCGCGAGGCGGGGGAGCGCTCATGCCCGCGGCAAGCGGACCCAGCAGTCCTTCGGTCCATTGCGGTCCCGGGGCGCCCGCCGCGCGGCTCTCCCAGGAGAGCAGTTTGCCGCTGTCATCCAGTCCGGCGCGAAGTTCGAGAAGCTGAGCCGGACCTTTCGGGTCCCACCCATGCTCGTCCTGGCGCATCCATTGCAGACGCACGGGACGACCCGCGGCGCGCGAAAGCAATACCGCATCCGCGGCGCAGTCGAAGGCGCCGTTGCTGCCGTATGACCCTGAGCCGTCGAGGTAGACCACCCGCACCTTTTCCTGCGGGGCTCCGAACGTATTCGCGATCAGGTTCCGCAGTCCCCACGTGTCCTGCGTGGAGGACCACACGGTCGTTCCCGATTCCTTTACATCCGCGACGGCGCACGAAGGAGCGAGCGAGACATGACCGTGAAACGGCCAATAGTATGAGGCGGACAATTCCTTCGCCGGCGCGGGCCGCGCGGAAGCATCGCCGCGGTCGATATCCGTCTGCTCCCGCAGCGTAGGCGCGGTTGCCATCGTGCGATCCAGCCCTTCGGTCTGGAACCGCGATTGCCCTTCGCTCCAATGGGTCTTCAGTTCGCGCGCCGCTCGAACGGCGGCCCACTCGTCGTCCGCGACTACTCCGAGAAAATTCTGGATCCGGATCGCGCGAACGGCCGGGATTCCCTGAATCGACGTTTCATCGACCGAGAGCAAATTGGCGCCGATTGCGGGCGGGCGAATGACGCGCCCGTGCGCCATGCCCGCAATGCTGAAATCCTGAACATAAACGTGCCGCCCGGTGGCCTTTCCCGGAACATCGGTGCGGGCGACCGGTTTGCCGATCACTTGAAATGTTGCCGGGCTCTTTAGTGGCGCATTCGCATCAACCTTGATGCCGAAGCGCTTGTCGCCGATCAGCCTTGCGATCGAAATCCCCTCGCCTCCGCGCGCGGGGCGAACCTCGCTATCGGCAAGCGTCAGATCGGAGACCTCGTGGTTCAGTTGGGTTGCGCCCATTCGAAGTAAGGCCTGGCGAGCCGTTGCCGCAGCGCGACGAATGTCTGCTCCACCGCGTGGTACGCCTTGGCTGCCGCCGGTCCCGCCGTGATTCGGCGTTACGGCGGTGTCTCCCTGAACTACAGTGAACCGCTCCACCGGGATTCCAAGCTCTTCCGCCGCAAGTTGCCGATACACCGCCGTGATGCCCGTTCCGGGATCCACCCGGCTGGTGAAGATCGTGACCGTGCCATCGGCGTGAATCGCGAGGAAACTATCGAGGTCGAACGGCACGGATCGAGAGCCGCCTGGCTGAGGCGGATTCTGCGCCGAAGCCGCTGCGCCGAACGCGAAGCTGACGATGAGAGCGCCGCCCGATTTCAGCAGGTCGCGCCGCGAGAAAGCGGTTCGCTTCATTTCGGACCTCCGGCCGCGCTCGCCGCTCGGTTTACGGCGTTCAGGATCCGCGTGTGCGTGCCGCACCGGCAAAGATTTCCGGCGAGACTGTTCTTGATCTGATCCTCAGTTGGGTGCGGACTGGAGCGAAGCAGAGCGGTTGCCGACATGATCATGCCGTTCGTGCAGTATCCGCACTGCGCCGCCTGCTCGGCGATAAACGCCGCCTGTACAGCGTCCGGCGCTTCGGGAGATCCGAGGCCTTCCAACGTTGTCACGCTGCGTCCGGCGACCTGTTTCACCGGAGTCAGGCAGGAGCGGACCGCGTTTCCGTCAAGCAGAACGGTACATGCGCCGCACTGGCCGAGCCCGCATCCGAATTTCGCGCCATGCAGGCCGAGCCCATTCCGCAGCACATACAACAGAGGTTGATCGGGATCCCAGGATTCGACCGTCGAGGCCATTCCGTTTACCTGAAATTGATACTCGGGCATCCAGCGTCGCCCTCCTCTCAACCTGCATTATGACGGTTTTCCTGCAGCCAGTGACTATCGGCCTTTTTGGCGCGCAGCGTACGCCAATTCGCTCACATCTACGATTGCCTTCGATTCGGAATGGCCTCGAAGCGTCTGGGCCTGCGCCTCCAACGCGCGCGCCTCGCGCCCGCGATGCGTTTTGCGGAGAACAATGACATACCAGTTGAGCATGGATGCCATGAGATCCGCATCCGGCGGCTTGTGGTGAGCAATATCGAGACCCTCGCCCAACTCCTGCTCCGCATCGCGCCAATGGCCTTGCCTGGTGGATAACAGAGCCCTGGCCAGGAGAAGTTCCATATATTCCACCGGATGAGTATCCTTGTGCGTAACCAGGATCTGTTTGGCCTGTTCGAGCGCCCCACTGGCGTCGCCGAATCGATTCTGCTCGATGTAGAGACCTCCCAGACCGGTGAAAACGGTTGCTCCCTCGGGCGCTTCGCTGAGCCCAGCCTCTCGCGCTGCGCCTAAGGCGAGGAGATACTCGCTCTCGGCGTCGCGCAGTTTGCCTTCGGACCGAAGGAGCGCCGCTCCCATTCCGTGAACCAGCAGCCGATCCTTTGGCGTTTCAGCGCGAATTTGCAGGATTCTGCGAAATGCCTCGCGCGATTTCGCGATTTTGTTTTGATTAAGGTTGTTGGCGGATAAAAGATGATACGGAGGCAACAGTATGGGATCGTCGAAAGCGACAACTGTTTCGAGAACCCGCGCCGATTTCTGCGCGAACTTCTCGGCCTCTGCCCAGCGTCCGTCTCGCTCCATGACGACGGCGATGTTGTTGAGAATTACGCCGGCGCACCTACGGTCGTCGATTGCCAGTGTGGCTGTCTCGGCCTGAGACAGCTTGCCCGCCGCCACATCGGCGAGAATCTCGTCGTTGAGTTGCTTGCATGTTCCTATGTCGCTTTGGGCGCACGCCAAATCCGCCAGCGCAACAACAAGAGTCAGAATCGGTGGCGCTTGCATCCACTTCTCCTTCCGCAGGCAGGGCGATCCCGGAACGCCGAACGTTAATTTGCGGCGCTATTCGCGAGAATTCGCTACTGAACAGTTGGACTTCCCGAAGTGGATTAAGTTAGCCAGAGTCAGAGACGGGCTGGCGGGATGCGGAACTCAGAGCGCGGAGGGGAGAGAGATTTGTGGCGGTAAGCACGGCGGCGCCCGCGGGCACCGCCACGACCGCCTCTGCAATGTTCAGCGAGTCACGCCAGCGCGTCTTTGCAGTACTGAACGCACTTGGCCATTTCAGCCATTACCGTCGAACCCTCCGGAATACGGTATTCGAGCTCGATGCTCGCCGGGAACTTGTACTTCTCTTTCTTCATGAGCTGCAGGGCCTCTTTGATCGGCGTTTCCCCCTGACCCCAGGGCAGGTTGTCGCCGCCGTCCTTCTCGTATTTCCGATCCTTGAGGTGCAGGCTGACGATGCGGTCATGTTTCGCTTTCAGTAAGGGAATCGGGCTCGAATTGGTACCGGCCGTGTAGTGCCCGAGATCGAGGTTGATCGCGTTGTACTTTGACTGCGCGAGCGCTTCATCCCACAGCGTCGGCGTGGCCTGCGTGTGGGCGTGGTAGCCGACATACATCTTCCGCTTCGCGGCGAACTCGCCCACACGTTTGGTCAGCGCGCTGTCTTCGGGCAGTTCCATCGTGAGGTGATTTGCGCCCAGCGCTTCCGCGACATTGAACGTGTACTCGTACTCTTCGTTCGACATGTTCATCGTGAGGCCGAGCTTGAACGCGTAAATGTTCACGCCTGCGTCGTTGTACATCTTGCGCAGCGCTTTGTATTTGTCCATCGATACCGAAAGGCGCCAGTCCTTCAGGGCGGCCTGCGCCTTTTGCATGGCTTCCTGCTGTTCGGGGGTAAGCGGAGCGCGGCCTCTCCCGCGACCACCACCCGGACCTCGGCCCGCAGCCTGGGGACCGCCGGGAGCCGCGCCACCCGGAGGGGGACCGCCCGGTCCACGGCCCATCATTCCGCGACCCGGTTGCTGCGGGGCGCCGGCCCAGGCTTCGGCCGGCCCATTCATCAACTCAATGCCGCTGAGCCCCAGATCGACCATGTGCTTCAGAATCGCTTCGGCGTTGTTGCCGTCTTCCATTTCACGGAAGCTGTAGGAGATCGTTCCGATCTGCACGCCTCCGAAGACCGAATTGGGCTTGGCCTCCAGGCTCGCGGCGAGCGGAACGGCCGCCGCTACGATTCTGCCGATGTCTCTTCGTGTGTAAACCATGAAGTCCTTTCTCAAAATAATCAGGTTAGTATTCGAACCGAAGCGTGAATGCCAGGATGCGATTCGGAAGCGTTCCTGTAGGCGTTCCGACCGTCGTCCCGTTGGTAACCGCTCCGGTTGTGGGATTGAACAGAATCTGCGTGTTCATGGCGTTGTACTCGGTGTGGTTGAAGACGTTGTACGCCTGAACCATGATGCGGAATCCGCGGCGCTCGCCGAGTCCCACAGGCGCGAACTTGCTCATCGTCATATCGAAATTCGTCACGTGAGGATAGCGGAGCACGCCGGCGCCGCCGCCCATGTTGCCCAGAACGGGGGTTGTGGGCGACGAAGTCCCTAAAGCCGGGAGCGCAAAAGCCGCGGGGTTGAAGAATAGCCCCTGCGGAACGTTCGCGTAGGGGTTGCCAACGACATTCGGACGCGCGGAGACGTCTGGCGTGCCCGTGTAATCGGGAACTGTGCCCGATGAAAATCCGAAGGTCGGGCTGAATGGCGCTCCGCTGGTTGACGACATCACCCCGGAATAAGTCCAGTGATCCGTAACGGCTCCGACAAAGCGGCCCACGTACTTCGTGATGCCGGGAATTTCGTAGCTGTAGCTGACCTGCAGGTTGTGCGGACGATCAGTCGCGAGCCGGCCATAGTTCCACGAGTGATTATCCGGGACGACGGGAGTGAAAGCCGAGGCGCCCGTCACCGAGCCTGCCGGTACCGAACTGAGCCCGAGCGCATGCGAGTAAGTGTACGCGGCTCCCACCGCCAGGCCGTGAGTGAGACGGCGCTGCAGAGATGCGGTCAGCGCGTGATAATAAGCCGTTCCGATCTCCGCATACTGATAGATCGTATTGAAGCCGGAATACTGCGTACGCAGAAGGATATCCGGTAGCGGCTTATTGCCGTTTGTCGGGTCGAGGCTCGAGGTCCTGAACCGCGCGCCGAGCGGAAGGTAGTTGATGTCGTAGTTCAGATTCTGATGTGTGCTGAAGTTGCCGGTGTATCCAATGTCCGCCACGAAGCCGCCGATGCTTCGCTGAACGTCCAGGCTGACGTTCTGCACATAGTTCCATGGAACGTTGCCGTTCGGCCACGAGTAAAGCGTCGCCGGTCCGAAGATCAGGTTTCCGCCAGCCGCCGCAATCTGGCTGTCGGTCGTGAAGCTCACCTGGGGCACGTACGAATACGGCGCCTGGCCGGAAAGGTTGTAAACCTGATTTCCGTCGAGGCGATTGAAGAAGAGTCCCCATCCGCCGCGCAGCGCTGTTTTGCCGTCGCCGAAGACGTCGTAGGCGAAGCCGAAGCGCGGGGCCGCCCTCAGATACGCGATGTTGTACGTGTTCCACGGAATCCCGTTCTGCCCGAGAATGCCGAGTCCGTTGGCGGGATTGCCCGAGTTCGGAACATAAAGGCCAATGTAGGCCACCGGCGCCACCGCTCCCGTTCCCGGGTCGATCGCGACCCGTTTGCCGCTCGAGACTCCCGGCACGTAGAGGCGCGGGGAGTCGGCAGGCTTAAAGTTCTGCGTGTTGAAGTTGGAGAACGTGTGATTGAGATCGTTCTGTGATGGCTGATGATAAAACCGGACGCCGTAATCGAGCGTCAGTCGGCGGTTTACGCGCCAGTTGTCCTGCACGTAGAATTCGACATTCCAGTATTCGACATTGAATACGGCGCGCGCCGTCGCCTGCTGATAGGTGTCCACATACCCCAGAAACGCGTTCGCATAGCCGTTGCCGGTGTTGAGCGGGTTGTTGGCGTCCGGTTGGAAGTTGAAGCTGCCGGGATAGACCGGTCCTGCCGGCTGAATCTTGGTGTTGCGTTCTATGTAAACGCCGGTCTTGATGCTGTGATTACCCCAGATTTTGGTCAGGTTGTCGGTCACGGTCCAGATCGTGTTGAAGTTTTCGTAGTTTCCGGCGCTTGTGTTGTTCCTGGTGTAAGTCATTGCATTCGGCTCAGGCGAAGACGCGCCGTACTGAAACTGCGGGAGGATGTTCTGGTAGCCATTGGTGACCGAAACGCCCGATGGATTCGTCGTCGGAATCGGGAACAACTGCGGGATACCCGGGATGAGGCCGCGGCTTTCGCTGGCGTAGTTGTCGGTTGAATACCAGGACCATGTATTCCAGCTTTCGCCGACGGTCGCCTCATTGACCAGAGTAGGCGAGATCTCGTATACAACCGAACCCGAATAGCCGTGACCGGGATTCGGGTGGTCGATCGGTGCGATGCCTTTCTGCCCCAGCAGTCCACCGACGGCCGACGTGAACTGCACGCCCTGATAGAGCGCAATCATATCGTCGTGATCGTTGATCCAGCGGAAGTAGCCCTGGATCTTCGACGTCAGATAAGGATCGAGGCGCAGGACATCGTTGCGGCGGGGGTGAGTCGCGCTGGCCGATTCCGTGTAATTCATGATGTTCGCCAAAGCGCCCGTGCCGACCGCGTTCGGCAGGGGGAAGAAATTCAGGGTGGCGGGTCCGAAGCCCGTCGGATCGATGCGCGAGGCGGGAATAATGTTGCCGGAGAACGGCGCATTTCCGTTCTGCGGATCCGTGATGACAATCAGCGATCCATTATTCGCGAGCGACTGCGAAAAGTTGCCCTGACGTTCGAGCGCCGTGGGCGTGTATTTGGTCTGAGTGCCGCCGCTCACGAACTGGCCGGTATATTCCTGGGAAAAAAAGAAAAACAGCTTTTTGCGGTCGCGATTGAACAGATGCGGAATAAACGCCGGTCCGCCGATCGTGTAGGTTTCGACGTTATACCGGTAGCGCGGAGTGGGCTGAGGCAGTCCGTTCGTCAGCGTGTGGTTGTTGAGCCAGTTGTTCGCGTTGAATTGCTCGTGGCGATGGCTCCACTGAGCGGTGCCGTGGAAATCTTTTGTGCCGCTCTTGGTTACGACCGTGATCGTTCCCCCGGAGTTTCTTCCGAATTCCGCCTGATAGTTAGAGGAAAGGATTTTCAGTTCCTGAACGGAGTCCAGATTCGGCTCATAGTGCAGGGTTCCGTTCGAGCCGGTATCCATGTCCGTGACGCCGTCCACCGTAAAATTCTTCGCAGAAGTGTTTCCATTGATCGTAATTCCGCCGATCGCGCCCGGGCTCGTCACATCGCGGCTTGCCGTGGTATCGATGACGCCGGGAATGAGTTTCATGTAGCCGAACAGGTCGCGGCCTTTCAGGGTTACGTTGTTCAGTTGATTGGAGTCAATCAGCTGCGACTTCTCGGAACTCGCCAGTTGGACCGGGGTTACGTCCGCCGTCACGGAGATGGACTCCGTAACGTTGCCGAGTTCGAGATGAAGCGTCCCGACGTCGCGGGTTTCACTGGCCGACACCACGATGTCCCGTTCGGTGAGCCCTTTGAAACCGTTTGCCGCGATGGAAACCGAATATGTGCCGGGCGCGACGTCAGCGAAACGGAAAACGCCGGACGAATCGGTCGTCGCGGCGCGCGAGTTTCCGGTGTTCTGATCGGTGAGCGTAACGGGAGCTGCGGCGAGCACCGCGCTGGCTGGATCGACGACTCGCCCCACGATCGAGCTTGTAACGTTTTGGGCATTAGCCGCCGTTATTAGAAACAGGACTGTCGCGATAGCTGCGAAAGCCTTCGGCAATTTGGCGATCGACATGGATTGTCCCCCCCTGATGCGCTGTGCCGCCACGGATGTCGGCGATTAAACACGGCGAGTATATAGAGCCGGGCAGAAGCCGGACAAGACTGTGACGGTCCTCTTTCGGACAGCTCAGCGCCGGGAGTGGTGCGCCCGAGGGCGTCCAGGACGGTATCTTACGTCGTTTTTCCCGTTACGTTAACGGCTTTTTTTTACCAGAACCAGGAGCCGAGAACTATCGGCGGTCCCGAACTCCCGTGGATTACGTCCGTTCCGATGACCACCTGAATGTTCTTTTTGCCCCAGTCGTGCGGTCCCAAAGACGCGAGTTTGCTGAGATTGACCGGGTTTGAAACAAATTCGGCCGCCGCCTGCGTTCCCCAGGCGCCAATGCCGGCGACGATCAGTCCCGCCTGATCCGTCAGGGGATCATGCAGACGGGTGACGATCGCGTAGTCGCGAACGCGCTGATCGATGGCGGTTGTGAAATCCAGCGTCCACGACGTATTCCCGGGATTCTGCCTGTCGGTAACGCGCGCTCCATTCGTCACGTGGTCGAATCCAAACCTCAGACCGGACGTGAGGCGGAGAGTCCACTCGTTATTCATTCCGCCAATCAGAACGAACGGCCCCTCCTGAAGGTCCTTGAAAGAGGTACTGCTCGCGCGGTTCAGAATCCGGAAGGGTTTCTTCTTCGATTGGAGCGCGTTGGTGATCGACACGAGGGCCATCGCGTCCGAAACATTCATCCGGCGTGGGGCCGTGTGTTCGAACTCTGAAATGGTCGGCGGAGGCCCCTGTACCGGAGCCGGTTGCCGGCCACCGCCCACGCAGAGCAGCGCCTGACTGGGCGATGAAAGAACGGGACGCCAGAACTCATCAAACGGATCACCGGGCTGCAGCGCGGAGCGCAGCAAAAAACCGCCGAAAAGCAGCCCGGCCAGCGCCGCAAGCACGGCGATCCTTTGAAGCTTCCAGCGTCCTATCCGTTCGACAAATGCGTTCCCGATGTCAGAAGGGGCAACACCACGGGCAGGCTCGATGAGGGCCTCCCTTGTTTCCAACCGCATCGGAACATTCAGAAAACGAATCTGGGGAACATAAGAGCCGGGCTGAAGTTCGATCCGAATCCGGGGCGCGCCGCCAAACTCTGCGTAATAGAGGGCCAGCCTGCGGCGAACTTCGCCCGCGGCGCTTCTCACGGAGTGATCGACGTTAGTATCGTAATCCGCGGGCCGTCCAAAAGCCTCGACTCCGATTGTCCTTTCCTTCAGCAGTTCGGCGCGGCCGTCCAGAGTCTGCTCGACGATGTATCGAAGCAGCGAGCAGTAACGCTTGCTGCTTCCGAACAGAGGACTTCTCAGAATCTCATCAACGTGGGTCAAGACCTCTTCCCGCCGATCGCACGCGGTCACGGCAGAGGACTCGAAATATTCGCCCTCGTCATAGGGCGCAAGCATCCTGGCGCTCAAGACAACCCCCTCGTGGTCCCGAAGTATATCAGTTGAAACATGGGGCATTGAAGCGGGCGATGGACGTCCACGACGGTCAGGGACTCCGCGATACTTCCGGATCTTCACTCTCCGACCGTCTCGGACTTGTCCGAATTTCGGGAGCGGCTTAGATTAGCGAATACAAATGAGATTCTTCCGATCAGTCGCGATTGGCGCGCTTGCGTTTGTGGGATCTGTCTGCGGACAGCCGCCCGAAGGAGGCGGGGCTCCCGGTGGGCGCGGTGGCGGACGGGGCGGGCGGGGAGGGGGCGGCCCCAATTTTCCCCAACAGACCAGGAAGCTTGCCGCTCCCGATGTGATCGCGCGCGGCAAAGCTGTTTACGGAGTGAACTGCACTGCCTGCCACGGAGCCGATCTGCGCGGCGGTGACCAGGGCGGCCCCAGTCTGCTGCGCTCGCTCGCCGCTTTGAGCGATCAGCACGGCGAAGTCATTTCGCCCATCATTCACGGCGCGCGTCAGGACAAGGGAATGCCTGGATTCAATCTTTCCGACAGCGACTCGGTTGCCGTCGCCGAGTACATCCACAGCGTCCTGTCACAAGTGGGAAGGCAGGCGCGCCCGCCGGGAGCTATGGACCCTACCTCGATTAACATTCTGGTCGGCAATGCGACCGCGGGCGCTTCGTACTTCAAATCGAACTGCGCCTCCTGCCACTCGGTTGAAGGGGATCTGAAAGGAATCGCCGCCAAGTACGAAGATGCGCGCGATCTTCAGAACACCTGGGTTTCGGCGGGGGGTGGAGGCGGATTCGGTGGAGGCCGCGGCGGTGGCGGGGGTAAGCCTTCCACGGTCACGGTGACCCTGCCGGATGGAACCAAAATCGACGGCACGCTGGTTCACAAAGATGACTTCATCGTGACCCTCATGACCGCAGACGGAACGCGCCGCTCCTTTACGCGCAATGGCGACCTGCCTGAGGTGAGCATTCACGACCCCTATGAAGCGCACAAGAAACTTGCGCTCCATCTGACCGACAAAGACATGCACGATGTGACCGCGTATCTCGCGACGGTGAAGTGATTCCAGGTGACCTCGATGAAAAACTCTTTCCGGCTTTTCCTGATTCTCTGCCCGGCTCTTCCGCTTTTTGGACAGGCGGGGCTCGATCCGACCGACATCCTCAAGCCCCTGGGCAACGAATGGCCCACCTATGCGGGCGATTATTCCGCGAAGCGCTACAGTTCGCTCAAATCCATCGATCAGTCGACCGTGAAGAATCTAAGCCTCGCGTGGGTTACGCGCTTTGTTGCGGGTTCGGGTCCAACCGGCGCCGCGCCCGCGGGCGGAGGCGGTTTCGGCGGTGGACGTGGCGGAGGCGGAGTACCAGTTCCAACGATCGTGGGGGGCTTCGGGAACGGCGATTTGAATACAGGTGGCGCGCCTCGTCTGGGTGGCGGCATTCTGATGGTCGATGGGATCCTCTATCTCTCCGCGCCGGATAACGCATGGGCGGTCGACGCTCGCGACGGAACCATACTTTGGCATTACTACTGGAAGACCCGGGGCGGCACTCACACCGGGAATAGGGGTATGGGGTTGTGGCACAACAACCTCTATCTCGAGGTGCATGACGACTACCTGATCTGCCTCGACGCCAAAACCGGCAAAGAGAAGTGGAAGAAAGAGATTTCGAGCTTCGATCAGCAGTACTTCTCTTCAGTCGCGCCGCTGGTGATCGGCAACCACATCATCGCCGGAACGGGCAACGACATGGACGCGCCCGGATTCCTTCAATCCTTCGATCCCGAAACCGGAAACCGGCAGTGGATTGCGTACACCGTTCCGATGAACGCCGGCGATAAAGGCGTTGACAGCTGGGTCAGCCTCGATGCGGCTCGTCACGGCGGGGGCCAGGCCTGGATTCCGGGCGCCTACGATCCCGAAACGCATCTCTACATTTTCGGCACGGGAAACCCGACACCCGCGTACACGACGGGTCGCGGAGAGGGCGATAACCTGTACACCTGCTCCCTCGTAGCGGTCAATGTCGACACAGGAAAGATCGCCTGGTATTACCAGACATCGCCGCATGACACGCATGATTGGGACGCGACCGAAACGCCTGTCATCATCGACGCTCCTTTCAACGGGCGGCAGCGGAAGATGGTTCTGACCGGTCAGCGCAACGGATACTTCTTCGTGCTGGACCGCTTGACCGGTGAACACTTGGTCACTGGCAAGATGGGCCTCGTGAACAACTGGGCCAGCGGTCTTGATGCTCAGGGCCGCCCGAAACGCGATCCCGGCAAGGACGCCACCATCGCGGGATCCCTGGTCAACAGCGACGTCACCAACTATCCCCCGGCGTCGTTCTCTCCCGACACCGGATTGTTCTACGTCCACGAGAACAATTCGCTGCGCATCAGCTATCTGATCGACACCGACCCGCGCGGCTCGATGGGCCTTGGCGGCACAATGAACGGCGGGGGTCTGTCGTATGGCTCATTTCTGGATGCGATCGATTACAAGACAGGCAGAGTGGCGTGGCGACACGAAATCGGCGGCACGGGTGGATTTCTGACCACTGCGGGCAAGTTGCTCTTCGGCGGCGATGGGGACAACCTCGTCGCATGGGACCCTGCGAACGGAAAGCCCCTTTGGCACGCGCATATCGGCGCGGCAGGTAACGCGCCCGAAACCTACATGCTCGACGGCCACCAATACATACTTGCGACCGGCGGCGATCAGCTATTTGCGTTCGTTCTGAATTAAGCTCGCCGTTTGGGCGTTTTCCGGTCGCGGCTGACGAGTAATTCCAGCGTGCCCAGAATCTGTTCCGCGGTGATGGCAATATCATCATCGCCCTGCTCAAACCACTGCATAAAGATCAGGGAGAGGACCGAGAGGATCATCTGGGCGACAATGCGCGGTGTCAGACCGTCCATGGAACGATTTCCGTAGCGCTGCGCGAGAGCCGCTTCGATCCGCTCCAGCAGCTCCGGCGTTCGCGACTGATGAGCTTCTCTTGCGGCCGGACATTTGACCGCGATGCCCATAATCCTTCGCGTCGCCGGATGCGCTGCACACCGCTCGGCCACCTGCAGCACGGTTCGCCGGAAGACCTCTGCCACCGGGCAGCCCGGCGGACACGCGCCGATCGCCTCGGTCAGGTGCGCGCCGTAGCCGACCACGCCGTAGCCCATGAGATCGCTCTTCGACGAGAAATAACGGAAAAAAGAACGCCGCGATATGCCCGCTTTGAGCGCGATATCGTCGACCGTCGTCTCGTCATAGCCCTTTTCGGCGAAAAGGTCGGTCGCGGCCTCCCAGATGGCGGTTCGGACCAGTTCCTGCTTCCGCGCCTGGAGCGTGGTTCCTCCGGTTACCGTGAGATCCTCTTCCACTACAAAGGACTTAGCCCGTAGAGCGTTTGGCACCGTGAGAACAGATTATCATCTTCCGGCGAAAAATGCACTCCGATGTTGACAATGGCACTCAATGCCAAATATACTTCTGAAAACCGGTCCTCGAGCGACCGGTTTTCAGAAAGGCAAGCACATGAAGACCTTGCTCACCGTTGTTCTCGCCGCCGCCTCCGCGGCGTTTTTCGCCGCCGCCTACGACGCAGGTCCGCTGAGCGGCACATGGCAACTTCACCAGGACATCGCTGGGAACGAAAGCGATCAGACCTGCACGTTCACGCAGACTGGCAGCGATCTTTCCGGAACCTGCGAATCAGCTCTCGGCTCGGTGAAGATCTCGGGCAAGGTGGAGGACAAAAAAGTATCCTGGATGTTCAAGTCCGAATATAACGGCGGCCCTCTCACGATGAAATACAAGGGAACGGTGGACTCGAACAAGATCGTCGGCAACGTGAGCGTCGAGGAATACGGGGTCGAGGGCGATTTCACCGCGGTTCAGTCGGGCAAGGGTCCGGGAGAGTAAGGCCGCTTGAAGTCTCTGCTGTTCTCATCTCTTCTTGCGGCGATTGCTTCGTGCGCCGTGGTCGCCGCCGACGCTCCGTCGGTGGCAGGCAAGTGGGATGTCTACACATCAATCGCGGGTAACGACAGCAACATGGTCTGCACGTTTGACCAGAAGGACAGGGTGGTAACCGGGACCTGCGCCACTGACAAAGGCAACGTCGACATCAGCGGCAAGATAGAGGGCGGTAAGTTCACCTGGAGCTATAAGTCCGACTACCAGGGCATGCCTCTCACCGTACAGTACGCAGGCGCCCTGACATCGGCTACCCGCATCAAAGGGACCGTCGATGTTCCCGAATTCGGCGTCAGCGGGGAATTCACGGCGAACCAATCGAAGTAGAATCGCCTACCGCGACGCGCGAAGCGCTGTTGCCGCTGACGATTGTCGAAATCCCGGTGTGCGATCAAACCCAGCGCGTTGCGACCCATTCTCGTGAGGACAAAATAAATCGCTTCTGAGGGGCGGGGAATCCCTCCTCGTGTGGCGCAAATCGAGGCCGATCCTCCTCTGGTGTGTCTGCGCGCTTTTTTCGATTAAAGCCGACGCGCAGCCCAAGCTTCCGGGCACCGGGGCTCCGCCCTCAGGACAGTCTGCAGCGCCCGAAGACCCCCTCGGTCGTACCACACCCAGAGGCACGGTCCTTGGATTTATCAAAGCCTCCCACAAAGGCGACGATGAAGCGGCAGTTCAGTATCTGAACACGCGTCTGCGAGGCAGCGCAGCCATCAACCTGGCTAATCAATTGTTTGCGGTGCTTGACCGCCGTCTGCCCGCACGCCTGAATAAACTCAGCGACAGTCCCGCGGGCTCACTGGCCTTCGTGTCTAAGCCGAATCAGGATCTCGTCGGCACGATCGAGAGCGCCGGCGAACAGGTAGACATTATCGTCGAGAGGGTCGCTCCTGGCGGAGGCCAGCCCATCTGGCTGTTCTCTAAGGAAACTCTCGACGAGGTCCCCAACCTTTTCGCCGATCTCGACACTCAATCGGTCGAGGATGTTCTTCCTAGGTTCCTCGTTAACACGAAAATTGCGCAAGCGCCTTTGTTTGAATGGCTTGCATTTCTCGTGGGTCTGCCGCTGATTTACGTCCTTGCCACGTTCGCGGGCCGGTTGGTGTCGCTTTGGGTCGGCCAGTGGCGGCGCCGTATCAAAAACAATGGACTTCTTCCGAACCCGGTGCTCATGCGGCCGCCTGCGAGGCTCCTGACCCTCGCAATAGTCATCGTCTGGGCGCTCGCGAAGTTTCATCTTCCCTATCTGGCCCGTCAGTTCTGGTCGGGAGTGGCCGTCGTCGCGGCGATCCTGGCGTTCACATGGTGGCTCATTCTGGGTACGGCGCGGGCGGAGCGTTTGCTTCGCCTTCGGCTCGAGCGATCCAACAATACTGCCGCCAGTTCGGTGCTTCGTCTGGGCAGGCGAATGATCGAAGTACTGATTGTCTTCACGGCTGTTCTGTCGATATTCATGCACTTCGGAATCAACCCCACCGCCGCTCTCGCCGGACTCGGGGTCGGCGGTATTGCGGTCGCCCTCGCCGCTCAGAAAACGCTCGAGAACGTGATCGGCGGCATTTCGCTGATTTTCGATCAGGCAATACGCGTGGGTGACTGGGTGAACACCGCAGGCGTCAGCGGGGGGGTTGAATACATCGGTTTGCGTTCCACTCGCATTCGTACGGTCGATCGGACCCTTGTCTGTGTACCGAATGGCCAGCTTGCCAACGCGACGATCGAAAACGTCTCGCTGCGCGATAAGTTCTGGTACAACCAGCGGATCGGGCTCAGCTACGACACCACCGGCGCCCAGCTTTGCTCGATCGTGGAGAATGTGGAAACGCTGATGAGGCAGGATAAGCGCGTCGAAGCGGATTCCGTGCGGGTCAGGCTGCTCCGCCTTACTACTTCGGCTCTGGACATCGAAATCGCGGGGTACGTCTTTGCCGCGACATTTCCCGACTTCCTGAAGATTCAGCAGGAATTGCTCACGCTTGCGATGCGGACAGTCGAAGCAGCCGGAGTAAGGTTCGGATTCGAGACGCGCAAACTCTATCTCGCAGGCGATTCCAGCCGCGAGCCTCAACCCCAACAATGGCTTGACCCGGACGGCGTTCGAACTCCGAGAACCATCGCCTCAACCGGCGTGCCCGAACGATAATTTGTTGGCTCGTGTCGGGGTCGCCCCACATCAGAGCCACGGAGGAAATCCATGTCGTCGACAGAACGCCTTCTGAAGGCAATCCTTACGATCTGTGTGTTGTTATTGGGACTGGTCGCGCTGCAGGCTTTTCGCGGCGGAACGGCTACCGTGTCCGCCGCTTCAGGCCGGTACGACTATGTGAGCATCATCTCGCCCGTTTTTGTGTATAAGGGCGTTCAGGGCGTCCTTCTTTTGGACTCGCGTAATGGCAACATCTGGTTCGTTCCGAAGGGGACGGATTTTAATGTCAACTTCAAGGATCCGGTGTTCGTGATCCGGTTACCGCTGGACAAGCTGGATAACGCGCCGCAGTAGAATTGGCTCTACTGCGGGACCTTCCAGTCTGACACCAACTGAAACTGAATCCGGGTCTCGGGCTGAATCTTCAGGTGCGGCGATTTCGTTGCAGCCATGATGGTGCCGCCGGCGCCCCCGGCAAGCGCGCCGATGGCCGCTCCCGTACCACCACCTGCAATCCCGCCGATGATTGCTCCCAGTCCGGCGCCACCGAGGACTTTGCGTGTGGTCTTTTTGCCCTCGCCAGCAGATTTAGTTTCGCTCGGACTCGTAACCACGGGTACCATGCGCCCATGAACCGAAACGTTCTGCACTTTCAGCTCAACCAGATCGCTGCCTTTGAATTTACCGCCCTGCTGTACCTTCGAGGCGACCATCACAACATCCGCCCCTCGTGGGACGATTACGTCGCCTCCCAGCATGACTGGGTCGTCGAGCGAGCCGTGGAACTTCATTCCCGTCTGGGTCGCATCGACGTCGATCATGTCGATTGTCCGGACCGTCAATACGGTGCCGGCGGGAATTAATACTGCCGCCCCCAGACTTCCGGGCAAGATCGTCGCGGCCAAAAGTAGTGGCATTCCGTAGATTTTCACAAAGTCCTCACTTTCCCGCCGTGCCGGCGACCGGTAATTCGGATGCGATTTGCAGATCGAGCAGTTTCTCAATCTGGTTTTCGACCTGAAGGAATTCCGTCGCGATGACGGGATTCAGCGCGGCCTTGAATTTGGCGTAATAGGCGCGCTTCAGTTCGTTCCGCTGCTGCTCGATGTCCAGCAGTTTCGTCGCGCACTGATCCGCGGTTTCGTTACTCAGATTGTCGTAGTTGTTGACATAAGTCTTGACCAAGTCGATAATCTGGTCTCCGATCTTTGCGTAATCGGCCTGAAAATCCTTATATATAGGCCAGAACGCGGCGGCCTGTGTTGCGTCAAGCTGCATGACGTTGCTGACAATCTCAGATTTCGCTTTATTGATATCGGAACGCAGGAGTTGAATATAGGCCTGAATATTCAGATCCTCGTTCGTCTTCGGCGCGGGCGCCGTTACCGTTACCTTGTGTCCGGGGGCTTTTACCTGGGTCTGAGCGTGTAGCGCCGGAACCGCAAGGATCCCGAGCGCCAGGAAACAGATCGTACGATTCATGAGAGTTCCTTCTGCGTGTTGATGATCCGGCTGGCGGTCGGATGTTTAAAGTTAGGAGACCGTCGGTAGCTGCGCGGTTCATGCTACGTCCGCTAACGCACGAACCGAGCGCGCCTCCGTTAGGGCCACCCCCACTACGAAATGAAAACCTGCGCGGTCCTCGCACATCAAAAGCGCCGATGAAAACCGGATTCGCACGCGCATCTCTGCTCTTCCTGCTGTCCGGGGCTATGGCGCTCGCGCAGCAGACCACCGTTACCTATGGCTACTCCGGGCTTCCCGTCCCGATCTTCACCGACGCCTCCAACGTCATTTCGGTGGCCACAGTCTTCGTTCCCAAGGCTCTGTCCATTTCCAAAGTCACCGTCCAGGTTCAGATTGCATACCCGAACTCCGGTGATCTCAAGTTGTACCTCTTTTCACCGGAGGGAACACGCACCATCCTGCTCGAGCACGATTGTAGCGTCGCCAATGTCGATACCACTTTCGACGACGCCGCCGGGTCAAACTGGAAGGATTTCTGCCCCACCGAGGCTGGCCGCGGCCCATTCCGTTCGGATCAGCCGCTTTCCAACTTCAACAACGATGATTCGTCCTACGGAACGTGGCGGCTTGCCGTGGAGAATGACCAGAGCGACAGCCGCTCCGGCTGGCTGAACACCTTCGCGGTCACCATTACAGGAAATTCTCAGGTAGGCCCCGAAGTCCGCGCGTCCACTGTAGTGAACGCCGCGGGCGCGACGAACCCCGGCACGGTGGCGCCAGGCGAAATGGTGGAGATTTTCGGCGCCAATCTGGGCCCTGTTCCCAGCGTAACAGCGCCTGCGGGAGCGCTTCCCACCACGCTGGGGGGAGTCAGCGTGCAGATCAACGGCGTCGCCATGCCACTCGCATACGTTTCGCCGTTCGTAATTACCGCGCAAGTTCCTTTCGGCCTCTCTCCCTCTGGGACGGTGGGCCTTCAGGTCAACAATAACAGCTCGCTGAGCCCTACCATTACGCTCACCGCTGCGACGGCGGCGCCGGGTATCTATACGAACGGGCCGTTGGGAACGGGTTCCGTTTCCGCAATTAACCCGGACGGCACGATCAATTCGGTTCTAAACCCCGTCGCAAAGAGCGGATATATCATCGCGTACGCGAGCGGCCTGGGGACGGTGAATCCATCGCTTGTCGCGGGCGCAGTACCGCCGGCCAATCCTCTTTCTTACGTCACGGGAAACGTAACCGCCGTGATCGGAGGCCTGCCGGCAACCGTGCTCTACGCCGGAGCAGCTCCGGGTTACCCAGGGCTTTATCAGCTGAACATCAGCATTCCGGCGGGCGTCAGTTCCGGCCAGAACGAGGTCGATCTTTTCGTCAACGGAATAGCCGCTCAATCGGGAGCTACGATTCAGGTTCGTTAGCGGTTTGCTAAGGCCGGACGCCGCCGACCTTTGTTTTCAGGCGGAAGACGCTCGTACTCGCGACGACGTACAGCGTCTTTCCGTCCTGATCGCCCCACGCCAGATTTCCCACTCGCTCCGGCATGTGAATCGTTCCCAGATGCTTGCCTTGCGGCGAGATGATCCAGACCCCACCCGGGCCGGAACCCCATACGTTTCCTTCTTTGTCTACTTTGATTCCGTCCGGCCCGCCGGGGCCTTTTCCGCCGGTCGCATCAAAAAGGAGTTTGCCGTCTGTGACCGAACCGTCGGGTTGAACGGTGTAGCGGATCCATTGGTTCTTCTGTGAATCGCTTATGTAAAGGACCTTCTCATCCGGCGAAAACGCAATCCCATTGGGTCGCGGAAGATCCTTGATCAACAACTTAATATGAGCGTGGTCGGGCGGCGCGCCCGGCTTCTGCTGCTTTGCGCCGTCGATTCGGTAGACGCCGTTGACGGTCAGCTGTTTTTCCGGATCCTTGTCGCTTTGAGTCGGAAGCCCATAGGGCGGATCGGTGAAGTACAGCGATCCATCCGACTTATAAACCAGATCGTTCGGGCTATTGAGTCGCTTACCCTGGTAGCTGTCGGCCAGGACCGTAATCTGCCCTTTAGGGTCGAGCGTTTCGAGCCTCCAGACATTCCGTCTCGCGTGTCCGGCCACGGTTAGTCTCCCCTGCGAATCAACCGTCATGCCATTCGAACCCGGTTCGGGTCCTTTGAACGGCGCGGAGCCTTCATATCCGCTGGGGTGAATGAAAACGCGGGCGGTCTGTCCGGGCTGCCAAATAATAATGTTGTTCGCTGGTATCTCCGCGAACAGCAGCGATCCCGCGTGGCTCCATACCGGCCCTTCCGTCCATTTGTCGAAGCCAGTGGCGATCTTTTCGATTTTTACGTCGGCGCTGACGAGGCGATCGAGCGCCGGGTCCAGTTTTTCGACCGGTTGCCCGAAGGCGGAACTCGCGGCGGCTCCGGTGGCGGCCAGGATCAGAATTGCAGTGCGGTGAGATTTCACGCCCAAAAGTCTATACCTCGCCCCATTCCTGTGGCGTCAACACAGGAACAAATGCTACGCTGATGTGGGGATAACACAGGAAAACCTATGGAAGATCCGAAACTCGACCTCCTCCAGGGAACGCTGGACGTTATGGTTCTGCAGACGCTCGCCGCCCTGGGCCCCCTTCATGGCTACGGTATTGCGCGGCGCATCGAGCAGGTGAGCGGCGATCAGATCCTCCTCAATCAGGGAACGATCTACGCCGCGCTGATCCGGCTTCAGAACAAACGCTGGATCTCGGCCGAGTGGGGCGTATCAGAGAACAATCGTAAGGCAAAGTATTACGCAATCACGGCGAATGGACGCAAGCAGCTTGCGGCGGACCTCGCCTACTGGCAGCGCCTGGCGGACGTGATGGCCCGCGTGGTTGCGCTAGGCGCAGCGGGAGAGCAGGCATGAGTTCCGGACCGATGGAGCTGCTGCGCCGTTTCGGATCTCTATTCCGACGCCGCGACCTCGACAACGACCTGGATTCCGAGCTTGCGAACCACGTCGACCTCGCCGCAGCCGACTATCGAAAAAAGGGGATGAGCGAGGAGGAAGCAAGGCGCATGGCTCTACTGAGGCTCGGCGGCGTCGAACAATCGAAGGAAGTCCACCGCGACGCGCGGGGGCTTCCGAGGCTCGAGGCCGTTCTGCAGGACGCGCGCTACGCCTTCCGCACACTGCGTCGCGATGCAGGCTTCGCGGTATTCGTGACGCTGATCATCGGCCTCGGCATCGGCGCATGCGCCACTGTTTTCAGTGTGGTCAACAGCATGCTCATACGGCCACTCCCTTTTCAGGATCCATCCCAAATCGTATGGTTGGCGAACGGGACGGATGCCACGGCCGATATGTCGGCTCGCACCTTTCAGGTAATCCCGACGCTTGAGCTTCGCGACCGCAACCATTCCTTCACCGATATCGCGGGCTACTTCGCGTTTTACGGCATTGGCGACATCCCCTTCGCGGACGCGCGCCAGGCGGAGAGGCTCACCGGGGTAGGCGTGACCGAGAAGTTTTTCTCTGTTCTCGGCGTCTCGCCGCACATCGGACGGCTCTTCACAGCATCGGAATGTGAGAGGTACGGGCCGTCGGTTGTCCTCCTGAGCGACGCGTTCTGGGAGCGACGGTTCGCGCGCGACCCTCGCATCATAGGAAGTACGATACGGCTAGGCGGCAAGCCCAGCACCGTGATTGGCGTGATGCCGGCGTCCTTCGACTTCGGCTCGGTATTCGCTCCGGGCACACGCGTCGATCTGTTTTTTCCCTTTCCCCTGACGCGTGATACGGACCGCTGGGGCAACACGCTGGCGCTCGTCGGCAGGCTGAAGCCCGGCGCGCAACTCGCAAGCGCCCAGGCCGAGGCCGACATTCTGGGAAGTCAGATCTCGGATGAGGACAAGCGCCGCAACTCGCTTCACCCGAGCTTCAGCTTACTTTCCGAGCACGTGAGCGGGCAAATCAGGCCCGCCCTGCTGATTCTCGCTGGCGCCGTTCTTGTAGTGATGCTGATCGTCTGCGCGAACGTTTCGAACCTGATGCTGGCGCGGACAGCGGCGCGGCAGAAGGAGATGGCCATACGGGCCGCTCTCGGGGCGGGACGCGGCCGCCTCGCCCGTCAGCTTTTCACGGAGAGCCTCATTTTGACTGGCTGCGGCGCGCTGCTCGGCGTGGGGCTTGCCTACGGCGCGACAATCAGTATCGCCCACCTCACCGCATTCAACCTTCCCCTGCTGAACGAAGTCCGGATGGATGCGCGAGCGCTCGGGTTCGTGGCTCTCATCGCGGTAATCACCGGACTTCTGCTCGGCCTTGCGCCCGCGCTGCGCATTTCGCTCCCGCGCCTGAATGCTTCCCTCGGCCGCAGCGGAGCGGGCGGGTCCCGTGAACACGCATGGCTGCGTGGTGGTCTTGTCACGGCTGAGATCGCCTTCGCCTGCGTCCTCCTCGTCGGCGCCGGCCTGCTCGTGCGGAGTTTTGTCAAGGTGCTCGATACCCGGCTCGGCTTTCGCCCGCAGAGCGCCGCGACGATCCGGATCGATCCGGATCTTTCATATGACACAGAGGGACGCAAGATGGCATACCTGAATGACGCTTTGCGCAGGGTTCGTTCCATACCGGGGGTTCAGAGCGCCGGCGTGACGGATGCGCTCCCGCTTGGCAAGAACAGAGCGTGGGGAGCGGGGGCCAAGGGCGCGACTTACAAAGAGAATGAATATCCTGACGCCTTCGTCCGGATCATCTCCGACGGTTATTTCGCCGCGATGGGCATTCCGGTCACGCGCGGGCGGGATTTCGACGAGCGCGACGCCGCTCAGGGCAACAAGGTGATCGTGATCAACGAGAGTATGGCCCACGCTTTTTGGCCCGGTGAGAACCCCCTCGGGAAGATCATCGTTGGCGATTGCGCGAAGGAACGAGAGGTGATCGGCGTTGTCGCCGATGTGCGTCACATGGCGCTCGAAAAGGAATCCGGAAATGAGATGTACATCCCGATGCGTCAGTGCGACGACCGCACATCCTGGGACCTTGTTGTGCGCGCGAACCTTCCGATTCCCGCGCTCGGCAGGGCGGTGGACGACGCCTTGCGCCCGATTGCTCCGGACCTGCCGAAAGGCGGGATGCGGCCTCTCACCCAACTGGTGGATCGCGCGGTGTCCCCGCGCCGCTTCATCGTCTCTCTGCTCTCCGGCTTTGCGGTGTTCGCCCTGATTCTCGCGTCACTCGGAATTTACGGACTCATCTCATATTCCGTCAATCGCAGCGCGCCGGAGATCGGCGTTCGGATGGCGCTCGGAGCGTCAGCGTTCGAAGTGCAGCGTCGGATTGTCGCTCGCACTCTCGCGCTGGCCGCAACAGGCATGATTGCGGGTGTGCTGATCTCCTGGATCGCGGGTCGATCGGTCGGGTCGCTGCTCTACGGTGTGGCTGCCGCCGATCCGTCCACCTTCGCTGCCGCAGCGTTCGTTCTTCTGGCCGTTTCGGCGATCGCGGGCTATCTCCCGGCGCGCCGAGCGTCGCGAATCGATCCGATGATCTGCCTCAGGGCGGAATGAATCGCTGGGCCGGCGCAGCCGACATAGTGAACGCCAATACTGAAGCGCCACATGCGCCAGACCATCGAGATCAAAGGGACGCCGATTGGTCCGGCCCACTGGAAACTCACGCACCCGATGCGCCAAAGCCGGATGCTAACCTGAAGCCGTGAATCGCCTGTACGACCTCGATCCCGGCCCTGACACGCCGGAGATCGTGCGGATGATCGTCGAAATCCCGCAGCACTCTGCGAACAAATACGAATATGACGGGAATCTCGGCGTCTTCCGTCTCGACCGGGCGCTTTACTCGCCCATGCATTATCCCGGAGATTACGGCTTTATCCCGGGGACGCTGGCAGACGACAACGATCCGCTGGATTGTCTCGTGCTCGTGCAGCAGCCGAGTTTTCCTGGTGTGATGATCGAAGTGCGGCCCGTCGGCGTACTCAATATGGTTGATGGCGACGAACAGGATCAGAAGATCCTGGCAGTTCCGACGCGCAATCCGCGCTACGACCAGATCCACACGATGGACCAGATCTTCGCTCATGTCCGCCGGGAGATCGAGCACTTCTTCTCGATCTACAAGGAACTCGAAGGCAGGGTCATTACGATGGAGGGCTGGGGCGGCCCGCGTGAAGCCCGCAAAGCGATCATGGATTGCCGCGCCCGCCATCTCAAGGCGAAAAAGCCGGACAGCGCTGCGCAACCAGCCGCGGTTTCCAGTTAAAGACGCGCGCGCGCCATCGCCATCGCTTCATCGCGCGTGGCGATCGCGCCTTCCAACTGCGCATCTTCGATCTCGCCGAGCACTACTCCGAACATCGGGCCCGGCTTGTATCCGGCTGCGATGAGGTCTTTGCCTGTGATCAGCGGATTGGGCTTGAGTTGTTCCGGAGGCGTCTCGCTCTGCTTGCGCCGCACGAAATCGTAGTTTTCCAGGCTGCCGTGGCTCGAAATGCAATCCAGCCGGTGCAGTTCCATGTGGTCTTCGAAGCCCGGCATCCGGATGAAGCGCTTCAGCCTGCTCTCGCGCATACGAGGAACGTCTTTGAACTTCATGTGATTCGCGATCAACCCCTCAGCGGATTCGATCACCGAATTCGCAAACTTCAGCCTTCCCATCAGAGCGCGGGCGAGCTCGACGCCTTTCTCGACATGCCCGTCAAAGCGGATGCGCTCCGCAATCCGAAACGTAGCGGGCTTGCCCACGTCGTGCAACAGAACTCCGAGCGCGAGTTCGAGAGAGGGATTCCGCATTCCTTCAAGCATCATCAGCGTGTGGATCCAGACGTCGCCTTCCGGATGAAATTCGGGCGGCTGTTCGACGCCTTTCATCGCGGCGACCTCCGGAAGGATTTCCCGGAGCAGCCCGGCGTCATCCAGCAGCTCGAACCCCCGCCGCGGGCCGCCTTCCGTCAGAATGCGCGCGAGTTCGTCGCGCACGCGCTCCGCCGAAACCCGACGAATCGCCGGCGCCAGCGCCCGGATAGCTTCGAACGTCGCTGGCTCAATCTCAAAGCCGAGGCGGGCCGCGAACCTGACAGCCCGCAGCAGACGCAGATGATCCTCGCGGAACCTGCGCTCCGGATCCCCGATGGCCCGCATGATGCGCGCCTGGAGATCCTGCCGGCCCCCGACGAAGTCGAGGACTTCGCCGGTGGACGGATCCAGCATCAACGCGTTGATTGTGAAATCGCGCCTTATGGCATCTTCGCGCGGATCCCTCTCGAAGCGAACGCTCTCGGGACGTCGCCCGTCGCGATATTCGAGATCGCTGCGGAACGTCGCGACCTCGACGTATGCCGATCCTTCATGGACCATGACCACGCCGAAGTGGGCTCCTACCTGCCCGGCGCGCGGAAAGAGTCGCAAGACCTCCTCCGGAGGCGCCGATGTCGCGACATCGTAGTCCTTCGGCTCGCGCCCCAGCAGAAGATCCCGAACGCAGCCGCCTACAAACCAGGCCGAGTGCCCCGCGGCGCGCAGACGCACCACGATGGATTGTGCAAGGGCGCTCCCCGGCGATGGTCCACCCACGCTTTCATGCTAATCAAGTAACGATGACGAAGCCCGCTCTGCTGCTCCTGCCCGGCTTTCTTTGCGATGAAACCGTGTGGAGGGACCAGCTTGCTGCGTTCGAAAGCGATTTTGACTGTTCGATCGCGAGCTACGCGATGCTCGATTCCCTCCCCGCGATGGCGGCTCACGCTCTGAAAACCGCGCCGTCCGCGTTCGCGCTCGCGGGACATTCGATGGGCGGGCGGGTTGCCCTCGAAGTGTTCCGTCTCGCGCCCGAACGAATCACACATATTGCGCTGTTCGACACGGGTTGTGAGGCGTTGCCTGCCGGCGAGCCCGCGAAAGCCGAAAGACGGGCGCGCCAACGCCTTCTCGATATCGCTCGCAGCGAGGGAATGCGGGCGATGTCCTACGAGTGGATTCCCCCCATGATCCATCCCGATCGCTGGCAGGATAACGAACTGATCGAGGAGATCGTCCGGATGATGGAGCGCAGCGCGCCCGACCGCTTCGAAGCGCAGATGAACGCTCTGCTCTCCCGGCCTCGCGCCACCGACCTGCTCGCGCGCATCTCCGTCCCGGCTCTGGTCCTCACGGGACAGGACGACGGATGGAGCCCGCCGGAGCGCCATCGCGAAATAGCGGCCGCCATTCCGGGCGCGACTCTCTCGATCATTCCGGAATGCGGGCACATGTCTACCATGGAGCGGCCCTCCGAGGTGACTCGCGCGATGTACGCCTGGCTCTCACGCTAAACTGTTTTCGACGAAACCCGTATGGCAATCAAGCCGGCATATCGGCCGGGTCCGAAAGTAGTAGTTGCGACGACGGTCGCGCTGGCCTTCATATCCTTCTGGCGAGCCGCCTCCATCGTCCTCAGCGACCTTGCTTCTTCGGCCTTTTACGCGGGCGGCATCGCGGAACTCGCCGTCGGGCGTAGCGCCGCCTGGTTCGTTCTCGGCGTCATGCTGTTCAGCTTTGCCGTGCGCGCCGTTTACATGGAAGGCTGCAGCATGTTCGTGCGCGGAGGCGTGTACGTTGTCGTCCGCGACTCCATGGGTCCTTTCATGGCGCGTCTGTCGGTATCCGCGCTCCTTTTCGATTACATTCTCACCGGGCCCATCAGCGTGGTCAGCGCCGGCCAATACCTTGCGGGCCTGCTCAATGAGATGAGCGGCTTTGTGGGCAAGAGTTATCAGGTGCCGCCCGATTGGTTTTCCGCAGGCTTTGGCATTCTCGTCACCATCTACTTCTGGCGCGAAAACATCAAGGGCATGCATGAATCGAGCGGCAAGGCGCTCCGAATTATGCAGATCACGACTGTGATGGTGGTGATTTTCCTGATCTGGTGCCCGCTCACCCTCATCGTTCGGGGGCCTGCCCAGATTCCGCCGCCGCCTCTGCCCCACAACATCAAATTCAGCGCTGACGCGGTGGGCTGGTTCAAGGGCACTATATTCGCGACGATACCGGTGATCGTCGTGATGATCGCCTTCGGTCATTCGCTTCTCTCCATGAGCGGATTCGAGACCCTTGCGCAGGTCTACCGCGAGATGGCGTTTCCGAAACTCCGCAATCTGCGAATCACGAGCAACATTGTTTGCGGATACGCCATCGTCTCGACGGGCATCATCACCGTGTTCGCTGCGATGGTGATTCCGGACGCCGTTCGGACGAACTATGCGAACAACCTGTTGGGCGGGCTGGCAATGCATCTTGCGGGTCCGCAGGTTCTGCGCCTCTCGTTTCACATCTTTGTGGTCGTGGTCGGCGTACTGATCCTCTCGGGCGCCGTGAATACCTCGATCATCGGCGCAAATGGCGTCATGAACCGCGTGGCCGAAGATGGCGTGCTGGTCGATTGGTTCCGCAAGCCGCATCGGCGGTTCGGTACAACGTCCCGCATCATCAATGTCATCGCCGGCCTGCAGATCATAACGATCGGGCTGAGCGGCGGTAACGTTTATCTCCTCGGCGAAGCCTACGCTTTCGGCGTTGTCTGGAGCTTTTTCCTTCAGGCGTTGGGCGTGTTGGTTCTGCGATATCACCGTCACGATCAGGAATACAAGGTTCCGATGAACATCCGGATCGGTGGGATCGAGATTCCGATCGGGCTCGGCGCGACGACCGTGATGCTCGGCGCGACCGCCGTAGTGAACCTGTTCTCAAAGCAGTTCGCGACGATTTACGGCGTGCTGTTTACGGTGGTTCTGTTTGCGGTGTTTACGGTCTCCGAGCACATCAACCGGAAAAAACAACACGGCAAAAAGCACGCGCTCGAAGAGTTCAATCTCGATCTCCAGCCCGAAGTCGAAACCTCGACGATGAAGGCCCGCCCGGGCGCAATTCTCGTTGCGGTGCGGGATGCGAATAATCTGGCGCACCTGCGGTCCGTGGTGCAGAAGACGAACATGCGGCGTCATGACATTGTGGTGATGACCGCGCGCCAACTCACGGGCGTTTCGGCTGAATACAACCTGGAGCAGAACCAGCTATTCACCGACTACGAGCGCGAACTATTCACCAGGGTTGTCGAACTCGCCGAGAAGGAAGGGAAGACAGTCGAACTGCTGGTAGTGCCTTCGGTGGACCCGTTCGACGCCATCGTCCAGACCGCCAATCGCCTGCAGGCGTCGCGCGTCGTGACCGGAGAATCCCTGCGCATGGACACGGCGGAACTCGCCCGCCGCATCGGGCTCGCATGGGAGAGGCTACCGGAACCCCGGCACGCGTTCTCTCTGGAGGTGCTGAGCGTTCATAAGCCGTCATTCTTCGTAAACCTCGGGCCGCATCCTCCGCGACTCTGGCCTGAAGACGTGCAGCGGCTTCACGAGCTTTGGTTGCGCCTCAGCGACGGATTCGGCTCAAAGTTGCACCACCGCGACGTGCTCGGCGTGGCGCTGCGCCGCTTGGAACGCGACCTCGAAAACGAGCGGCGCGAAGAGGCGCTGGTCGACCTCGATACGGAGATCCGCCAACATTAGCCTGCTGGCTCTACTTTCGATAATGCGAGATGTCGCAACTGTTCGACGCGCAGAACTTCTGTGAATCGTCGATATACTGCGTCCAGTCCGACGCAATTCCTTTGCGCGCCTGATCCAGATCCATCCCCGTCAGAACCTGAATCGCGAGATAGGTCTCTACCATGTCTTTGATCGCTTTGTAATTCCTGCCACTCGGAGCCTTGCCGCACTGCGGCCAGATGTTATCCAGCGAATCCGCCCCGCCCATCTCGAGCGGTACCAGATGATCCAGTTCGCAACTGGAGTTCTGGCTGACCTGATAGGCGGCGTACGTGGTTTTCTTCTGGCCGGACCCGGTCACGCAGTCCCGAACGCATTTCGTCGAGAACTTTTTTGCGCCGAACACGCTCGCCGGTACGGTCGGATTGAAGGCGCCAGGCGTGCACGACGGATCCGGGAGAGGATATCCGTTGGTAGCGCGGCCAGTTGCGCATGGTCCCCCGGCCTTTGGCGTGCCCAGTGATGTCGTCGCATGGGAATCCACGCCGGGTACAGGACACCGCTGGCACAGGTTGCCCGCCAGAGCGGCGCTTTGGATTGCCGTCGCGGCAATAGCCACCGCCACGAGGCCGGGATGAGACACGTAGCTCGATTTGACAGTCATTGTTATCAACGTGAGCCAAAACAGGAAGACGTGTCGTGATGAGCGGCCGCGGGACCGCTTTTCCCATCGCGATATAATTTCGGTTTCGGTCCGCACCATCCGGTACGGGCCTATTAAAACGACATCGGACACGCAAAAGGAAACTGCAATGGCAGCCGCCGAAACTCTAGCTTTTCAGGCCGAAACTAAAGAACTCCTTCGCTTGGTGACGCACTCGCTTTACACCGAGAGCGATATCTTTCTGCGGGAACTGATCTCAAACGCGTCGGATGCGCTGGACCGCCTGCGCTTCGAATCGCTGACCAACAGCGAAATCCTCGAAGGCGACGACCACTTTGAGATCCGCATCGACATTAATAAGGACGACCGCACCCTCACCATCTCCGACACCGGAATCGGCATGAATCGCGAAGAAGTCGTCGCGAATATCGGAACCATCGCCAAGTCCGGCACGGGCGAACTGCGCAAACGGGTTCAGGAAAAGGGATCCGCCGCCGACATGGCCGACCTGATCGGTCAGTTCGGCGTCGGTTTCTACTCCGCGTTCATGGTGGCGGATAAAGTCAAGCTCCTCACGCGGCGCGCTGGCTCGAAAGAGGCCATCGAATGGGAGTCCGAAGGCAGCGGAACTTATTCAATCCGGGACGCTGAGAAGTCGTCTCGAGGAACGTCAATCACCCTGTACCTCCGGCCCGCCGACACTGACGCCGGACTGGAAGACTTCGCCCACGACTGGCGTATCTCCTCCGTCGTCCGGAAGCACTCGGACTTCATCGCCTATCCCATCATCATCAGGAAGGAAAAGAAAGAAGAAGGCAAGGAGAGCACGTGGGAAGACAGCACGCTCAACTCGATGAAGCCGATCTGGAAGCGATCGCCTTCCGAGGTCAAACCCGAAGAGTACGCCGAATTCTACAAGCACGTCTCGCACGACTGGAATGAACCTCTGCGCACCGTTCACTTTCGCGCGGAGGGCGCCTTCGAATACGAAGCGCTGCTGTATATACCCTCAAAAGCGCCCTGGGATCTTTATTACGTCGGGGCCGAAATGGGTCTCCGGCTGTTCGCCCGCCGCGTCATGATCATGGAGAAGTGCGAAGATCTTCTTCCGCACTACCTCCGCTTTGTTCGTGGCGTGGTGGACGCTTCCGACCTGCCCCTCAACATCTCCCGGCAGCGGCTCCAGCAGGACCATCACATCAGCCGCATCCGGAAGCGCCTCACCACCAAAATCTTCGACACGCTGAAAGAACTTCACGATAAAGAGGAAGAGAAATATCTGACGGCGTGGAAAGAGTTTGGCCGCGCCATCAAGGAAGGCGTCTCCGCCGACTATGACAACCGCGACCGTATCGTGCCGCTGTTGCTCTTCGAGTCGTCAAACGATCCGGAAAAGCTTACCTCAATCAAGGACTACGTCGCCCGCATGAAGCCGGATCAGGAACAGATCCTTTACATGACGGGTGAGTCGCGATCGATGATGGAGAATTCGCCGCACATCGAGGCCGTGAAAGCCAAGGGCTACGAAGTTCTCTTCATGACCGACCCGGTCGACGAACTGGTTCTTCAGCATCTTTCCGAATTCGAAGGGAAGAAGCTGAAATCGGTCGGCAAGGGCGAGATTAAGCTCGGCACCGAAGAGGAAAAGGAAGAAGCCGAGAAGGAACTTAAAAGCAAGGAAGAGGAATATAAGCCGCTCACCGAATTCCTCCAGAAGAAACTGGAGGACTATGTGAAGCAGGTTCGCCTCTCGTCTCGCCTTACGACCTCGCCGGCCTGCCTGGTCGTCGAAGAACACGACTACAGCCCCATGTTTGAACGCGCGCTCAAGCGCGGCACAGGCAATGCTCCGGCGCGTAAGCGGGTGATGGAACTCAACCCGAAGCATCCTCTCATTGAACGCATGAAGCAGCGTCAGGCGGCGTCCTCAGACGACCCCATGCTGAACAGCGCCGCGGAAGTGCTTCTCGGCCTCTCGCTGCTCGCCGAAGGCTCGGAACTTCCGGACGCCGCGCGCTTTAATCGCGCCACCACTGAGATGTTGGGCCAAGTAGTGTAAGCGAAGTGGTGTAACTTGTTTTCTGAGAGATTTCATGTCGAAGACGCCTAAGCTCCGGAAGTTGCTCCCGCTCGGACTGGCCGCTTTCGTGATCGTTGCGTTCGGACAGGACGACAAAGTCGCGCGCGGCAAGTATCTGGCCGAAGAAGTGGCGAGATGCCAGGATTGCCACACGCCGAAAATGGACAACGGCAGTTTCATCAAGTCCATGTGGATGAAGGGCGCCACTCTGAACCTGATGCCCGCGGCGCCCGTCGCCGGCTGGCATTCGGCGGCGCCCGATATTACCCCGAACGGCGCTCTCTGGAAACGGTGGAACGAGGAAGGCATGGTGTCGTTTCTCGAGACCGGTAAGACGCCGCGCGGCGGCGCAGCCGGTCCACCCATGCCTGCCTATTCGTTGAAGCACGACGATGCGGTGGCGATCGTGGCGTTTTTGAAATCGTTGCAATAGTGAAGACCTGCTGTCCGCTTGCCGGCCTAATGGCCGGAATTCTGGCGCAGTTTCCGCTCGGCGCGCAGACGGCGGACCAGGTTCTTGTCGTTGAGAACCGCCATTCTTCGGTCTCGCGGGAGATCGCCGCATATTACATTCGCAGACGCGCGGTTCCTCTCAATAATCTCTGTGTCATCGACGCCCCCACCGAAGAGCGTATTGAGCGGCCGGTTTACGAAAATGACATCCAGGCTCCGGTCGCCGCATGTCTCAAACGCCAACGGCTGGAAGAAAAGATTTTCTATATCGTCCTGACCAGCGGCGTCCCGCTTCGCATCATTCCGGGAGACAGCGGTTCCAAAAGCCCTGCCGCCTCCGTCGATTCCGAACTCGCTCTGCTCTACATGCGTCTGAAAGGCGTGGTTACGCCCATCGAAGGCCCGCTCCGCAATCCGTTTTTTGGTCAGCGCGACGCCCCGTTTCGCCACCCGCAGTTTCCGATTTATCTGGTGACCCGGCTTGATGCGTACTCAATGACCGATATGAAGCGAATCGTGGACGACGCGCTCGCCGCGCGCAACACGGGCAAAGTCGTCATAGACCTGCGCGGCAACGATTCGACCGACGGGAACCGCTGGTTGCGCACCGCTGCGCTACTCGTACCGAAAGGTCGCGTCGTGATGGACGATTCGCCTAAGGTTCTCGCCAATCTGGATAACGTGATCGCCTATGCGTCTTGGGGTTCGAACGACCCCGACCGCAAGCGCAGGACCCTCCACATGCGCTGGCTGCCGGGTTCCATCGCCACCGAGTTCGTTTCAACCGACGGAAGGACGTTCCGACCGCCGCCCGAAACCTGGGAGATGGCGCCCTGGGGCGAAAAGGACAAATGGTTCGCCGGTTCGCCGCAGTCTCTCACGGCCGACTACATCCATGAGGGCGCATCCGGCGCATCCGGGCAAGTGGAGGAGCCGTTCCTCTCTGGCTGCCCTCGTCCCGACTATGTGCTCCCCGCATATCTCTCAGGCCGCACGCTGGCCGAAAGCTTTTACATGGGAATCCCGGCCCTGAGCTGGATGAACGTCGTGATCGGCGATCCGCTCATGCGCCTTCATTAAGCGAGACAGACTTTGCCCCTTCCTCAAACACCAACCATATCCGCGATGCGTGTGATTCCTGTCGCCGGACAGGACAGCATGCTGCTGAACCTCAGCGGCGCGCACGCTCCGTTCTTCACGCGCAACATCGTCCTTCTGACGGACAGCGCGGGCCGGACCGGAATCGGTGAGACGCCCGGCGGCGAAAAGATCCGCCAGACTCTCGAAGATGCGATTCCGCTTGTCGTGGGAGCGGAGATCGGCCGCTACAATCAGGTTCTCAACTCCGTGCGCACGGCATTCGCGGACCGCGATGCCGGGGGACGCGGCATTCAGACCTTCGACCTCCGCACGACCATACACGCCGTCACCGCGCTCGAAGCCGCTCTGCTCGATCTCTTGGGACAGCATCTTGGCGTTCCCGTGTGCGCTCTTCTGGGTGAGGGCGCGCAGCGCGATTCCGTGGAAACCCTCGGCTATCTCTTCTATGTCGGCGATCGAAACAAGACCGATCTGCCCTACCGGACCGACCCTGCCGCTTCCGATGAATGGTTCCGGGTTCGCGATGAGGAAGCCCTTACGCCCAAGGCCGTGGTGCGTCTCGCCGAAGCGGCGCATGCGCGCTATGGATTCCGCGATTTCAAACTAAAGGGCGGCGTCCTGTCGGGCGTGAGTGAGATGGAAGCCATTCAGGCGCTGGCCGAACGATTTCCCGGCGCTCGCATCACGCTCGATCCCAACGGCGCATGGTCGCTCGACGAAGCGGTCGCCCTTTGCTCCGGCAAGGGCAAATGGCTCGCCTACGCGGAGGATCCCTGCGGCGCCGAGAAAGGCTTCTCCGGCCGCGAGATCATGGCGGAATTCCGTCGCGCCACCGGAGTCCGCACCGCTACGAACATGATCGCGACCGATTGGCGCGAGATGGGCCACGCTATTCAGCTCCATTCAGTCGATATTCCCCTGGCTGACCCGCACTTCTGGACGATGGCCGGCTCCGTCCGGGTCGCCCAGATGTGCCGCGAATGGGGCCTGACGTGGGGTTCGCACTCAAACAATCACTTCGATATCTCGCTCGCCATGTTTACCCATGTGGCCGCCGCGGCGCCCGGGCGCATCACCGCCATCGACACCCACTGGATCTGGCAGGATGGTCAACGCCTCACGCGCGAGCCGCTGCGCATCCGCGAGGGGAAGATCGCCGTGCCGCAAACCCCAGGTCTTGGCATCGAACCCGACCTTGAGGCTATCGAGGCCGCCCACGCCCTTTATAAACAAGGGGATCTTGGCGGACGCGACGATGCGCGCGGCATGCAATACCTGATCCCGGGCTGGCGATTTGACCCGAAAAAGCCCTGTCTTATACGTTCAAGCGTCGTACGTTAAAGCCGGCCGCTTTCAAAGTGCTCCTGGGATAACATGAGGAAGCAATGAACCGAAGATCTTTCATCGTGAATTCGGCGGCCGCGCTCGGCGCATCCGCCTTGAGCGCCGCGACGAGCCCGAATAACACGGTCCGGATTGCCGTGGTCGGAATGCACGGACGCGGCAAGAGTCACCTTCAGGCGTTCACGTCTTTGCCGAATGTCGACCTCGTCGCAATTTGCGACATCGACGACGCCGTCCTCGCCGCCGCCTCGAAGTTCGTCACCGAGAAACGCGGAACCGCCCCGACGCCTTATAAAGATCTTCGGAAACTCCTCGAAGACAAATCGATCGACGCCATTTCGATCGCCACACCGAACCATCAGCACACTTTGCAGACGGTCTGGGCTTGCCAGGCCGGCAAGGACGTTTACGTCGAAAAGCCCTGCTCTCACGACATGTTCGAGGCGAAGCAGATCGTCGCCGCCGCCCGCAAGTACGACCGGATCGTCCAGCAGGGTAGCCAGAGCCGCTCCAATCTCGCGCTGCAGGAAGCGGTGCAGAAGATGCGCGACGGCGTGATCGGCGACGTTTACCACGCGCGCGGGCTTTGCTATAAGTGGCGCAACACCATCGGCCGGAAACCCGAGGAGGCCGTTCCCGCCGGCGTCGACTACGATCTCTGGACGGGTCCCGCGCCGAAGCGCCCCTTCACGCAGAATCGTTTCCACTACAACTGGCACTGGATGTGGGATTACGGCAACGGCGATCTCGGCAACCAGGGTATTCACGAAATCGATATCGCCCGCTGGGGGCTGGGGGTCAAATATCCGACCAAGGTCTCCGCTATTGGTGGACATTTCATGTTCGACGACGATCAGGAAACGCCGAACACTCTCGCCGTCGCTTACGAATTCAATGATGGCGGGAAAAAGAAGATGATGACCTTCGAAGTCCGCCACTGGATGTCGAATACCGAATGCGATATTCACGAATTCGACAAGAGCGTGAAGAGTAATTCCATCGGAAATCTGTTCTACGGCTCCAATGGGTACATCGCGATCGACGGATATACCAAATATTGGTCGTACCTCGGCAAGGAACAGGAGCCCGGTCCCGCCCGCAAAGACGGTGGCGATCACTTCGCGAATTTCATCGAAGCGGTCCGCAGTAGAAAGCGCGCCGACCTCACCGCCGAGATCGAGGAAGGCGCGATTTCCACCACATTAGTACATCTCGCGAACATTTCTTACCGGCTCGGCCGTTCCGTTCACTTTGACGCCGCCAGTTATTCCTGCGCCGGGGACAGAGAAGCCAACGCGATGTTCCGCCGCGATTACCGTAAGCCTTTCGTGGTCCCGCAATTCGTGGCCTGAACAACGCTCCCAATCGACCGATTTCAAGCGCGCGGCTCCTTTTTGGGTCGCGCGCTTTTGCTTTTGGTCTGACGAACGGTCGGGAATTATCCGAACTGTTATCGCTAACTGGCGTAATTTCGCTGGAAATCCACTCGGTGTTTGGATACAATGACCCCGATCAGTCGTACCAGAGGGGAGTTTGCCAAATGCTACGTCATACGCGAAGTGTATTCGTGTGTCTCGCCGCGCTCGGATTCTTTGGAATCAACGCGTTGGCTCAGTCGGATCTCGGCAGTATTCAGGGGGTCGTGAAGGATCCGTCCACTGCATCAGTACCCAACGCGACCGTCACGGTGAAAAATGAAACGGGCCTTGAGCGTCAGACGAAAACCAATGACGCGGGCTTTTTCGCTATCACAAATATTCCGCCCGGCACTTACAACCTCGCAGTTGAGGCGGCGGGCTTCAAAAAGTTCGAGAGTTCGAACAACAAACTCGATCCCAGCAGCACGCTCGGCGTGGATGTTTCGCTGAGCGTAGGGGCCGCGACGGAAACCGTCGAAGTCTCCGCCTCGGCCGCACAGTTGCAGACTGAGAGCGCGTCTGTACAGAAGCTGGTCACGCGCGATCAGATCGATTCGCTCGAACTGAATGGCCGCAATCCGGTGGGCCTTGCGTCACTGGTACCGGGCGCGCGCGGCGGCAGTCTGGCGGGCCTGAACTTCAACTTCACGCAGGGACCTTCGAACTTCAACGGCTCGCGCAACCCGGAGAACCTGATCACCTACGACGGAGCGCCTGCCACCCGCACGCGATCGAACGGCACGAGCCTCGGAGCCGCGGACGTCGACTCCACGCAGGAAGTGCAGATCCTGACGGCCGCCTACTCGCCCGAATATGGTCGTACTTCCGGCGCGCAGATTCGCATCCTGACTAAGGCCGGCACGACCGATTTTCACGGGGCGGCGTACGAATATGTGCGTAACGATGCGTTTAACGCTAACACATGGACCCGAAACCACACGCCCGGTCAGGCGTTCACTGCGCCGTTCCGCTACAACCAGTACGGCTACAACGTGGGCGGTCCCTTTTATATTCCAGGGAAGTTCAATACGAACAAGAGCAAATATTTCTGGTATTGGGGCCAGGAGTGGGTGAAGTATCGGTTTACCGATTCCGCCACCTGGACAGTGCCCACCAACCTGATGCGGAAGGGCGATTTCAGCGAACTGCTGACCCTCGGCCCTCAGAACATCCTCGGCAAGGTCGTCACCATCAAAGATCCGACAACCGGCGCCGCATTCCCCGGTAACATTATTCCTCCAAGCCAGGTCAGCCAGAACGGTTCCGGCATTCTGAAGGCTTATCCAGTCCCGAATCTGCCCGTCGGCAGCTTCATCGGCACCTCCAACTACTACATAACGGCGCTTCACCCCCAGGATCAGCGCAAGGACACGCTCGCCGCCGATATCAATCTCACCGACAAGCAGCGCCTCCAGTTCCGGCGCAACAACTACGCCTTCTTCGAATATCAGCCGCTGGATGGCACCCCGACCGAGACGCCGAAGTTCTTCAACCGGCCGAATCAGACGAACTCGCTCGACTATGTGTGGACGATCAGCCCGACCATCGTCAACGAAGCTCTCGCCACGGTTAGCCTTGATGACGTTTACATCCCGGTCGATACGGCGCACTTCTTCGACAGAACAACCGCCGGAATTAACTATCCCTACCTGTTCCCGACAGGCAAGCTGATCCCGACCCGAATCCCCACCGCGAATATCACGGGTCTGACTGGCCTGACGGGTAATCCTTATCCGTCACACTCTGCCGGACCGATCTATACGGTTTCGGACAGCCTCACTTGGGTCAAAGGAAGCCATACGTTTAAATTCGGTTTCTATTTTGAGCGTTCCGGTGAGAACGACAACGACGAAATCAACGTCAGCGCCTGCCCGACCTGCACCAACAACCAGAACGGCCAATTCTCTTTCACGGATACTCGTTCCGGGCAGCCAGGCAGTGGTAACGCAATCGCGAATGCGGCGCTCGGCCTGTTCGACAGCTATTCGGAACTCGGCCAGCGCGCTTACACGATCTTCCGCGGCTTCTCATATGAGCCCTACGCTCAGGACAACTGGAAGGTCAATCCCAAGCTCACCATCAACTACGGCTTCCGCTATACCGTGATCGTTCCCTATCACGCGCTCTGGGCCAATATGATCGTGTTCGATCCGACTCTGTACGATCCCTCGACCGCCGTAAAAGTTGATCCGAAGACCGGCGCGATCATAGCCGGCTCCGGCGACCGTTATGACGGCATGGTGATCCCGGGGAACGGCTGGCCCGATTCGGCCAAAGGACGTTTCCCCGAATCGACCTCGGGACAGTACGATTATCTGTTCCGCGGAGGAAAGTATCCGAGCTATTACTCGAACATTCAGTGGGGCCAGATCCAGCCCCGTTTGGGAATCGCCTATAACATCACGCCGAAGACTGTCATCCGCACCGGTGCTGGCGAATACTTCACCCGCCTGGGCGTAAGTGACTCGGTCTTTTTAGGCGGCAACCCGCCGTTCCAGCCGACCGCCAATGTTTCGTTCGGCAACGCCGACAATCCGGGCGGCACGTCGGCGAATCTTCTGCCTCTGACCGTCACGACTCAGAGCCGCGACTTCAAAAACCCGTCGGCGTGGAACTGGAACTTCACCGTTGAGCGTGAAATGCCGCTTAACTCGATCCTCTCCGTCGCTTATGTCGGCCGCCGCGGGCTTCACCTCCAGCGCGAGTCGAACATCAACCAGCCGACCGTCGACACCGTGCTCGCGAATCCGGGCGTGAATCTCGATGCGCTGCGTCCCTATAAGGGTTACAACTCGATCCGCGAAACCGACAACGTCGCGAGTTCGACCTACAACTCCCTCCAGATCGCCTGGAACCGCCGTCTCAGCAAGGGATTGCTGTTCGGCTTCGCCTACACGCTCTCGAAGAGCATGGACGACGGTTCGAACCAGCGCGACATCATTCCCGACACCTACTACGCAGGAAACCTGTGGGGTCCGTCGGAATTCGACACGCGCCACACGATGATCGCGAACTTTCAGTACGAACTGCCGTTCTTCAAGGAAAAGAACTTTACCGGTAAGATCCTTGGCGGATGGCAGGTCAGCGGTATTATCCAGTGGCAGACCGGTACGCCCACCAGCGTTGGTAAGGGAACTGACTACGCGGGCGTCGGGCTCGATGGCAGCCTCGCCGGCGGCGTCGGGCAGTATTGGGTCTACAGCGGCGGCGATATCAAATACCCGGGCAATATCGTTATTAACTCGGGCAACCCCGGCGCCGACAGCAACTACTATTTCACCACCACCGATTCCAGCGGTAAGTTGCTCTTCACGCAGCCCGCGGCGGGCACATTCAACCTGCAGAAGGGAATCCGCGATCTCATTTACAATCCCGGCTTCAATAACGTGAATCTGGGCTTGTTCAAGAAATTCGCGATCACCGAGCAGATCGGCTTTCAGTTCCGCGCCGAGGCGTTCGACGCCTTCAATCATCCGAACTGGAACGGCGTCAACACCGACCCGACGAATCTCAACACGTTCGGTAAGGTCACGGGCAAGAACGGGGACGTGCGCAATCTGCAGCTTTCGCTCCGCTTTTACTTCTGATCCACAGGACCATCGCTTAAAATCAGGGGACGGACCTAACGGGCCCGTCCCTTTTTTCATGTCCCGAAAAATCAGATGGGGCGTCCTTGGCGCCGCGAGAATCGCTACCGTTAAAGTCATACCCGCGATGCTGCGCGGGCAGATTACCGAGATTTCCGCCATCGCCTCGCGCGATGCTGCGCGCGCGAAATCAGCCGCGGCGGATCTCGGAATTCCCAAGGCCTACGGTTCGTACCAGGAGCTCCTCGACGACCCGGAAATCGATGCGATTTACAATCCGCTCCCCAATCACCTGCACTTGCCCTGGTCGGTGAAAGCCGCGGAAGCCGGTAAGCATGTGCTTTGTGAGAAGCCCATTACGATGAGCGTCGCTGAAACCCATCAGCTGATCGCCGCGCGCGATTCCGCTGGAGTGAAGATGGGCGAAGCGTTCATGGTCCACGTCCATCCGCAGTGGCTGCGGACTCTCGAGATCGTGCGTTCCGGGGAAATCGGCGATCTGCGCGCCATGAACTGCGTCTTCAGCTATAGCAACCGCGATCCCCGCAACATCCGTAATATCGCGGAGATGGGCGGAGGAGCCATGATGGACATCGGCTGCTATCCGATCCACGCCTCGCGCTGGATCTTTGGCGAGGAACCGCGCCGCGTCTGCGCGCTGACCGAGGTTGATCCGGAATTTCGGACGGACCGTCTGGTCTCCGCCATCCTCGATTATCCGTCGGGTCAGGCAGTGTTTACCTGCTCGACTCAGATGACGCCGTACCAGCGCATGATATTTTTCGGCTCCGCCGGGCGCGTGGAAGTCGAGATCCCCGTGAACGCGCCGCCAGACCGAGAGACCCGGATCCTCGTCCAGACCGCGGACACCCGAACCGAGACGTTTGGCGTCTGTGATCAGTACACTCTTCAGGGAGACGCGTTTTCACACGCCATCCTCGGGGAAGGCGAGGTTCCCGTCCCGCTTGAGGATGCGCTCCGAAACATGGCTGTGATCGAGGCGCTGTTCCGCTCCGCTGGCTCGGGGGTCTGGGAAAAACCGGTTCTATGACCTGACTGGTGCGCCTGGCGAGCGGTTGTGAGCCTGGCTACGCTACTGTGAAGTAACGTCCGCAATGCCCTTTAATATTCATCCGATCAGGGAATTTGTTGTCCGCCCGGCTTTGCCCGAGCAGTTATCCCGCATGACGGAACTTGCCTACAACGTTTTGTGGGCTTGGGAACCCTCAATCCGGACTTTGTTCCGCCGCCTCGACCCGGTGCTCTGGAAGGAGTCCGGTTACAACCCGGTTGTGATGCTCGGGCGAGTTTCGCAAACCGCGCTCGAAAAAGCGGCGGCCGACCCGCGCTATCTCCAGCAGTATCAGACGGCCTGCGGCGACTTCGACGCGCAGACCAAGGGTCAGCCGCGCAAAGAGGGCAAGCTGATAGCCTACTTTTCCGCGGAGTATGGTCTTACCGAGTGCCTCCCCGTCTACTCGGGTGGTCTGGGCGTTCTCTCGGGCGACCACCTGAAGTCCGCCAGCGACGTCGCGATGCCGCTTGTCGGTGTGGCGCTGCTCTATCAGCTTGGCTATTTCCGGCAATACCTTAACGCGGACGGCTGGCAGCAGGAACGTTATCTCGAAAACGATTTCTATTCTCTGCCGATTCGGCCTTCCCTCGACGCGAACGACAAGCAGCACACCGTCGCCGTTCAGCTTCCTTCCGGACCGATCGTCATCCGCATCTGGACTCTGGACGTCGGGCGTGTCCGAATGCTGTTTCTCGATACGAATGCCCCCGAGAACTCGCGGGCGGATGACCGCGGCATCACGAGTCAGCTCTACGGCGGCGACAACGACATGCGGATCCGCCAGGAGATCGTCCTCGGCATCGGCGGCATGCGCGCCCTGGAACTGCTCGGCTACAAACCGACCGTGTTCCACATGAATGAGGGGCACTCGGCATTCCTCGCGATGGAGCGCATCCGGCTTTTCATCGAGCGTCAGGGCCTCACCTTTGAGGAAGCCCTCGAAGCCACGCGCGTTAACAACGTTTTCACGACGCACACGCCCGTTCCCGCCGGAATCGACCTGTTTGATCCGGGTCTCGTTTATCACTACTTCAGCCAGTTCTGCGCAGGCGCCAAAATCGAGTTCGATCGCTTCATGGCCCTCGGGCGCCGCAACCCCAACGACGGGGGCGAGCCCCTCTCGATGGCGATTCTGGCGCTTAATACGTCCGCGTACCGGAACGCTGTCAGCCGCCTCCACCGTGAGGTATCGCAGGAGATGTGGCACGCCCTCTGGCCCACCCTCCCGGTTTGGGAAACCCCGATCACCTCCGTCACCAACGGAGTTCACCTCACCAGCTGGGTCAACGGCGACCTCGCATTCCTCTACGATCAGTACCTCCATCCCGACTGGCGCAATCGCTGGAGTGATCTTGAGATGTGGAAGCTGATCCGCGACATCCCCAACGAGGAACTGCTGGAAGTCCACCGCCGCCGGAAGCGCCGCCTCATTAACTTCATTCGCGAACGGCAGACTGCGTCCGCGTTCCGCCGGAAAGCGGCCGCAGCGGAGCAGCGCTATTCTGCCGAAGTCCTGGATCCGCACGCCCTGACGATCGGCTTCGCCCGCCGCTTCGCCACCTACAAACGCGCAACGCTCTTATTCCGGGACGTCGCGCGTCTGAAGAAAATCCTGTGCGACCGCGAGCGGCCGGTCCAGATCGTCATCGCCGGCAAGGCGCACCCGAAAGATCAGCCCGGCAAAGCATTTATACGTGAAATCGTTCAGCTCTCGCGCGATCCCGATCTCTGGAAGCATATCGTTTTCGTCGAAGACTACGACATGAAGATCGCCCGCGAACTGGTTCAGGGCGTTGATCTCTGGCTCAACAATCCGCGGCGCGGAGAAGAAGCGTGCGGCACGAGCGGCATGAAGGCCGCCATGAACGGCGTTCTGAACCTCTCGGTTCTCGACGGCTGGTTCGACGAAGCCTATGAAATCTCGGGCGGATGGGCCATCGGCGATCGCGAGGAGTACAGCGACGATCAGGACGATATACACGCGAGCAATATCTATTACCTGCTCGAAAGCGAGATTGTCCCGCTGTTCTACGCGCAGTCCGAAGGCGGACTCTCGAACGATTGGGTGCGCCGCATGAAGACCTGTATGATGAACCTCACTCCGCGCTTCGATGCGCGCCGTATGGTTCAGGAATATGACGACCTGCTCTACGCGCCGGCTCACCGTAGCTGGACTCACATGGAAGCCAACAGCTTCGCCGAAGCGCGTGATCGTTCTGTGTGGAACGCGAAGGTGCGGGAAATCTGGCCCCAGGTCAGCTTTGTCGATATGGGCCCTGCGCCCACCGGTCCGGTGATGAGCGGAAAGCCGGTTTGCGTGCGGACGGCCATCCGCATTCCCGGACTCCGTCCGGAAGACGTGCGCGTCGAGTGCGTCATCGGCCGCATCGGCTCGAGCGGCGGGCTCGAAGAAACCGAAGTTGTCGTCCTGCCCAATCGCGGTCGCGAAGGGGACGTCGCGGTGTTCGAGCGCGACGTGGTTCCGGCTCAGACGGGCCGCCTCGGCTACGCCGTGCGCGTCAGCCCCAACCACTACGACGATCCTCTGACTCGTCCCGTGACGAGTCTCCTGAAGTGGGGCAGCCGGTAAATCCGCGCCTTCGGGTCCTCGCGTACGCCGCTGTTTACCTCTTCTGGGGGGCGTCCTTCCTCGCTATCCGGGAGATCGTGCTCGTCGCCCCGCCGTTTCTGGCCGCGGCCATTCGGTTTACGTCGGCAGGCCTGATCCTCCTGGCGTTCGCCATAGCTAACCGCGCGCCGTTTCCGTCATGGCCCGAAAGCCGGTCGTCGCTTGCGCTGGGCGTTATCTTCTTCGCCACCAACTACGCCTGCGTCTTCTGGGCGGAGCAGCGCATCGCCTCCGGCTATGCAGCGGTGGTTTCGGCGACCACACCGGTCTGGGTTTTCGCTGGCGAATGGCTTTGGCTGGGCGCTGTCCGTCCCACTCGGGCAGGTCTTGGCGGTATGCTCCTGGGGATTGTGGGCGTTGCGCTGCTGGTCCTCCACGGAGCCTCGGGCCGCGCCCTGATCGCGCCGCTCGTGATGATGTTCGGCGTCCTCTGCTGGACCTTTGCCACCCTTTGGAGCCGCCGCCTGACAGTTCCGAAATCCCGCTACATGAATGCGGGCCTTCAGATGTTCACGGGAGGAGCGCTTCTGTTCGCCCTCTCTTCGGGCGCTGGTGAAATGAGCCGTCTTCCTCAGGTGGTCGCGCGATGGGACGCGCGCCTTTCGATAGACATGGCTTACCTGATCATCGCCGCGTCGATTCTGGCGTTCCTCGCGTTCGTGTGGCTCATCGAGCACGAACCCGCGAGCCGGGTGTCCAGTTATGCGTACGTAAATCCGCTGATCGCCGTCGCTCTGGGCGCCGTGGTGGCGGGCGAGCGATTAGCGCCGGCCCAGTGGGCTGGGGCCGGGCTGGTTCTGAGCGGGGTTGTTATAACCCTGCGGGCTCGCGTTAACGCCTGAGCCACTACCGAGTTTTGCCCTGCGCTCTTCGTCGAGGTCAGGATGCATCCCGCGCTCGATCATCGCCATCCGCTCGCGATGCCGCATTACCATTGCCAGAATCCCACCCACGATCACAAGTACCGGAATCGCGAGGGGCGTGAAGAAAATCTCGATCCAGCGCACTGATTCTCCTGTGAGCCTCGGTCCATTCTACGCCACTCGCGAGCCCCCCGTTTCCATGCGTTTCAGGCGATTCGCTACTCTGGTTTCGTGGATCTGGAAAAGACCCTTCTGCGCAAGACCGGCGAAGCGATTCACCGCTTTAATATGATCCGCGAGGGTGATCGCGTCGCGGTGGCAGTATCGGGCGGTAAAGACTCCGTGGCTCTCCTCGAAGCCTTGCTGCTTCTTCAGAAGCGCGCGCCTATCGACTTCACCGTTTGCGCGTTCACCGTCGAGCAAGGCAAGTTCCTCGCGCCCGTCGCGGCAGTCGGCGAATACATCCGCTCCAAAGGCGTCGAATGGACGTGCCACACGGATAAACCGTCGCTGCGCCTTCTCGAAGAACAGCCGGGCCATGGCTGCGATATCTGCAGTCGCTTTCGCCGTCGCGCCGTCTACCAGATCGCGCGCGGGCTTGGCGCGAATGTCATCGCCTTCGGCCATACGGCGGACGATCTCTGCGAATCGCTGCTGCGCAACATTCTTTACACCGGCCGAATCAGTTCGCTCCCGGCAGTGACCTATTCGAAACAGCGCGACTTTCGCCTGATCCGGCCACTGATCTACGTGACCGAAGAGATCACGCGCGGATACTGCGAAGGCAAAGGCATCCCCGTGGTGCCCTGCGGCTGTTCTCTTCGCGCCGGAACCGTTCGTCGAGGCATCCGCGAGACGATAGCCGAATGGGAGCGCGAGCACCCGCGCCTCAGAGAGAATATCCTCTCTGCCATGGGCAATATCAATCCGGGCCGCTTGCTGGATACCCGGTATCTTGATCCCGAGGGCGAAATCGACGACGGCGAAGCTCCCGCAACGGATTCACCGCTGCGAATTCTGCAGGAAGTCTGATTGAGCGAAGCCCGGGACAGTCAGGTCATCGCGGAAAACCGTCGTCAGGTCGAACGGCTTTCCAAACTGGGTTGGTATCACAGCATCGAACTTCCCGATGGCGGCGTCATTGAAGGGCATCAGTCCGTCGAAAACCTGCGCCGCCGTATCGCGCAGTTCCCGTTGCCCGACGATCTTCGCGGTAAGCGCGTGCTCGATATTGGAGCATGGGACGGCTGGTTCAGCTTCGAGATGGAGCGGCGCGGTGCAACTGTACTTGCTGTAGATTCGGCGAAGAACACCCGTTTCCTCGAAGCCCGGAGCCTGCTCGGTTCCAGAGTTGAGTACCGCATCGCGGACATCTGCCGCCTGACTCATCGCGATGTCGGAACCTTCGATATCGTTCTGTTCCTCGGAGTGCTGTACCACCTGAAGCATCCGCTTCTGGCCCTTGAGAACGTCTGCGGCATGTGCCGCGACATAGCATGCATCGAATCGTTCGTGACGGAGAGCGACCTCCACGCGATTCCGATGATGGAGTTCTACGAGACCGGGGAACTGCGCGGCCAACTCGATAACTGGTCCGGGCCTAATGCATCGTGCCTCATGGCGTTTTGCCGCGCCGCCGGTTTCGCGCGCGTCAACTTCGAAAGCGCCCTGGGCGAACGCGCGCATGTCACCGGTTATCGCCAGTGGTCTCCTCACCCGACCGCCGCTTCCGCTCCCGAAATCCGCTGCATCGAAAACGCCGCGACTCATGACCACTCTTTTTCCGCAAGCGCGGATGACTACGTGACGTTTTACTTTTCAAACTCACGCGCCGATCTCACGTGCGACAACGTATTTCCCGAAATCGGACCGTTCGGGTCGCGCCCCATTCACGTGGCGAGCGCTGGCGGCGGATGGCAGGCCACGTGTAAGCTGCCTCCGGGACTCAGCGCCGGGTGGCACGATGCCGTCCTGAGCGTTGAAGGATCCGCGCGAACCGCGCCCCTGAGAATCGGGATCGATCTCACCGACGCGGACCGCAAAAACTGGCCCGCACGCGCCTCCGGCGCCATGCGCCTGAGGAGCGTCGCCGATGGCAAGACCTTCGAAGCGGGCCGTGTTCGCGTCGGCCCCGACAGCGCGATCACGGCATGGGCCGAGAACATTCCCGCCGCTGATGCGCTCGCCGTCCGTCTCAACGGAACCGACCTGCCCGCCATCTGGCGCAACCCGCAGACCGGTCAGATCAACGCGCTGCTGCCCGCCGGACTCGAACCCGGACCGGCCACTGTAAGCGTCGCCGCGAACGGGGAAGAAACATCGCGTATATCCGTCGAGCTGTACCGCTAATCAACATGGCCGTAATTCTGACCTGCGACGCCCTTTCGAAATCCTTCGGCTCGCGCATCGTATTTACCGACATCTCGCTGAGCCTCCATGACGAGGACCGTCTCGGAATTATCGGCCCGAACGGGGCAGGGAAGTCGACATTCCTGAGCATTCTTGGAGGCGCGACGGATCCCGATTCCGGAGTCGTCTCCGTACGCAAGGGAGCGCGCCTCGCTATGGTCGCGCAGGATCCCGTCTTCGATCCGAATCGCAGCGTCGTGGACATCGTGACCGCCGCCGCTTCTGAGAGCGAAGATCGCGACGTAGAAGTCGCAAAGGTCCTCAGCCGTGCGGGATTCGAGGACACTTTGGCCCTCGCCGGAGAGCTGTCCGGCGGCTGGAAGAAACGCCTCGCGATCGCGGAAGCGCTGGCTTCCAAACCCGACGTTCTCCTCCTGGACGAACCCACCAATCACCTCGACGTTGAAGGAATTCTCTGGCTCGAAAAGCTCATCGAGTCTGCGCCATTCGCTTCCGTATTCGTGACGCACGACCGCTACTTCCTGGAGAACGCTTCCACTCGCGTCGCCGAAATTAACCGCGCCTACCCGCTGGGCCTCTTCGCCGCGCCCGGCAGCTACAGCAGGTTCCTCGAAAAGCGCGCTGAATTCCTGAAGGCCCAAAAGCGCGAACAGGACGCTCTCGCCAATCTGGTGGAACGCGAAATCGAGTGGCTGCGCCGCGGGGCGAAGGCGCGCACCCGCAAGTCCCGCGCGCGGATCGATGCCGCTATGGATCTCCAGGAAAGACTCGCCGACGTTACCGAGCGCAACCGCAGAGGCGCGGCGACGGTCGACTTCACCGCGACCGGGCGCGTCACCAAACGGCTCGTCGCATGCGAGAGCGTCTCGAAGAGCATCGGCGGCAGGCTTTTGTTCGAGGACGTCACGTTCGTTCTCGCGCCGGGCGCACGCCTCGGCGTTCTCGGATCGAACGGCAGCGGCAAAACGACGCTGCTGCGGATTCTCGCGGGCGAGCTCGAGCCCGATGGCGGTGAGGTCCGCCGAGCCGAAAATCTCCGTGTCGCGTACTTCGAGCAGAATCGCGATCGCATCGATCCCGAGACCCCGCTTCGGAGGGCGCTCTCGCCCGATGGCGACACCGTAATCTTCCGCGACCGCTCTATACACGTAGCGGGATGGGCCGCTCGATTCCTCTTCGCGCAGGAGCAACTGGATCTCCCCGTCGGGCGCCTCTCGGGAGGAGAACGCGCTCGCGTCCACATTGCGCGGCTCATGCTGCAACCGGCCGACATACTGCTGCTCGATGAGCCAACGAACGATCTCGATATCCCCACCCTCGAGATCCTCGAAGACAATCTCTCCGAATTTCCCGGAGCGATCGTTCTTGTTACGCACGACCGATACCTCCTCGACCGGCTTTCTACCTTCCTCATCGCCATGGATGGCCAGGGGAGCGTCGACTACCTCGCGGAACTCTCGCAATGGGAGCCGAAGGCCACCGCCAAGAAGGTCGCAATTGGGAAACCGGCGGCTAAAGCCGCCGCTCCTGCGAAAAAGAAACTTTCCTTTCACGAAGCGCGCGAGTGGGACGGGATGGAGGCGCTCGTTCTCCAGGCGGAAGAGGCGCTCGACCAGGCGCGCGCGCGGATCGAATTGCCGGACGTAGTATCGGACCCCGTCAAGCTTACCCAGGCCGTGCGGGGAATGGATGAATCGCAGGCCGAAGTCGATCGGCTGTATGCCCGATGGGCGGAACTGGAGGCGAAACAGAACGGATGAGAGTGAGTCAAAGAGAGAAGGCGCAGCGGCTGGAAGAACTGCACAGCGGCGCCCGGGTCCTGGTCCTTCCGAATGTCTGGGATGCCATGAGCGCGCGCGTTATCGAGGCGGAAGGCTTCTCCGCCGCCGCTACATCCAGTTCGGGCTGCGCGGCCGTATTCGGCTATCCCGACGGCCAGCGCATTCCCCGCGGCGAGATGATATATCTCATCGCCAAAATCGTTGCCGCGGTCGATATACCCGTGAGCGCTGACGTGGAAGCGGGCTACGACGACCCGGTGCAAACGGCCCTTGACGTAGTCGCGGCGGGTGCGGTTGGCCTCAACCTCGAAGATCGCATCAAGGGAGAAATCCTCTCGATCGAGGAGCAGAAAAAGCGCATTCGCGCTGTCCGGTCCGGCTGCGGTTTTCCCTTGGTCATAAATGCCCGCACCGACATCTTTCTTGCGTCCCACGGCGACGAAGGCACGCGGTTTGACCGCGCCGTCGAACGGCTCAACGAATATCGCGAAGCCGGCGCCGATTGCCTGTTCTGCCCTGGCGTCAAAGATGTCGAAACTATCGGCCGCCTGGTGGCCGCCGTTCGCGGTCCGCTTAACATCCTCGCCGTACCGGGTTCTCCTTCCATTTCCGAACTGCGCGATCTTGGCGTCGCGCGCGTCAGCTTCGGAGGCGGCCCGTCCCGCGTCGCCATGGGCGCGTTCCGTAGTTTCGCCAGGAGGATCAAAGAAACCGGACGGTTCGAGGCGCTGGGCGATGTCGCCATACCCGCTCTGGACACGCAGAAGCTCCTGAAGCGCTCCTGATGACGCTTTCGGACTTCGATTACAAACTTCCCGAAGAACTCATCGCCCAGGAGCCCCCGGCAGAGCGCGATGCGGCGCGCATGCTGGTCCTTCACCGCGAAGAAGAGAGATGGGAAGACCGCATGTTCCGAGATCTTCCCGAATATCTCGACCCGGGTGACTGCCTAGTCGTGAACGAATCGCGCGTCTTTCCCTCACGCCTTTTGGCCGGTCGCACCGAGGTCATGCTGCTCGAACCAGTCTCGGGCGATGCCACGGAATGGCGTGCGCTGGTACGCCCCGGGAAGAAGCTCCGAGCCGGCGACAAGGTCACCTTCGACGACACGCTCACCGCCGAAATTCTCGCCGTGAACGAGCGCGGTGAGCGTACCGTGCGCCTGATCTCCGACGGCGATGTCCACGCGGCTATCGAACGTCTGGGGCACGTCCCCCTGCCGCCCTATATTCGTCGCCCGGACACCGTTGAAGACCGCGAGCGCTATCAGACCGTTTTTGCGCGGGAACGAGGCTCCGTAGCTGCTCCGACTGCTGGCCTGCACTTCACGCCCGAAATCCTCGAAGCCGCCCGCAACGCGGGAGCGCGAGTCGCGCCCGTCTCCCTCCACGTCGGGCTCGGAACTTTCCAACCCATCGATCGCGAGGATTTCGAAAATCACCATCTTCACTACGAACGCTACGCGGTCTCTGAAGAATCCTGGCGCGAGATCGAATCGGCGCGCCGCGTTCTCGCCGTCGGGACCACCAGCGTCCGCACCGTCGAATCCGTCGCCGCTTCAGGGGCACTCACCGGCGTCACCAACCTCTTCATCTACCCCGGATATCGATTCCGGCGCGTCAACAGGATGCTCACCAATTTTCATCTGCCGCGCTCAAGCCTTCTTCTGCTGGTTTCTGCGCTCGCGGGCCGGGACTTTACGCTTGCCGCCTACCGCCATGCCGTTGAACGGCGTTATCGCTTCTTCTCGTACGGCGACTGTATGCTGATCCTGTAAACTGAAATTTCCCACGCATTATGACCCTCGAAGAACTGGAACGCGAATACTCACCGCTGCGTGAACAGGCATCTGCCGTCCGGAGCTATCTTTGACGCGCCTCGCAAACAGCAGCAATTAGACCGCACCGCCGAAGAAATCTCCTCTCCGGATTTCTGGTCTCAACCCGAGAAGAGCCAGAAGATCATGCAGGAGCGGAAGCGCCTGGAAGAGGCGATTGAAAACAGCTCACGCATTTCAAGCCTCACCGACGATCTCGACACTTTATTCGAACTCGCCCGCGAAGGCGAGAACGTCGATGGCGATATCGATCGCGAACTGAAGCGCTATTCCCAGCTTCTGACTGATCTCGAAACCGAGATGCTGCTTTCGGGCGATAACGACAAGCTCAGCGCTATCGTCACTATTCACCCCGGCGCGGGCGGCACCGAATCCCAGGATTGGGCTGAAATGCTGCTCCGCATGTACCTACGCTGGTGTGAGCGCCATAACTTCGGCGTGGCAATCACGGATCGTCTGGAAGGCGAAGGCGCGGGCATCAAGTCGGCCACATTCGAAGTCAACGGCCCCAACGCGTACGGCCTGCTGCAGTCCGAAATCGGCGTCCACCGCCTCGTCCGTATTTCGCCCTTCGATTCCGCAGCGCGGCGTCACACTTCGTTCGCGTCCGTCTTCGTCTATCCGCAGATCGACGACGAGATCAAGATCGATATCCGGCAGGAAGACCTCCGCATCGACACATTCCGTTCGGGCGGCGCGGGCGGGCAGCACGTCAACATGACCGACTCCGCCGTTCGCATCACGCACTTCCCCACCGGCATCGTCGTGCAGTGCCAGAACGAGCGCTCGCAGCACAAGAACCGCGACAGCGCCATGAAGCAGCTGCGCGCCAAGCTGTACGAATTCGAGCTCGAAAAGAAGCGCGAGGAATCGCGCAAGACCGAAGACTCCAAGCTGGAAATCAACTTCGGCAGCCAGATTCGCAATTACGTCCTCGCGCCCTACCGTCTGGTGAAAGATCTTCGCTCGCGTCTCGCCATCGGCGATGTGAATCGCGTTCTCGATGGCGACATCGACGATCTGATCCACGCGTTCCTTGTCTGGCGCAAGACGGGCAAAACCGCGGGCGAAAGCGGCGACGACCAGCCTGAGTGAACTCCGAAATCGAACGCGCGGCGGAGTTGTTGAAAGCCGGGCGGCTCGTCGCTTTTCCCACCGAAACGGTCTATGGTCTCGGCGCTAACGCGCTCGACGCCGCTGCCGTAACGCGCATCTTCGAAGCCAAAGGCCGCCCGCGGTCCAGCCCTCTGATCGTTCATGTTGGCAGCATCGAAGCGGCGCGGCGGCTCGCGTCGCATTGGCCGGAGGAAGCCGAAAAACTCGCGTCCCGCTTTTGGCCTGGCCCCCTCACCATCGTCGTTCCGAAAAGCGAAGCCGTACCGGATGTAGTGACCGCGGGCTTGCCCAGCGTCGGCCTTCGCATGCCCGCACATCCGCTTGCCCTCACGCTTCTCAAAGCCGCTGGGATTCCGCTCGCGGCGCCCAGCGCAAATCGGTTCACGCAGCTTTCTCCTACAACGGCGGAACATGTGCGCCAGGGCCTCGGCGACGCGGTCGACATGATCCTCGACGGCGGACCTTGCGCCGTAGGAATCGAAAGCGCCGTGATCTCGCTTGCCGGAGCGCGTCCGCGCATCCTTCGCCCCGGCGTGATCTCGCAAACCGCGATTGAAGAAACGATCGGCCCAGTGGAAGTCGGTCCCGGCGCCGAATCGCCTGGCCAGCATCCGAAGCACTACAGCCCGCACACGCGCGTCGTCCTGGGCGACTCTCCCGTCGAAGGCCACGGAGCGCGCCTCGACTTCAGCAACATGCCCCGCGACGCCGCCGCTTACGCGGAGTGTCTCTATCGCGCCCTTCACGACCTCGACGCGCGTGGTTACGACTGGATTTCCATCGAAATGCCGCCTGACACGCCCGAATGGGCCGGCGTCCGCGATCGTCTCACCCGCGCGGCGTCGGTCTCATAAGAGCAGTCGCGGCAGAATTTCCGCGGACGGTCCACGCAGCGAATAAGTGACGTCATCCGAAAACCCGGTCTCCTCAGGATTGACTTCGATTACAACGGCTCCTCGCCGAATCGCCAGCGGAATCAATCCTGCGGCCGGATAAACCTGCGCCGAAGTTCCCGCCACGATAAAGGCATCGGCCTTCAGCGCCGCATCTGTTGCGCGTTCAATCGCGCCCTCCGGCAGTTGCTCCCCGAACCACACCACGCCCGGCCTCATCATCCCACTGCATTCGCAGAAGGGCGGAAGCTCCGTGAGTTGTTCGCGGCTGACCTTTTCCTTTCCGCACACAGTACACCGGATCGTCCAGAGATCGCCATGCAGCTTCACGATGTTCCGCGAACCCGCCGCGTCGTGCAATCCATCGACATTCTGCGTGATCAGAGTAAACTCCGCGATGCGCCGCTCTTTCTCCGCCAGTGCTTCGTGCCCCGCATTCGGCCTTTTTGTGGCGACATTACGCCGACGCTCTTCATACCACTCCCACACAAGCTTCGGATCCCGCGCGAAGCCCTCGGGCGTGGCAAGATCCTGAAATCGGTTCGTCCGCCACAAGCCGCCATTGCTTCGGAAAGTCGGAATTCCGCTCTCCGCCGATACGCCCGCCCCCGTCAGCGCGGCAATGGCCTTCGCTTTGCGCACCGCGGCGCGCGCGGCTTCAACATTCGACCGCATTGACCGCCAGTCCTGCAAGCGAAGTTTCCTTGTATCGGCTCTGCATATCCAGCCCGGTTTGATACATCGTGCGAATCACCTGATCGAGCTGCACCTTGTGACCTTCCGTCTCCTGCATCGCCATCCGGCACGCATTAATCGCTTTGACTGCGCCAATCGCGTTACGTTCGATGCACGGAATCTGCACCAGCCCGCCGATCGGATCGCATGTCATCCCGAGATTGTGCTCCATCCCGATCTCCGCCGCATGCTCCACCTGATCGTTCGTTCCGTCGAGGGCCGAAACCAACCCCGCCGCTGCCATCGAACAAGCCACGCCGACTTCGCCCTGGCACCCCACCTCCGCGCCCGAAATCGAAGCGTTCTCTTTGTAGAGCACTCCGATGGCGCCCGCCGCGAGCAGATAACGGAAGATGCCGCCCGACGAGCCGTCGCACCAGCGCAGGTAGTAATGCCCCACCGCGGGAATCAACCCCGCCGCGCCATTCGTCGGAGCGGTTACAACGCGGCCACCAGCCGCGTTCTCCTCGTTCACAGCCATCGCGAAGACATTCACCCAATCCATGACTGCCAGAGGATCTTTGCTGCCTCGTTCCAGCAGCCTCCGCCGCAATCCAGGCGCGCGCCGCCGCACGTTGAGGCCGCCCGGCAGAATTCCCTCCGTGCGCAGTCCACGATCCACGCACTCCTTCATCACCTGCCAGACATCGCCGAGATACGCGCGGATCTTCGCCTCCGTGCGCCATGCTTTTTCGTTCTCAAGCATCAGCCGCCAAACCGGAAGCGAATGTTTGCGGCACTGATCGAGCAGTTCAGCGCCGGACTGGAAAGGGAAGGGAACCGGCGCCCTGGCGTCCGCCGTATCGGTTGAAAGAAAGCCGCCCCCGGTCGAGAAAACAGTCGCTGTTCTGACAACCCGTCCCTCTGCGTCGAATGCCGTGAATTTCATCCCGTTGGGATGTCCGGGGAGTGTCAGGTCCTTGTGTAAGATGACTTCGGAAGGACGCCCCGACTCCGCATAATTCCGCAGGGTTTCATCGATGCGGTCGGGATCCACCGCCGCTGGCGTCTCCCCCGCCAGCCCGAGCAGGATCGCGCGGTCAGTCGCATGACCTTTCCCGGTCAAGGCGAGCGATCCATATAACTCGGCGCGTATGCGAGCCGTCTCAGGCGGAAGAGTAAGAGCGAATTCGCGAGCCGCGCGCATCGGCCCCACCGTATGCGAACTCGACGGTCCGATGCCGATGCGAAACAGGTCGAAAACGCTGGTCTTCACATTTCCAGTGTGCGCCTGGGCGCAGTTCGGGCGTGTACGGTTTCGCGCCAGTCGTTTTCGAGAGGTCAGGCCGCGGGTTTCAGCGCCTCCCGGGCGGGACTTCCACAGCACTTTTTGTATTTGAGGCCGGAGCGGCAGGGGCACGGCGAGTTTCGTGGCGTCTTGGATGACCTGATTGGCGCCTGGACCGGCGCGGGCGCGGCGGTTTTACAAAACGAACTTGCCCCTTCGCTTCGGATCTGTTCGCAGAGGCGTTTGTCAGCCTGCGTCATGAGCGCTTCGAGATCGTCGAGTCCGATTCGCTTGCCGGCCGATGGACTGGCGGTGACGCCGATGTCGTCGGAGACGCGATCCACGACGGCGAGGACTCTGGCGGTGTCGGCGAGGCCCGCAATGCCTGGGAGCGCCGCGTGGGCGCGGATGACGCGTTCGGTCTGGAGCTTGCGGAGCTCGCTCATGGAGCGCCGGACGATGACGTGGGACTGAGTGCGGGCCCGGTCCACCGAGCGCTGCGTCTTTTCGTCAGTTTCGGGCTGCAGCGCGAGGTCGGCTTCGATTACGCGACAGCGGCGGAGCCGCCAATTGGCGGACATGATCTCGGTGGCGAAAAGCTTTTCGAGGGGCGTCTGGGGATCGAGTTCGCGCATCAGGTCGTTGAAGCCCTCGATGTATTCGTCTTCTTCACCTTTGAGAATGAAGTCGCGAGCGGTGTACAGGCCGATTTTCGTGGCGTTTTGGGATGAGCGGGCCTTGCCTTCCGGTGTGCGAGGCCCGGTGGCTGTGGTTGCGTCTTCGGTTAGATCCGGCATTTCAGGATTCCTTTCGATCGGAAGCTGAGCGTTCCGGCTGAAAGCATAAGGGGCGGGGTGGCAGGTCCGGCGGGACCTTGGTGGGATGTTGTTGAGCGGAAAGGGCCGAAAGGCGTAAAAGAGTTCGGACTTCCGTCCTTCCCCTTGCGCTTCGACAAGAAGTGTTGTAGAAGTGGAGGGGTAATATGACTTCGAAGCGCATCGATCTCCCGCAAGGGACCCTCGATCTGTTGATTTTGAAGACTCTCGCGCTCGGGCCGCAGCACGGCTGGGCCGTCTCCAACCGCATTCAGCAGATTTCGAGCGACGCTCTGTCCGTTCAGCAGGGCTCGCTGTACCCGGCGCTGCATCGTCTGGAGCGGCGCGGCTGGATCACGGCGAAATGGGCGAATACCGAAAACAATCGACGGGCGAAGTATTACGAGCTGACGCGAACAGGTCAGAAACAACTCGCGACTGAAACGGACTCGTGGCGCGCGCTGGCAGCCGCGGTCGCACAGGTTCTCGAAACGCAATAGGCTCCTCCATGCTTGCGGATCTGATCTACCGTTTACGCGCGCTTTTCCGAAAGAGATCGGTCGAGCAGGAACTTGACGACGAAATCCGTTTTCACGTGGAGCATGAAATACAGACGCTGATCTCGCGCGGCGTCTCGCCCGATGAGGCGGCCAGGCGCGCCCGTCTCGCTTTCGGAGGCGTCGGACAAATGAAAGACGACTGCCGCGACGCCCGTGGCGTGTCCCCGTTGGAAAATGCGATCCGCGACGTGCGCTGCGCCGCCCGCATGCTGCTCAAGACACCGGGTTTTACGTCGGTCGCGGTTCTTACGCTCGCCCTCGGTATCGGAGCGAACACGGCCATTTTCAGCGCGGTCAAAGGCATTCTTCTGCGCCCCCTGCCTTACAGGGACGCCAGCCAGCTCGTGATGCTCTGGGAGGAGAACACCGTTCACGGCTGGAAACACAATATCGTCTCGGCCGCGAACTTCAATGACTGGAGGAGCCGCAATCACGTTTTTTCGGATATGGCGCCTTTCGTCTCAAGAACCTACACTCTTACAGGCGAAGGTGAACCGATCGAGGTCACGGGCGAGCAGGTGACACCGAATCTCTTCTCATTGCTGGGCGTGACACCGCTGCGTGGCCGCGCTTTCACGGAAGAGGAGGGCCAGCCCGGCGGCCCGCGGACCGTCCTGCTCGGCTATGGTTTCTGGCAGGCCAGGTTCGGCGGCGAACCGGGTGTCCTCGGCAGCCACATCGCGATCAACGGCGAGAGCTACACCGTCATCGGTATTCTGCCTGCCGGTTTCGACGGATGCGAAGCCTGCATCGGCGAGCACCAACCGCAGATCTGGACATCTGGTCAAGACACGCATCCCGCCGGGCGGACGAACCACTCCCTGAAGGTTGTAGCGCGTCTCAAACCCGGCGTCACGGAAGAACGGGCCCAGACCGAAATGACAAGTATCGCGGAAGCGATCGGGCGCGAAGATCCGGCCAATTCCGGATGGACCGTGAAAGTGGCGGGCGTGCGCGACGACTCTGTGCGGGTGGTTGCGCCCGCAATCATGGTCCTGCTGGGAGCCGTGATTCTGGTACTGCTGGTGACGTGCGTCAACCTCGCGAATATCCTGCTGGCGCGAGGAGTCAGCCGGCAACGGGAGATCGCTGTCAGGACGGCGATGGGGGCCAGCCGCGGGCGAGTGATCATCCAATTGCTCACGGAGAACGCCCTTCTGGCGTTGATCGGCGGCGGGCTCGGTGGCGTGATTGCATTCGCCGCGACGTGGTTTCTTCGCGCATTCGCGCCGGCTGAAGTCACACCCGGGCTGGCGAATGTAGGCCTGAGCCTGCCGGTCCTGGCATATGGCATCGGATTGGCGATCCTCACGCTGCTCCTGTTCGGGCTGGCGCCCGCCCTCCTCGCGGCGCGCCAGGATCTGAACTGTTCTCTGAAGCAGAGCGGCCGCGGCACGGCCGGCAGTTCCGGAAATGCGGCGCGTGGAGTCCTTGTGTCGGCGGAGTTCGCGCTCGCGATGATACTCGTCATTGGCGCCGCGCTCATGATTTCATCGTTCGCAAGAATCAGCCGCGTGCCGCTGGGATTCGACGCGAGCAACGTCGTCACCATGAGGGTTCCTCTGCGTGGCAGCGCCTACAAAACCAACGATCGCGTGGCGGCGCTGTTTGAAAAACTGGTTGCGCAGGCGGGGACTCTGCGTGGCGTGGAGAACGTCAGTGTCAGCCGTGGTTTGCCCGTCGATGGTTGGGCAGGAATGGATTTTGTCACCGAAGAGAATCCCACTCCAGCGCCGGGAGCGGAGCCCGATGCGAATTATCTCGTCGTCTCGCCACAGTATTTCCGGCTGATGCGCATCCCAGTTCTCCAGGGACGCGCGTTCCTGGAATCGGACGCGCACAATACCGCGCCGGTGGCGATCGTGAACGCGGAACTCGTGCGCGAACTGTGGTCCGGCGCTAATCCTCTGGGGAGGCGGATCAGTGTCGGCACAGGCGCGAAACACGGCGCCTGGCTGAGCGTGGTCGGGGTTGCGGGCGACGTGATGACACAAGGGCAAGCTTCAGGCGCGCGTCCGGAGATCTATGTGCCACTGGCGCAATATCCCTGGACGTTGCTTCCCCGGCACTTCCTGGTCCGAACCGCCCCGGGCGCAAACGCGGCCCCGATTATCGCGGGTATCCGAAGGGAGCTCGCTCGACTCGATCCCACGCAACCCATCAGCGACGTGATGGCGCTCGACGCAGTGGTGCGGCAACCGCTGGAGGTTCGAACCTTCCTTACCTGGCTGCTGACAGCGTTCGGCGCGCTGGCCCTGTTGCTGGCTGGCCTGGGGGTCTACGGAATGCTCTCTTACGCCGTATCTCAACGAACGCAGGAGATCGGCATCCGGATGGCGCTTGGGGCGGAGCGAGGCGACGTGCTTACGAGCGTGATGCAGCGAGGCGTTGCGCTCGCATTTGCCGGCGTCGCCGGTGGTGTGGCCGGTTCTTTCGCTCTGACGGGTTATTTGCAAAGCCAGCTCTTCGGAGTCGGACCTCGCGATCCGGTCATTTTCACGCTCGTTCCCGTCACACTGCTCCTTTTCGCCGCAGCAGCCAGCTACATCCCGGCGCGGCGCGCAACAGCGGTCGATCCGATCATCGCGCTCCGCTGCGAATAGGCTATCGAGGACAGGGCTTTAGGCTGTTCGTCGGCCGCCGCGAGTAACCGGCCCGGCGAATCCCTTTTCGATGATCTGCAAATTCCTGGCACAAGGCTGACCGGACCGCCTTCCGGGCTCAGTGGTGGTAGATCAGGTGGAGGACGCCGTCGCGCTCAACCGCCTGCGGTTGAATACCGCTGTTGGGGGTTCGAATGGGGGTAACGGCTGCCCGCGAAGCGAGGGCGGCCAAAACGGCCAGAAAAGCCGGTTTCATTTACTTCACGATAATGCGCGTGGCGCGGTACTCCCCGTCTTCCGGCGATTCAAACTGAACCGTCACCCGGGCCTGGAGTCTGAGTCGGCCCTCCACTTTCGTCTTCGGATCTAAAGCAAAAGTTCGGGTTACGGCGTCCTTCGCGGGCACCGTGCGCACGACGGTTACCGAATCGGCGGTCAGTTGCGTGATCGTGCCTGAAAACTTGTCGTCCGCCGGCGGTTTTTTGGCGTAGGTTCCCGGCGCGTGATCCTGCGCCGCGGCTGGAAGTCCTGAGGGAAGCGCAGCCAGCAGCAACACGATTGTGAACCGGTTCACTGTATTCAGAATATAAGGAAACACGACACCGCCGCCCAGGGTTACTGGGCGTGGGCGATTAAACTTGTTTCATCAACTCGGAGGGCGATTCCTGGGCGATTTCAGGCCCGCTCGACGCGTGTAGCGGCAACGCAATCCGGAACGTCGTCCCCTTCCCGAGCTCGCTCTGTACGTCCACCGATCCGCCGTGCGCCCGCGCAATCCAGGCCACGAAGCTCAGTCCCAGGCCCAGCCCCTGCTCGGGGGAATCGGAGCTTCGGACGCGGTAGAAGCGATCGAAAATGTGGGGGAGGTGTTCCGGCGAGATGCCCTGACCGGAGTCTTTGACCTGAATCTCCGCGTCATTACCCTCCCGCTTCAGCGAGACCTCCACGCGGCCTCCTGCCGGGGTGAATTTGATCGCGTTCGACAGGAGGTTCGACAGCATTCGCTCGATCTGCACCCGGTCGAAGTACCCGAGACATTTGTTGCAGTTAGCGGAAAACGTGAGCTTGAGATCGGCGCCCTCGGCCGGGATCTGAAACTGATCCGCTGTTTCGGAGGTCAGTTCGACCAGATCGAGCGACTGCTTCTGCAGCGCTACCTGGCCCGTTTCCGCCTGCGAAAGCAACAGCAGCGCCCGAACGATCTGCGAGAGGCGCTCGATGTCGGACAGTGAATTCACGATCGCATCGCGGTACTGCTCCGCCGTCTGCGCGGTGAACAGGGCGACTTCGAGTTGTCCCCGGATGATCGTGATCGGCGTCCGCAATTCGTGCGAGACGTCCGTTGAGAACTGCCGCACCTGGTTGAAATTGATTTCAAGGCGCTCGATCATCTGGTTGAACGTCTCGATCAGATAATCGAGTTCGTCGCCGGCGCCGCGCGATGGAATGCGCAGGCTCAGCTTCGATCCGGTAATGCGCTGGGCCGCCTGCGCGATCTCGATCACGGGCGACAGCGCCCGTCCGGCGAACACCCAGCCCGTCAACCCGCCGGTCAGAATCACGAGGGGAATGAGGCCCAGGATCACCCAGGTGAACTGCGTCAGGAGCGCCTGGTTGTGCGCCAGGGAGAGCCCGATCGCGACGAAAAACTTCTTGTGGTCGTCGGACTCCACCCAAAACTGCCGGATCAAATAAAGTACGCCTTTGGGATCCCGCCTTTCCAGCCACACTGGTTGGTTCGAGTTCAGAACGCTGCGTATGTGAGCCACGCTGTCCGCGCCAAGAGACTGGTACGCTTTGCTCTCCTCAAGCACGTTTCCATTTGCGTCGGCCACAATCTCGACGTTCTGGACATCGGCTTTGATCCGATTCTCTTCCGGATCGTGTGGATCGAGAAACCAGTCGGGCTGGTATCCGTATTTCTCTTCCGGCGCGTGATAGAGGCGAAGATTTCCTCGAACAATCGTCGAGTTTCGGTTCAGGTCCACATGCGCCTGGTCGTCCAGACTCGACGCAAGCCTCTGACGAAACACCAGGCTGATTCCGAGCAGCAGAATCGTGAAAACGATGGTATAGCCCATCGTCAGCGTGAAGCGAAGCCCGCGCGTGATGTGCTTCCGTCCGGCCACCAGTCCCATCGTAACCGTTTCCTGCGACGATAGAATCCGTTAAAGATGCCATTTCCCGTTCACCGCCCGCGCCGTCTGCGTTCGAGCGAGCCGATCCGCCGCCTCGTTCGCGAGACCCGTCTCGATCCCGCCGGTTTCGTCCTTCCGCTGTTCATCTGTCCGGGGGAAGGCGTGCGCCGCCCCATCGGCTCCATGCCGCCGCAATGTCAGCTTTCCATCGATACCGCCGTCGACGAATGCCGCGAGATCGAATCCCTGGGTATCGGCGGTATCATTCTGTTCGGTCTTCCCGAGACCAAAGACGAGCAGGCGTCGGGCGCCTACGACGACAACGGCATCGTTCAGCGCGCCATCCGGGCTATCAAAAAGGAACTGCCTGACCTTTTGGTCATGACCGACGTCTGCAACTGCGAGTACACGACCCACGGCCACTGCGGGCTGATCGTCGACGGCGATGTCGATAACGACGCGACGCTTGAATGGCTGGCGAAATCCGCCGTTTCGCATGCCCGCGCCGGAGCCGACGTGGTCGCGCCTTCGGACATGATGGACGGACGCGTGGGCGCGATCCGCAAGGCCCTTGATGAGGCCGGATACGCTAAGACCCCGATCCTCAGCTACGCCGCAAAATTCGCTTCTGTTTTCTACGGTCCCTTCCGCGAAGCCGCGGAATCCGCGCCTCAGTTCGGCGACCGCCGCAGCTATCAGATGGACCCGGCCAACGCCCGCGAAGCCATGCGCGAAATCGCCCTCGATCTCGAAGAGGGCGCCGACATGATCATGGTGAAGCCTGCCATGCCCTATCTCGACCTCATCCGCGAAGCCCGCGACCGCTTCGACGTTCCCATCGCCGCCTATCAGGTGAGCGGCGAGTACTCCATGATCATGGCCGCCGCCGCGAACGGCTGGATCGACCTCGAACGCGCCATGATGGAGAGCCTTACCTCCATCCGCCGCGCCGGCGCCGACTTCGTCCTGACCTATTTCGCCAAGCCCGCCGCGCAGTTACTGGGCTGATTACCCGGTCGATACAATTGGGAGTTCCGATGCAATTCCTTCAAAGCAGCCTCGTCGAGCTGATTTCCCAGACCGCGACCAACCTGCCTCCCGACGTTCGCCACGCCATGGCCGCAGCCGGCCTCAACGAAACGCCCGGCACGCAGGCGTCTCAGGCCCTGAACATCATCTTTTCGAACATCGACATGGCCGCGGAGGATTCCGGCCCTATCTGCCAGGACACCGGAATGCCCACGTTCTACGCGCACACGCCGGTGGGCGTCAATCAGATGGTGATCGGCAAGGCCATTCGCGCCGCCGTCGCCGAGGCCACGCGTCTTGGCAAACTCCGCCCCAACTCGGTGGATTCGATCACGGGGAAAAACAGCGGGGACAATCTGGGACCGGACACTCCGGTCATTCATTTCGAGCAATGGGAAGAGGACGAAATCGAGATCCGTCTTGTGCTGAAGGGCGGCGGCTGCGAGAACAAGAATGCGCAGTATTCGCTCCCCGCGAACCTTGAACGCCTCGGCCGCGCGGACCGCAACCTGGAAGGCGTTCGCAAGTGCCTGCTGCATGCCGTGTGGCAGGCGCAGGGACAGGGATGCGCGCCGGGAGCGCTCGGCGTCTGTATTGGCAGCGACCGCGCCCATGGATACGAGGTTGCGAAGCAGCAGCTGTTCCGGACGCTGGATGACACGAACCCCGATCCCGTGCTTGCCGAACTGGAAGAACGCATCATGCGCGAGGCGAACGAACTCGGCGTCGGCGCGATGGGATTCGGCGGACGGGTGTCTCTTATCGGCTGCAAGATTGCGGCCGCGAACCGTCTTCCCGCGAGCTTCTTCGTTTCGGTGGCCTATGAGTGCTGGGCTTTCCGCCGTCTCGGGGTGAAACTCGACGCTTCCACAGGCGCGATCACAGGCTGGCTCTATCGCGACCCGGGGCGTCCGCTCGAGCGCATGACGCGGGGCGAAGGATTCCCGCTGAGCGGCCGCGAAGTGGTCCTCACGGCGCCTCTGACGGAGGAAGCGGTCCGTTCGCTCAAAGTAGGGGATGTCGTTCTGATTCGCGGCGAAATGTACACCGGACGCGATGCTGTGCACGCGCATCTCATGAAGAATCCGCCGCCGGTCGATCTGAACGGCGCCGTTTTGTATCACTGTGGTCCGGTGATGCTCAAGGACGGGGAGCGATGGACCGTCAAAGCCGCTGGCCCGACGACGAGCATCCGGGAGGAACCCTATCAGGCGGACGTGATCCGCCGTTACGGTGTCCGCGCCGTTATCGGAAAGGGCGGAATGGGTCCCAGGACCCTCGCGGCTCTCAAGGATTACGGCGCCGTTTACCTGAACGGAATCGGCGGCGCCGCGCAGTATTACGCTCGCACGGTTCAGGAAGTTATGGATGTCAATCTCATGGAATTCGGGATTCCCGAAGCCATGTGGCATTTGCGGGTCAACAACTTCCCGGCTATCGTCACCATGGACGCGCACGGCAACAGCCTGCACGCGGATGTCGAAAAGGCGACTGCGGAAGAGCTGGAGCGCCTTCAGCCCGCCTGAAACAGGCTTGTTATACTACGGATACATTCCGTTTCGTAGTCCTTCCCACAGGATGGCCAGATAGCTCAGCTGGTAGAGCGCAGCCCTGAAAAGGCTGGCGTCGGCGGTTCGATTCCGTCTCTGGCCACCACATACTAAACAACTTAGCGGCGACCAGAAACGGCATTTTTTATCTTCGGGAACAATACGGGAACATTTAGACGGCCAGTGTTCCCGGGAGTTGCTCCGTTTGCTTAGGCTCCATCATTTTCCACATCTCTCGCGCTACATTGCCCGTGCTGGCGATGTGGGCTTTCCCAAGCTTTGCGTATCGTTCAGTCATTTTGATGTTCGCGTGGCCGAGGATCTTCGCAAGCTCGTAGAGGTCGCCACCGTTCATCATGTACCAGCTTGCGAACGTGTGGCGCAGATCGTGGAATCTGAAATCTTCGATTCCGGCCATCTTCAGGACAGTTCCGAAGCCCTTATCCACTCTCTGGCGGCCCCGTTTCGCTCCGGGGTCGGGTGGAAAGATTCTCCGCTCGCCCAGAACTGACGGGTACCGTTTAAGCTCAGCGGCGAGTTCAGGCGGCATCGGCACATAACGAATCTTGCCGCCTTTCAGTTTCGCCCGAACTGCGATCAGACCTTCGCTGTACCGGAGATCATCCCAGGTCAGGTTGAATATCTCGGCCACTCGCATTCCGGTAGTAAGCGCGATCAGCACGATCAATCGAACCCGCAGGAATGTCTTGTTGATGCCTTTCCCCGCCTTCCGGTACATCTTCAAGTCCAGAGCCTTCCTGAGCCTCTGGATTTCCTCGCTGGTCAGATAACGCTCGCGCTCATCATCGGGCCGCTTTACCTCGACGTGGTCAGCGGGATTTCGGTCAATACCCGTTTCCCGCGACCAAATCGTGCTCGCCTTCTGCATCATGTGGTGCATGACGTTGAAGTGACGAACGGCTGTCCCCGGTGCAAGCCCTTTGCTTGACATCAACTCCTGATACCAGCGGTTGACCATAGACCCATCGACCTCTCGGACAAACATCGTCCCCATATCAGTCCGAATACCTTCGAGAACGCTCTTCTCCCGGTCCTGAGACTTCTTCGTCTTGCCATACGACTCCCAGTACCGATCAATCAGCGCAGACATCCTGAAATTGACCTCTCTCCTGACATCCAGATGCCTGTTCTCGTCGCGCAGAGACAGCTTTTTGCGCTCGATCTTCTTCGCTAACTCACGGGGACCGTGAACGATTTGACTTCTGTTTCGACCTCCTTCCCTCCAGCGAACTTTGAAAACTCCGTCTTCAATTCTGTGTATAGACACTCTGCGTCTCCTTTCAGACGATGACTTCGACCGTGTGCCGATCAACAAAACGCTCCAGCGCCCTGAGATCAAACCTCAACGCCCGACCCACCTTCACGAATGGGAGTTCCCGAAGTCTGGCCTTCTTATAGACGGTGTCTACCTGAATACCCAGATAACGGGCGGCCTCCCTCGCGTCCAGGAGCCGCTTACCGATGTCTCTATTTAACAACGCTGTGGCCTTCGAGGGATTTGAGGGGGGTGACCCCTCATCCGGGAGCTTGGGCTGCATAAGTGTGCTCATGCTGCCGCCTTCCGGGTTTGTGCGGTCATGTGATTTTCGACGTCGCCAACTCGGTACCGCACGAGCCTGCCGATCTTGACGTACGGCGGGCCGGTTCGATGGAGCCTGGAACGGCGTAAGAGTGCTTGGCTGCAATTCAAAAGGCTAGCTGCGGCGGCCTCATCGGGCAGGCACACGAAATCTTGTCTGCCGCTGCCGTTCCCGGCCTGCGTTTGATCGTTGGGCGACGGAAAAGAGACTACCCTACTGCGCTTGTAATCAGATGTCATAATTCTTTTGGCTGCCGGAAGACTCCGACAATCGATATCGGGTTCCCTCACTGGTGTCTGACTGTAGAAGTCTAAAGAGACAGTTCTAGAAGACAGATCTAAAGTAATTTCCTTTTAGTACTCTGGCCAAATATCTTTAGACTTTTACACTTCTACAGTCGAACGTCAGGAGAGAAGACTGCCGGAGTCTCGCATCCCAATTAGGCAGCCAGACCTCCGCAGTATTGATCGGTCTGATGCTGTTGGGAGAATTCATCTGTCGATCTTTCATTCGCGGGCAGACTCCAATACCACTGCCCCTGTTTACCGTCCGGAGCTGCGATGACCCCGAGCTCATCCTTTGCAGCCTTAAGAGCACGGACTGAGATCCCCCCTTCTCTGGCAGCATTCTGAACAGTGGCCGCTGCCTTCGGGCCATCAGCCAGAATGTCTTTGAGCAGATCGACGGCATTGCTGCGCGCAATTCCCCGATTCGGCTGAACGCTCAAGAGATCGTCAGCAGTTAGCTTTTCGCGGCCGTGCCAGTGCAGACCCTCATCATCAATCGAATATACGAGAGCGGGACCTCTCGTGCCCAAGTTGTTCTTCGTTTGCACAAGGGCAAAACGACCCTGCTCATGAGGATGCTTCGCAGCCAGCAACACCGATCGAGCCGCGCCGGTGATATCTATCGACCCCATGCCTCGATAGGCTGCTTTTTGCTGGGCGGCCTTGTTCAGGTGACGGACGATGAGGACTGCACAGCGATGCCTCTCGGCTAGTTCAGCCAGACCGGATAGGACCGGTCTGACTTCGTTCGCGCGGTGCATGTCCACCCCGGCACCGAGGAACGCCTGAAGCGGGTCGATTACCACGAGTTTCGGCTGGTACTCGCGCAGCGCCTGATCCAGCACCGAGACGTTGCCAAGCCTGAAGGCGGACCGACGACTTTCCCCTTCATACTCTTGGACCACGCTTTTCACGGCAAGGAACCGCGCCTCGTCTCCTTTGCAATTCAGAAACCGAGGCTTCAATGTGCTAGCGAGGTGGTCCTCGCCGGTTGCGTAAAGCACATTGGCGGGGGGAGCGACCTGATGAGGCTCCTCCCCCGCTACACGTATTCCGATGTCTGGCTCTCTTCCAGTTGTTACGCAGGCGGCTATATCGATTGCGGTGTAAGTCTTCCCCGACTCCGGATCGCCCTCTAACAAGGTCAAGGCACCTAAAGGAATGTACGGCGGAAACAGCCACTCCGCTTGTTCGGCGGATATGTCTGATATCCGCACCAATTCGAGCCGCATCGTTGGGTTTGGGATGCTCTTCACGCTGCCACCAGTAGCCTTCCCTCGCGCGGAAAGACGAGCGTGAACAGCCAATCCGGAATCGGAGCCACGTCGAGATCTGGGTCATCAAAGGTGCAATAGTCGCCGTATGCATCCTGAATAGGAGGTACCAAGAGGCGTGTTCGATCAGCTAAGAGGCGAACATGCTCGCTCAGGTGGATGTCATTCGGGATATCAATTCCCGGATGCAAAAGCCAAACCCACTTATCCTCCGCGCAGCCTGCCACGAGGGTGTCCATGTCCCAGTTCCGCTCGTCCATCCAAGCCGCGTACGTGTCCTGACCAGCTTCTCCTTTCAGATATAGTGCGGTGATGCCGCTGCGTTGACCTGTCCGAAGACAGGCATTCTTGAGGTGTTTAAGACGTTTCATATGGTATTGCCTTTCTGTGTAAACCATGATTCGGCCCGGACAGGCCAAACCTGATGGTTGGTGTGCAGCTTTCGGCGCGCACGTGCCGAGATTACTTACTTTCGGTTTTGCTGGACGGCAATGACGACCACGAGAACACCTATGGCGAGTCCTGGGAATGGACTCATGTCTATCGGCCTGCCTAGGCCGCGCGGACTGCGCCGAACGCTTCGCCCGTGAGTTAGATGGGAGGTCCATGCCAACCCCCATCTAGTAACCATATTAGCACACACGAGTCGTGGTTGTCAAGCGAAATCTCTAGCTAACTAAAGAGGAATCAACTAACTGCACAGTGTGCAGTTAGCACACCTTGAGCGGGTGTATTCGGCGACTGCATAATGTGCAGATCGTCTCCCCAGAGTAAGCAACCCCGGAGTCCGTCCTCAAGACAGGCTCACCGTTTGACGAGCCGCGCGTTATGCGCCCAGTCTGCGCGCAGCCCGATGTTCGTTGCGCGGCAAAGCCCGTATTCGTACAGAAAGGATCGGCGCGAACATGCTAAAGCTCTTCGTTTCAGTCGCCCTGGCGACTGAGCCGGTGGTACGAGGCATCGCTGATTCGTACGAGAAGAACGCGGTAGTTGGTCGAGAACCGTTCTATCAATAAGAAATACGCGAACTCCCGGCGCTAGCGAGGTTGCCGGGGTCGCAATAAACCCTTGACTCGATTTAGCAATCGCGAAAAATTATGTGAGCACGTTGCGCAGGGATTAAATCGACGCCGAACCCCTGCCATGACTTACTTCATAGGTCATGAATTTCCCGAAGAATTCCGCTTGACAAATCACTAACGCGGACTCTATTCTGACCAAAGTCTGGTGTTCGATTACTAAAGCGAATCGAACGCCAGACAAGAGCGGGACCGCGTCGGACGGCAATCCGGCACGATCCCTAAACAACAAAGTTGAGGAAGCAACTTCAATGTCTACCGAACAGAATATCTCTGTCCGCAACGCGGACATTTATCAGCGCGTCACGGACGCAATCGTAGCTGCAATCGAACAGGGTGCTGGCAAGTATCAGATGCCCTGGATCGTCCGGCAGGACAAAGGCTTCAGCCCGATCAGCATTTCGACCGTGAAGCCGTACCGGGGCGTGAACACAGTCGTTCTCTGGGCACAGTCGCAGAGCAAGGGCTACACGTCCGCTCTCTGGGGCACGTACCAGCAGTGGCAGGAACTGGGCGGATACGTTCGCAAGGGTGAACGTGGATCGCCCGTTGTCTACTGGGGAACATTCGAAGCCGAGTCGAAGGAACCTGATACTGACGAGTCCGGCAATTCCCGGACGCGGTTATTCTGCAAAGGCTACACGGTCTTCAACCTCGAACAGGTGGATGGCGTGAAGCTTCCGAAGCGGTTCGAACCGAAGCTCTCAGCAAATCAGCGCATCGCCCGTGCGGAGTCGTTTTTCGACAACATCGGCATTCCGATCAGGGACGGCGGGAATCAGGCGTTCTATCGCCCCAGCACGGATGCGGTTCACATGCCGGACTTCACCCAGTTCCCTGATGCCACGCAGTATTACTCTGTTCTCGCGCACGAAGCCACTCACTGGACTTCGCACGAGTCCCGTTGTGATCGAGAACTAGGCAAGCGATTCGGCGATGCCGCATATGCCATCGAAGAATTGATCGCCGAATTGGGCAGCGCATACACGATGGCCAAACTTGAACTGGAATTGACGCCACGCGCGAACCATGCAGCGTACATCGATTCGTGGCTGAAGGTTTTGAAGAGCGATAAACGGGCGATCTTCACGGCGGGATCCAAAGCCCAGCAGGCAGCGGACTACCTCGTTAAACGGGCGGGCGAAATTGCGCACATCGATGGGGTGGCGGCGTGAGCGTCGGAGCCGATCTTGCCATCACGAATAAGGGGACGGACGCAGTTCCGTCCCTGCCTCTCGATCAAGTTCGAGAGTATGTCCGGGCATCCAAGGCCGAGAATACGCTACGAGGCTACAAAGCCGATTGGCGGGCATTCTGTGAGTGGTGCGAATTACACAGTGTGCAGCCGATGCCCGCGAGCGCTGAATCCGTGGCCGCGTTCATCGCTGAATCCGCCGAACGCCTTAAGGTCGGAAGCGTTCAGAGGAGGTTGAACGCGATCAGTGAAGCCCATAAAGCTGTCGGGCTGGAATCGCCTACCGCGACCTCGCTGGTGCTGAACACGATGAAGGGTATCAGGCGAATAATGGGTGGTCCGCCCGTACAGAAAGCACCCACACTTATCGACGATATACGGGCGATGGTGAATGCCACAGATGGCGGAATTATCGGGATTCGGGATCGCGCCCTCGTTCTGCTGGGGTTTGCGGGAGCGTTCCGCCGATCCGAACTTGTCGGATTAGAGGCCGCTGATTGCCTATTCACACGAGACGGAGTAACGGTCACTCTGCGTCGGTCCAAGACGGATCAGCGAGGTGACGGGCGCAAAATCGGGATTCCGTACGGATCGAATCCCGAGACATGTCCTGTTCGGAATCTGCAATCTTGGATTGAACAGGGCGGGATATCCGAGGGACCGCTGTTTCGCTCTATCAATCGACACGGACAGATTCAAGCACGCGGGCTTGCCGGTATTGATGTTGCGCGCGTGGTGAAGAAACTGGCCGTTCGGGCGAGACTTGACCCAACGAACTATTCCGGGCACTCCTTGCGGGCAGGGCACGCGACCAGCGCCGCCCTTGCGGGCGCATCCGAACGCTCAATAATGAGCCAGACCGGGCACCGTTCCGTCCAGATGGTCCGCCGATACATACGGGACGGCAACCTCTTCCGAGACAACAGTGCGGGAAAGCTCGGCTTATGAACTCGATGGAATCTCCAGTTCAATAAACCCGTGCTCCACGTCCCAAGCGATATCGAGAAGGGCATCCTTGGGGCGTGGAACTGCTTCCAACTCGCATCGCCTTACGTATTCCCCAACCGTCATCCCAGTACGATAAATCGCGAATCGCTCTCTAGCTTTGGAACCCGCACGCTTCGGGTTCGTGGTCGTCTTGACCACAATTATTGCGTCTGCTGAGCCCTGCCAGTGTCGACGATTCATACTGTTGTCGCGGGGTTCCGTTCATCGTCAGAACATTCGCGCCGCAAAACCATATTAATCGGAGTCTATTATCCTTTAGCTTCGCCACGCCTACCGCAACGGGCACATCATCGTTTCGTCGCTGAATTACCCTTGGTGACGGCTTTGTCCAGCGTCCAGCACTCAAAGTCATCATAGAAATGCCGACGCCGGACCTTGAGACGTATGCCTCTTGTCCACTTAAAATCGAAGGCAAGGACCTTGACGGGCTCGCCGGAAACCAATATGGCGGAGTCGGTCTTCGTGAGAGTCCGAAAGTACTCCTCTCCGTCCCCGGCCCATCTCAGCATTTCATCGAGCGCTTCAAGGGAGGAGCCACACGGCCAACCCTGCTTCGTCCCGGCAATTACTGCTTCGTCGCCCGGAGACACTGACGTGGGCGAATCGTGAACGGTTTTCGCCTGCCCGGAACTGACGTCGTTGTCGCGCAGAATAGAAATGGCTAAAACGCTAAGGGCGATGATTGTGATTCCAACGATTATGGCCTCCGGGGGGACTCGATGCGGTCCTCTGCGGACTGGCGCAGGTTCGCGGTTAACTGGAGAACCACAACGTGAACAAAATCTGTCATTTAAGTCATTCAGTACTGAGCAATTTGGGCATCCCATCGCGCTTGGCTTTTTAGCTTGTCTCCTCGGCTAACCCACGAGAAGACCAGATTCAGTCGAATCCGTAATCTCATTCAGTGGGCTTTTTCTCGTAATCAGATTACGACTGTTGAGAGGCGTACTTCAAGCCCTCTTGGATGCCCACTCTCAGAGAGGACTTCGGAAAGCAAATTCGCCGCATTCGCGCGCAGCGGAAACTCACTCAGGAACAATTTGCCGAACTGGTCGGCATCAGCGTCGATTTCCTGAGCCTCATCGAGCGCGGCGTGAACTCCCCGAGTTTCGAGGTTCTGGAGCAAATGGCGAGACGGTTGCGCGTCAGTGTGAAAGATCTCTTCGATTTTCCTGCCCGGAATTAGCGCACGAAAACGCAGCAGGATAGAGACGACGTGACAGGCCCGAACCCGGGCTACTGAAGTAGATCGGAAACCTTTGCTTTCAAGAGCTGAAGGTCCTGCTTCGACTTCTCAAGCAATTCTTCCTGTGCAGCGCGAGTTGCATCAACGTGTTTTTGAAGAATATCGGCAGCGCGGGAATCGAGCGAACACAGCGTCAGTTCAATTGCCGTTAGGCGTGCCATCATATCTGCCTGCATAGTCTGGGTCCCTTGGACGGACTCCAAAATCTGCTTGAGCAAGACCGCCGGTTTGTCGCCGGTCATCATTTCCAGTTCGCCTTACGTTTGGCGAGGCCTTCCTTTGTCATGCTGAACACGCCCTCATAGTACCTAGGCGAGAAGAAAGCCGCACAGTGCGCGACCTCTGAGGCTTGAGAAGTTCTGTTCAGTCTGTCGTGGCACTGGTCTATTTTGACGTATTTAGATCTAACCCGCTGCATTGTCGGGAATCGCGAAAAAACGCCTGAATGCGAGCAGTTAGGGCTCGTGGGTCCCGGAGCTGACACTCCCATATCACAAGGTAGTCCCAGCCGTTGCGTTTGAGCAGTCGTTGATTACGGCGGTCCCGGTTTGCGTTCTTCTCCAGTTTGGAAGCCCAGAAGGACACGTTCGATTTCGGAGCCCGAAAGCATCGGCAGCCACTGTGGCGGTGCCAGAAGCAGCCGTGGACGAAAATTACCTTCCACCGAGGCCGGAATACCAAATCTGGGGTGCCAGGGAGGTCACGAACGTGCAGCCGGTACCTAAATCCCATGCCATAGACGAGCTTTCGCACGGCCAACTCGGGCGTCGTGTCCTTCCCACGGACCCTTCGCATGATTTCGCTTCGTTGCTCTGCCGAGATCTTATCCACGCCGCACCCGTACGCTCGTCTATACGGCTATTCTCGCTCGGTGCAAGAACCCCGGTGTATACCGTTGGGCCGAGTGGTCCAAATGTGATCATACGCACCGAACATGTAGTGTTTCGTTACAATAGATCCGTAAACCCTTCGAGGTCTGGAGTTTTCGTTTAGTGTCTCTTTACGTTGGTCTTGGAAGATTGAAAGAGGCAGTGCTTGGTCTTGGGGAATGGCGGTCCATGGTGAACAGCCAAGGCGCTAAGCACCTGATGCACTTCCTTTCAGCCAAACGGAACGACGTGACGGATGTCTCCTTTAAGCTCCATTCTGAAGCGGACGACTTCAAATTCTGCGATGACGCTCTGAAGGTTAGGCCGGGTGAGACGCCGTATTTTGACCCGCTCGACGGAGCGTTTCGCATCGCTAGCCATCCTCACAGCAACGTGGCTACGGCCAGAAAAAAGACTTTTGCCTCTGAATGGAGAGCCGCTGAAAGGAAGGCGGAGGAGGGAAAGGAACTGTGGAAGTTTTCATCGAATTACCTTGAGATCATAAAACATAAGGTGCTAACTAAGGCAGGGATAACTACAAGAATCCCGGTTTTCGACCTCTGCGCTTGGCTGTACCGGCAGAGGGAGTTCCCGGAGCCTTTCGAGCTGAAAGACCTCGTGAACACATTTCAATCCGAATACCATATCGCCGAAAAAGAGTTTACGACCCTGTTCAACACGCAAAAACTAGACGGAAGCGCAGAGTCTGCCAAGGCGTTCTTCACGCACGTAGCCACCGATCAGGCGGTTCTGCTGGAAATGCTTAGGAACCCGGTAGACTTCGACATCGCTGAAGCACTTGCGGAGACGACAAAGGAAATGAAACGGCAATCCATTACATCGGACGACATTAAGGATATGGCTTTGCATGGCAGGAAGCAGATGATTCTGCAAGGCCCGCCCGGCACAGGGAAGACTTATCTGGCAAAGCAGACTGCCGGACTGCTTTTGGGCATTCCATTGGCGCCGAGCGGGGACTTCAACGAAGCATTGACCAAGGCGTTCCTCGACGTCAACCGTTACCGGCCAGACCAACTACCAGACGCCATAAAGAAACAAGGATGCTGGACGTTGGTTCAGTTCCACCCTTCATACACGTATGAAGATTTTGTCCGTGGGATATCCGCTAAAGTCAACATTCAAGGCACTCCCGTGTTTTCGGTGGAGGACAAGTTGTTCGCTAGCATCTGTAAAATTGCGGCAGCCATTGCGCCAAAGCCGACTGTTCTGATAATTGACGAGATCAACCGGGGTGATCTTTCTAAGGTGCTGGGGGAACTCGTTTACGGCCTGGAGTATCGTGATCAGCCAATCTCTCTGCAATATACAGACGGTTCAGACCGCTTCGTGATCCCAAGCGCGCTGTACATCATCGCCACGATGAATACGGCAGATCGGTCAATCGCCCATATCGATTACGCGATTCGACGCCGCTTCGATTTTATTGAGGTTTCTCCTGATCGGTCTGTCGTGGAGAAATGTCACGAAAACTCGAACATCTCTGACTCTGCATTGGCCCTGTTCGATTCGACAACCCGTCTACTGGAACACCATCCACAATACGCGCTCGGACACAGCTACTTTTTGGAAGTCACGCCTGAAGCGTTGGCTCGTAGCGTCGTATTCCAAGTTCTTCCGCTGCTGGCGGAATATCGGATTGAGGGAGTGTTGGGCGAATCGGATTCGCTCATTGTCCCGAAGTGGTCTGGGTCAAAGGGAATCCCATTTAAGCATGAACGCCCATTTGAGCTTGTGAAGGTTGTAGCTCAATGGATCGAAACCTATACAGCGTGAACGCGGTGGGGCCAATCACGGATGCCGAGTTGATCGCGAGTCGCCTGAGTGCTGGCCGGGGAGCAAGCATTCCATGCCTCTCACTCGTGGAACAAGGTGCTCCAACGCGCGTCGGTGCCCGGGATGCATCCATTCTGAGAGGGCAGACCCCCGACAGTCTCCTGCGGTTTGATCTTCAATGTGAGATTCGGTGGGCCGATGCCGCGTACGAAGTGTTCGTTCGGGCCGGAAGTCGAATCGGCACAGGTCGATTCGTATTTGGAAACGACGCCCTCGACCTAGTAATCGAGCCGAAGATTGGAAATGCGAATTTCTTCCGCATGCTGGAGGTTTGTTACGGCGGTTTGGCGACTTCCAATGACCCGGGTCGAGCCTTCAGGGTTGATTCGCCGCCAGCAGGGCTTCTCATCGAATACACCGTTGGGCGGATTGAGGCATTTCTGAAGACGCAACTATTCAGGGGGTATTCACTGAAATACGAGCCGGAAGCCCGTCATCCCAAGGGACACTTCGATGTGGGTAGGTTTGTCACTCGGAATCTGCCACGGCTCCGTTTGGACGTGTTGTCGTGCTCTTTTTTCGAGTTTTCTCAGAACGTCCTTGAGAACCAGATTCTGGCCAGGACGTTGCTCGTTGCTGGTCGCGTGGCCGCTTACCTTCCAAGCGAAATTCGATATCGAATAGCGAATACCATTGCGGCAGCCAAAAGGTTCCTGCCCTCCGTAGATGCGCCGCACATCGATCCCGAGGATCTCAACAGAGTACTGTATACGAATCGCAATAAGGGCTTTCAGCCCGTTCACGAACTCTGTGCGTTATTACTGTCGAATGCCTCCGTTTCCTTGTCGCCAGGACGACGAATATCATTCATGTCTTTCAGCCTCGCTATGGACTTGCTATTTGAACGCTTCGTGTATCGGCTCTTTGCAATGGCGATAGCTCCGCAAACAGTGATCCCGAAGGCGCGGCTCAAATTCGTGATACATGGTATTGGGAAGGATGTTGAACTGGATGGGTTGATCCGAAATGACCGGACGACCGTTGTTGAATGCAAATATAAGCTGATCGAGAGCGGGGAAGCACTCGACTTCGATGAAGGGAGAATGAGGAATGCCGACATATTTCAATGCATCGCCTATGCGACACATACTGATGTCAACGCTGATGACGTGTTCCTCGTCTACCCATCAGCCGATGCGGACGGACCACCTGTCCGCGTTGCCACTACCATTAGATCCTTTCAACGAAGGAACGGGGCCATCATTCCTGTAAAGGTTCTGTTAGTGAGTCTTGCGCGGCCAACAATTGAAGTGGAAGAGGCTCTGAGATCCGTGGTCTCCAGTCCTGCGAACGCTTCTGCTTGACGACTTGGGCTTGGCTAGCGCGCCGCTTCGTCCCCGCAATAAGGGACATAATGTGCTCGGCAAGTACCTCCGCCAATAACGGCGGCACGGCATTTCCAATCTGGTCCTTCAACCGAGTTGGAACGAACTCAAATTGATCCGGAAAACTCTGCAGGCGAGCCGCTTCGCGAATCGTGATGGCCCTATTTGCAAGGGGATGGCAAAAAGCACCAGATGCGACGTTCGTGAATGAGCAGGTAATTGTGTAGGAAGGCAGATCCCGAGACAGACGGTGGTACAGCGTCGTACAATCTTGCCGCAGAGATCCGTTCGAAATCCGGCGCATGATCCGAAAGCGCTCTGGGAGATCGACCTCATTGATGGCCCGAATACCTTTACCCTCAGGAATCATACGAATCACGCTCAAGGCAAGGTCGGAGACCCCCTTGGCTCGATGCAAGGTGTAGCCTTTAGAATCCCGACGAATCTCACACTGGTAATCGGATAACGCTTTCGATGAATAGGGCTTGAATCCATCTGTGCCGCCACGGTCGCCCAGCACAGGAAGGTCGCCAATAGCGTCCCAGAGGCTGACCCACGGAGACGTGACCTTTGAGGGATTCGGATCAAATCTTGTTCCGCCGCAAAGAATGCAATCACCTTCCAAAAAAAGGGATGGCCCCCGAGGCTTTGTAGAACGTATTCGGTTCGAGCCATCGGGCTTCGAGCATTTTGGACACCTTGGATCGTGGTGAGTCTCATTCGGGAAGCAGGGACCTTTCCCGGTATTTGTTCCGATGATTAATACACGCTCACGCCGCTGCGGAACGCCGTAGTTTGCCGCATTGATGACGGAATGTGCAATGTCGTAGCCGAGCCTTCTCAGTGCGTCACACAACTGCCTAAAGAATTTGCCTCCGCCGTGAAATCGCATTCCCTTGACGTTCTCAAACAGAATCCATCGAGGTTGCAATTCTCTAACTATCCGAATGTAGTGCGTATAAAGATAGTTCCGAGGGTCATCCTCGATGCGCTTGCCCATAGTACTGTAGCCTTGGCAACTTGGTCCCCCTAGCAGCACGTCCACGGAGTGAAGCCCAGCGGCTTTTAAAAGCTGGCGGCCCTTCGCCTTTTGGATCGGCATAGGGAGTCCGACCGCTCCGGGGTGGTTCTTCATGAATGTCTGGACTGCGTGTTCCGCGATATCTAATCCGAGTCGAATATCGAATCCCGCTCGGGAGAAGCCAAACGATGTACCACCAGCGCCACAGAAAAGCTCGATAACACTTGGGCTGATGTCCGAACCCCTAGATCCGTGATGGGACATATGGCAGCACTCCCCAGATTTTAGCACCGGATTCGGCTATCATCAATTGATGATTCATCAATTATTTCGCACCTCATTCTCCAGTTCAGCCCGGTGGCTCTCGACCAGTTCTCTCATTACTTCACTTACAGACGCTCTGCCGCCGTTGTCTTGTGCCCGTTTGAAGGCCACTGCCCGCAGCAACCGCCACATGTCTTTCGTAATGTGAATTGCCGTCGTTTGCATCGCGGTATGTCCGGCGGAGTCCAAGCGAACCCGTTCCGGCTTTAGAGGGGATGCGGGCTTGGTCGTCCTGGGCCGTTTTGATCTTCGAACAATTGATGAATCACCCATCCCAGCCTCATCGTAGATCGAACGTTCTCAGCGCGGCAATCCGAAAAAATTTGCGTGTGTCAACGCCAAGCGCTCAAGAACTCATTATGGGTCTCTCTCGTTAGGCCTCGACTCCTCCGCCATTCCGCCTGTCCATTCCACCGGCAGGTCGACGGTCACGACGATGATGCATGGGTCTAGCGTACCACAATGTTCGCCGTTTATTCGCCATTGGCCAAAGCGAAACCAATACCCCAGAATGGTGCCGATGAGCCCTCGCCGCCCGGTCTTGGCGGTGTCTTTGATATAATGTACGGTAAAGTACATTATCAAAAAGGCATTAAAGATTGTCCCCGATAAAACGCTCATTTCCGGCTTTGTTGCTTCTTGTTCTTACCTTGGCCACACTTCCAGCCTCGGGGCAAGGCAACGCAAGGCACTTATATCTTTGCCGATCACCATTGCTCGCCTTTGATTTCTGGGGCGCTTTGCAGAACATCCAGAGTCAGGGCGTGACGCTGACGCCGAAAATCGCTGAGGAGATTTGCGCTGGCATGAAGGCTGGTTCAGACCCACAATGTATCCGCGTCGAGGCGGAGAAATTCACGCCTGTGGCGAGCGGCTGGGGCGGAGCGCTAGCGATGTCGGACGGAAAAACCAAGATTTGGTTTCATCAGCCTGACACAGGGGGATGGATTCACCCGGACTACTACGTCTTGTTTGTGAATAAGAAATAGACTCTTTGCACAGTGTGCAGTTCTCGGCATTGATTGTAGGGCTTTCTAATGATTGTCGGGCTTTCTAGAAGACTCGCCCGTCGGTCTCCTGTTCGGCGTCAACTATTTTTTCCGGCTATTCTAATCGCTGAGCGCTGCTGAGGTCTCTCAGAAGCTTGGCAAACTCGCCTTGATAGGCGTCGTGGTTTTTCCAACTGCTGAAGTCCGGCACATAATATTCGCGAATTTCCCGCGCTGAGTCCTTGCCCGTGTCAACGTCGAAACATTCCCAACTGCGTAGCCGCTCAAAATCGACCAATCGCACCGGGAACAACATCCGCCGATTCTCGCTGATCTCACGTTTTCTCGCCTTTGCGATTTCAGTGTTCACCCATTCGCTTTCCATGCTGGCCTCTGAGAGGATGAGCAGCAACTTGTCATAGAATCGTATCGCCTCGTCAATCTGCTCGTGGAGCTTTTTGCCGCCTTGCACGTTGTGCGGAGCGAACCAGCAACGTACTCCGTTGTTCTGAAGATCCGCGTGAAGTCGATCCGCGAAATCCTGGTCTCTTGTCGAATAACTGATGAAGCACGAGTAGAACTGTATGGGGTCATCGACGAGGGAGGGCAGATAATCAATCAATTTATCTGGGAGGCCGCAGCCTCGAAGAAACGATAATGGGAGCTTGCCTGATCGCGCCAACGTTCCGTAGTCCAGAATGCTCGGTTCGAGATATCGGCACGTATCAAGACCTTTGACCTGCCTGAGATCGGTGCCAGCGAAAACGGTGTATCCAAGGAGCGCACCACCGAACTCAGCGTCGTTGATCGCTGCCCCGCTTAGGTTCACTCCTTGAAGGTTTGTGTTTCTGAGGTCCGCGCCGTGGAGCCGCACACCCGTTAGGTTGGTCCAGATCAGTTCAGCCGAGACAAGGCTCGCTCTGGTGAGGTCTGCCCCGACGAGGTCCGCTTCGGGCATGACCGCTTCGCGGAGGTTTGCCCCCCGTAGGTTCGTTCCTCTGAGTCTCGCTCTCGCGAGGAGCCCTTTGCTCAGGTCCGCTTCGGTGAGATCCGCATTGGTTAAAACTGCCATGCATAGGTTGATCCCGGTGAGATCCACCCCGCTGAGGTCCACGCTCGTTAGGTCCGGGAGGAGTTCGGGGTTATTAGATCGCCATCGATTCCATTCTTCTGGTCGGCGAACTAGCTCAAGCTGTCGTGGGTCGGCCATTCAGCGAGGATAACGCTTGATTCATCGCCGCAATGATTACCGGTCCAAATCGCTTCGGCTAATGCGTTTGCCTCGGCACCCAGCAGGCTCACTGCACCTTCGCCATCATCGGCGACATCCTGAGTTTTAGTTCCTCATCCGTCTCCGCGAAAATCAGCACCACGTCGCTCTTGTCCGAGATGTTGACTGGCAGACCAGCCGGTATGGTGAACACATCCCCGTCGAGCAACGACTCGATGTTGGCGCGAGTCAAGCCAATCACCATGTGCTCAGTGTTCTCCGAGTCCATGCAGAGGGCTTTGATGGCCATGCCCAATTATCCATGTCAAATCCGCCCGAGGCGGTTCCTGTCTGCGTTTCTCTGACAATTGTTCAAGAGAACAAAAAAAGACAGGAAGGGCGTGGGGCAATTCTACGTACGCGGTTCCGTAGTAAAGCGGCCGTCCCGCGTGACCTTCGTGATATTAACCCTCATACCAAATGGGAGAATGTACAATCTGCCTTCTTCCGCAAGCTTGCCCCAGCCCAGCAACATGGCCTCTGGCTGTTGATGAATTGTGCCGGAAACGGATTCGTCGGTAACAGAATCATAGGTGACCCACGGCTTCATAAAACTTCCGTCCGCTCCGTCACAGAACATCAGCATTCGTTTCCGATTGGCGTGTGCCTTCATCAATGAACTCCACCATCCGAGTATAGAGTCTCACTTCCCTTCGGATATCGCCTATACCGCTCCCGATAGGCCGCATCATCGTCTGCAAACGCCCATGGTTTGGCGCGGCAGGTTTGGCAGCCCGCGTTGTCACCGTACGCCCTTCGGCAGCGGCGTAATCCGTCCCCGGCGGTGCGCTTCTCTCCAAATTTGGACAAACTCCTGAAGTATCCGAGTTTCCGGCGTGGCGACTCCCTCTTGCAGTCTCAGCCGGTCATGAAGATACCGGTATTGCCTCGCCAGTTCGTTGTCATTCAGCCGGAAGACCCCATCGCGGAACTTCGCCAACTGCTCGGGACCCATCGGGGCTCGCTCCTTCGGTCTCCACTCTTCCGCCATTCCAAGTTCCGGTCCCTTCAACAGGTCAACGCTGCGACGGTGACGCACAGGTGGAGTGTACCACGTATATTCGCCGTTTGTTCGCCATGACTTTTGGTAGTGTACGGGCCGCCTCTTACCGATGCTGGACGGGAACAATACGGGAACATCGAAGAGCCGAAAACGTCCCTTTCAATCCCAAATGATCCTAATCGCCAATTTAGTGCGACATGTATTATCAATAAGTTACGCTGAATATGAACCACTTAGCATCATCGGTAAGCAGCCCTGAAAAGGCTGGCGTCGGCGGTTCGATTCCGTCTCTGGCCACCACTCAAAATCAATAACTTAGGTTGTTTATCCGAACTCAGACTTCCGGCGGTAAGGACGCTCAGCGCCGGTATCCCATTGACACTCAATTTGTTATCTACGAGCCTTACGGCGAGCCGAAAAAAGGCTGGTGTCGCTCGTTGGCCTATCTCTATGCCGTTGATGTGGTGCGAGTTAAAGTCGCCGGAATGGCGCCCGGAAAAGTGAGCGAACAATAGCCGAGCGGGGCGCGGCGGGGCAGACCATCGATTACAGATCCTTTGCGTTAGCGAAACACAGCGACGCAGTACGGAATTAATCGAATTTAAGGTCGAGCTACCATGCGATGCGACGCAAGGATCCGCGGCGCGCCCCACGCCGATTCTCGATCGCCATGCGTTCGATGGAGATCCCGGATTTGCCCGTTGATCCGCGCCCGTCCACACCGGGATCGGGGATCGGGAGCGCCGGCGCCAATAGAGACGAACACCGGTACGGCGCCGGCCGACGACTGTTTTCGGTTTCAAGATGACGAGAACTTCGCTCCAGAGGGCGGGGAACGCCAAATGTCTTCCAGAACAATCGGTCAAATGGAAAGCCGCTGAAACTCCGGTTTTCGTCAACCGACATGACAAGGCGATGTGAATGGACCTGACTAACGCCGTGCGCTAATCCGGCGATTCGGCAGCCGCTTATGGCCTTTCTTCGCGGCCAAGTCCACGACCGCGATCCCAATATCAGCCCCGCCGCGCGCCAGATATCGGGTCGGCTCGGGCAACCATAGAACGCAAGCGACCTCAGAATACGAGACGCAACGCCAGTTGTATTTGCCGCGAGGGTCGCGCTGTGGACGTGATCGATCCCACGCCGTTGCTTCCGATCGTTGTGTTGCTCGGTATGGCGAACTGCGGATGATTCAGTGAATTGAAGAACTCGGCGCGAAACGCGAGATTCATGCTTTCCGTAATTCGGAATCGTCTCGCCGCCGTCAGGTCCAGGTTAACGGCCCGCGGTCCCGTCAGGATGTCGCGTCCCGAATTCCCGTAGCAATAACACGTAGCTACAGGAATCGAAAAAGCCCCCGGATTGAACCATTGCTGCAAAGTCTCCTCCCCGGGGTAATTACTCGCGCCCGGCACAATGTCGGCCCGCGAACTCGTTCCGTTGTTGGTAGCAGAAGGAGCGCCAACAGTGAACGGCAAGCCTGTCTGCACGGCGAGGATTGAGTCAAGCTCCCATCCACCAACTATGTAGCGACTAAACGCATTCGTCCCGTTGGCCCAGCGCTTACCTTCGCCGAAAGGAAGTTCGTAGGTTGCGAACGCATTAAAGCGTTGCCGCACGTCGCTGTTGGAACTGGCCCAATCGGATCGCCTGTCGAAGGGATTCTGATTACCGCCGGAGCCGCCGTCCCAGGGCGCGTTGTCAAGCGCATGGGACCAGACCCAGTTTGCGTTCAAATAGAGCCCGTGGCTGTAGCGTTTTTCGAAGACGAACTGGAGCGACTCGAACTCTGAGTTGCCAGACGACTCCCAGTAGTTGATGTTGGTTATGTTCGAGAGCGCCGAATAGTAGGGACGACGCGGGTTGATCGAACCCGGACCGGGCTGGGGAGTATTGATCGCGAGGTTCCATGCAAGACGCCGGCCGAGCGATCCCACGTAAGTAGCGGTCACAACCGTCGATTTCGCAATCTCTCTCTGTATCCCGAAATTAAACTGTTGGATGCTCGCATTGCGAAAGTTCGGATCGATCGCCGTGATGGTCGCATTCGGAACCGCGGCCGTCGGATGCGCCGGGTCGGTCGGCGGGAAATCCGAGCGCTTGGGAATTCCCTGGCTCACGGTATTAGCCGGGAAAAGATCGCCGGGACTGGTAGTGAAGACGAGGTCGAACGGCTGCTGCCGGAACTGTCGAATGGTGGTTCCTGCATTCCCCTGCGGATCATAAAAGATGCCGTATCCGCTGCGGATGACGGTCTTGCGATCGTACTGATACGCGATTCCCAACCTCGGGCCAATAGCAAAATGATCCGTATTTACGTTGGCGGTCGAACTGGCGTTCTGGCCGGCGATCAGAAGCTGCGCATTTGATGGATTCCAGTTCGCCCAATAGTTGTTGTCTTCGGTGAACGGCGTGTTGATCTCGTAGTGAATACCGAGGTTGAGAGTCAGCTTATCGGTAACTCGCCACTCATCGCGGGCGTAGTAGTTGAATTCGTTAGTCCGCACGTGAGCGGTTCCGGGAATGAAGAAATCCCGAACTGTCGTACTCGGAAAGCCGAGCAGCATGCTGGCGATCGCATCTCCGGTGCCGCCCGTGCTGGACGGATTATTGGTGAAGCCGGCGGTGAACGTGAACCGGCCGAACGCGCTTTGACCCGGAGGGCTGGCAGTCTCGCTGATGAGTCTCTGCCGGATATCCACGCCGAATTTGAAGCCGTGTTTGCCCTTCTCCCAACTCACGTTGGCAACGTTCTCGAACATATGTTCACGCCGGATGAGCGGCTCCGAGCGCGCATTACCCAATCCGACATATCCGGAAGGACTGATAATCGGAGCGGATGGCTGGAAAGGATCGCTGGTATCCCGACCGGGTATCTGTGACCATATCGGGTCGGTAAGCTGCTCCGGCAGCAGAAACTGCGTGTATTTTGTGAAGCCGAACCGGTATTCGCCGATCACAGTGGGGCTGAAAACGCGGTTATAAGCAATCACGCCATTCTGGCCGCGCACCGCATCCGGCCCGGCGAAGCTGTCTTCGTTACCCCCGATACGCGTGTCGAAAGTATTGGGAATGTGGAGGTCCGAGTTGTCGATCGAATATCGCCCGAAGAGACTTTGGTTAGCCGTGATCTGATGATCGATACGGATATCGCCGCGATCGAGGTTGCTCAGCTTTTCCGGATTCGCGATGTAGTTGTTCACGAGAGCGCTGGTCTGTGGATTCGGATACAGCGCTACGATCTTCGCCGCGAGAGGATCGAACGTTGAGGCCGGTATGACGTCCCCGGGATATCTTGTTCGTGTGTAGACCGTCGTTCCGCCGCTTGTGACGGGGGTCGTGGTCGCTGGATCAAAGATACCGTTCTTCGCGATCCCGGCAAAATTCCCTGCTTTAGCCGCCGCGGTTGGCACGGTGATCACTTTCGTCTGCCCTTGTTTTTCGCGAAAGCCCTCGTAATCGGCGAAGAAGAAAGTTTTGCTGTGGATGATCGGACCGCCTACGCTTCCTCCGAACTGATTCAGTTGGTACTGCGGTATGGGAAGATCACCCCGGTCGAAAAAGTTCTTGGCATCGAACGTCGAATTTCTCAGGTATTCGAACGCGGACCCATGGAAGCTGTTGCCTCCGGACTTGGTGCTGGTGACCAGCACCGCTCCGCCTGCCCTTCCATATTCCGCGCCCGCATTGTTCGTCATGGCCTTGAATTCCTGCACGCCCTCAACGGCCGGTCGCACCACGAACGTCTGCGAGATCATCTCCGTGTTGTCGATTCCATCGAGCAATAGCTGATTGCTGCTGTCCCGGGCGCCGTTCGCCAGGAGCGTAGTGCCTCCAGGCCGCAGTTCATCGGGGCGCAGCCCGGAGTTGATGGTTCCAGTCTGGGCGTAGCTTAGTCCCGTGACGCCGGGAGCGAGTACGGCGAGTTGAACAATGTTGCGGCCGTTCAGGGGCAGGGTTTCCATCGGCTTGGTGTCGATCACCTGCCCGACTGTAGAGCCTTCCGTCTGCAGCAACGGAGCCGCAGCGCTCACATGATAGTCTGCTCGACGCCACCGAGGCGGAGCTGGATGTCGAGGCGCGCTTCCTGCGCAACCTGCAGAACCAGGCTTTTCGTGAGATGCCTCTGGAATCCGGATTTTTCCGCCTGTATGGAGTAGCTACCCGGCGTCAGATTGACGGCGCGGTAGTCGCCTGCTGCGTCAGTCTCCAGATTAATCGAAGTGTTCGTCGCCTCGTTGGTGACCTTGATGGCGACACCAGGAAGTACAGCGCCGGAGTCATCCGTTATCGTTCCCGCGAGGGTTGCTCGTTCGACCTGAGCCTGCGCCAGGGGCAGCAACGCCAGCGCAAGCGTTCCGAAGAAAAGGAATCGCATTCTCACCCCTCTTCGCCGCGCGCGCCGATCCAGAAGAGCGGCGTCGTGTCCGATCCCCAGTGTTGCGTATCACGCAATCGGATTTGGCGATTATGCGAGGATGCTATCAACGGCTCGCAGTGAAGTCAAGGAAAGCAAAAGCGATTTCACGCTCGGATTCCTCGTTCTTGACTCAAGCAGCGCGCCTGTGTCAGGCTTTGAAGCGCTCGCACTGCGCCAAAAGCGCTTGGAGACCGAAATACTCGAGTCGGAAAACAATGTGGACGTGGGGTTTAACGTGTGCCAAATCGAATGCCGAGAATAGCCAGTATTCTCTTAATCGCTGCGGGGGCATGCTCGTTGCCGATCTTTGCGCAGACGCCCTCCGGCACAGTTGATAATTACCTGAGCGCCGCCAAAGCCGCGGCCGGAACCGATTGGTCAGGGACTTTCCTGCGCCTCTGCATTCCCCCCGGACCTCCTGCCGGCGCAGGACGCGCCGCCGCGGCGCGCGGAGGCGAGCGCCGCGCGCCTGCGCGCGAAACCTGGTATGCGGAACCTGCGAAAGTCGCGGATAACCTCTATTTCCTGGGTACCAAGGTCCACAGCGCATGGGCGCTGACGGGCAGCGAAGGCATCATCATCTTCGAAGCCCTCTTCGACTACGCCGCAAAAGATGAAATCCTGGACGGCATGAAGAGACTGGGGCTCGATCAGAGCAAAGTGAAATACGTGCTTCTTTCCCACGCGCATGCCGACCACGACGGCGGCGCCAAGCTGCTGCAGGATGCGATTCCGGGCGCTCATCTCATCTATGGCGCCGAAGATTGGGACTCGATCGACAAAGCGGCGAACCACGCCGGTGGAAAGCCGAAGCGCGATAAAGTCGGCGACGATGGCATGACGGTCTCAGTCGGCGACGCGTCGGTTCGGATCGTTACGATGCCCGGCCACACGCCGGGAACGCTTTCCTATCTGTTCGAGGCGCGCGATCACGGCAAGCCGCTCCGGATCGCTTACGTCGGCGGCACGGCGATCCCCTTTAACGGGAGCGCCACATACTATGACGCTTATATTGCGTCATCGAAAAAAATGGCGAACGCTGCCGCCGAATACGGCGCGACGGCCCTTCTATCGAACCACTCCGAGTTCGACGACGCCTACTTCAAGGCTCACGCCGCCGCAAATCGGCGGCCGGGCGAAGCGAACCCGTTCGAAGTAGGCGCGGATGGAGTGGCTCGCTATTTCGGGGTCGTTCAAAGCTGCGCGGCGGCCGCTAAGATTCGCGCCGGCGCACAGTAAGCACCGCGTTCAGTTGCAGTTCTTGCCCGAACACGACTCTTGCTGAAGAACGGCATAGCGTGGTTCTGTGTTGGTGCCCACTTTGCGAGCACGTCCTTATCGACAGCGCGCAGATCCAGATAAAGTAGATTCTTCGGATTGGGCGACCATGCCGCTGCGGACGCAAACTGCGCCGCAATCCGAATGGACGAATACGCTCAACTGAACCGGCACTTAAGGATCCGGCCATCCTCGTGCGACAGCGAACAGCATTACTACGCCGTTTGCCTTATCAACCGAAGGCCTTGGCCTTCAGGATCATTTTTGACCGCGCTCGGGTCGTTAAAAATCATCGTGGCTTGCTTCTCGGCAGAATACGCTGGCCAACTCGGCAGCCCGCGGTGACCAGGATTGCCGGATCGCGCAAAGGATGCCCAAGCCTCTCCCATCTTCGACGAAAGAGCAAGTCCACCAGGATCGTTGTTCGAATAGTGCGGGCATAAGCTGGCGTTGTCAAAAGCGAATGTAATCTCGCTCGAATGGAACGTGCCGATGCGTCCGCCGAGCGCAGGAGTACGCCAGGCATACAAGTACATGTATACGGGCGCACCGCCCTGAGCGGCCTTTCGCTCGGCCTGAGCAATTGCGTTTTGCCTCATTGTCGAAGCGGAAATAGCAGCCCACAACCCAAACGGTGAGTCTTTCGGGTACTCACGCCGATAAGCGGCGATAATCTCTGTCGCGTTTTTGGGATAGCGACCGGCGACTCGCTTCGACAGTTCCTCTTCGGAAAGGGTATCCCGCTCGGGATTGTCGGTTCCGTTGACCATTTCGTTCAGGCAGGTGCCAATTAGCATTGGAACCGCGGCAGAGATCGTCGGAGCAGCAGGGTCAAATGGATGGGCGGGGATAATCTTTCCATCGAGAATAGGGCTCCATCCACCCAGCCCGCCACCTGCGCCCCGACCTCCCGCCAGCCTTTGCTGCGCCGCAATCTGCACACGCATGAGGGCGCTCGTGGGAAGATCAGCCAGCTTGGCGAGATTTGTTTTGGAGATGCCGAGTTCCTGCAGCACTGCGGCAGCGTGCTCCGCCGCCGCGCGCGCCGACCCGGTCCGAAGGGTTGAGCCGCTTTCTACTACCGCACGCTGGAAAAGACCCTTCGCCGCCGGCATAACCATAAGGTGGCTAACTTTGCCGCCGCCGCCCGACTGACCGTAAATCAACACGTTTTGGGGATCGCCACCGAAACTGGAAATATTGTCACGAACCCACTCAAGCACGGCCACGATATCGAGCATGCCCACGTTGCCCGAGGACGCGTAACGTTCGTCCCCGACGTCTGCAAGATTGAGATAACCGAAGAGATTGAGCCGATGATTATGCGTCACGACAACGACATCGTGATGGCGGGCGAGGTTCTCACCGTCGTAACAAAGCAGGTCGTTCCCGCTGCCTCCGGTGTAACCGCCCCCGTGCATAAATACCATGACCGCACGTTTACGGCTGGCCGCTGCTACAGAAGGCGTCCAGACATTAAGACGAAGGCAGTCTTCACCTCTGATCCATCCATTAGTGCGGTATAGGAGGTAGGCGTCCTCGTCCGTGCTGCGCCCTCCTTGATCGTTTTCGATTACGCCGGTCCCCCCCGTTGGACAGGAATGCCCGTAACTGAAGCAGTTTCGAACACCGGCCCACGGCTCCGGCTTTCGTGGGGGCATGAAGCGGTTCACACCGGTCGTTGATGCGCCGTAGGGAATGCCTCGGAAAACGACGACACCGCTGCTTAGAAATCCTCTGACCTTACCCGCCGCGGTTTCAATAACAGGATTCGATGGCGATCCGGTTTTGGCTTTGTCTGTCTCGGCGGCGCCGAGCGTTGAAAACGCGGTTGCGCCTGCGGCCGCCTGAAGCAACACGCGCCGGCCAAACACATTCGCATCCGATAAGTTCATGGCACTATCTCCCTCAAAACAGCACCCCGCCCCAGGCAGAACAGCCGCGTTACGCCGCCGTGACGTCAATATCCCAGCCAAGCCCGGGCGTATCGGAGGGGCGCACGTAGATCCCCTCGGGCCCGCGCGTCACGTGATAATCTTCCTCGAATTTCTTATAGACCGCATCCGGTCCGCCGGGCGCCGGCATGAACGTTTCCGCCCATGGACTGTTCGTGGTCGCCATGATGAAGTGGACGGAATCGAATGCCCCGCCGGTATGCGGAATCACCGGGATGTCGTAAGCCGCAGCCAGAGCGCCAATGCGCCGCAGTTCCGTCATCCCGCCGCACCAGTGGATATCGGGCTGCCAGATATCCGCCGAACGATGCTCGAGCAGTTGCCGGAATCCATATCGCGTGTATTCATGCTCGCCCGTTGCCACGCGAATCGGCCGAATGATGTTGCGAATCCTTCCGAACCCCTCGTAATCGTGCGGCTCGAGCACCTCTTCCATCCAGTACGGGCGCTGCGGCGCCACCATCTGCGCAAACTCCACCGTGTAATCCTGCGTGAACGCCATGTAGCAGTCGAGCATGATGTCGCCATCCGGCCCCACCATCTCGCGTGTCTTCGAAACCAGCTCGGTATTCTTCTTTAGACCCTCGCGGCCATCCGCGGGCCCGAACGGTATGGCCAGTTTCACTCGCTTGTAGCCGAACTTCAGGTGCTGCTCGATATCGTTGCCCGTACAATAGGCCGGAATCCGCTCCTTAGTCTCCCCGCCGAGCAGCTTGTAAACCGGCATTTGCAGCGCATTCCCCACCACATCCCACAAAGCCAGATCAACGCCGCTGATCGCGTTGATCGCGATGCCGTCGCGGCCATAAGGCATGCTCGAGCGCCACAGAACGTCCCAGAGCCGTTCGATATCGAAAGGATTTTCGCCGATCAGCAGTTTGGTGAAATGCTCCGTCACCACCTGACCGCCGCCCGCGCCGCCGCTGCCATAGCCCTTAACGCCCTTGTCCGTCGATATCTCAACGGTGAACCCGCCGAACTTCCCGGGGTCCGGATTCCACAGCGACCGCGTCGGCTTATATCGCGGGTAGATCGACATGGGATTCGCCACTTCCACGCCCTGCGTCGACCATGAGCCAGGCGCGGGCGTGTATTCCGGCGCCGGATGTTTCGGTCTCGTCTTCACCAGGCGCACGCCTGTAATTCTGAGATCCTTTTCCGATGCGAATGGCAGCGCGGGCAAACCGAGCACGCCAGCAGCCGACAGTCCACCGATTTTGAGAAACGATCTGCGGTTCATGAATGCTGCTCCGAGTGCCGAAACCGCCATTCTGTTCTCCCCATCAGAACGTCAGCTTCAGAGCAAGCTGTATATTCCGCGGCGTATTGGACTGACCGGTGACCACTCCGAAGTTAGCCCCGTTGACTGTAGTTCCGGGAGCCGAGAACACAGGGGTATTGGTGAGATTGAATGCCTCGGCGCGGAACTGAAGCTGGAATCGCTCGGTCAGCCGGAAATTCTTGAATAAAGAGAAATCCATATTTCTCGTCCAGTCCGCCCGCACGCCCGTATAGGTACGGGAGAGGTTCCCTGAACTGAAGTTGGCGGGCTGCGCAAACGCAGTGGTGTTAAACCATTGGTAAATGCTTTTCCCGCTGGAAAGAACCGGATTGCCGACCACATCTGGGTGCTGGCCGCCGCCGAACGTGTAGCTGTTGTTTGACGCTGTTGCGAAAACGAGCGGCTGCCCGGAGGCCAGAGTCAGAATTCCGTTTGCCTGCCAGCCCCCGAGGATTGCGTCAACGAACCCATTCCAGTTCGAGCCGAATCGCTTCCCCTTGCCGAAGGGCAACTCGCCGACGGCGCTCAACGTGAAGCGGTGCGGAACATCATAGGTGCTCGGCGAATGCTCGCAGCGAACGCAGTAATAGCTCCGAACGCTTGCCGTTCCCGCCCACGTGCCGTTCGCGACGTCGGTCATCAGCTTCGACCAGGTATAGGAGGAGATAATGCTCACGCCATCCGCGAAACGCTTAGTGAAGGACGCCTGCAAGGATTGATATTCGGAGTTGCCGATCGCGATCCCGTCGGCGGCGACCGCCTGCCACTCGGGGTACGGGAGCAACAGTTGCCCATACTGAACCTGCTGCTGCGCCAGCGGGCCCGACGTAATAATTCCGTAAAACGGGTTATTTACAAGGGTCAACAACTTGTTCCCCAGGCTCGAGAGACCCGGCGGCAGCATGTTCATGCCCGCAGAACCGCCGCCGCCCGACCACGGCAGATGCGTTCCCTTATTGCCGACGTAAGCGACCTGAAGCATCATGTCGGTCGCCAGACTACGCTGGACGGAAAAATTCCACTGTTGGTTGTATAGCGTCATAAGTGTCGGAGGATACGCGCTCGAAAGACTCTGACCAACCACGGAAAGCAATCCCTGCGAACTTCCTGGCGGATACAGGAAACCCGACGGGAACGGGTTGCTCATCAAGGCGTTGGGGTGAACACCATCCACGGTCGCCACCCAGGATGTCGTAGTTTGAAACGTGGCGCCGTTGAATTCACGCGTCGCTCCGGCGTACGGAACGCCAAAGAATATTCCATAACCGGTGCGAATCACAGTCTTGTCGTTCAGTGTGTACGCGATTCCGATACGGGGATTCGGCTTGACCTCGACACCGCGAATCGTGCGGCTGCCCAAAGTATTGGGACCGGTGCCGGGAAAGATATATCCGCCGTAGAGATTCCACGGCGACTGTCCGGTGAACGGGTTTGTCACCTGGTTCGAGATCGGGTTGAGCACATAGGGATCAATCCCCGCCATTCGGTTGTAGCGCTCTGTGGTGCCCGTCTCTTCGTCAAGGCGGAAGCCAACGTTGATCGTGAGTCTGCGCGACCACTTGATGTCGTCCTGCGCAAATTGGGAGAAATAATGGTTTCCGTTTGCGGGATGAGCATAAAAGGTAGCGCTGCCGCTGTCGCCGGTTCCGAGCAGCATCGAGGCGACAGCATCGCCCGCGCCCGCGGAAACGGTGCGCGCATCAGGCCCCTGCGTCATATCGGCGCCGAAGTTCATGAGCAGCGGATTCGTTTGCACAAAATTCAGCAAATAATTTCTTTGCTCCGCGCCGATGGTGACCGTGTGCTTACCGATAACCCTCGAAAGAGTACCCGAAAAATTGAAGTTCAACTGATTGCTGGAATAGTAAGGTCCGTTATTGTTGCCCAGCGTCGAATAGCCTTGAACGGCAATGCCGGGAAATTCATCGACATCTCCCTGTTCCAAAAAGTCCTGGACGCTTTGCGGCAAACCCAAATCCGTTAACTTGAAGCCCAGGCCGTTGCTGGGGCGGAAAGCGGAAAAGCGGTTCACGCCCGCTCGCAAATCCAATACCGTCGCGGACCCAAAAGTCTGGGTATAGCCGATCGCGGCATTCTGGGAGTGCACAGTCATCGGCCCGTAGCCTTGATCAGCCAGGTTGTTGAAGTAATTCGGAGACCCCGCTACGTTGAAGAGATATGCGTAGCGAACGAATATTCGTTTGGTCTCGCTGAAGTTGTAATCGACTTTTTCCGTATTCTGCCAAAGCGGGTTCAATGTCGAGGCCGTCAGGCCAACGTTGTTCAGGCCGGTGTAAGCCGATGAGCCCGGGATCGGCGTACCGGCCAAATTCGGAGAGGGCCAGTAAGTAGCGGTTTTGGATCCCGTGATGTCGATGAGACTCGGCGGTATCACGTTGCCCGCAAAAGGGGTCCGCAGAAAGTGCCCGGCGTTGTTCGGGTCCGGCGTTGTGCTGAAGGGGTTGTAGATCGTTCGCAATTGCCCGACCGCATTGATGTCCTGCGAGAAATCTCCACCCCGCTCGGCGGCAGTGGGCACCGTAAACAGACTGAAACTGCCCACGACGCTGGTGTCCCTCTCGAGAAGCCCGAAGAAGAACGCCTTGTTCTTTACGATCGGACCGCCGATCGAGCCTCCGAACTGGTTGATGTGGAGGGGCGCGATGGCGGCGCCCGAACGATTGGAGAAGAAGCTGTTCGCGTTGAAATCGTTGTTGCGCAGGAATTCGAAAAGGTTGCCGTGGAAACCATTTGTTCCCGATTTGGTGACCATGGTCGTGATCCCACCGCCGCTTCGGCCATAAACAGCGGAGTAGCTGTTGGTCTGAAGCTTCATCTCCTCGACGGAGTCGACTGAGGGCAGCATCGTCAAACCCATAATTCCCGGAATATCGCTTTGATTCAGGATCGACATGCCATCGAGCTGAAAATCATTGGTCGATTCCATTCCGCCGTTGAATGAATATCGGATGGCGCTTGTAAAGAAATTGCTCTGATAATTGTTCGGAGTCGAAGGGGCGACCCCCGGCTCCAAAACCATAAGCGTCAGGACGTTCCGGTTCACGAGCGGCAGATCGATAATCGACTTGTTGTTCACCAGTCCGCCCAACGTCGCATTCGAAGGATCTATCATCTGCACCTGGCCCGAAACCTCCACTCGCTGGCTGGCCGTTCCGAGTTGCAGCGTAATATTCAGGACCGCCTGCTGAGTCGCCGTTAGCGGGTAAGTATCCAGCACATAGGTCTGAAATCCAGCCGCCTCGGCCGTCACTTTATAGGTGCTGGGAATCAGGTTCTGGATCAGAAACACGCCGTCCTGGTTCGTGGTGGCCGAATATTGCGTTCCACGCGCGTTGTCCGTGACCGTGATTTTGACATTGGGAGCAACGGCGCCAGTCGGATCGCTGGCAATACCGGATACGGAGGCGTTGAAGGTTTGCGCCGATACTGGCGATGCGGTGATCGCGAGCAGCGAAGCAGCGAGCAAAAGAGAGAGCCGGTTGGATCTGTACCCGATTAACGACATCTGGGCGACTCCTTGCGCGAAGATGCCGAAAACATTATCACCACGCGATATCGGATGCAAACAGAAGCGAAGCAGTCTTGCGGCGCTTGGGTGGGGTTCGAGCCGATCAGTTCGCGGGCAGATCTCAGCTTCCGAGCAGCTTGCGAATCATATCCGTTGTCGAGGTGTCACGCTTCACAGTTCGGTCTGGCTTGTCTTCGGCGGCTTCACGCGCGCGGGCTTCACGATACCGTTCCTGATGGTCTGCAAGATCCAGCGGGGTTTCGCCCATCGAATTCCTGGCGTCCAGGCCGACGCCGATCGAATGCAGGTATTGGATGATGTCGGGAGCGCCGGCGCCAGCGGCGATGTGCATGATCGTCTGATTGCTGCGGGGGAGCGAGATCGGCTTGACGGGGTCCGCGAAATGGTCAGTGGGATTGTAGCGGATTGAGAGATCGGCGCCACGAGCGACCATCTCCTTAACGATTGCCAGGTCCGTGGAAAGGACCGATACGGAAAACGGAGTGTGACCATCCTTTCGAAGAAGATTCGGGTTAGCGCCCTTGTCCGCCAGCAACTGGACGAGTTCGAGGCAATCGGAATCCGCCGCGATATGGAATGCTGAGGAACCAGGCGGCGCGGGGTTAATGCGCACATCACCGACGGGGCCTTCGGTCGGGTGGAGAGTCTGGCGATTGGGATCGGCGCCGGCGTCCAGCAGTCGCCGCACCATGTCGAGAGCCTCCTTTAGCTTCGCCGTGTACGCAGGGTCCTGTTCCGCGGCTGATTGCCTGCTCTTCGTCGCTCTGCCGTTGCCATAAGCGGATCGGTCACGACCGCCGGTCGTCAGGACGGCAACGGCCAGCGCGGCGCCGTGCAGTGGAGTGTACCCAGCCGAATCCGCCACCTGGACCTTCGCGCCACGGTCAAGGAGCAAACCCGCCATCTGCAGATCCGGACCAAAGCGCGCGGAACTGCCCGATGCGGCTGGGGCGCCCGTTCCCGCGACGAATTCTGTACCGAGCGGATCCCATTTGTAGAGGGCAGCGATCAAAGGGGTCGTTCCGTCGGCAGAGCGGACGTTTACATCGATTCCGGCGTCGAGAAGCATGCGCGCGGATTCGATGTCATGCTGCTGAACGTCGAAGAGAAGCGCGTTTTGGCCGCCCTGGTCAGCCGACCACGTTCCGTCATTATTCCAGGGAATGCCGGTCTTGCCGATGGTGCTGGTGGTCGGAGTGTAAACAGTCGCGGTAATCTTCCACGTCTTTGATACAGCGTGAATCTCCGCGCCGTGGTCCAGCAACAGTTTGGTGGCGGCGGGGTGGCCCGCTGCCCACATGAGAGCCGTCTGGCGAAACTTCTTCTCACGGGCATTCACATCTGCGCCGCGGTCCAGCAGCATTTTCATGGTCTCGATCTGGCCGAGGCGGGTTGCGAGCATCAGAGGTGTTTCGCCATCCAGCCGCGCGAGGTTGGCGTCGGCCCCGTTGGCGAGGAGCATTCGAACAATCAGCGCTGAGCCGTTTTCGATCGCAATATAAAGTGGCCCCACACCCTGCTCATTGACCAGATTCGGATTGGCGCCTGCCTTCAACAGCAACTGCGCGATTTCACCATTGGAGCGAATCGCAGCCCACGCGAGCGCCGTGGACCCATCGTCCTCCGCGATATTGATTTCTGGATGGGTGGCGAGGACATGCGCGACGGCAGCGCGATCGTCCGCCTGGACTGCTTCGATTAACGCAGTCGAACCTGTTTCGAAGGGCGCCGCGGAATCGGCACGGATTACACCGGCCACAACGCTCAAAGCGATTAGGACGACAGTGGCTGTAGGCCGCAGATACATCGACCAGGTCCTCTTAGACTTCGAGCCGGTTCAGCTTGCCTGTGCTATCGCCTAGCTTCTCGGTTGGCACGCCGACCTTGTCGAGCATCGTAAGGTAGAGATTCGTAAGCGGCGTGGTGTCGCCGGGGAAAGCGATATATTTGCCGCCTGCGATGCGGCCTGAAGCGCCCCCGGCAAGGATGAGGGGCAAGTCGTGCTGGCTGTGAACCGTAGGAACGCTCAAATCGCTGCCGTACAGGATGAGCGAGTGGTCCAGAAGCGTCGAGTTTCCTTCTTTGATGGAATCGAGCTTTGAAAGAAAGTACGCGAACAATCTGGACTGATCGACGTTGATCTTCGCCAGAGCCGCGAGTTTATCGGGCTCGAAGTTATGGTGCGAGATCTCGTGATGTCCCATTGTGATGTCCAGATGGGGAAAAGTCATGGAAGACGCTTCGCGAGCCATCATGAAGGTCCATACGCGGGTCAGGTCCGCCTGTAAGGCAAGGGCCTGCAGATCGAACATGATCTTCACGTGTTCGGGCCACGAGTCCGGAACGCCGGCGGGTCGCGCCATTTCGGGCAGATCGACCGGCTTCTTCTGCATCGCAACGTGGATCCTGCGCTCGATATCGCGAATGGCCTCGAGGTATTCATCGAGTTTGCGGCGATCGTTCGGCCCCAGTCGCGATTTCAGTTGGGCGATGCGATCCAGAACCATATCCAGGCTGCTCTGGTCGGCTCCCTGGCGCTCGGCCGAAGCGGCGGGGTCGATTTTGCCGCCTTCGCCGAAGAGGCGTTCAAAGACGCGGCGTGGGTTAGGCTCGAACGGCAACGGAGTGGTCGCGGTCTTGTACGAGACGCCGCCGAGAGCGCCGTTGTCTTCGGTTGCAAGTTCCAGTGAAGCGAACTGCGTTTCCTTACCGAGAGCCTGCGCCGCAACCTGATCGACGGATACACCGACATGAACCGAGCCACGCGTCATCTCGACGCCCGTCATGAACGACGTGAGGGCGCGGTCGTGAAAACCTGCTTTGGTTCGATCCGGATCCGAAGAGAGCCCGCTGATGACTAGGAATTTCTCGCGGTGCGGCGCCATCGGCATGAGGGCTTCGCTGAGCTGATAAGATGCGCCCTCGCCTTTGGGCTTCCACTTCTCTTCGTTTACTCCGAGTGTGTAATAGATGAATCCAAGCCGGCGAATGGGGGCAGCGGCGGTAGACTGCTCCGCGCGTAGCGCCGGGACCATGGCATCCAGCAGCGGGAGCGCCAGACTTACACCCGCGCCCTTAAGAAGGGTCCGCCGTGAGAGGTGTTTTCCGGTTATGATCATGCCCGCTCCTTCATTATTCCTCTAATCTGGCCGAGTCCTCGCAACAACCGGAGGCGCCTTCTGCTCGCTCGTTTGCGCGTCTGGAATCTGCCGCATTCGGAAAGGGGCGCTGTTCACGATCGCGACGATCAGATCCTGCATTCGGTAACCGCCGGCTTGAGCTTCGCGCATGATCTCGCGCACCGCCGGCAGATCGCGCGAATCCAACTCGCGGCCCAGCGCATATGTGAGAAGGCGCGAAGTCACGCTGTTCACGAAACGATCGGGATGAGCCAAAAGATACTGCTTCAAACCCTGCGGACCGGAGAAGGAATCGCCGTTCGGAAGCCTCGCTGAGGGATCGATCTTTCCGCCTTCGTCGTTTGTTCGCGAACGCCCGATCACGTCGAAGCTCTCCAGGGCAAAACCGAATGGATCCATGCGGACATGGCAGGATGCGCAGACAGGATTGCCCCGGTGCAGTTCGATCTGTTCTCTGGTGGTGAGCTTTTTACCGTTCGCCGCGGTTGCGTCCAGCGGAGGAACTCCGGGTGGCGGCGGTGGCGGTGGCGAATTCAGCAGATTGTCCAGAATCCATTTTCCGCGCAGGATGGGTGAAGTCCGAGTTGTGTGCGACGTGAGCAGGAGAACGCTCCCCTGGCTCAAGAGGCCGCCTCGCTCGGATTGCGCATCCAGCGCAACGCGGCGGAAACCTGGGCCCTCAACGCCGGGGATGCCGTAAAGGCGAGCAAGCGGCTGATTCAGGTATGTGTAGTTGGCGCCTATCAGGTCAAGAACACTACGGTTTTCTCGGAAGACGCTTTGCAGAAAAAGCCGCGTCTCCTGGCGGAAATCATCGTAAAATGCGGTCTCAAATGACGGATACGCCGCCGGATCCGGCTTGATGTTACCGAGGCTGCGAAGACCGAGCCATTGCTCGGTGAAATCGTCGATCATCCCGACGGCGCGTGGGTCGGCCAGCATGCGCCGGGTTTCGCGCGTAAGGACCGCGCTGTCGGTCAGCTTTCCCTTTGAGGCGACGTCGAGCAGTTCGTCGTCAGGGATACTGCCCCAAATAAAGAAGGATAGGCGCGACGCCAGTTCCCAATCGGATACCGGTTGAACGCTTCCCGGCTGTGCTCCACGCCGGTCGAATTCGAGACGGAACAGAAAATCCGGCGAAACGAGTATGTCCCGAAGCGCCGCGGCGATTGCGAAATCGAAATCGTGCTTCTCGCGCTCCGTCTGCCAGGTTTTCAGAAATGGTTGCAGATCGGCGGCGGAAACATCTCTCCGAAATGCGCGCCGGAGGATCGTGCTCAGAATCTTTGACGCGCAGGCCGATTCATCCCCGTGGCCAGCAGGTCTGCACACAAAGATTCGCCGACGACTGGGCGTCTCAGTCACTCTGGTTGCGTTGTAAGGGCCTGAGATTTCGATACGGTCGAGCGTCGGAGGACCCGGCTGACCGGCGAAAGCGGCTTCGCCGACGCTGATGCCGCCGATTTCGAAAAGCCCGACGGGCTGCGAATCGAGGCGAAATTCTATGGTGGGATGAATCGCGGATCCACGCGTATCCAGAGGGCCACCGAGAGCGGCCCCGCCTTTACCGGCGACATTCGGGACCGGGCCTTCGCGCTGCGCGAACTCGTCCGGGAAGGTGACGACCACCGTATGTGCGCCGGCAGTGACTTTCACGCGCGTCTGAAAAAAACGAATACCTTCAGGATGCGGAAGACTGTCCCGGCCAATAAAAGCGCGCAGGCTGTACTCTCCGTCAAAGGGAAAATAATGCTGTACGCGAATACCGCCACGAGTTCCGAAAGGCAGACCGGGGCCGAGCCAGCCCGACTGCGCTTCCGGCGCAGGGTAATTTTCCGTAACCGGAGACGCGTCGCCGACGCCGGTGGCAAACTGACTGACTCTGCGGGAAACCTTCAGATACTGTTCCAAGAGCAACGGCGACATGGAGAGCGCATCGCCGATGTCGTCGAAACCGGCAGCGATCCCATCCGCTGGTAGCTCATCCGCGACGGGAAGTTCAATGTGGAGGAGATCCCGAATCGCGTTCGCGTATTCGAAACGATTCAACCGGCGGACAACAGCCCGGCCTGCATAGGGGTGCGTACGTGCGGCGGCGTCCAGATCGCGAACGAGAGACGCCACAAATGCGCTGGAAATTTCCTGAGCCGGGCGCGGCATTCCGGCCGGCGGCATCTCGCCCGACTGGAGTTTGCGGACGACCTTCTCCCAGATTTCCGCGTGAAGCTCCGGCCGATCGGGCGAGGCGCTCTGGAGGCTCAGGCCACCGGCGCCGGACTTTGAATTATGGCAGGTAACGCAGTAACTATCGAGGACCGCTTGGCGTTGACCATTCGCTGGAAGAATCGCTATCGTCACCGCTGCAAACACTAAAACTCGCGGCGAGAAGTGGCGAAGATGACCGCTTCGCATCATGGGACGAACAAAGACATTTATCGACGGCGGTTGGTCGAACCAACAACAACTGCCGGGATTTTACCATTTTGAAGTAGACTCCAGAACGGAAGGAAATTCAGAGCCGAGGATCACATGGATATGACCCGTAGATCGCTGCTTGCCGCCGCTGCCGTTGGAAGTACCCTGGTGCGGGCCCAGGAAAATCCGATTCCGATTATCGATACCCATTTCCACCTGTACGACCAGACCCGGCCTCAGGGAGCGCCTTTTCCTTTTACTCCGAGCGCGCCGCCGTTTCTGCCTCGCGATTATCGCGAATCCGCAAAACCTCTCGGAATCGTGGGCGGCATCGAGGTCGAAGCGAGTCCATGGGTGGAAGACAACCTTTGGGTGCTGATGCAAATCGAGCAAGAACCGATGATCGTGGGTACCGTCGGCAATATCGACCCCGCGAAATGCGATTTCCAGGATTTTCTGGAGCGGTATCACCGGAACAAATTGTTTCTCGGCATTCGGTACGGCAACGTCTGGAAGGGTCAGGATCTTGTCACAGCGATCAACAAGCCCGATTTCATCGAAAACATGAAGATTTTCGCGAGAACCGGCCTTACTCTGGAGGTGGCCAATCCGCGGCTGGATCTCATCGAAGCTACCCTGCGTTTGAGCGACAAAGCGCCCGACTTGCGAATCGTTCTGGGCCATTTGCAGGCGCTGCCGCTTCCTTCAGAACCGGGAGTTCTAAAGAGCTATACCAACAACCTGCGCGAACTGAGAAAGCGGCGCGCCTTCGCGAAAGTTTCCGGCCTTCCGAAGGCGAACCCGCAGGCGGCGTTCGACCCGGCTGTCTATAAGCCGACGCTGGATCTCATCTGGGGCGTCTTCGGCGAAGACTACGTAGTGTACGCGGGAAAGAACAAAGAGGCTCTCGACATTCTGAAGGCGTACACGATGGCCATGGGCCGGCCTGCGGCCGAAAAGTTCTTCTGGAAGAATTCCATCCCGGCTTTTAGGTGGATCAAGCGCGACGCGGAACAACCGCAACTCGGCTGATTGCCGGGGGAAAATTGATTGCGGTTCATGATGTCCTTGCTGAAACCTCAAAAGCATTTTCAGATCTTCAGATGAGGGACGAGAGCCTTCGGAAATATCTTTCGGTGATTCTCGGGATTCAATTTTCAGGAGCCGGAGAAAACGGACCGCGGACCCGACGCCGTTCATCAAAAAGCAGATCGATGAAACAAAAGCCGAGACAAGAGCCACCAATGTGAAGATCGACTCGATGCAGCCTGCGATCATGCTGCGGTCGTCAAAGAAGGTAGGTTCATGCCCAATGCCTCCATTTACCGCGCCCTTTCGACTCCCGGCGGTACGTTCGGAATGTTCTTCGTTGGGGGTGCTCCCGTTTGCGTCACATGCGAATTGCCCTGGAAAAACAATCAGCACGATGTCTCCTGTATTCCTTCGGGGACGTACAACTGCATCCGCCATGTGAGTGAAAAGTTCCCCAGCGGAGACACGTGGGAGGTCACGAGCGTTCCCGATCGTCAGGGCATTCTTATCCACGCCGGGAACGACACTGTTGACCTCCAGGGATGCATCGCTCCGGGCGAGATCTTTGGAACGGTGGAGGGCGTCGCCGCCGTGCTTCAATCGCGGAATGCGCTCGCGAACCTGAACACGCTCCTGCCAGATGAATTCGTTCTGACCATCCACGCTCCCGCCGATTTCCCGTTCAACGTCACGTAGTATCAACTTCGGAGGCTTTCGAGAGCGTTTCAAATCACGCCGGTCTTGATCCCGAGTGCTACTTAGTTCCTGCCATGATGGTCACGGTTCAATATAGGCAACAGCATTCGCGACAGTTCGACCGCTTTGGATCCAATGCACCGAGTGCTGATCTACTGCTACACCGTGGAAATCACGCTTGTGCAGGAGCACTAGGATCAGGCGATTGGTGGCAATCGGCGCGCTGCCGAAGATGCCGCGTACCCAGTGCGTACGTCGGAGGTCCCCGAAACAGCCTGAATCGTCCGAAATCATCCTAAATGCCGATTCGATAAATTGCTTTTGCTCAGTTGTTTGCGTGCCTAATCAGCCACATGCGGACATCGGTAAGAGGCCCTGAAAAGGCTGGCGTCGGCGGTTCGATTCCGTCTCTGGCCACCACGTTTTCAAGCACTTACAGGCGTACTCAAAAGGCATCTGTTCCATTACTGTTCCAATTCGAGTACAGAGACTCGGCGGAATTTATCTCAAGCAGTGATGTTCGGATTGTCGTGATGAGTTCGGAACAGGTGATCGTTCAGCCTCGAATTTTTCGCGAGGCACCGCCGTGCTCCAAGCAATTTGTGACTTGAACCATCGTTTGGCCGCGGTGGCCAACCGATGCTTCTTGGGAAGAGGTCTGCATCGGGTTGCTCCGACTCGGACAGCCTGCCTAAGCGGCAGCCCCCTGAGTGGATTCGGCCTT